>Ga0304728_1002342_pt1 | contig 12205 bp, 10 predicted proteins | sample C_130625_MF_Meta_FD_190476 | JGI IMG/M metagenome (GOLD analysis project Ga0304728, IMG submission 190476) | Freshwater microbial communities from Lake Croche, Canada to study carbon cycling - C_130625_MF_MetaG (v2) (version 2) | ecosystem: Environmental > Aquatic > Freshwater > Lake | place... | reverse complement strand
CTTGCCCAGCAGATTCTGACGGAAGCGCCCCTGCTTACCCTCAATGATGTCGCTGAGCGACTTGAGCGGACGGTTATTGGCTCCCACCACGGTGCGACCGCGGCGGCCGTTGTCGATCAGCGCATCAACGGCCTCCTGCAACATCCGCTTTTCATTGCGGACGATAATTTCAGGGGCGAGGATCTCCTGCAGACGCGCCAGGCGGTTGTTGCGGTTGATAACCCGTCGATATAGATCATTAAGATCAGAGGTGGCAAATCGTCCCCCATCCAGCTGCACCATCGGGCGCAGGTCAGGGGGAATCACGGGAATGGCGTCTAGCACCATCCATTCCGGCCGGGCATCGGTGGCAATGAAATTGTCAATCACCCGCAGGCGCTTGATCAACTTGGCCCGCTTTTGCCCTTTACTGCCGCTGATCTCCTCACGCAATTGCTCGGCAATTTCCGTGAGGTTTAGATCTTCCAACAGACGCTTTAGGGCCTCGGCACCGATGCCCACTTCAGGCTCATTCTCAATTTCTGAATCTTCGGCAAAGATCTCGTCTTCAATCTCCAGCCACTCATCTTCAGTGAGCAGCTGCTTATACTTCAAGCCCTTGTGATCACCGGGCTCTAGCACTACATAACAGTTAAAATAAACAATCTGCTCCACATCACGCAGGGGCATATCCAGAAGGATAGCCACATAGCTGGGAATGCCCTTCAGGTACCACACATGGGAAACAGGGGCGGCGAGCTTGATGAAACCCATGCGGTGGCGCCGCACCCGGCTTTCGGTGACCTCTACGCCACAGCGCTCGCAAACAATGCCCCTGTGGCGCACCCGTTTGTACTTACCGCAATGGCATTCCCAGTCCTTAGAAGGTCCGAAGATCTTCTCGCAAAACAGCCCGTCCATTTCGGGCTTGAGGGTGCGGTAGTTAATCGTTTCCGGCTTGGTCACCTCGCCCACCACCTGCCCATTGGGCAGGGTGCGCTGGCCCCACTGCATGATCCGCTCGGGGGAGGCCAGCGTGATCTTGACGTAGTCGAAATGGCTCTCGGTACGGGTGTTGCTGTTGGTCATGGCCGGGGGGCGAAGGGGGCGCTAAATGTCAAACGAAACGTCATTGGGTGGGTGGCAGAAGGGCGGCTGGGCCGCCCTTCTGCCCCTCAGTCCTCGTCGTAATCAGCGACGCCAAGGGATTCGTAGGTGGGCCTGCTTGGGGTGCTGCGGCGGGGATTCACGTCCTGCATGAGATCCACTTCCACTCCCTCATCGGTGTAGACAGCAATGTCTAGGCCTAGGGATTGAAGCTCGCGCATCAACACCTTGAAGGATTCAGGGGTACCCGGCCGGGGGATCGGCTTGCCCTTAACAATGGCGTTTAGGGCCTCATTGCGGCCCTGCATATCGTCTGATTTGACGGTTAGCAGTTCCTGCAGGGTGTAGGCGGCGCCATAGGCCTCCAGGGCCCACACTTCCATTTCGCCAAGCCGTTGGCCGCCCTGCTGGGCCTTGCCGCCGAGGGGCTGCTGGGTAACCAGGGAGTAGGGGCCGGTGGAGCGGGCGTGGATTTTGTCATCCACAAGGTGAACCAGCTTGAGAATGTAGGCACGGCCCACGGTTACAGGCTGATCAAAAGGTTCGCCGCTGCGGCCATCAATCAGCTGGATCTTGCCGGGGTTATCTGGGTTGTAGACCCATTCCTTGCCGGGCTGCTTGCGGGCTTCCTCCAGGTACATCTGCACGGTGCGATTAGAGATCTCCGCCCCGTGCATTTCGTCAAAGGGCACCACCTTGAAACGGGAGTCGAGGTTGTCGGCAGCCCAGCCCATCAAGCATTCGAACACCTGGCCCACATTCATCCGTGAGGGCACGCCCAAGGGATTGAGCACGATGTCTACCGGGGTGCCATCCGGCAGGTAAGGCATGTCTTCCAGGGGAAGGATGCGGCTAATGATCCCTTTGTTGCCGTGGCGGCCGGCCATTTTGTCGCCCACCTGGATCTTGCGGCGTTGGGCCACGTAGACCCGCACCACCATGTTTGCCCCCGGGGGCAGTTCATCGCCCTGCTCGCGGGTATAGATGCGCACATCCACCACCCGACCCCTTTCGGTGTTTGGTACCCGCAGGGAGTTATCACGCACGTCGCGGGCCTTTTCGCCAAAGATGGCGCGTAGCAACTTCTCTTCGGGGGGCTGATCAGATTCACCCTTGGGGGTCACCTTGCCCACCAGGATGTCGCCTGATTCAACGAATGCACCGATGCGGATGATGCCCATCTCATCAAGGCTGCCGAGACTGTCCTCCGCAACATTGGGGATTTCCCTGGTGATTTCCTCGGGACCAAGCTTGGTCTGACGGGCTTCGATCTCATACTTCTCGATGTGCACCGAGGTGTAGAGGTCGTCGCGCACCAGCCGCTGGCTCACCAGGATGGCGTCTTCGTAGTTGTAGCCCTCCCAAGGCATGTAAGCGACTAGCACGTTCTGGCCCAGGGCGATCTCACCGCCTTCACAGGCGGAGCCGTTGGCTAGCACCTGGCCAGCGATCACCTGATCCCCTTGGCGCACGATCGGGCGTTGGTTGAGGCAGGTGTCCTGGTTGGAGCGCTGGTACTTCTGCAACAGGTGGTAGTGGTCGTTGCCCTGGTCATCACGAATGATGATTTGGGTGGCGTCCACAAACACCACTTCACCATTGACGCGGGTGATCGGCACCATGCCCGAGTCGCGGGCCACCTGGCTTTCAAGGCCAGTACCCACCAGGGGGCGCTCAGGCCGCAGCAGGGGCACCGCCTGCCGTTGCATGTTCGAGCCCATCAGGGCGCGGTTGGCGTCGTCATGCTCCAGGAAGGGAATCAAGGATGTGGCCACCGAGATCACCTGCACCGGGGACAGCTGTACGTAATCCACCTGGTTGGGTGGCACGGTTTCAAAGTCCTGGCGATAACGCACGGGCACTAGATCGGCAGTGATCAAGCCGTTGGCATCGGTGGCCACGTCACCGGGGGCAACGCGGCATTCATCCTCCAAATCTGCAGACAGATAAATCGGATCCCCGCTCTTGATCACATGGCCGTTCTCCACCCGCCAGAAGGGAGTTTCAATAAAGCCGTATTGATTAACCCGGGCATGGGTGGCCAGGGAACCGATCAAGCCAGCATTGGGGCCTTCCGGAGTTTCGATCGGACAGATGCGGCCGTAGTGGGAAGGGTGAATATCGCGGACGGCGAATCCAGCCCGCTCCCGGGTAAGACCCCCCGGGCCGAGGGCACTGATCCGGCGCTTGTGGGTGAGCTCCGCCAGGGGGTTGGTTTGGTCCATGAACTGGCTCAGCTGGCTGGAGCCAAAGAACTCCTTGATGGCCGCCACCAGGGGCTTGGGGTTCACCAGCTGGGCAGGGGTGAGGGAATCGGTTTCCCCCACGGTCATCCTTTCTTTAATGATCCGCTCGAGGCGGTTTAACCCAACCCGCACTTGGTTCTGCAGCAATTCACCAACGGAGCGGACCCGACGGTTGCCCAGGTGATCAATGTCATCGAGGGAGGCACCGCCCACATCGAGTTCAAGGTTGATCAGATAATCAATGGTGGAAAGCACATCCTCAGGGGTGAGGGTGCGCACTGAATCGGGAATAGTAAGGCGCAGTTTCTTATTGATCTTGTAACGACCCACCCGTCCCAGGTCGTAGCGCTTGGGATCAAAGAAACGGCTGTGCAGCAGCTGCTGGCCACCACTCACTGAGGGGGGTTCCCCGGGTCGCAATTTCTTATAAAGCTCAAGCAATGCCTGATCTTCTGAGCTGATTCCTTCCTCGTTGGCCGCCTCGATTGATTTGCGGTAGTACTCGGGGTGCCGCAATTTATCAAGCACATCGTTATCCGACAGGCCGATGGCCCGCATCAAGACGTGGGCATTGATCTTGCGGGTCTTATCGACTCGCACATGCAACAAGTCATTCTTATCTGTTTCAAACTTTAGCCAAGCCCCCCGGTTAGGGATCATGCTGGCATTAAAGGTTTTACGACCATTCTTATCCTGCTCATCCTTGAAATAAACCCCTGGGCTACGCACAATCTGATTAACAATTACGCGCTCGGCGCCATTGATAATGAAGGTGCCCCGTTCGGTCATCAGGGGAAGTTCGCCGATGAAAACTTCCTGCTCTTTAATTTCGCCAGTTTCTTTATTGACCAGGCGGCAGGTCACATACATCTGCGAAGCGAAGGTGGCATCGCGACGCTTTGCCTCTTCCACATCGTGGCGGGGCCGCTTGAGGCGATACTCAGTGCCAACAAAGTGGAGCTCCAGCTTGCCGGTGTAGTCGGTGATGGGCGAGAAGCTATCTAGCTCTTCGATCAAGCCCTTTTCTAGAAACCACTTAAAGCTCCCCCGCTGCACCTCCACCAAATCGGGAAGGTAGGTAGCGGTCTTGGCGACCTGAATCGCGCTGCTCATGCGGAGACCTGCAGAACGGAAGGGAGGAATGAAACGTCAGCCGGGGCCACAGCCACCAACCATGCCAAAATCGCCAAGGCAACGGCCGCCTCCCACGGAATGGAAGGCGGCCAGCGTCAGGGCTTGCTCAAGGGATGGAGGGCAGATGAACCGTCGGCAACAAAGCCCGCTGAATCGAGGGGCACTTCAGCCATTGATCCTGCTTGATGATCGCTCGCAGCTTGTGCGGCGAACGCCAAGGGAATCTCAAGCCAATAGCTGATCTTACCCAAAGACACCCACCCTTTGTCAAGGAAGTTATCCGGGCGGAAGCGGAAGTCGAAAAAGTTTCGCCGCATTGGCGCTGGTTTGGCGGCAAACCTGCTCCAGGGACTCCTGGCGCAAGGCGGCCACCCGCTCAGCCACATGCAGCACCATCGCCGGTTCGTTGCGCTTGCCCCGGCGGGGTACCGGGGAGAGGAAGGGGCAATCGGTTTCCACTAGGTAGCGGTCGGCCGGCACCTGCTGGGCACAGACATGGGTGTCACTGGCCTTGGGGAAGGTGACCGTGCCGCTGAAGCTAATGAAAAGACCAAATTCCAGGAAAGCCTCCATCTCCCCAGGGGTACCCCCCCAGCAATGCATCACCCCCTGGATCCAATGTCCCCCCTGGCGCCGCTGCTCCAGCAACTTGAGCATCGGCTCAGCCGCATCGCGGCAATGGATGATCACGGGCAGCTGCAACTCTTCGGCCAGGTTGAGCTGGGGAATGAGCATGCTGAGCTGCTCCTCCAAATTGGTGGCCCGATAGAGATCGAGACCTAATTCACCTACGGCCACTACCCGATCATCAGCCTGGGCCGCCTGGCGCAACCCATCCGCAGTGGCGGCGTCCCAATGCTCGCAATCGAGGGGATGCACTCCCACCGCGTAGCGCAACTCAGGGAAACGATCGGCCAGGGCTCTGATCCCAGGGATTTCCGCCGGTTCCACACAGGCATGCAGCAGGGCCTTGACCCCAGCCTGGCGCCAGCGGTTGGCCACCACCTCCAGGTCGTCGTCAAACTGACGAAAAACCAGGTGACAGTGGCTATCCACCAGGGGAAAAGACGGGATCAAGCCAAGCTCTGCCGTGCCCATGCCAACAAAAAAGGGGCCTGAGGCCCCCAAAGGAGAAAACCAGTCTGGCCGACTCAGGCCTTGGCCGTTGCCGCTTCAGCCGCTGCGGGCTCGATCACTTTCTTAACGGCAATGCTGAGCCGTGACTTCTGATGGGCACCGGTGTTGCGGTGGATCACACCCACCTTTACCGCCTTATCGATCTTGCTAAATGCCTCGCTCATGGAGGTTTGGACAGCTGCCTTTGCTTCGGTGCCAGGCTTGCTGCCGTAGGCATCACAGGCGGTGAAGCAGCGCTTCATCAATGTGCGCAGGGCTGACTTGTAGGTGCGGTTCTGCAGCCTGTTGCGTTCAGCAATCTGGATGCGCTTCTCAGCAGATTTGTTATTCGCCACAGGGGGGTCTCGACGCAGAACGGCAAACGAAGATCCTAACTCCCCATGCGCCCATCCCCCAGGCGGTAGTTTCAAATCCCCCCTGGTAATCCCCGCTTCCATGCTGCTGAAGCTGCTCACCGACCCCAAGGCTGCCGCCGAACGGATTGATCAGATCGAGGCACGCACCACTGGCGCAGCCATGGATCAGGCCCGGGCCACCGTGGACGAAGTACTCGATGGGGTGCGGCTTCGCGGCGATGACGCCCTGCGGGAATTCACCGCCAAATTTGACCGGGTGGACCTGGGGCAGCTCCGCGTTCCCAAAGAAGCAATTGATGCCGCCTGGGAGCTGGCAAGCCCAGAGTTGAAAGATGCCCTGGCCTTGGCCTATCGCCGCATCAGCAGCTTCCACCGGGAGCAAATCCCCAGGGATCTAAGCCTTACAGGGCCCCACGGGGAGCGGCTGGGGCGGCGGTGGCGGCCGGTGGAACGGGCCGGCCTCTACGTGCCCGGCGGCCGGGCGGCATACCCCAGCACCGTGTTGATGAACGCCGTGCCGGCCCAGGTGGCCGGGGTAAAGCGGCTCGTGATGGTGACCCCCCCCGGCCCCGACGGCCAAGTGAACCCCGCAGTGCTGGCCGCCGCCCGGGTGGCCGGCATCGATGAGATCTACCGGGTGGGAGGGGCCCAGGCCATCGGCGCCCTGGCCTGGGGCACGGAATCAATTCCCCGCGTGGATGTGATCAGTGGTCCGGGCAACCTCTATGTGACCTTGGCAAAAAAAGCTGTTTATGGGCGCGTGGGCATCGACTCCCTGGCGGGCCCCAGCGAAGTGCTGGTAATCGCCGATGACAGTGCCGACGCCCAGCTGGTGGCCGCTGATCTGCTGGCCCAGGCGGAACACGATCCCCTGGCCGCAGCGATCCTGCTTACCACCAGCCGCCGCCTGGCCACCGCCGTCCCCCTGGCCGTGGAGCAGCAACTGCTCTCCCACCCGCGCCGCGAGGTGACGGCGGCTTCGATCCGGGACTGGGGCCTGGTGGTGCTCTGCGCCAGCCTCGAGGAGGCAGCAGAACTATCCGATCGCTTTGCCCCGGAACACCTGGAATTACAGGTGCGGGATCCGGAAACCCTGGCGGAAAAGATCCAACAGGCAGGGGCGATTTTCCTGGGGGTGCACAGCCCTGAAGCCGCTGGCGACTACTTGGCCGGCCCAAACCACACCTTGCCCACCTCAGGCACCGCCCGCTTCAGCGGCGCCCTCAGCGTTGAAACCTTTATGAGGCACACCAGCCTGATCCAGTTCAACCGGGAGGCCCTGGAAGCCACCGGTGCCGCAATCATGACCTTGGCCGCCAGCGAAGGACTACATAGTCACAGGGAATCGGTGCGGCTAAGGCTGGAGGGCCCTTAGGCCTTCACCAAGTCCCGCACCACTGGCTGGTCAGCAACAATTTCACCCACCAGCACCTGATCAGCAAGGTTCACAAACAGGCCGTTCTCCAGCACCCCTGGAATGTTGTTGAGCTTGGCCTCCAGGCCCCCAGGGTCGCTAATGCCGCCGCCAAAGCGCACATCAAGCACCAGGTTGCCCTGGTCGGTGACCACCGGACCGGCCTTGCGTAGCGCCATCCTCAATTCAGCGGCGCCCCCTAGGGCAAGCAATTCAGCCTGCACCTGGCGCCAGGCGCCGGGCAGCACCTCCACGGGCAACAGGAATTCCAGGTTCAGGCGCTCCACCAACTTGCTGCTGTCCACCACCACCACAAAACGATCGGCGCGGCGAGCCACCAGTTTTTCCTGCACGTGACAGGCGCCGCCCCCCTTGATCAACTGAAAACCAGGGTCCACCTCATCGGCCCCATCAATGGCCAGGTCAATGCGCTCGATCGCATTGAGCGCCTTCAATGGAATGCCCAGCTCTGCAGCAAGCACCTCCCCCTGAAACGAGGTGGTTACCCCCACGATGTTTTTAAGCCTGCCGTCGTTGAGGCGGGCCCCCACCTCCTTGATCATCAGGGCCGCCGTGGACCCGGAACCAAGCCCGAGCACCATGCCGTCGCTGATCTGATCAACGGCCGCCAAGGCAACCGCCTGTTTCATACGGTCCTGCAGATCTGCCATGGGGAAATACCAGGTGGCGGGAACCTAGCAATCCATCGGCAGGTCATCCCTCTGCCGCCGGCAGGGGGGCAGGAAGAATCCCCAAGCTCAGTTGTTGATCACCGCGCAGCACCTCCAGGGCCAGGGGTTCCCCAACGGTGGCCCCCTCCACCACCGCCAGCAGGTCAGCGGGGCCATGCACCGGCCGTTGCGCCGCAGCGATAACCAGATCGCCGCGGCGCAGGCCGGCCTCGGCAGCGGGGCTGCTACCTAGCACCTGCTGCACCAGGGCGCCATCGTGTTCAGGGAGCTGGAGTAAGGCATTCGGGTCAGTGTTGTGCTCGCGGGCGATGCGTTCGGTGAGGGGCACCAGCTGCAGACCGAGGTAGGGATGCACCACTGGCTCCCCCACGGCCAACCGTTGGGCCACCCCCCGGGCCAGGTTGATCGGAATCGCAAAACCCAAGCCAGCGCCTGGGCCTGCCCGCACCAGGGTGTTCAAGCCGATCACCTCACCTGCGTCATTTACCAGGGGACCGCCGGAATTGCCGGGGTTGATGGCGGCATCGGTCTGAATTAATTCCAGGCGCTTGTCGGTAAAGCCAAGGCTGCTGATATTGCGATGCAGGCTGCTAACGATGCCCAGGGTCACCGTGCTGTCGAGGCCATAGGGATTTCCGAGGGCAATGGCCCAATCACCCGGCACCAGGGCAGCGGAATCACCCAACCGTGCCGCCTTCAAACCCTTGGTGTTGGCCGGCAGTCGCACCACCGCCAGGTCGGTGATCGGATCACTGCCCACCACCTGGCCGTCTAATTGGCGGCCATCCGCCAGGGTCACCTGCACCCGATCCGCCCCCTCCACCACATGGGCATTGGTGAGCACGAGGCCATCGGCGGCGATCACCACCCCAGAGCCCTGGCCGTTCTCCCGGTGGCTGCTGGGTAAATCGCCAAACAATTCCCGCAGCAAAGGATCCTCAAAACCAGGTTCAAAACGCTGGTTAAGCACCTGGCGCTCGGTGTCGATCCGCACCACGGCAGGGGCCACCCGGGCCACCGCCTTGGCCACAAAACCATGGGAAGCCCAAGCGGGCGCCGCCAGCCCCAGGGCCAACACCAGCGCCAACAAAGGGGAAAGAAAAATCATCAGCGAAGCCTAAGCAGCTCAGCTGGCTGGCCTAGGCAGACCGCGCCGTCAGCTTGTTGCCACGGGAAAGCTTCACAGAAACGTTAAAAGAGACCGGAGGCGAAGACTCTCGCCTTAACCTCACCCGAGTCGCTGGAGCTGCGATGGTTGAAGGCCCGCAGGTGTGCCCCCTCTGCCAGGTAAAAATCAATCCCAGCAATGGTGCTGAGCTGGAGGTTCAATTCAGCACTGGTGCCAAGGGCAGTCGCGCCAAGCTTTGGGCCCGGGTGTGTCAATTCGCCCAAGAGCGGGGGGGCTGCATCAATACAAACCCCCAGCTGCGCAGGGAACCAAAAGCCGCTGATTTCTACGGAGAACCACCAGCATTAGAGCTGTGACCCATCGGCAGGGCTGGCTGGGGCCAGGGGAGAGGGTGATCTTCTAAGCTGCTTTGTGTGCCCGGCGGGCACCACCATCAGGGGCTGAATTCAGTCGCCGATGGGCAGTCGTTCCCAATGATTCGATTGCAGGGCCGGGCCGGCCCCCCTGGTCCCCCAGCCCCTTGGCCCATCCACAACTGCCTGAGCTCGAATCCCTAGCCCAATCCGTAGCCGAACCCCTTGGCTTTCGGATCCACCATCTACTTCTGCACAGCCATCGGAGTCCCCAAGCTCTGATCGTGGCCTTGCAAAAGCAAGATGGTGCAGATGTAAACCTCGACGACTGCGCCACCTTCAGTGCTGCCTTCGCCGATGCTTTGGATTTGGGGGAGCTGCTACCGGGGGCGTATGTTCTGGAGATCACAAGCCCCGGGGTCGGGGACGTGCTCCAGGACGACAGAGATTTCCGCAGTTTCCGCGGATTTCCGGTGTCTGTGCTCCAGCAGGATGCCAACGGTGATCAGCGGCGGAGGGAAGGATCCCTGCTCCGCCGCGACGACGAAGCCGTGGAGATAAATCTGCGCGGCCGAGTCGTGCGGATTCCGCGCTCAGCCGTGCTTGAGGTCCGCCTCACCTCCCCAGAGGGCTGACCCCCGCCCCCCCCTGTCCCTCCCGTCCTCCAGCAGAAGGTTCGTTTATGGCACTCGTGATGCTTCCGGGCTTATCAGCCCTAATCGAAGACATCAGCGAGGAGAAAAAGCTCCCCCCGAATGTGGTGGAGGCCGCTCTCCGGGAAGCGCTGCTCAAGGGCTACGAGCGCTATCGCCGCACGCTCTACCTCGGCATAAGTGAAGACCCTTTCGACGAAGAATATTTCAGCAATTTTGATGTGGCCCTAGACCTCGACGAAGAGGGCTTCCGGGTGCTGGCCAGCAAAATCATTGTGGATGAGGTGGAAAGCGAAGACCACCAGATTGCCTATGAGGAAGTGCAACAGGTAACCGATGATGCCCAACTGGGTGACACGGTCGTGCTTGATGTAACACCGGAAAAAGATGATTTTGGCCGCATGGCCGCAGCCCAAACCAAACAGGTGCTGGCCCAGAAGCTGCGGGACCAGCAGCGCCGAATGATCCAGGAGGAATTCGCCGACCTCGAGGATCCTGTCTTAACCGCCCGGGTGATCCGCTTTGAGCGCCAGTCTGTGATCATGGCGGTGAGCTCTGGCCTAGGTAGGCCTGAGGTGGAAGCAGAATTACCCCGCCGCGACCAACTACCAAACGACAATTACCGGGCGAACGCCACCTTCAAGGTGTTCCTCAAGGAGGTGTCTGAGATTGCCCGCCGGGGCCCCCAGCTATTTGTTTCCCGGGCCAACGCCGGCCTCGTGGTTTATCTGTTTGAAAACGAGGTGCCGGAGATCCAGGAAGGTTCCGTGCGAATTGTGGCCGTGGCCAGGGAAGCAAATCCCCCCTCCCGGGCGGTGGGGCCCCGCACCAAAGTGGCTGTAGATAGTGTTGAGCGGGAAGTGGATCCAGTGGGCGCCTGCATCGGAGCCAGGGGTTCGCGGATTCAGCAGGTGGTAAATGAATTGCGGGGCGAGAAAATTGATGTGATCCGCTGGTCCCCAGACCCTGGTCAATACCTGGCCAACTCGCTCAGCCCCGCCCGGGTGGAACTGGTGCGACTTGTGGATCCAGAGGGCCACCATGCCCACGTGCTGGTGCCGCCTGATCAACTAAGCCTTGCCATCGGCCGCGAGGGCCAAAATGTGCGGCTGGCAGCCCGGCTAACCGGCTGGAAGATTGATATCAAGAACGCTGCCGAGTACGACCAGGTGGCAGAAGATGAAAAGGTGGCTGAACTGATCGAACTGCGCCAGGAAGATGAACGCCTCCAAGGGGAGGCGGAGGCCCGCCTAGCGGCCGAGCAAGCCACCCGAGCCGAGGAAGATGCTCGCCTGCGCGAGCTCTACCCGATTGAGGAAGACGAACCTGGCTACGGGCAAGAGGACAGCTACGAAAACGAGGCCTATGCCCCCACTGGTGAGTCAGAGCCCGTAGAAGAAGTTGTGGAAACGGAATCAGAAGCCCCCATGGAGGAGCCGGAAACGGCTCCTGAGGCCCGGTGAGCCCCGGCCCCACCCTGCGGCGCTGTGTGGCCTGCCGGGAGTTGCTGGATCGCCAGCTGCTCCTGCGGGTCATCAGGTTGCCAAGGGCCCAAGGGATTGTGCTGGACCAGGGCATGGGCCGATCGGCCTACCTCTGTCCCCAGCAAAGTTGCCTAGAGGAGGCACGCAAACGACGAAAGTTACAAAGGGCCCTTCGGGTGTCGGTAGCTGACGCCATTTACGAACACCTGGCCGAACGGCTGGGTCTGGGGGGGTAAGAGCCTCTCAGGCAAGATGAATACCATCCCGTCCCTGTGACGGGCACGGAGGCACAAAGTGCCCCGTCCACTGGAGACCTGCATGACGAGCGGCGGCAAAGTCCGGATTTATGAGCTGTCCCGAGACCTCGGTCTCGATAATCGCGACGTGCTGGACGCTGCTGAGAAGCTGTCGATCGCGGCCAAGAGCCACAGCAGCTCCATCAGCGACTCAGAGGCGAGCAAAATCCGCTCTCTCCTGCAGGCAAAGGGCGGCTCTGCCCCGGCCCGGGCCCCGGAGGCGGC
>Ga0304728_1002341_pt1 | contig 12207 bp, 11 predicted proteins | sample C_130625_MF_Meta_FD_190476 | JGI IMG/M metagenome (GOLD analysis project Ga0304728, IMG submission 190476) | Freshwater microbial communities from Lake Croche, Canada to study carbon cycling - C_130625_MF_MetaG (v2) (version 2) | ecosystem: Environmental > Aquatic > Freshwater > Lake | place... | reverse complement strand
CAGTGAGCTCTTTAAGATCAAAACGGGCACGCCTGGCGAGTTCATTCAATTCAAAAGCACCACCGAGTCCATCAATGCCATGATGTCGGGTGACTTGCTGATGACCTTCTCCGATCCTGGGCCGGCATTGCCGGCGCTACAGACTGGCAACGTGAGGGCCTTGGCTGTGACAGCACCCACGCGTTTGCCAAGCTTACCGAACATTCCTACCATGGCAGAGGTGGGCATGTCGGGTGTTGAGTTCAAAGTTTGGACAGCCCTTTTTGCCCCAACAGGCACGCCAGCCAACATCGTTAAGTTCCTTGAGACGGAGGTCAACAAAGTGTTGAGACAAGCCGACGTCATCCAGGCCATGAACATCATGTCAGTGCAGGCATCAGGAACCACCTCCGAGGAGTTCTCTAAAATATTGAAAGAAGATCTCCTCAAATGGGGACAAGTCGCTGAAACCGCAAAAATTTCTCTTCCAACGCCTTGAATTGAATTATTTTTCATTCTTTAACTTTTTTTATGTATACTTAATGTTTCATAAAAAAGGTATATTTTGGAAAAACACCTTCTAGAAGAAAAAAAGCATTCAGAAAACATCTACTTGACCCAGTTCCATGAAATGGTCATGCTGATGTACGAGTCGCTTGAAACATTGATCAGACTTGATCACCAACTGAACACCTTGCAACCCGTGCACAACGGGCGCCTTCGCATCCAATGGAGCTCCTACCCTCCTCTTGAAGGACATTACACTGGTGAGCGCTATCCCAGATTTGTGCAATGGAATAAAAACTTTGCCTTAGGACTATGGCGAGCGAAAAAAATTCCCATCGCTCGGGTTTTGCAGTTTCAACACCGCTCGCGGGACTTCAAGACCCATGCGGTCAAAGTGCGTGAATTGTTGGTCAACATGCGTGAACTCATGCTGATTTATAGACAAGCACGAAAAACTTTGGCACAACTCAGGGGGCCAAGCTCCAAGTGGATCCATACCCAGCAAAACCGAATCGAAAAAATGCATTTGCTTTGCACACCAGAGCACCAAGAACAATCCTCCCTTAAGGACATGATCGCAAACCGTTTAAAGGCTTGAGCATGTCTAAGCAATCCTTTTGGGTCAATTTGGCGGTGGTCTGTGCCAGTTGGTGGGTCGCTTTGCTCGTTGTAGACATCACTCAGCCCTTGAGAAATGGGGGCGTCATGGATCTGCAAGCGGGGATGAAAACCATCGAATCAAGCGCGGCCTTGTTGATCGCTGAAGTTTTCATCGCTTTGTTGTGTCTGGTTTGGAATTTAAAACTCAGCTTACAGTCTCGTCAAAGCCAATTGATCGCTTTGAGCGAGCATAGCCGTTTTGGCTTGCACTCTAACATGGGAGAGATAGAGCGCATCTTAAAAAATCCGATTTCAGTTGGGCCCAGCATCCATTCAATTCCAGATTGGCTCATCACGAGTCAACAGTATGAGTTTGCGCCACTGATCACCCAATTCATCAAAATCACCCTTAAAAAGAACCCCCTAGTTGCGTCTGCCATGACCAGCTGTTTGGCTTTATTGTGCCAATACAAAGACCATCCATGTTCAAGCATGAACTCTTCATCGTGTTCAGAGGAAGACGAGCAAGCAGGGCATGAAGTCCCCAGGGAGCTCGTCAACAACCACCATGGGCATTGCAGCTTACTTGATCACTCGCTTCGAGTAGCGGCCTATGCATTGATTCAACGACAGCGCTTTACCTACGAGGGACTGAGGACTGAACTTGCGCAAGTCACTCACCCAAGTCAGGACTATGAATTTGACCCAGAGGATCCACTGATGATCCTTCTTGCCTTGGTGCATGACATCGGAAAGATCAAAACATTTCAACTCAACGAAAGAAATGAAGTAGTGAGGGTCAAAGGCAAACACGGCGCTGTCGGTGCTAACCTATTGGCCCACCTCGATTGCATTCAATCACTGCCAGCGGATGATAGGAACCTGCTGTACAAAGCGATGCATCATTATCATTCCCCTTATCACTTCACCTTAAAAAGCGATGGAGTTATAGACGATGAGAGGACCGCCGCCTACATGATGCTTTTGATCAAAGCAGACAAAAAAGCAAGTCGCGCTGAACGCCTAGGTAGACATGAGCAGCAAGACCACCTATGGCTCCAAGAGATTGCATCTCAGTGCATTGAAAGCCAACAGGTCTAGTCACTGAGTGACAAAACCGAAAGTTTAAAAGAAGTCTACTTGACAAAAAATATCAATCACAATTGGTCGATAGACTATTCATCAAAATCCCAAATTTGATGAAGATCCAAGCGAATCAAAGACAACAACTCCACAACCTCCAAGCTCATGTGTTCGGCTGAATTCAAGTTTTCGCTGGCCAATCTGGAAATCATCAACACTTGAGACAGTGTTCCCTCTCCTAAGGTGTAAGCTTTCAAGGACTTTTCTGCAGCCACGGCTTGACGTTGCCAAGCAAGTCTTAAATTTTCTGCAGCCTTTTTTTTATTTTGAAACTGGAACCACATGTTTTCAAACATGGCCCCCAACTGCCGCTCAAAAAGTCGAACTTTATCGCTTGCAGATTGAGCCTCTGCAAGTGATGCCTTGGCATGGAATTCACGCGCGGACCCTGGCAAAGGCACGGAGAACAAGAGGCCAGAGATTTTTTCAGCGCCTGAACGCTCGCGTGCAGTAAAGACACCCAAGGTGGGGTCTGGCAATCGATCCTTGGACACACGTTCAGCTGATAATCTTAAACGTTTTGCATCGATGCGAAGCATATTGAGCTCGTGATTTTTTTCCAAAAACTCCTCTCTCATGGCCTGTAGCGGCTCACTGATTGAAAGCGAATTCATACGCTCAGGAGTCAGCAAATCGAATGGCATGCTCGTAGGCAATGTCACCCCAGGGTATCGACTAGCAAAAGCCGAAGAAGCTGATTGCAGCTGCCCCTCAGCAACAAAACGTTGAGCACTCACGCGTTCAAATTCTGCATTCGCAAGTTGTTCATCCAACTGTGAGATTTCGCCTTGTTTGAACTGAATCTGAGTCAATCGGTGCATCTTGGCGGTCAATTCAAAGCTTGATTCGGCATTTTTTTTGTCCGCTAAAGCTCTCAGATACGAAAACCAAAAATGCATCAACTCTCTGGTACCTTCATGCATCGCATCCGCATACTCGATGTTTGCAAAAGCTTGTGTTTGCATTGACAAATCTGCATCAATTTTCCGCTTTCCCCAAAATCGAATGGGCCGCTCTACACTGAGCATGGACTCATGCAATTGCTGGCCCAACAACACCTCTTGGCGGCGTTGAAGGTTGCTACGCAAGGTGAATTCGGCAGAGCCGGCATCGATCATTTGTGCGCGAGCTGTTCCAAACTCTTTTTTCGATCTGGCCATCTCCATCAAAGGACTGCTGAGCAAAGTTTCTTTGACAGATGTTTCAGCAGGTAAGTAAGTCGATAAGCTTGAAGGGGTTTGCGCTTGAACGGTGATCGCCAAGAGATAAGCTATGAGGAAGAAAAAGGGTTTTTCGATATGAATCAAAGTTTTCTCCACGGCAAATAACGCAAGACTCCAGACCAATTGACGCCCTCTGGTGCACCAAAGCGTTCAAACAATTTAGGCAGCAAAAGCAAGGTCAACAAGGTCGAACTGAACAAGCCCCCCATGACCACAATGGCCAAAGGACGCTGTATTTCTGAGCCAGGCCCTGAGGCAAGAAGCAAAGGAATCATGCCCAAGGCGGTGATCACAGCTGTCATCAAAACCGGTCGTAGGCGGCGCTCTGTTCCTCGGCGAACAACCACGTCCATGGCTTCACCATCTAGTAGCCTTTCATTGAAATGGGTCACCATCACCAGACCATTCAAAACAGCAATCCCCAGCAATGCAATAAAACCGACAGAGGCGGGAACAGACAAATACTCCCCAGAAATTGACAACGCCACCACGCCTCCAACCAAAGCAAAGGGAATGTTCAAGAAAATAATACCCGCTTGACTGAGTGAACCAAAGGTCAGCAATAAAATGGTGAAAATGATGGTCAACGCGCCCGGAATGACCAAGCTCAACCTGGCCGAAGCGCGTTGTTGATTCTCAAATTGTCCACCCCAAACAATGCGCACGCCCTCTGGCAACTTCAAAGCGGACACTGCATTTTTAGCGTCCTCTACAAATCCTGTTAAATCACGACCATCGACCGCAACTTGAACGTTGGTGAAACGCATACTTTGCTCATGATCGACTCGAATTGGCCCGTCTGTCAAATGTATGTCAGCCAAGGTGCTGGCCAACCATGTTCGACCATCAGGTGCTGAGAGCTGTAGATTTTTGAAACCTTCCGTGCTTTGACGCGATGCATCACTGCCTTTTAATGTGAGCGGAATTCGCACCCCCTCTTTTAAAATATAGCCCAGTGACTCACCTTCAATTTGATTTTTAAAAGCTTGCTGCAAGGCATCAACACTAAAGCCTGCTTGACCCATGGTTGTTCGATTCAAATTGACCAAAACATACTGCAAACCCTCGGCCTTAGGTGCAATGACCTCAGCTGCACCGGCAACGGATCGAACTGCTTGAGCAATTTGCAAAGCAGCTTCGCTGAGATGCGCCAAATCGGTACCGAAAATTTTAATCGCTACATCGCCACGTGTACCCGTTAGCATCTCCGATACACGCATTTCAATGGGTTGGGTAAAGCCATAGACCAGACCTGGAAAACCATCCAACACAACTCTCAACTCGTTGATGATATCTTCCTTGGTGCCTCGCCATTCACTCTTAGATTTCAAGACCAAGAATGTATCCGTCTCGTTCAGCCCCATCGGATCAAGCCCCAACTCATCTGAACCCGCGCGAGCCACAATCGATTCGACCTCTGGCACATTGTCTAAAATAGCTTGCTGAACTTTCGTGTCAATTTCTAAAGATGACGCCAAAGAGATGGAGGGTAACTTTTGCAGTTGAATCAAGATGTCACCTTCATCCAACGTGGGCATGAACGTTTTTCCCAAAAGGCTATAAAGTAGTGCAGCCAAAACCAAAGAAGCCATGGATACGCCATAAAGCCAACGCGGCTTGGACCAAACCCACTCACGAACGCTGATGTAAAGCGCTTGAATTTTTTGCATCAACACAGGCTCGTTTGCACCGTCTTGGTGAAGCACCAAGGATGCCAAAGCGGGAATCACCGTGAACGCCAAAAGCAGCGATGATGCCAAAGCCATGATGATGGTCATGGCCACAGGCGCAAACAGCTTGCCCTCCAAACCCTCTAAGCTTAACAAAGGCAAGAAAACCACACAAATAATGAACACACCTGCGGCGACTGGCTTGACCACTTGTAGCACCGCTTTAAGCAAAATTTCTGTTTTCGACAAACCATGAGCAGTCAAATGCGATGCAAACGCCTTCTCAATATTTTCAACCACCACCACGGCAGCATCTACAAGCATCCCAAGTGCAATGGCCAAACCACCAAGACTCATCAAATTGGCTGTCAAACCAAAAGCTCGCATAAGCACAAATGTGCTCAACAAAGACAAGGGAAGCGCTACAGCCACAACCAAAGCAGCTCGTACCCCGCCTAAAAAAACATAAAGGATGATGCAAACCAAGATGGCAGCTTCAATCAAGGCATGAATAACTGTATCGGAGGCCCGAGTGACCAACTCACCTCGGTTATAAAAGGTTTTGATGCTCATGCCTTTAGGAAGCCGAGAAGCTATTTCGATCAATTTGACATCCACGGCCTTCACCAATTGACGAGCATTCACACCTCGCAAGCTCAGCACCAACCCTTCAACCGCTTCACCTTGTCCATTTTGTGTGACTGCACCATAACGGGTCATTGAACCCACAGTCACTCGAGCCACGTCGTCAAGTTGCACCAAATGGTTGCTGGAACTTTTTAAGCGCACCAGTCGCAAATCCTCCAAGGTGTTGATAGCACCTTGAACTCGAACCACCAAGGCCTCTTCCCCAGTCGTCAAACGCCCCGCTCCGTCGTTGCTGTTGTTGGCAATCAAAGCCTGCCGTAAGTCAGACATGCTGACGCCCAAAGCCGCCATTTTGGCTGTGCTTGGGATCACCTCAAAGGTTTGCACCTCGCCACCTAAAGAGTTCATATCTGCAACCCCTGGAATGGTCCTCAATTCGGGTCGAATCACCCAGTCCAACACATGGCGCTTTTCAGCCAAGCTGAATGCTTGCCCCTCTATGGTGAACATGTAGACCTCACTCAATGGGGTTGCAATGGGCGCCAAGCCTCCAGTCACATTGGCAGGCATGTCCCGCAAAATCGTCCCCAAGCGCTCAGCAACCTGCTGGCGCGCCCAATACAAATCAACCCCCTCCTCAAAATCAATGGTGATATCGGCAATGCCGTACTTAGAGACAGAACGAACGATGCGTTTGTTTGGAATGCTGAGCAATTCTTGTTCAATGGGTTTGACCACTCTTTGCTCGACCTCTTCAGGCGTCATGCCTGGAATTTTCAAGATCACCTTGGCTTGAACAGGTGAAATATCAGGAAAAGCATCTATCGGCAAATTCAACCAAGCGTAAACACCCACTGCACATAAAAAGACCGCACTCAACAGGGTCAACCCACGAAATCGCAGACTCCAACGAATGAGATACTCAAACATCACTCATCCTTTTGCAGCAATGCACGCAATGAAGCGATGCCCGTGATCGCAACCTTGCTGCCAGCGGGCAAAGACAACTCCATGATTGAATTTTCTTCTGTGGCTGATTTGACCGCAACTTTCTTGGCTTCAAATCCTTTCTCATTGGCCAAGAATACCCAAGTTTGTCCTCTCCACTGCGTCAAGGCTCGTGTTGGAAGGGACCATTGCTGAGCCGTATTGCTCTTGTTTGGAAGTCCTTTGGCATGAACTATGACAGACACCAACTCTCCAGGCTGCAAGCTACCACGACTTGTGATGAGGGCACGTGCTTTTGCCAATTGACTGGCGTCCACGGCACGACTGACTCCAATGATTTTGGCTTTCATATTGCGTGAAACCAAACTGACCTCATCCCCGACTTGTATTTGAAGGGCTTTATCGTAAGAAAGTTGCATGTCAAGCTGTAACTGAGAAACATCTGCCAGTCTGAACAAGACGGCACCGGGCTCAACACGCTGACCTACAGACGTAAAGGCCTCCATGACCATGCCCGACATGGGTGCCTTCAAGGTGCCCGTTGCATAGCCAGATTGAGGCTCAAAAAATATACCTGTTGCTGATAGCTCCGCCTCACGTGCAAGCAATTGTGCTAAAGCCACTTCTTGCTTGGATCGACTCAGTTGCAACCTGACAGCTGGAATAATGCCCTCATCAAACATGACTTTATCGCGATCAGCAGCCGCAGTTGCATTCTTATAATCAATAGAAGCTTCACCCAACAATCTCCTTGTGTCTCCCAAAATTGAACTCGTGAACTGCGCAAGGGATGCGCCTTTCTTGAAAGAATCACCAACGCCAACCAACAATTTCGAAACTTGACCGGCGTAAGGGGCTGATACGGTGAACTCTTTACCAGGTGGCGTCACCACCGAGGCACTGACCAACAACTGAGTACCTACTGATTGCTGAAGCTCAATCACTTTAACGCCAAGGCTTGCTTGCTGTTTTGCACTGAGTGGCAACAACAAAGCTTCATCTATCAGAGTTTGCCCAACTGCAAATGGGGCAGAAATGAACAAAGCCATCAATCGAAAAAATTTCAATACATCTATCATCTCTAACCTCATCAACAAAAAAGGTAGCTAAATAACCTTTGGAGACACGATAAAGCATTATCGGCTACTCGATCTCTATTATTGTGACATTCGTAGATAAGTTTTTTTAAAAAAAACTTATTCCTATTTCCAAACAACTTGAGAGAATAGGCTAAGTTTCTAACGGATCAATGCTGCAGTTAATCCATCAATCCTTACATGCTCATTTTTGATCAAGCCAGAAAATTTTATTCAAACACCAGTAAATCAAAGGCGCACAGCAATAAAAAAAACGCGTTTGAATTTTATGTAAATGGAGTACTCTAAAAAATAGCAATCAATTCAAAACCAAAATCAAATCAAATATTTTGATAAAACAGTTAGAGAGATGTCAACTTAGAGTCGTCACTTGTTGTGATCATGATGCTCCATCGGCATTTCATGCACCATGTCCATTTGAACAGGTGACTGATAACCAAAAATTGCTGGATCAATCATCCCAGTAATCATAGCTATGTGACCAAATACGAGGAATAAAGAAACACAAATTGCGTGTATCTTTAACTTACTTTCCTTACTTAGCTCATCGTTGATCAAACCCAATTCTTGTATAGCAATGAACACCAAAGGTATCCCAGCTACAACATAGGTCACCACAGCAATAACATCAATGAATGATCGCCATTCTCCTGATTTGGTTATTGGAACAATAGCGTTCATAACTACGTAAACGATTATTCCAGCAAAGTAAATACCTACTGAAATACCAGCGAATCGGTTCAACTGGTATATGAATCCTTCAAATTTCCGAGTAAAAAGCAAATAAAACTCTGTAATTGCTAAAGTCTCAGCAAGAACAATAGGTCCCGCCATAAAAATCAACAAATTCCAAGGTTGGTTGACAGCTAATAATTCCATGTAATGCGTCATATTCATAATACTGCTTTCTTAGATATATTTATTTCATTTGACAGGTTTGGGTGTAAAGCGCTCGAGAAATTACACTGGTAAGAGTATATCGATACGCTTTGTTAACAGCCCAGGCAGATACTTTCGCGCATCAGCGTATGCAACATCGAGGGCAAAGAATTTAACCGTCGTTACACTGCCAAAAATCAGTTCACGCACTCGCTTTCACATAACCGCACGAATAAGAATGTTCGCATCAAGAACGATAGCTTTACCGCTCATGCCGTTTTGACATTACGCTTCTTAAAGGGCGAACTGGCTTTCCTACGTGCTGCTTTGAAGTCTGCAACCACGGACTCCACATCTACGCCCTGCGCCTCAAGCAGTTTGTCCAAGATCTTACTGGCTTTTTTCAAGGCTGTAATGTCTTCTTCAACTTGTCCCTGCGTGGGGATGAAGTAGCCAACCTTCTGACCATGCCGCGTGACGGCAACGGGCGTGCTGGATGCGATGTACTCGGCCAAGTCGGAACGGAACTCTCGTATGCCTACCTTTGTCGTTTCCATGTGGATGCCTCTTGGGTTGTGAATCTATGCGTACACACTTTACTCCAAGATCACTTGCTTGGCAAAGGACCTCAGTGGTCAAGCTAAATAGCGTCTTGGCCGACTTGAAGCGGTTGTTTTGGTACAAAAATTAGAATTTCACAGGCACCAGACATTTACGGTCACTTAAACTAAAAAATACGACAGGATTTCATTACTGTGGATTGCAAGATATGGATAACAACTTATCGATGTTTAAAGAGATTCCAACATACAGAAGGATGTCGCTGGATGGTGTGAGTCAATTATGAATTATTCCCACTCAATTGCCGCCAAAGGTTTACCTGAAACATCATCACGCACCGAATTAATGCATCTCACTAACCCCCCATTTATTGGAAAGCGTAACCTTTGAGTCGTTCGAGACTATAGAATTCGATCACTTTTATTTATCTCCACAATCGTCTTGACAGGGAGATAATTATCTTTAAAATACGTCAAATGTACTTTAAATTAACTTGGCATGAATCGAGGCGACAAACAACATTGGTTGACCGTGGCCTTGATTTTGCGGATGCTAAAGTGATTTTTGAAGGTCCAACGCTTGAATTTGAGGATGAAAGACAGAACTATGCTGAAAAACGCATGGTTTGTTTTGGATACTTGTATGGTCGTTTGATGGTGGTTGGCTATGTTCAACGTGGCGATGCTCGCCACATATATTCAATGAGGAAAGCAAATGAGCGCGAACAATCAAAATTTAGGCAGTAATTTAGCAAAAGTTGATTTGCACGAGATATCACCTCAAGAGTACGATGAACTTCCAGATTTAACAGAACTTGACCTTGATCGTGGCGTATGGAAGATTGCCGGCAAGGAGGTTACCCCCCTTGAAGGTAAGGAGGCTTTTCGTTCCGAACTTAAAAAGAAAAAAATCAACATTACGCTTGACCCAGACGTACTTGGCTGGTACCGCGCGCAGGCTGGTGGGAGAGGCTATCAGACTTTAATCAATGCCACCCTAAGAGAGGCTATGACGATTCATACAATAGAGGAAACTATGCGCAGAGTTCTTCGCGAAGAATTACACCGTTAAATCTTCAGCGGAAATGAATTAGAGATTCTTTTACTACCGGAATAATTATTATTCCCACTCAGTAGATACTTGATCGAAAATCAAGCGTGTAACTTTTGTGTAAGTTGCGAGTTTTTTTAATACGTCTCAAAAATTAAATCTCTTTTTATCAACAGCTTAATATTGAAGCGCCTAAAAATTAAAGTAATTTCTACTCAAAAGATAGTCAACAAAGGTGCCCAGCTCTCAGGAAGATTTAATCGCGTACAAAATAAAACATTTAATTTATATGCTTGCCTCCCCCATGACGATTAATTTAAATTTTTGAAAGGATTAACGACTCTTAATGTTCCATCAATAACTAGTCCGTCCTGTAAATCCTCTGTGTACAAAAATTCACATCTTGCATTTATTGCGGATGAAGCTATTAAGCTATCCCAATAACTCAACATATATTTGTCACGCAAATAAGAAGCGCGAGATAATTGATCCTTATTTGTCTCGTGAACAATACAATCTGAGTACCAAGATTCGATAAGTTCTCTTATAGTTACCTCGTCGGCTTTAACTTTCCTGATTAGATTAGTTAAGCACTCCCTTATTACTTGGGAGCTAACAACATGAAGCCCTAAACTGTCTAGTAGTTGATCTGCTATTTGATTTTTTCGCTCTGATTCTGGACTTTTGATTAAAGAATAAAGCCATACATTTGAGTCTACAAAATCTTTAGCGCTCATTTGCTTCATTCCTAGTAAGTGGAGTAAAACCAGTAACTATGAAAGGGTTAGTACGGAATGTTTTAAGGGGAGAATTTTCTAGATTCGGTATTTTTTCAACGCTTTGAATCTTCTTGGATGATAGGAACTCCACAAAGTCCATGACCTCAATTTGTTTTTCTTTTGGCAGATTCTTAACTTTTTCAATTAGTTCTGAAATACTCATTATTGATCTCCTGAGAATATACCAATCTTAATCTTTTGCTTGTAAAAAGCAATTGCAAAAACGATTAATAAAACTTTTTAAGCATTATTCCCACTCGATGGTCGCGGGTGGTTTTGAGCTCACATCCAGAGTCACCCGGTTAATTCCCCGGACCTCATTGATGATTCGAGACGACACTTTTTTGAGCAAAGCATACGGCAATTCTGCCCAATCGGCCGTCATGAAGTCACTGGTTTGAACCGCTCTCAACGCCACCACATACTCATAAGTTCGACCATCTCCCATGACTCCCACGCTTTTAACGGGCAAGAACACAGCGAAAGCTTGACTGGTCAAGTCGTACCAAGACTTTCCTGTTGCTGGGTCCGTGTGAGCGCGCAACTCATTGATGAAAATATCGTCAGCACGCCTGAGCAAATCGGCGTATTCTTTTTTCACTTCTCCCAAAATTCTCACGCCAAGTCCTGGACCTGGGAAAGGGTGACGATAGACCATGTCCCGTGGCAACCCCAATGCAACGCCCAACTCACGCACCTCATCTTTGAACAGATCCCTCAAGGGCTCCAAAAGCTTCAAGCCCAATTGCTCTGGCAAGCCACCAACGTTGTGGTGACTCTTGATGGTGACGGCCTTTTTGTTTTTGGCACCCCCACTCTCGATGACATCAGGATAAATCGTTCCCTGGGCCAACCATTGAGCCCCGTTTGCGCCTGCAGTTTTCAGCTTGGCCGCTTCTTGCTTGAAGACTGCCACAAACTCTCGGCCAATGATCTTTCTCTTTTGCTCGGGGTCACTCACCCCTTTGAGTTCGGACAAGAAAAGCGCACTGGCATCCACCCTCACCACTTTGGCATTCAAGCGTCCAGCAAACATCTCCATCACCATATCGCCTTCGTTGAGACGCAACAACCCGTGGTCCACAAACACGCAGGTGAGTTGATCACCAATGGCACGGTGTATCAAGGCAGCAGCAACAGACGAGTCCACACCACCGGAGAGTCCCAAAATCACCTCCTCATC
>Ga0304728_1002335_pt1 | contig 12221 bp, 6 predicted proteins | sample C_130625_MF_Meta_FD_190476 | JGI IMG/M metagenome (GOLD analysis project Ga0304728, IMG submission 190476) | Freshwater microbial communities from Lake Croche, Canada to study carbon cycling - C_130625_MF_MetaG (v2) (version 2) | ecosystem: Environmental > Aquatic > Freshwater > Lake | place... | reverse complement strand
AAGCTTAGCGATTGAAGAGGTTTTTGAACCAGCATCATTAGATACTTTACAGGAATAACTACCTGCATTTGCAGAAGTCGCAGTACTTAGGCTGTAAGAGGATGATGTAGCTCCAGATATAGGGCTATCATTGTAAAGCCATTGATAGGTAGGGGAAGTACCAGTTGCACTTACTTCAAAGTTTGCTGAACCCCCACTTACAATAGATACCGACTCTGGTTGATGAGTTATTGCAATAGCATTTAACGAAGCCGTAAGCTTCAGTGTAGATGACGCCGCAGAATAGTTACTTAGGCCAGACTGGGAGGCTTCAATAACAATTGGTTTTGTGTCTAGTGCAGTGAGAGTTGAATCAACAAGCTTAGCGTTTCCTGAAATAAGCGTGTATGTGATTGGTCCTTTACTTGTCGCTGTTGCTGATAGGGCAGTAGGTATGCCCACTTTAAGTTCAGAGATTTCTGCGAAAGTGACTGTTTGATCTGCAGGAGAGGCTTCAAGCGTAGCCTTTGCAGTAGCGGAAGCGAAACTAGATGAGCCAGATTGTGTAGCTTTAACAACGATTGGTTTTGTGTCTAGTGCAGTAATATTTGCATCAACGAGTTTAGCGTTACCAGATACAAGTGTATACGTTATAGGACCATTACTTGTAGCTGAAGCAGAGAGAGTAGAAGCAGTTCCTACTTTTATTTTAGGAATTTCTGCGAAGGTAATAGCTTGATCTGCAGGCGCTGCTTCAAGAGTAGCTTTTGTAGAGGCTGAGGCAAAACTAGATGTACCAGACTGGGTGGCTTCAACAACGATTGGCTTTGTGTCTAAAGCAGTAAGAGTGGAATCAACGAGCTTAGCGTTACCAGAGACAAGTGTGTACGTGATAGGACCATTACTTGTAGCTGAAGCAGAGAGAGTAGACGCGATGCCAACCTTAAGTTTAGGAACAGCTGCCAAGGTAACTGTTTGCTCAGCAGGAGAGGCTTCTAGTGTCGCTTTAGCAGAAGCAGAAGCAAAGCTTGAAGTGCCGGATTGAGTAGCCTCAATAACGATTGGTTTTGTATCTAGTGCTGTAAGAGTAGCCTCAACGAGTTTAGCGTTACCAGATACGAGCGTGTAGGTGATAGGACCATTACTTGTAGCTGACGCAGAAAGAGTAGACGCGGTGCCAACCTTAAGTTTGGGAAGAGCTGCGAAAGTAACAGATTGCTCAGCAGGAGAGGCTTCAAGCGTAGCCTCTGCAGTAGCGGAGGCGAAACTAGATGAGCCAGATTGTGTAGCTTTAACAATGATTGGTTTTGTGTCTAGTGCAGTAAGAGTTGAATCAACGAGTTTAGCGTTACCAGATACGAGCGTGTAGGTGATAGGACCATTACTTGTAGCTGACGCAGAAAGAGTAGACGCGGTGCCAACCTTAAGTTTAGGCAGTTCTGCAAAGGTAACAGTTTGTTCAGCTGCAGATGCTTGAAGTGTCGCTTTAGCAGAAGCTAAAACAAAACTAGAATTACCAGCTTGATTAGCCTCAATAACGATTGGTTTTGTATCTAGAGCTGTAAGAGTAGCCTCAACAAGTTTAGCATTACCAGACACAAGTGTGTAGGTGATAGGACCATTACTTGTTGCTAAAGCAGAGAGAGTAGCAGCAGTGCCAACTTTAAGTTTAGGCAGTTCTGCGAAGGTAACAGTTTGCTCAGCAGGAATTACAGTTACAACTGCTGCTGATGATGTTGTATTACCTGCATCATTACTGATGTAGCATGTATACGAACCTTGTGCATCTGGTGTTGCAGATGTAATCGTATAAGATGCATTTGTTGCTGCCTTAATTGCACTAGAGCCTAGGTACCATTGATAATGCAAAGCTTGGCCGCTTGCTGCTACGGATAGAGTAGTTGATGAGCCTGCCTTAACGCTCACTGAAGACTCTGGTTGTGCTGTAATGATAACTGCAGCAGTTACAGTTAAAGTAAATGGAGAGGTTGTTTTTGAGCCAAGGCTATTTGAAACAGTACATGTATAGAAGCCGGCGTTAGCATCAGTAGCTGCACTGATTGTGTAGGATGAAGCATTTGCTCCAGCGATAGGATGTGTATTGAATAGCCACTGGTAATGAGGAGACGTACCGCTTACAGTTATTTGGAAAGTCGCAGCATTTCCACTTACAACACTTATTGATTCCGGCTCGTGTATAAGTGCTATAGGTGTTAACTCTGGCTTAGTAGCGACTGGAGTACTTACTGTGCTTGGTGAAGTAGCTTCACTTACACGTGGCTTAATTTCTGCAGTAGTTTGAGGTGCTGCAGCTTCTTTTGTAGTTTCTGTAAACTTAGCAGCTATAACTTCAGATTTTTTCACCTGAGGCTCAGCTACTTTCTCCACCTTATTTTCTTTTGGCTGCAAAGCAGGTTCGACTACTGCAACTGCTTTAATTTCTGAAGTCGCAGGTTTTGGTGTTACAACTTCAGATTTAACTGCTGGAGCAGTAGCATCTTTTTCAACTAGAGTTGTTTTAGGTTTATTTGTATTTTCTAATTCGTTAGGTTTCTTTTCTGAAACTACAGGAGCTACTGAAGTTGTTTTAACTACAACACTACTCGAACTCGGTGACCCGCCTCTGACTAATACTTTAATCGGCGGTGTTGTTACATTATGGCTAGAAGTAGATCTGTTTTTTATATAAACTGAATATATTGTATTACCTATTAAGGTATCCGGTAATAAAACATATACCTGATTGTTCGATACATAAGTTGCAGCGATTGCATTAAAACTCGCATTCTTTCCACTTGTATAAAACGTAGCTTCAATTTTATCCGATGGGCTTGCAAATCTGGAATCGATTTTGAATGTGACGCGGTCTCCTATTGTCGCTGAATAGGGTGGGGTTAATATGCTTTGAGCATTACCCAAATTAACGAAGGCTAAAAAAAATATAAGCAGTATAAACTTAAATTTCATGAAAAAAGTGTGCACCTGTTTGTGCATATATAGATCGTTATTTTGTAGTAATATATGCACTGTAGAAATGGCCCTTAAAGTAGACGAAATTTAGAGACCTAACAAGTACAACTCACTCAAATTCTCTAGGCTAATTAGCCCTATTTACTTGGACCTGTTTTTAGCTTGGATTTTCGTAAATACTCGAAAGTCGTTGAGTGTGACCTTTGGGTTTAGATGTATATCCCACACGGTGTCCAATTCTCCTTTTGAGACAAAGCCTTCTTTAATGTTTATACTAATCCTATCTAACTTTTGGCCTATTTGGATTTGGTGTGTTAAATAATCGAAATCCAGCCTAGATAATTTTACCTCAATTTTAATAATATAGTAATTCTCGCTCGGCTTAAAATCGTTATATGTAAATTCTAGTGATCCAGAGCTAGAATCTTGCCCTGCAGTGAGTGGATCCGAGCCGCTAATGGTCAGAACTATCGGAAAATCACGTAATCTTCCATTAGGGTTTAATACAATTATTTGAGCAGATTCTGTAACAAGCTTAACCTTAAGGCTTAAGCTATTTTGCCTAAGCGATGCCGGCTGTAGTACATACCTATTCTCCAGTACGACTTCATCGACACTAAGAGATAAGATTGGCATGTTATTGGGTTAGCTATTTTTTCACAAAAAAGCCTCCCGATGTAGGAGGCTTTAATTTCGTAATTTTAAAAAATAGACAGTATAAAACTATGGTATAAATCGCCTGCGATTTATACTTTCACGCTTAAAAAGCGTGTCGTTGGAGTTGCACTCCAAGGTGTTATGGTTGGTTGATCCAAATTTGCAGCGGTCTGTTTAGCAACGTTTGTTGCGTCTGAATTTGTTTCTGTTTGCTGCTGGAGCTGCTGAATTTGCATTTGCAGCGATTGAATTACAGCTTGCTGAGTTGCATAGCCGTCTTTACTGAAACGTTCAGCTTGGATCTGAGCCTCAAGTTTCATGATTTCTTGAGGGATTTGTGCCTGACTTATTGCACCAGTAGGTGAATATGGTTTTTTACCTGAAGGAACTGCGGCTGATATAGGTACGATACTCATGGTATTTTTATGCTTACCATTATAACGGACCAAAAGAGCTTAGCTTAAGCTATTGGCTGTAAAAATACCGGATTACAAACCCGAGCGTTTATTATATGGACTTGGTAGCTGATGATTCTGTGATGTGAGTAGCTTTAGGGCCTCTCTTTACTATCGAGTACAACATCATCATTAGATAGGTTAACATATTGGTCTACAGTTGTTTGACTAATATTTTTCTCAAGAATAGCACCTGCATCTAGGTAGGTAGCACAGCAAACCACATACGCGCCCGGTGTTAGATTGGTAAATTCTACCTTACCTGAGAAATCCGTGAAACCAACGGCAACAGCATTTTGCTCTAAAATAGTGCGAGCCTTGATCGCTGCCTGAGCAAGGGAGCGGGGACCTGCATAAGCATTTGGTGTTAAGCTTCTAATCCACGCTAATTGCATGCTGTCTTTGTGGGTTGGCGAAATATAGTTACCCTCCATGCCTTCAAAAAATTTAAGGCAGCTTTTTCTAAGGAGATAAACTTTCGTATTCTTTACAGGTACTGCGTCACCTAATATTTCCTCACCTGTTTTTGTTGTTCCTAAAACAAGCCGTGTCATAGCAAGACCGATCTGTAAAGTAAGACGTGATCCCTCGTGGTTATCGTTTTTATCTAATGTTGATTTGGATCCAATACGCTTAATTTCAGCCTCAAGCAATTTAGTGTAGTTTGTTTCCTGCTTTAGATCGTTTTGGAGTGTGCTTACTTTACTCTCCAGTTTATTAAAACGTGTACTGTATTGATCATCACAGCCTTGTAATACAAGTAGAACCAAACAGAGAAAACTAGAGCCAAAAAAATAGAATACTCGAAATAACATATCCAATACAGGTGTAAGATCGTATCTGTTTAGTTAAATGCACTCTTTGCTTGATCTAGATAGTTCTGGAAAACTGGCTTAGGTGTAGCGCCTAATTTCTTAAGCTTAAGGATTGAATCTTTTTCTCCTTGAGCAGCAGCCTTTTTAAGCCAATCAATCGCAATAGTTTGGTCCGCATCTACACCGATTCCTTTTTCATAGAAATCAGCGAGATTGAATTGGGCTATTCCAAAACCCTTGTTAGCAGATTTAAGACACCACTTGAAGGCTTCGGTTATATTTTTGGCTACGCCGTCTCCCGATTTGTATTTTAAAGCGAGATTGTTCATCGCTGCTGGCTCACCTTGCTCGGCTGATTTTAGATACCAACTGACTGCTTCTTTACTATCTTTTGGTACGCCTTTTCCGTTTGAATAACGTAACCCTATTTTGAACTGTGCGGCGGAATCACCGTCGTGGGCCTTTTTGAGTAGATCTAAACTTTCACTCGTATAACCAGGATATTCCTTCACAACACCAGTCGGGTGAACAGGCTGTAATAATAGAACTTTAGCGTGTGCTTCCTCATGGCCTAAATCTGCTGCTTGACGGTACCACTCAAGGGCAAGAGGTATATCCAGAGGTACGCCGTCTCCTTTTTCACAAGCTAGTCCCTTATGGAATAAAAATTCGATAGGATTAATCTCTGGATCTTTGCTTTGTGCTGAGTTGTTTGGATCTAAAATATTAACTTCTGCAACAGGCGTCTGGGTCGGTTGTTCAACGACATTAATTGATTCTGACACCTGCTTAGGCTCTTGCAGTTGTTTTACCTCAGCAGTGGCTGAACTATCCTCGATCTTAGGTGCTATCAGTTGTGGTTGATTGTATTCGACCTCTCGAGTTTTAGAAATTGAACAACTAATAATATCTTTAATCTCTAGATAGCTAGGGCAGTACTGCTTTAGAGATGCGAGTAAACTTTGCTTAATAGCGTCAAACTTTTGCAACTCTTCCAGAGGATATTTTCTGAAAGACTGAATTAACTGCGTGAAGTAGCCTCCAACTCCGTTGTCTGCCTCAAAGAGCATGCCCTGTAATTGGCCAATAGAAATCATCAACCGATCGAATAGGAGTTCTTCGTAGAGTAACTTAATATCGGTGATTGTGACTTGTAGAGATATACTTACATCAATGCGTGTATCCTTAGCTTCAATTGCGTTTAGGGCTTGTTTAACGATAAAGGGAGAAGTTCGTGCGATTACCATACTTAGCGAGCGGTTGCTTGCTATATGATTGAGTAGGTAGTCGTAATCTTTTAACTTCTCTTCTTCGATATCTTGTGGAGATACACCCAGTAAGAATTTCTTTATTGCGCGGCCTGAATTACCGATAGAATTGATGACTCCATCAGTCCTTCGCGTATATACTTCGCTTAATTTTTTTTCGTCTTCCTCGCTTAAAAACGAATACTTGCCCGGACCTGATTCGGAGATTAAAACTCCTTCCTCAAATACGAGTGAATAAAGGCCGTCTGGAACAATATAACCTTTAGAGCCGCTAGTAGAGGCTTCGAGAATTTCTTCAGGTAAAAGTTTACGAGCGAGTTCACCTTCTTCAAAGCTCCAGGTTATAAAACGACCCGGCTTCTTTGCTTTGCTAACGCGTTTAAGAGGTTTTTCTACTATAGCTAGGGACGTATCTGAATTGATGAGTGCAATCGACATGGGTGCTCCACAATGTCCGCAAAATGCAAGCTGAGCTGCATTTACTTTTCCGCAGCTTGGGCAATTTAATCCCGGGACTTTTGCTTCATCGCTCATAATTTAAGTCCGTAAACGCAGATGAAATATGAGGATACTTCGGGAGTAAAGATATTGTAGCTCAGATTCATGAGCTGGTAAACTAGACTACCTCTTTAAATTCTTACATGCTAAAATGCGTACTTTGTAAAATACTCGGTGACCACTACTTCTCAAAATTAAACTTTAGCATTCAACAAGTAATTTGTATAATCTTCTGTAATCGACACATCTTCTGCTGGCTTTAGCGAAATATTACTTTTTGTCTGATTTTTTGTATCAACTTGTGGTTCAACGTGCTGAGCTTTGAGTTTCAGCTGCTCAATGACCTTTTGAATGTTTTGAACGACGGTTGCTTGGGTCGTCGAATCATCTTCGCTTCGTTTCTCGAGCTCTATTGCTTGCTTTAGCCAGTTTATTTTCTCGTCCAGCTGTAACTTACTGATGTTGCCGGGAGAAGGTACGTATACCGTTGATAATGAGACGCTAGCAGATATTGGCTGTATAATCATAACTAATTACTAAGGCTTAATGATTAATTGGTACCCTTTTTTTAAGATATTATTCTTAGAATTCAATGCATTTTTAGTACATTTTTGCCTTACTTGTATAATAGATTGGATCTTACTAAATAACTCATTTTTTGAGCCGTACCTATAGAATGAATTTAAGGCACATATTTATATACCCACTTATTGTTCTTGGGTTTATGTGTACCTCGTTACATGCGCAGACTCCTGTTATAAATTCATTAACACCCAGCTCATCGTATATTTATTTGGGCGGCTCTGTTACAATTACTCCAACATTTACATTAGGAACGGGAAGTATATCTGGTATCGGTGCTGTTAGCTCTGGGGCAACTTACACAGTAACACCCACAACTACTACCACCTATACGCTTACAGTTGCAGGCTCAGGGACTGTACCTACCTATGCTAGGCAATCCGTTATAATTACAGTTGCAACGGCTTCGTTAACGGCTGCTAAAACATCTATTTATACGGGGACATCGACTACACTCACGCCAATTTTCGCTACGGGACAATCGCCCGCTGTTGTTACGGCAACAATTTCACCCGCTATCCCAGGTTTGTCTGGACCCTTGGTTTCTGGAAATCAGTACGTAGTTTCACCTACAACCACTACGACCTACACGATGACCATCACTGGTGGTGTTCCAAACCCGATGACTAAAAGTGTCACGATTGGTGTTTCTGCTCCACCTCAGCCCATAATCACGTTTGCTACGAATTCATCTATCGTCTATGCTACAGTTGGAGACAAAGTAACTCTACCAGCTGTTTCAAATTATAATGGCTCCGGTTTTGGAACGGTAAGTTATTCAAGCAGTAATAACTCGATTGCTACTGTTAATACAGCAAACGGAGCAGTAGTAACATTAAATGTTGGATCATCACTTATTACAGCAAACCAAGCAGCAGCACTTGGCTATAATGCACAGGCAAGTACCAACTATAACTTAAGTGTTGTTGCCGCTCCAGTCGCCACATCATTAAACACGAATGCTACTGCAATCTACGCGGGTCAGTCGGCAATTCTAACACCTAATTTTTCTAAAGGCACAGGCTCAGTAAATACGGTAGGAGCTGTTATTTCCGGTAATTCCTACACTGTGACTCCAGCAGTAACGACTAATTATGTTTTAACAGTTGTTAACTTAGCAAACAGGGTTGCAACAACTTCCGGAACACAAGTAACCGTTTATCCAGCGCCAGTACTTAGCTTCGCGAAAACTTCAGGTGTTTACGTGACTTTGAATGGAACGACTACCGACACGCTAACTACTTCACTCAGTGGTAATAGTTATGGTGCTATAGCATACACATCAAATAATAGTTTGACTGCAGCTGTTAATACATCGAACGGACTTGTGACTGGTTGTGCACTTGGGACTGCTGTTATAACTGCCAACCAAGCGCTAAAAGCAAATGTGAATGCTTCAGCAGCACAAAGCTTTACTGTGACAGTTATACCAGCTCCTGTTATCACAAGTCTAAATGCTTCTGCTAGTTCAATTGTTGTAGGTGGCTCGTCATTAATAACTCCAGTATTTAGTAACGGGGCTGGCAGTATTGCTACGCTGGGTACTGTTACTTCAAATACAGCGTATAGAGTTTATCCTCTGACTACTACTAACTACACACTAAGTGTTACTAATCTTGCAGGTACGACCGTCACCAGGCCTGTGACGATTAATGTGGCAACAACTCCAGTACTAACCTTCCTTAGACCTGCTAGCTTTAGCTTAAGTACTGGTTCGACTTTTACAAACACAGCTGGATCTTCACTTTCTGGTGCAAGCTACGGAGCTATAACATACTCGAGTAGCAATACTTCAATAGCTACAGTGGATGCGACTACAGGTCTTATCACTGCAGTTGCACCTGGTTTCACTACAATAACTGCTACTCAGGCTGCAGCATCTGGATTTAATTCATCTTCGAGCCAGTCGTGTAATGTTCAGGTTGTGCCCAGCCCAGTGATTACTTCTTTCACGGCATCATCGAGTTCACTTATAGCAGGTGCATCAACTAGATTGACCCCAGTGTTTAGTAATGGAACGGGCACAATTAATACACTTGGTACCGTTTACTCGGGTACTATTTACACTGTAGCTCCTGGGGCATCGACTACATATACTCTCACAGTCACTAATTCTGCATTAGCTGTTAGTCCATCAGTCTCGCAGAGTTTACCGATTACAGTTAATGCTATACCGATTCCGACACTTACTTTGAATCAAAGCTACCCATCAGGTGCTACTTCATTCTCTTTGGGTGCCTTTTCTACATTTACAAATACAGCGACTACTAATTACACAGGGTCTAATTACGGTATTATCAAATATTCTAGTAGTAATACAGCTGTTGCCTCAGTAGACCAAGTAACTGGCGTAGTAACTACATATCTTCAGGGTACAGTAACGATTACTGCAACTCAGGTGGCTTCAGTTGGTTTTAATGCTGCTGTCAGTAAATCCTATAATATCACAGTAGTTGCTAATCCAATTGCTCAATCATTAGTATCTACACGTGATTTAATTGTAGGACAACAAGGTGTTATTATCCCTTCATTTCTCAGTGGTACTGGTTACATCGCCGGTATTGGTACTGTAATATCTGGTCAGGCTTATGTGATTTCTCCTACAGCTTCTACTACCTACACACTTATCGTCACAAATAGTTTAGGTAGGACGGCTACAACCAGTGCAACAACAACAGTTATTCCATTAGCTTCGCCAACGTTAACATTTATTAGACCTACTGCAGTTACGTTGTCTGTGGGAGATACACTATTAAATACTGCACTTTCGACTTCTCCCGGAATTAACTATGGTGGTATTACTTATGCATCGAGTAATACGAGTGTCGCGACGGTTGGTTCTGGGTCAGGTTTGCTGACCGCCAGTACAGTCGGGACTGCTACGATTACTGCGACTCAGGCAGCACGCGCTTTATGGAATAACTCTACTACTAGATCATATGTAGTCACTGTAGTGGACTTACCTGTGGCGAGTTCTATTACCTTTGGCACAAATACAGTTGTTTTGGGTACTTCGACTACAATTACACCAGTCTTTACTGGTGGAACAGCAACACTCACCGGGGTAACAGGGACTATCACATCAGGAACAAGTTATACAATTACTCCGACTAGTTCAGCATACTATTTTCTAACAGTAACAAATGCAGCTGGTGCAAAGAGCACCAAGCTTTTGTACCTCACCGTAACTCCACCGCCAGCTGGTACCATAAGCTTTGCAACGGGTTCATTTAATCTAACGCAAAATGCTACGGCAACGAATGTAGCAACCGCTTCTCTCACAGGTAGTGGATTTGGTACTATTACCTACAGTACAAGTAATAGTGCTATTGCTAGAGTAAATAGTACCACTGGACTTGTCACTGGTGTATCGCCAGGCAGTGCAATCATTACTGCTACACAAGTGGCTTCAGTAGGAAAAAATTCATATTCATCGCAGAGCTATGCAGTTAATATAATCGCTTCGCCTGTAATCACCTCATTTGTTGCAGGTAGCTCATCCTTAATACAGGGTGAATCAACTACAGTTGTAGGTGTTTTCAGTGGAGGCACAGCAACTATTACTAATACAGCTGGACCTATTTACACAGGCCGTTCGTATACAATTTATCCCACGATTAACAGTGGACCACCAGGCACTGCTGTTTATACTCTTAGTGTAACAAATACTGCTAATACGACAGTCACACAAAATGTAAATATAGCTGTTGCTGCGCCAATAACTCCGGCGATTGTCTTTGATCAAAGTATTTCTACTATCCCTGGTAGTGCTCAAGCTACAGTTACAAGTGGCTCTGTATCGTTTGTTACATTGCCTATTGGCGCTACCTGTAACGTTGTACCTCGTTCGTCGATTGCTGGATATTTCACGTTTAGCAGCAGCAATGCTGCTGTTGTTACTGTAGATCCAAATACAGGCCTTGTTACAGCGATAGCTCCAGGTTCAGCAACTATAACGACAAATGTCACATTGTCGTACGGTACTTATTCTAAGTCTTACACTGTAAATGTTGCCACTTCTGTACCTGCGGCTCCTCAGGTAACTAGTGTTATCACTGGGGTAGGTTCTGTTCAGGTTAATTTTACACCTCCCTTGTATGCTACTCTTCCAGCAATTACTCATTATACAGTCACAGCGATTCCAAGTGGAGGGGGTAGTGTTCTAACGACGACCGTGAATGCTCCATGTACATCAATTGTACTTAACGGGCTAAGTGTTAATACAAGCTACTCCGTGAGCGTAAAAGCAAGTAACTATACCGGCTCTGGCACAGATACAGGCTTAGGGAGTAGTTCAATTGTAACATTTATTTCTACTTCCGTATCTAACGATATTGTAAATGGAAGTTATGTAGCTGTGGGTAATTCTAGATTACCTCTAAGTGTTTCTACGTCTTGGGCTACTGGTACAATTAGTTTAAATACACTTCCTACATCAGGAGATATGCTTAAATGGATAAATGGTGCGCAAGTATACTGGACACTCATACCTAATTTTTCATCTACTCATGTTTTAGGTGCTTGCAGTGACTTAACAGCACTTCAAACCCTAATGAATACTACATCACCTATTTATACTGCAGGAACTCTAGTCGCAGTTGGTGCTCCTGGTGTATTTACGCTCATAGCTTGCAATAACGCAATTTGCGGATTCGTTTACCAAGGGCAGTATTACGTGAGAAATGGTTATGAACAGCAGCCATATCCTTACTAAGCAAAATACAACTCTGATTTTAACTGAGTCTTCTAATCGTACTAAGAAATAGCAGGTAAATAGATGCTAAATTCTGTACCTTGACCAAGTTGAGTTTTTACCTGTATAGCGCCTTTATGCGCCCTTAGGATTGAAAGCGCCTGAGATAAGCCAAATCCAGTGCCCGTACTTTTAGTTGTATAGAAAGGAGTGAATATGTGTGCTAAATCTTCATTTTTAATACCTGCACCAGTGTCTGTTACAGTAAGAATATAGTAAGAGCCTTCATCTAGGTTTTGATTAT
>Ga0304728_1002332_pt1 | contig 12234 bp, 12 predicted proteins | sample C_130625_MF_Meta_FD_190476 | JGI IMG/M metagenome (GOLD analysis project Ga0304728, IMG submission 190476) | Freshwater microbial communities from Lake Croche, Canada to study carbon cycling - C_130625_MF_MetaG (v2) (version 2) | ecosystem: Environmental > Aquatic > Freshwater > Lake | place... | reverse complement strand
TGGCTCGCCTCGAACTCAAAATCATGTTTGAGGAGCTCCTGCGCCGCCTGCCCGACATCCAATTGGCATCCTCCGATCCGCTTGAGTTCCGGGCCTCGAATTTCATCAGCGGTCCGGAAGCAATGCCCGTCCGATTCACGCCTTCCAACTGAGCGAGGAAACAATGAACTTTCATCCCGATGAAGTCCGAGCCGCGTACGACAACTTCGTGGCTGTTGGCGATAGTGGCGACTGGAACGCTTGGGCCGATCTCCACACCGTCGATGGCCTCTGGGTCGAGCATCACCTCGGCACGTTTCGTGGTCGTGAGGAAATCCGCAAAGCAATCGTTGATGTCATGGCGCTTGCACCGTCAACGATGGAGTTCCCAATCGAATGGGTAGTGATCGACGGAAATCGTGTCGTGTACTACCCCTGGCAGGTTCTCCCCCATCCCACTGGCGGCGAACCATTCCGATTCAGTTGCATCACCATTCTCGAGTACGCAGGCGACGGTCAGTTCTCCTACCAAGAGGACGTCTACAACCCCACCGAGGGCGAAAAAATCTTCGGCGAGTGGATTGCCGCAGGCGGTCGCCTTCCGGGAATGGAGTAGTCGTTACCGACCGAGAGCGACACCGGCGGCCTTTGCCGCTTTCCCATACCAGTCGGCCAGTGAATCGACCGTTTCATGCGCGTTCAAACCGCTCGGATTCGGAAGGATCCAGAGTTCAGAACCCTCGAACGCTTCATCAGAATGACCAATAGAAACCTTCGCGTTTCCGAACGCTTGTCGGTATGCCGTCACACCGAGTACCGCGACAACCTTCGGTTTCTTTCTGCGTACGATTTCTCGAAGTAGTTCCCCACCGTCGAGCAATTGCTGCTTCGACAGTTCATCGGCTCGGGCCGTAGCGATCGGACAGATATTCGAAATACCGATGCCCTTTTTCTCGAGTTCAGCGCGCGCTTCGGCTGGCAGGCCACACGATGCATCGACCTCTGTACTCGTGATGCCAGCTCGATAGATCGCTGGCCAAAATCGATTTCCGGGACGCGCAAAGTGTGCGTTGACTGCAGCTGTCCATAGCCCCGGATTAATCCCCACAAACAAAAGGTTCGTCTTCTTAGGTAAAATATCATCGACAGTGAGACCGTGAAAGGTCAGAAGCTCATCCTTTGTTGGACGACGTCCTTCGATGAATCCGGGCCGGGACGGCACTGAACTCAAACCGTCGCGATGTCTGATGGCGAGAGTTTGCGGTGTTCGATTCCGATGAAGCCATCAGCCGACGTATAGGTGTCCTCGCCGGTAAAAAGCCCGTCTTCGCCAATAGGCCACAGAACGCACATCCGGGCTTCGTAGAGATAGCTCGCCTCGACGTCGTCGACGGGCACGCCTCGCTCAGCAAGTGTCGAACCGGGGTACGCCATCCGCATCGTCCCTTCCGTCACGATGCAATGTCGGTCGACAACGAGCCATTCCGTATCGAGCTGAAGTTTCTGTGCACCCGATGCTGCGAAATCTTCGTAGAACTTCTGTACCGCAGTTTTGCCGAGAAGATCACCAGCTCCATTGGCAATTGAATGCATGTGATAGTGCGCGTGTTCCGAAACCGTGGCCATGAGCTTCTCCATGTCCAACGACGCTTCCGCAACTTGATGCTGCAATAACAATTCAAGATTTCGACGCAGCACGGGATCGGTCTCGGTCTTCAGACGCTCTTCAACCTTGGCCCACGTGACTCGTTGATCAATGACAGTCATGTCCCCTCCGTCTCATTCCGTGTGCCAGTTGTAGCCGAAGGCGGTACTTACATTCCGAGTTTGTCGATGCGGACTGGTAAACCCGAGGCTCGCGGCATCGCTGTCAGCGGATCGACGCCGTCACGGGAGCTCGTGATTGTTCCGGTAATCGAACCCGGATGACCGTGAGTTACCGATACAACTCCTGGACGAATCGTTTCGTCGAGGCCCACAGTGGCGACCAGCGAACCGTGCGCACTCGTCACCGCCACCCAGTCGCCCGTGACGATCTCGAGGCGCACTGCGTCGTCGGGGTGGAGGGCAACAACAGGCTCGTCGCCCTTGCCGGCAAAGCGCACGGAGTTACTCCATGCCGATTCTCGACGAGGAATCAGAACCAGCCCGGCCTCTGGCCCCTTGTGCTGTGACAAACGCTCAACGAAGGCTTCGGGCGCAATCCTCCAGCGACCATCGGCCAGCATCCGATCACGCACCCAGCCGTAGCGCGGGGCTACATCGATTCCTCGAGACCCAGCAGCAATCACATCAGCCGCTTCAAGAGGTCCGTGTCCAAGGAGTCCGCTGAGAATCCCCTCGTCTGAAAGCGCGTTGAGGGGCGCTCCACCAAACATTGGGCGTTCGGTGCGTGCAGCAAGAGAACCGAGGATCCACCACACCGGTTGTCGATCGGCTTCGGGTTCAACGACCGGCGGGGTGTACTGCATGCCAGAACGAAACGCCACCTGTTCGGCCAAGGTCAGGTCGGCTCGCTCGAGCTGACCAGTTGCGGGCAGCACGTGCGTCGCCAGATCGCAGAGTTCTGAATCAGCGACGTCGACGACGACAAGTGCATCGAGAAGACCAACAGCTTGGCGGAATCGATCCGGTTCCGGAAAAGCCGAAAGCGGATTTCCTCCAGTGACGACCAACACCTTGAGTCGTCCAGCTTCGATTTCATCGACCATTGCCGCAACCGGCATTTGCCCAGCTACACGAACGAGATCGGGGCGTGAGGCAGGACCAGCAACCGCCGGAGCGCCTGGGCGTGCGGGCGCAAGTTGATTTACAACCCCTTGATTGAATCGCATACCGCCGACGACATCGAGCGAATTGGTCATGATGAGAAGAATCCACCGCAACCACTCGACGAGCACTCCGTCGGTGGCCATCGTCGAACCGGTTCCACAAAACATGGCGACGCGGCCGAAGTTGGAACGAAGGTCGTCGACAAGGCGAATGATCGCTTCGCGATCGCAGCCGGTAGCTATTGCGGCTGCGTCAAGCGTGAACGGCAAAATCGCCGTAGAGATCCGTTCGATATCAGCGTCGTGACAGGTTTGTGAAAGCGCATCTCGGCAGCGGTCATCAGCGAAGAGCTCGCGCACCAGAGCAGCGAGCAAAATCACGTCGGAACTTGGTCGAACCTGTAGGTGTTCGTCTGACAACGCAGCCGACTCAGTTCGGCGAGGATCGATTGTCCAAACGCGTCCACCTAAGGCTTGATTCTCGCGAAGGCGACGGACTGGATCAGCCAAGGTTGTTCCATATCCATGCGAGACCACTGGGTTTGTCGCGAGCAGAACTAGAAGTCGCGAATGCTGCGGCTCCCAGACTGGATTGAGCATCGGATGCCCGGCGACTGCTTCGGCCGCGACCAGAACGGGTGCATTGTCGACTGTTGCCGCTGTGTAGAACGACGTGCTGCCTACTGCTCCCATCCACATTCCACATGCGACCTGACCTGCCGAGTCATAGGCCAGCCCCGTCGCGAGGTAGAGGCCAATCGAATCGGCGCCACCGGTCTCAGAAGTCTCGGCAATGATTCCGGCGAGATCATCGAGTGCTTCGTCCCATTCGACAATCGTTCCGCGCAAGCGCGGATGATTCAGCCGCTTCGGTGAGTGATGCCACTGCGGCAACGCGCGACCCTTTTCGCACGTGTAACCACGTGACACCGGATGGTCCGCATCGCCACGAACCTTGACGACCTGACCGTCGTCAACAGTGACAACGATGCCGCAGGCCGCAGCGCAGATTCGACAGTAGGAAAGGTGCTCAGCCACAGACGCTGTTCAACGCTCGTCGAGCAGTGAGGGATCGGCTCGAAGTTCGACTCGTGCCATTGCTTCCCAAAAGCCAATAAAGCCGTTGCCATCGCTCTGGCGGCCACGTTCAAGCCACCATTCGGGAACCGCAGATTCAGCACGACCTCCTGCAGCACGGATATGCCACGCACGTTGGCAGCGCTGCTCAAGTGCTACCGCTCGCTGATGGACTGCTCGGATTGTTGATCCAAGAACGAAGACGCCATGACCGGCAAGAAGGGCGAGATTTGCGTCCCCCATCGCAACCACGGCATCGCGCGCAGCACTTGAGTTGTCGACGCCACCGCCATACTCATCGATCACGATCAGGTCGCCGCCACCTCCAAGACCAGAACTCTGGTCGTAAACAGGCGGGGCCTCGCCCATATCGGCCCAGACGGTTCCGTAGAGCGGATGACTATGCATCGCCACGCCTACATCTTCTCGAAGTTTGTGGAGTTCCAAGTGCAATGGAATACCCAAAGGCGCGGGCCAATCGCCCTCGACAACGTTTCCGTCGAGATCGATCCTGATGAGTTGCGAGGGTCGGAGTTCGTCCCATGTGATGAACCACGGATTGCAGAGCAATGTGCCGTCACCGAGATTCACGGTGATATGACCAGCGAGATGATCGGCGTACCCCTCACGCCACAAGGCTCGCGCCAGCACAACGAACTCTTGGCGAAGCGACAGTTCCGGAAGAAGCTGATCCGGTGTCGGCGTGAAACCCATTGTGAACCCCCATCGAGAGCGGCACCCCTGCAGGCGAGCAAGGAAGCCGAATGCAATCCCCGACACTAGAGTCCGCCCATGCGATTTTCCGGGAAACGAATTTTTGTCACAGGAGCGGCTGCCGGTATCGGTGAAGCCACCGCCAAACTCTTCCGAGATGAAGGGGCTCATGTCGTAGGCGTCGACGTTGCCGACGCCGAGGGCGTCGCATTCTGCGATGTCACTGATCCCGCTTCGGTCACCGCCGCCATGGATGCCGCCATCGCCGAACTCGGTGGTCTCGACGTTCTCGCCAACGTGGCCGGAGTCAACTGGTTCTCAAAGGTCGACGACATCACCCTTGAACTCTGGAACCGTCACCTCGCCGTCAACCTCACTGGACCGATGCTCGTCACCCAGGCTGCCCTCCCCCACCTGCGGGCCTCCACCGGGAACATTGTCACCGTCGGCTCCATCTCAGGCCTGCAGGGCCAGCCCTACAACTCTTCCTACTGCGCCTCAAAAGCCGGGCTCATCATGTTCATGAAGGCGCTTGCGGTAGAACTCGCGGCCGACGGCATTCGCGTGAACTTGGTCTGCCCAGGTGGCGTCGACACCGCGATGACCACCAATGCCCTCTCGAACATCAAGGGCGACATTGACTTCAACCATTTCCCCAAGATGATGGGCGTTCTCCCCGGCATGATGGCGCCAGTGAAGATTGCCGAAGCACTCGCTCACCTCGCTTCCGACGCAGCAAGCACCACGACCGGCGCATCGATCGTCGTGGACAACGGGACTCTCTGGTAATGACATCTCCGACTGATCTCGACCAGATTCACCAACTCAAGGCGCGCTACTTCCGCCTGATGGACATGAAGCTCTGGGATCAGTTACGCGGGGTATTCACTGCTGACGTTCGGATCGACACGACAGAAGACAGCGGCACCGTCATTGACGGTGTGGACGAGTACTTGCCGTTTCTCGTTTCTCAGATCGGCGACGTCACCACTGTCCACCACGGGCATATGCCCGAGATCACGTTCGTTGACGAAAATCATGCGACTGGCATCTGGGCGATGGAAGACGAGTTGTGGTGGCCCGAAGGCCAACCCATCAAGTATCTCCATGGATACGGGCACTATCACGAGACCTATCTTCGAACCGATGAAGGTTGGAAGATCAGTTCACTTCGATTGACGCGTCTTCATCGCATCTTCGAATTCGCAGACTGATCGCCTACGAATTCCTGAGTAGTCCTCAGTCGAGCAACTTGGCTTTTGCGGACGTGTATTCCTCGTCTGAAAGGGCGCCAGAAGAGTGCAGATCATTGAGTTTCTGTAGTTGCGCGACGTGATCGCCAGAGTTGTCGTGCTCGAAACGCGACCGCAGGCTTGACCAGGTCTTCGAGGCCGAGGTTTTGATCCCATCGACGTCAACATCGAGATGCGCATCAGGGAACTCAACGAGAGATCGGCGCCGCAGATACTCGAGGCCGAGACCTACGACGATCCCGATGATGATCACCGACCACCACAGGCGCAATGCCGGTGACGGAACAAAGAACAAGACGAGCAGATACAGGACTGCAGCGCTTATCCAGAAGATGATCCGTTCGGCGTTGAAGATTGGCGCCACGACGCGACGAGCCCAGGTGGCAATGCGACTCGGCCCGATGATGAGCATTCCGGCGACGATGACTGCACCCCACGAAATCAGGATCCAAGCAGTGTCATAGAGAAGTTCGGAGAGGATTCCATAAATGATCTTGCCGGCAACGCTGTATTGCTGATTCGTGATGATTGAGTCGACATAGCCGCCAGTGACGCGACGAATTGTCACCAAAAGGATGCCGACAATGATGATCGACCAACCGACATTACGAAGCGTGAGGCGACGACGACCACGCGCAAGCCAAACCGCGAGCGAGTAGAGCGCAACGATCACCACAAACAGCACCGGGCCAAGGATGTTGAGCACCTTCACCAGGTTCTGAAGTGACGCAAGCGAACTCGACTCGAAGATCGTGATCTGACCAGCACTGGACGGAACTTTGTCCATTACTGAAGAGGGAAGTCCCAGATCAGTGCCCACAATGCGCACAATCTCGCCAATGTCGAGAGTGACTTTGCCGTCCTTCGTGGACCCAACCTTCGTCTTGTCTTCCAGAACATTGACGAGCGTCTGATGGGCCTTCGTATTCACGGTGTGCCAAATCTTCGCCACCCGTTCGGACGAAAGGATCTTGTCGACGGCAGTCGTGGCTGGAGTTCGAAGACCCGCCGCCAATGGTCCTGCAATTCCTTGCCAGCCGTCTGGCAGTTTGTCGGCAAGTTCCTTTTGGACATCAACGTTCGAATAGATCTCGTCGACGATGTAGGTGGCGAGCGCGTCCTGAACCTTTGGACTGGCGAGGATCTTGTCGCTCGCAGCAACCCACTTCGGAGTGCTCAGAACCTGACGCTTCACCCAGACATCGGCGGCCGTTCCGAGGAGCAGAACTGATGCAAGGAGGATGAGCAGAACAACGCCGATGCGCCGGCCCCGGCCTGCCGCTTTCTTTTCCGGGGCAGGAGCGTCAGTTTCCGATTCGGGAGTCGTCGAAGTCATGGCAGAGAGTCTGCCCCGAAGAAGACTCGTTTTCAGGGACTCTCGCCGGAACCGTCAGGCTTTTTCAGGCGTGAATTCGATCTCGACCCGGTCGTAGGCGCGTGTGAAGGTCGCTCCGAGGATCTTTGACTCGGCCCCAGGCTTCAGTCGCCAGTCCGGGATTCGACGAAGGAGTTCTTCGAACATCACCCGAATCTCAATACGGGCGAGTGATGAACCTAAGCAGAAATGAGTGCCAAAACCGAACGCAACGTGGTGGTTATGCGCCCGTTTCACGTCGAACGTGTCTGGATCTTCGAAGAGCGATTCATCACGATTGGCCGAGGCATACATCAGAAGGATTTGATCCCCCTCCTTGATGTCCTTACCTCGAAAATTGAGATCTCTCGTCGCCGTTCGACGCATGTTGAGAATCGGCGTCACCCAACGAATGAATTCTTCGACCGCTGTCTGACCAAGAATGCTCGGATCGTTCACCAATAGCTCGCGTTGATCAGGGCGCAAGGCAAGTTCTCGAATTACTGAGCCGATCGCCGTACGCGTTGTTTCCGCGCCGCCATCGAGAAGTAGCAAACACTCAGTAATGATTTCGCCATCGGTCCAGAGGCGTCCATCAACTTCGGTCGTCGCCCAGATCGAAATCAGATCGTCTTGTGGATCTTCACGACGAGCGTTGATCAGCTCGATTGTCGCGCCGGAAAATTCCATTATTGCGTTCATCGAAAGTTCCGAAAATGGAGCAGTGGAACCATCAGCTGGATTCTGCCCCGATTCATACATCGTGACTTCAGACCACTCGCGGAGTTTTGGCCAAAGCTCTCGCGGAAATCCGAGTTTGTCGCCGATCAAAATTGCGGGCAACGGCGAAGCAAGCGACTCAATTGCCTCACACTCACCATCGGCAGCAATTGCGTCGATTAACTCATTCACAATCGATCGGATCTTGCCTTCGATCTGTTTGACCGCTCGAGGAGTGAACTGCCGAGCGACGAGCATCCGTTGCTGCTGATGTTCTGGATCATCACGATTGATCATCGAAGTGTCGTCACGCTGATCCGTTGCCGGGCGCGATCCATCGACAGAGGTGAAGTCCTGCCAGTTCTTTTCAATCTCGACGATGTCTTCGTATCGAGAGATACCCCACAACTTGTGAACTGGATCCCAGTGCACCGGATCGTTCTCGCGGAGCCATCGGTAGGCCGCCCACGGGTCGACGTAGAACTCGGGGTCGAGCAGATTGATATAGGGAGCCTCGGTGACGGTCATCGCCCCTCCTCAGAGTCGTGCACTTACTGCAGCGATTCTTGCCCACCGTCTGGTCTCGAGGGGGAAACTCCTGAAAACGAGGACAACGAGCCTGGAGTCGCCTATTTGCTGGGCGTTACCAAGCAGGGAGACTCTGTGGCAGTGCGCTCGATCAGACGACTCGGCCGAAACCGGAAGGCGGGTTACCCGTCCACCAGTCGAGCGGCGTCACGGCAACGCCATGCGCAGTGTGGAGAATTTGCCCGCCGCCGATGTAAATCGCCACATGCTGTGAGCCGGAATGACCGCCACTGCCCTGTGGGTCCCAGAACACAAGATCACCAGGCTGAAGCTGCGATTGAGAGATTCGAACCGTTGAGTTGTACATCGCACCGCTGTAATGCGGAAGCGAAATACCCACCTGTTCATACGCCCACATCACGAAACCAGAGCAGTCAAAGACGGTAGGACCGGCTGCAGCCCAAACATAGGCGGCGCCGATCTTGGTCATGCCAGCGGCGATTGCTCCTGCCGCGCCCTGACCGACACGAGGGGCATTCGGATTCGGTGACATTGCGGAGCCGCCGCCAGACCCACGTTCCGCCGCTGCCGCTGCCCGAGCTGCAGCCGCTGCTGCTGCGATGCGTGCGTTTTCGGCGTCGACGAGAACCTTGAGTTCGCCTTGAACCTTGGCGTTGATCGCTGCTTGCTGATTGGCAGCGTCGTCAGCTGCCTTCTTGAGTTGTTCGATCTCAGCAGCCTTCGTCGCCGACTGATTTTCAGCGGCCTTGAGACGAACACCGTCTTCTTCGGCCTTCTGTCGCGCTGCGTTCAGCGCATCGACAAGATCCTGACGACTTCCAGAGATTGACTGAAGGTACGAACGCTTCTGAACGCCGGTGCTTGCATCGTTCGTAATGAGTGCATCGAACTCAGGGCTGTCGTTACCCGACTGGTAGGCAGCTACGGCATAGTGGCGAAGATCTTCGCGACGCTTGTCGGCCTCGGCCGCTGTCTGCGCTGCGAGGACCTTGGCAGCCGAGACCTTTTCTTGGGCCAATTGAAGTTCGTAATTGGCCTGCTCGAACTGACCATCGAGTTCGTGCTGGCGATCCTGAAGTTGTGCGAGCTGCGCACCGATCTTCGCCGCTTCGGCTTTCTTGTCAGCAATCGGATCGGCACTTGCCGGCCCAATCACAATGGCGCCAACCAACACGGCGACCGCAGCGCCAACGGCGACGACACCAAGACGCATCGAAGACCGGGACCGTTTCACAAATGACACCTTGCCACCCTTTGAGACGGCTCGCGCGCACCCAGTGAGGCTGGAAATGCCGAATTCTTCGGCAGGGATCGGGCCCCGACGCTGGGGCGATGCTCCGCAATCCATGTTGCAGAATCTTTACAGACCGCCCCCAACCCCGCAACGCGGGCTGCTGATTACACCCGGATTTCGAGTTGTCTCCCGCGATCGCCTCGCGCGAGGCGATCGCGGGAGCACGCTGCCACTGATCTACACCCGATGGTGCGGCGAATGAACGCCAAACATGACCTCGGAGCCCATCGCTACGATCACGCGGAGGCACATTGGCCGCTGGGGGGCAACAAAATGCGAACACTTCTTGATGGCCTCTGGTTTGGTGAAGGCCCACGCTGGCACGGGGACCGTCTGTGGTTCAGCGACATGCATGGTCATCGAGTCGTCTCGACCGATCTGGACGGCGAGGTGCGTACCGAAGTCGAAATGAACGATGACGAGCCATCGGGACTCGGGTGGCTTCCGGACGGTCGACTCTTGGTCGTCGCAATGGAATCGCAGCAGTTGCGCCGACGTGAACCAGATGGTTCCCTCGCCGTTCACGCCGACCTCTCGCCGATCGCTCGCGGTTCGCTCAACGACATGATCAGTGCAACTGATGGGTTGGCCTACGTCGGCGATATGGGCAATCGAATACAAGAGGGTGGCGATCGTCAACCTGGCCAGACGATCGCGGTACGTCCCGATGGAACGTGGTTCGTCGCCGCCGACGGACTCGAATCACCGAACGGCCACATCCTCACGCCCGACGAACGAGTGCTGCTCGTAGCGGAAAGCGCCGCAGCTCGGATCACCGCGTTCGATCGCGCAACCGATGGATCACTTTCGAACCGTCGCGTGTACGCCGAACTCCAACCTTCAGCTCAAGGCCCTGCGTTTGCTCCGCCCGACGGCATCTGCCTCGATGCTGACGGAGCGGTATGGGTCGCCGACCCAATCGGTGCACGCGTGTTCCGAACGTTGCCGGGCGGACAGACAACGCAAGAGCATCGATTCGACAGTCTCATCCCCGTGGCATGCGTCTTAGGCGGTCGAGATCGGCGAACACTGTTTGTGTGTGCCGCGGCCGACTGGAAACGCGACGAAGTACTCAAGGCTCCAACCGGAGTCATCCTGGCCATCGATGTCGACGTCGCTGGCGTCGGGCGACCCTAACGATTCGACATCTCGAAACCGCGTCACTCCTCGCCTATTGCAAGGCAGAGGGAACGAGGCTGGCTGGATCGAGACCAAGCAAGTCGATCGCGTTTGATCGCATCATCATCTCGAGTTCATCGGGTGAGACGCGCTGCGCGATTCGAGCGACCACATCCGGCGTATTCGGCCATGTTGAATCCTGATGCGGGTAATCAGTTTCGAAGAGCAATTGACGAACACCAATGAGATCACGTGTTTCGATACCGACCATGTCATCGAAGAAACACCCATACACGCGACCCGGCACATATGAGGAAGGCAATTCAGTGATTGACGGGTTGATCTCACTCCATCCCGAACTCTGCTGAAACACTCGGTCGCAACGTTCAACGACATAGGGCATCCAACCGACCTGGCTCTCGGAGAACGCGATCTTCACATTTGGATAACGAGCCAAAACGCCTGAGAGCAGCCAGTCGGCGAGTGCCATAAACGCATTGATAGATGTCACTGCGACACCCACGCCCGATGGAGCATCGGCGCTGGTTTGCGGCATCTTTGAACCAGAGCCGATGTGCATGTGAATCGTGACGCCCGTTTCATTGCATGCGTGCCACAACGGTTCCCAAAAAAGTCCACGATCATGAATCGACGGAAGCCCCAGATACGAAGGCAATTCGGGGAACGTAATTGCACGACAGCCCAAGGCCGCTATTCGACGAACCTCGGTGGCGGCGAGGTTCGCGTCCCACAACGGAATGATGCAGAGCGGAATCAAACGCCCACCGCTCGGCCCGCACCACTCGTCAATCATCCAATCGTTAAATGCTCGCACCGACAAGAGTGCGACTTCCTTATCTGGTGCCTCATTGAACATCTGACCGGCGAACCGAGGAAACGTTGGGAAACACAGCGAACGCTCAACGCGGTTGATGTCCATATCTACAAGACGGGCGTCGCGGTCGTAGCAGCCTGGACGCATCTCAGAGAACGGAATTGGCTGCAGCGTGAAATCCTCCGGCTTGCTGCCGGCACATGCCATGACCTGCGGAATCGGACGCAGGGCATCGCCATACACCCACCAATCGGCAATCGGTCCATCGCCACCCTTAATGAAACTGTGCGCCCCCGTCTTTGGATCAAACCCCATCTCACAGGTGTCTTCGACAACATGCGGACCCCGATCGCGCAACGCCTTCGGAAGACGAGACGTCCAAACATCCTTCGGCTCAACGACGTGGTCGTCAACGGAAATAACCCATGGAAGCGAATTCATTTCAGCACCTCTTTGGTTGAGCGACGTTGGCCGCGTAACAAACGTCCCGGAGTTGCGCCGGTACTTTGACCCTCTTGCATCGTGACGACACCGCCAACAACCGTGGCCAGAAAACCCTTTGACTTCTG
>Ga0304728_1002323_pt1 | contig 12280 bp, 34 predicted proteins | sample C_130625_MF_Meta_FD_190476 | JGI IMG/M metagenome (GOLD analysis project Ga0304728, IMG submission 190476) | Freshwater microbial communities from Lake Croche, Canada to study carbon cycling - C_130625_MF_MetaG (v2) (version 2) | ecosystem: Environmental > Aquatic > Freshwater > Lake | place... | reverse complement strand
TGCATAGGCCTCTGCCCGTCCTCTAACGACGTCTATGACAGTGTGTTCCCACCCGTCCCATGCGCCCGCTGTAATGTACTTGTACAAGACCCACTCACGTGCTTCATGCTTTGCACGTGAGATATGCTTGCGCCAACGCTCTTTGACAGCCTTTGCTACACTAACAGAGCCCTTACGGGTAAGCCCTATATACGACTGCCCGTTGTGAGTGGCCGCATATATGATGTAGTTGCTGTCGCTTCGTGCTGTTTTTCTCTTCATGCTGTATTATAGCACTCTCTTCCCAAAGCGTCAAGTCCTTTCAGTCTGGAGGGTCTTTACGTTCGATTTGACATTTTTCCCAAAAGGCAGTATAATATACGCATCGTTCGAACATAGTGGGGGTGGACGTGGAGGCTGGGCGCCATTTTTTAAGTTAGTGTGCGCTAACTTAAAGACCTGGTTGACAAAATGGTTATGAGAATAAAAGAAAACCCGGTTGACAAAACGGGTTTTGGTTGGGCGCAGTCCCGGCCCCTTTTGCTGTGAATACTTTGGTTTGAACCGCCTAGACACTTTACAGCAATAATTCTAAATAATCCGCGGCCTCATTGTGATTAGCAAATATTTCATATTGGCAAGTAACACGCTCTTCATCATACTTGAATACATGTATATGGCCATTAGTGCGACAGATGCTGACATGGACAGTATAGTTACGATCCCTTACGTATATATTAGCTATAGTGAAGAAGCTTAGTGCCATCAAGTATTTAACGGTTCGGGGTTCTTTCGTGGTTAGGAGAATATGAATCCGTTCTCGACTGTACAGCATGTATGATCTATCTTGTGGAAAAGTGTGAAATAGATCTAGCCACCATGCGTATAGAGTCATACAAGCAGGCCCGAGGTTGACAAAAGTGTGGAATTGTGTGTCAAAGTGCAATAAAGTGTGACACTTTCGGGCGAATGGCTCGGAAATGGTTCTCCCATGGTGCGGCACAGGGTTTTGAAAAATGAATGGCTGAGCGAGACTGAGGCATAGTTCTAATACATACTCTACGCTAGGCTCTACAGCGGGGTCTTTTGAAGTATACGCTCAATACCCCTTGACTCTACAGCGGGGTCTCTGCTACTATAGCACGTATGCACACCAACATCAGCATAGGGTCTAGCTTCCTACAAGGATTCCGGCAGTTCTCTACACTGTATACACGTGCCTGCATAATAATTCCGGCAAAGCAGAGCGTTCATGCTTACACGTAATGTGTACAGCGGGGCCTATTGATGGTTAACCCGATAAGTACAGTGTCAAACAGCGGGGTCTCTTATGTTATTCAAGTGTTATCGAAGCACGGCTAGTGAGGCAGTTCAAGAGCAAGTATGGCAGTACTCCAGCTATGTACATGCCTATGCCGTCAAGGGTACTTGTGAGTTCTATATACGTGAGGATCGGCTATCGTTTGCCCTACTCGTTGATCCATTCATGCGACACATACGTAGTAAGGACTTTATTGAATAGTTCTTCATGACAAAACCCAGCAAGATCCTTATCATAACTGGGTTTGAACTCACGCTCAATTGTACTATATGTGCGTGGAGTGTATGTACCTTTACATACTGCTACGAGTACATCAACTGCTTCTGTACCACTAATCATATTATCTTATAGGATCATGGAACAAGTAGTTAGGCACTGATTCAATGCCAGTAGCTTCATACTTGACATGCCCATGCCAATCTGTAGCAAATAGTTTTTGTTCACGATTAAGTGTTGACGCAAACGCATCAGCCCATTGTTGTGCTGTAGCTTCTGTTAGTTCTGCTTGATTCTGTTCAATGTTAACTTGACATTGCCATTCATTTAGACTTGGGCTGTGTGCCCATACTGTATATTTCATTGTGTTATCGCTCCTGGATCTATTGGTGTTAATTCTACATCGAACTCAAATGGTGGAATACCTGCCCAAACAGTGGCTACCCAATCTTCAGCACCATTTAGTTCTTCTGGTCGATTAAAGTGTAGTGCATCCTCATGTGCCCACTCCCATGCTTGACGTAGCTCTGTGGTAAGTCTGCCCTGAGGAAACTCTGCATTTATTACCCAGTGGGGCACCCTCATGTTCAAGCTAGGACTGTAACAGCCACTGATCCATACTTCACCAGGTTCTAGTTGTTCTTCCATCGTTTATCCTTTATATCAAGTGAAGTGTGACTATCAAGGTGTTTATGGTGTAGACCGTCACACCAAACAAGATCAACAGCACTATACGTTTTAAGTCTTCTCCGTTCATATACCCGTCCTATTATAGGTTTTACTGACGTCTGTTACTTCACAATAATACTTATCTCTAAGCATGTTGAGTGCTGTACAATCTGCCATAGGTATAGCATTAGTTAGCACATGGTCGCCCACACTCTTGCCCGTAGTAATCAAACTGGTACCCGAGGCTATGGTGTATACAGCACAGCCGTTTAGTGTCAGTACGATGGGAATGATTAACCATTTCATGTGAACATTGTACACTAATATTAGTCCATTGTCAACTGCCCGTGAAAATAGGTCATGCCCTTGAACATGACCTATTTGAGCGGTTATGGGCAACTAGCTCAAAATTTTTGTCGCTACCGCTTCGCGGCAGGGGCTAATCTGGGCGGGGACTGAAGCGTGATTCAAAAGCTTCAAATCTGCAGGTGTATTCCCTGTCGTTCAATATGTCCCTGTAACGTGCCCATGGATCTGGTTCTTCGTCGGGACACCATATGGCTATGAGTTCATATTCATGACCCTGTGCGCCTGCCCAGTATTTGTTCATTCCACGTGGTAATGCCATTATGTGATCATCCTTATATAGGCTATGACGTCAATGGTGACAATCAGTAGATAGTTGGCCACCATGCCTGTTGATCCACGGGTCCAAGCCGCCCATCCAAATATAGCACACTGCACAACAAATGCAGGGTATAGGTATATGAAGGGTGGGTTAGGTAGTGTCAAACCCATCCATATAGTACAGCCTATGCTCATGAACCATGCTGTTAGTTCCAGTAAGAAACGTAGGGGCCGTTCGTGGTAGTCAGCTTTAATCCAATCAATTGTAGTGGTAATCATACAGTAATTATCACCACGAGTGCGCGGGGGATTAAATACTGGCATGACATACTCCACTACATTTACCTACCCTGACAGCCCTTGCTTATTACCGCACTGGCAACACAGTGCTGATTGGTGCTTGCCCGATACTGAAGAACTATACCAGCTTAATTGCCAACGTAGGCCCCCAGGCTGGACTTGGGAAAACAAGCCTGTACACTATACCTGGAATCAAGAAGGCTATAGAGCTCCTAACTGGGCGACAATTGACTGGCCTAACACACACGTAGTCATGGGCTGTAGTTGTGTACTGGGGGTAGGGGTCAACGAACCCGATACATTACCCAACCAATTGGCAATACAACTACAGGAGCCTGTGGTAAATTTAGGCTTCAATGGTGCCAGCCCCAGCATCATACAGTACAATACCCTACGCATGATAGAACTAGGGTGGCATCCTCGAACTGTTACTATACTAATACCTGAGCTGACACGACTAACTTATTTTGATGACCATGGTGTGCAAAATCTAACTCCTAACTTTTTAGGCGAGGACATGCCATATCAGGGCATATTTGAATTTTATAGGTATTGGCTCAGGGCTCCTCACCATGCTGAACTGTATGGACGTATGGCCATTAAGGCCGTAGAAGCCATGTGGAACTTGGCCAGGGTGCCTGTAGTGCTAAGACATATAACAGCAGTTCCTCAACAACATCGGTTGGCACCAAGTTTATGTGCTGTCAAAGATCAAGCTAGAGATTTGGATATAGACTCTAAAGGCGTGGCACATGCACACCCAGGCCCACTTACCTTGGCACTTTGGGCACGTGAAGTTGCAGATGCCATTAGGGTATTGCCTCCGATACTCTAAATGCTTGACGGGTCAAGCTCTATAAGCTATACTGTATGCAATAAGGAGACCTGACGATGAAAACTTTCCGATTTTGGCTACAAGAAAAATGGTTTGAGCACAAAGATGAATTGGAAAGCCTACACTTGGGTGTACCTGACTACACAATACAAGAGTATTTCAATCGACACAAATATTGGTTAAAACGTGAATACAGATATCAACGGAGCATGGGCAATGTTTGACAGCATTTTCATACTATTAGCATTATTGGCTGTCAAACATTGGTATGTTGACTTTGTCAACCAAACGCAAGCTGAAATTGCCAACAAGGGCACCTACGGACACAACGATGGTATCATGCACAGCGTCAAGCATGGCGTAGGCACGTTTATAGTCATGTTGATGTTTATAGGCGATTGGCCATTTGCCTTTACCTTGAGCCTAATAGACATGGCCCTGCACTATCACATTGATTGGATCAAAATGCGTTGGGGTACCAAGGATATGAAAACTCCTGCCTTTTGGACCCAGCTGGGTCTAGACCAGTTGGCCCACACCTTAACCTATATATTATTAGTTTGGTTGGTAGTATGAACATTTTAAATTTTCGTTTTGAGTTATCCAACATGCTTGATCGTTGGGAGTTTTTTAAACCCTTGGGTAGCCTGGGCGGTAGACTATTTTGGCACAAGGCTTGGGAACTGGAACACAGCTATATGAGCACTATGCTTATAGACTTGGACATTAGTATAACCGCCTGCAGAGATCATGCTGGGTTGAACATTACCGTTGGCCTGCTGGGTTATGGCGTTCACTTTAGCCTTTATGACACTAGACATTGGGATTACAAACAAAATGCCTACGCTCAAAATAACAGTTAACGAATGGCAAACCATACGAGCCGAACTGCATAAAGAACATCCAAAGAGCGTGTTCATGCTCAAAAATAAAATGCGGCAAGTGTTGGGCTTTACAGTACGTGAGCATCAAGAATGGATTCCCATTGCACGAGCCGAGGAAAAAGAAGGATTTGATTTGTTCTCAACTGGGGCAGATGGCTGGTACAAGGACAAACGACACGAAATATCGATCCGTCTTGACTTCTACAACGAAAGAAAGTATACTATGTTTATGTTGAAATTCAGCGAGTATATCAAATGAAACATGTAGAAGTGGGCATGTTCAGACTGCCAGGTTTGACCTTTGGCAAAGAAGAAATTACACCAGAAGTGCTGGAAGAAATGACTGCATGGGCAGAAGCCGAAGGTGTTGGTATGAGCATGACTGAAACACTTTGGAGCTTCAAAAAAGAAGCACATCGTGATTGGTTTGTGCTACGTTGGAGTGATAGTTTAATTAAACCGAAAGCAGAAGATGTATAAAACAATTTACACAGAAGTTGAAGTGGATGTGGATCTCAGTGATTTTGAAACGGATGACTTGATTGAAGAATTAGAGTCACGGGGATCCGGTGTTATGGACTATGGTGATGGCAAAGAAGTGCTGGAATCCATTTATCAAAAACGTAGGCTGGGTCAAGATTATCAACTGGAATTGCAAACATTGATCTACTTGGGCTTGGGACGTATCATATGAGTGGCTGGAACTCAATTCAAAGAATCAAACGGATCGAAGAAGAAATCGACAAACTGGGTTTTAAGTTTGCCAAAAGCAAACACACTGATTGGAGTGAAGATCACGGTGCCCTAAGTCTTGTGCCAAAAGATCAAGAAGCCCTTCCAATATACACACGTGATGCTGAATTATTTGTTGGCAGTTTAGAACGACTGGAAGATTGGATAAATGGTGTGCGTTGGGCACGTGAATACGATCGTATGCTTAAGATCAGCGACGATGACAAACGTGCTAAGGCAGAACAAAAGGAACGCAATCGACAATTGATGCGTACACTCAAAGAAGGTCGACGTGTAGAAGGAGCAGTAGAATGAACATTTCAGTTTACAGCAGAAACAAGTTGTTTCAAACATTTGACGCATGGGATGTGCCCAGAGACTTTTCGGACAGTATCGCCAATTATTTGGTGTATGGTTGGGAACCGGGCTCATGCTTTACGGCTGTGCTGGCCAATGACTTCTACAGAGCAATGGAATCCAGTCATCCTGTGAACTCAGTGGAAGCGTTCAAAAATCTAGTGGGCTGGATGCGTCATCATATGCCCACTCAGGCATATGGTGATTACAGTCAAGTGGCATTTTGGATCAAGGCCAGCGCAGAGCACCGCAGAGCTGTGCTGGAAGATCATGACTTGATTTACACACCCAAACAAGAAACATGGCTGGCCCTTAAAGGCGAAGAGGAGTTGGCATGACCCATGAGCAAAAACTCTTTTGGGATACATTACGATGTGATGCTCATTGGTTTGCCCACGATCGAGCTAGAGTACTGTCTAGACTAGATGATGAAGATTTTCACAAGACTGTTGATGATCTTATGATATTGATGGCTAATAATTTAACAGTGGCTGATATTACTAGTGTGATAAAAACTTGGTTAAGTGTGTATGACTTGCCATTAGATGCTGGAAAATTAGGAACAGGTTTTGAGAAAGTACATCGCATGGTAGGGGTGTATGTTACCACTCAAGCCCGTAATATTAAAGCAGTGGAGGTTGTATGAGTGAGTCAACTGGTATAACAGGCTTTATTGAAATCTTCGAGGGCAGGCTAGCCAAAATGAAGCTACACCTTAAAGAAGAATTGGGCAAGGCTAAAAGCGACAGAGATCGTAAGAACATGCGCCGCCTTACCGCTGATGCACGTAAACTCAACCGCACATTGAAAGAAATGCGTAATGTGTCAGCTAAGAAGTGTCCACATTGCGGAGAGCGACTATGAACGAACGAATTCAACAACTTTGGTCACAGGCCGAAGAAGAAATCAAGGTAGAATATGAAGACGAAAGCCGTAGGAACAGACGGCTATATAACGAAATCTTTTTGCCAAAGTTCGCCGAGTTGATTGTTCGGGAATGTTTAGGCATTGTACACGATGCTGAACGAGGTGGTAGTAATGATACTTGGGACAATGCTGTGAAGTTCATTAGACGAGATTTACAAGAACATTTCGGAGTTGAAGAATGACATTGGATGACTTAGAGCATATCTTTGAATATCAAATTGAAGAAGGCACAGAGAACTTGTACTTCATGCTGACTGATGGAGATCGCCTGCCCTTAATACAACGCCATCCTGCCGATAAGTTAGCTGACTTGCTACCCATGCTGGATAGTTTTCAATATACAGGACACAATATCATGCCGAGGTTTACTAAATGATTAAAGGTATAATGGGCACCCCAGGTGTCACAGTGAGTGGCGGCAATACCAGCTTGCCATACATTGGCTCCAATGCCAATAACCCGATACAGGGTATGATACGTATTAACAACACAGACTTGGAAGTATTTAACGGCACTGGGTGGCAATCGTTGCCCAGCAGTTATGCCACTGTAAGTTTAGATCAAGACACACAGGATCTGTTACAATGGGCACGTACACAGCGACAACTGGAACTGAACCGTGCTACCCTAATTGAAAACAATCCCGCACTGGAAAAAGCATATAAGGCCATACTACGTGCAGAGCAAAACTTTGACATACTTAGTAAGTTTGTTGAAGAAGATCAGCATGGTATCGTGGTAGGCTACAATTTTAACACACCATGATTATTTTTATACCAGTATTAGTTATTTGCATGAACGGCTCTTGCGAGTTCATGCAAACCAAAACATATTATCAAACCCAAGCACAATGCAGAGATCAAATTGATGCGCAAAAGCAACACATGAGAAACATAGCAGAAAAAGGCAAAGGCAAAATTGAATACATTGAAGGTACTTGTATCGATGCCGATGTTAAAACTAGAACACGAACGGAAGTAGACGCATGATTATATATTTAGACATGGATGATGTTGTTGCTGATTGGCACATAGCCGCACAAGACTTTCTCAAGATGCGTTGGAACAAAGACAGCGAACGCATACCCAAAGAAGATTGGAACCGTATTAAACGCAACAGCCATTTCTATCGTGACTTGCCCGTTAAAGAAGGCGCACATGAACTAGTTAACTTTTGTCGTGATGCAGTAGCTGATGGTCTAGCAGATGAAGTACGTTTCTTAACAGCATTGCCACATGATTATAGTATGCCATTTGCGGCTTGGGACAAAGTGTTATGGGCAATAGAACGCTTTGAACGTATACCTGTGCTGTTTGGCCCATTCAGTCATGACAAGTGGCGCCATTGTACACCAGGCGACATATTAATTGATGACCGCACCAGCAACTGTAACGAATGGCGTAGTGCCGGCGGCTTATCACATATCTATCGCACTTGGGAAGGATGCCGACCATGGCTGGAACAGATACTCAATCACCCAAACGTGCGATAATATCACACGGTAGACAAATGGGCAAGAGCTATGTTAATAGTTTACTACAAAACTTTTATGCCAGCATGAGAGAACAATACAAGCCAAAGATCAAATGGCAACGCTTGCCTGGACTCCGACTGCAAGCCTACACAGATGATGTAGCACCACGTGGCTTTGAACGTGGACTTAATGAGTCGGACATGGATCCTGTACAAGTATGGACAGAAGAATGTCACTGTGGTACACGCATGAGTTTTAATGTTTGGAAGTTTAAAAGCGAAAAACAAATCACCATGTTCTTAATTAGGTGGAGCTCATGAGACACAACTATGCTAAACAAAGAGACAGTGATGAAGACTTTGACAATTTTATCTCCAAGTTTGAATGCCGTATTGAAGACAGCCGCGAGTACAACCAGTATGTGAGACCAGCACCTTACTATCGTGATGTTTGTTCCAGTGACGATTGGCGCATGGAAACCAAGATCACTCCCATGAAAGCCATACACTTGACTTCGGACAATCTAGCAAGGCTTGTGGCAGAACAGGAACGTATGGAACGTATGGAAAGTGATGCTGAGTACGGTAAGAAACTTTGTAATATGCTCCATGCAGACGAACGTGTACGTGATGACAATCCTGCTGTGGCCAAAGCATATCGCAACTATCTAACACTGTTGGAGTTGGCACGTAAATGACACAGGGCGAATACGCAGACGAGGCTTGGAACTATGAAACTAAATCCAAACGTTGGCAATATTGGAATGCCCTTCATGCTGTTCGTACAGAGTACAAGGAAGCGGTAGGCGATAACATTGGCATGACAGGTCCTACATTGCCGCATTGGGTTGAGAAGAAATACGGATTGTGTATGGGACAAGATGGTTCTGGTAATTACACACAGGACTACGATGTTGTAGATCCTAAACGATTTATGTTATTTCAAATAAAGTACTTTAAATGAATATAGAACAAGATATTATTAATCGAGCAGGTAAAAGAATGAGTGACGAGATAGACTTCGAAATTCTTTGCGGCATGCTTAAAGAATTGGGATGGCGCAAGATTATCCTAAGCCCGATGACTTGGGAACAGGGACTTGAAGTAGATGCTTGGACAGCTAAACACATCAAAGGCAATTTTGAAACAATGGGACTGGTTTGGATCTTTGAAGATCAAGAAGATGCCAATTGGTTTGCGCTGAGATGGCTATAAACAACTACCCAGCAACAAACTCCTTAGGGCCACCAAAAAACGTCAAATTGAATAAGTACATGATGGTCGGTGATCGTGTAGACGAAGTACATTCAGTTATAGTACACAGGTTCACAATGGGCGATGTTGAAGATCCTGACCTATATGCGGCTCAACCACTTTGGGAATGGCAGTCTAGTGAAATGGGAAAGTTTGTTATGGCAAAGAGTGTGCAAACACCCATGTGGCATAGAAACTCAAATCCAAATCAATATCACATAGACTATTGCGTACAAGCCTGGCTCCAAGGAGCAGATTACACATATTGGGTCCTTAAGTGGGCCGACTCAGTTGACAATAACAATACAAGGTAGTATAATAGCGACATGAATGATAAAGACAATTACAATTACGAATCGGGCGTTAATGAAGAGCAAGAAGTTGCTCAACTTAACAGCATTATCACTAACCAAAATGCCGTGGCCAAGGTACAGGCTATATTGGCCAAACAACGGAGCCAGCCCAGTCTCTGCGAATGCGAAGACTGTGGTGAGGATATTCCAGAACAACGCCGTTTGGCCATGCGTGGCATAACTCGTTGTATCTATTGCCAAGGGCTATTTGAGCGCAAACAGAAAGGCATGTAATGCGAGAAGTGTTTTACAAGAAGGTAGGGCGCAAGTACATGCCCGTGAGTGAGTACGACAGCACACTAATGGATGCACTGCCCAAAGGCGCACATCTCATAATATGTTATCCAGGCGGGCGTAGCACACGTTACAATGTCAATCCCGATTTTGCTCCTATGATCGCGGCTGGCCGCTATGCAGAAGAGGCTGTGAGCAAATCACTTATGGAGTCTAGTGAAATTCGTCCAGCAGGATGGGATAAGTTTACTGAAAAGGATCAGCGACTTTGGACAGCCATCAAAAGCTGTATTCCCAAAGAACACAGATACATGTACACACATGGCAGTGCTTATGATGCTGTTCAAGCCGGAGTAAAGGCCATGAGTGTGGAAGCAGAAACAATGTTAGAAAACCCAGCCGTTCGAAAGGCCTACGAACGATTCCAGCTGGTTTGCCAATTGGCCAAAGATCATACTAAGAAAGAAGATCATGAGTGAAACTGTATTATGTAAAGATTGCAAACATAGTTTTAGAAAGTTTTCAGAGCTTCCGCAATGGGGTTCTGGCAGTGAATGGCGTTGCCGTTTGAACTATATTGAAGATGAAATTATGGAAAATCGTGTGACTGGCAATGTCAAAGTTGCACCGTATTATGCACGATGTTCAGCCAGCAGAATGAATTGGAAACTCCAAGAAGGAGTCGAATTGTGTGGCAAAGACGGCAAATGGTGGGAACCCAAAGACAAACGGGATTTGTTTAAATATATCAAACATGTGAGTGTATAAAATGGACATACTATATTATATTGCGGCGTTGGTTATATCATTTTGGGCAGGCATGCACTATGCTCAAATCAGATTCCTTACCAACATTGCCAAACATCCTGAGAAGTTTATCAAGATGCTGGAACAGATCAAAACTATAAATGATAACGAAGAGCTGGGCTTGCCAGAAGATGCAGTTGAAGTGAGAATTGAGAAAGATAAGGACATGGTCTATGCTTATGAAAAGACATCGGGCCAATTCCTAGCCCAAGCTCAAAGCATACATTTGGCCATGGTTGAAGCGGCCAAGCGTTTTCCTGACAAGAAGTTTTGGCATCCTGACTTGACTAAAGATACTCAAACTACTTGATCTAGATTGCATATTGTAATATACTTGCACATGTAGCAGGTTATTGCCTGCACAATAACAAAGGAAACTTAAAATGAAATTTATCTCTAAAGAAACTAAGACCTACAAGTTGTTCGATGCATTGTACAACGGCGACAAGGTAACTGCTAGCCAAGCTGAAAAGCGTTTTGGTATCAAGAATATTGCGGCCGAAGCTTCACGCATTCGCCAATCAGGCTATGCTGTTTACAGCAAGAGTCGTGTTGCTGGTAACGGTTTGGTTGTTACTGAATACGAAATGGGTAATCCATCACGTGAAATCGTTGCACTTGGCTACAAAGCCAAGGCATTGGGCATCACACTTTAATACTAAAGTGTATCCAAAAAGGACTCTTAGGAGTCCTTTTTTATTGGTTGACATATATGCCAAACGGCAGTATAATAAACACATATTAACAAACAGGCTTTGAAAGGCATTTATGGTAACTAAGATTAGTAAAACCAAACTTAAAGAACAGCGCATCGCCAAGTATTTGGCTCCATTTGCTACTAAGTTTGAAATGGAAGACTCGTATATTGATCTGCGTACAATGGCTGAGAATTTTACGAATGGTATTATTCCAAATAAGGCTATCGGTGAAGCTGTTGCGGCTGTACTAGGTGCTAGTACCATTCCTCGACTAAGTGTTGACCCACAGTTACTTAACGTTCCCAAGTTTGCATGGGTATCAATGGACGATATTGCTATTAACCCACGTTTTCAACGTGATGTTATGCCAAATCATATTGCCAAGATCGAGTCCTTGTTTAAAGCAGAGACAATCATTGTGCCATGTGCTATTAAAGATCCTGTGTCAGGCAAATACTTGTTCTGGGACGGACATCATACTACTCGTGTTTGCGAACGCCAGGGTTGGACTCATATGCCTTGCTGGTACACAGAAGCACAAATTGATGACACACATTCTGTAGAAGAAGCAACAAAGATTTTGATTAGTCATGCTGGCAATAGTATGATTACTA
>Ga0304728_1002321_pt1 | contig 12283 bp, 17 predicted proteins | sample C_130625_MF_Meta_FD_190476 | JGI IMG/M metagenome (GOLD analysis project Ga0304728, IMG submission 190476) | Freshwater microbial communities from Lake Croche, Canada to study carbon cycling - C_130625_MF_MetaG (v2) (version 2) | ecosystem: Environmental > Aquatic > Freshwater > Lake | place... | reverse complement strand
GAGGTGCTTCTTCTCTCCGTCAGCCTTTGTCTCCTTGCGATCCGAATCCAGGTGCTTGGAAGTCTTCTTAGATGACATTTCTATAGGGTGAGTATATTTTATATTTCTTTTAAAAATAAAATGTACTCAATAAGTATAACAAATGAACTCTGATTTGACCGAGTCAGTCCAGGCTTCGATCCGCCCAGGTGAGATGGTAGATACATACTACTATGGCGAGTCCAATCTCGAAAAACAAGCCTACCCAGCAGTGGTAAACACCCGTTTCGTCCAGAACTTCACGAACCTTGGAGCAGGATCCTCGCAATTCGTTATAAGTCCAAATAACGGCGTGTCGGACATCGTTCTCCAGTTTACGACACCCACCGGTTCCTACACGACGCTTGCCCTTAACCGCGGTTGGGGCTATGCGCTCATCTCTCGCCTATCAGTCCGCTATGGCTCATCGGCGCAGTACTTCTGGTCCGGCCCCCAGATGTTTCTCCAGAACCTCATCGATGCGGAGAACACGCAGAAGGCCACGGACATCGCTCAACTCGGCGGCAATGCGGTCGCGGGTAGTTCGTGTGCCAGCCAGAACGCCTATGTCTATCTCAAACTCCCCCACAACTCTGTTCGTGCGGCGGGTAAGCCCCTTCCCTTCCCGTCTGACCTCCTAGTGCAGCCCATCGTCGTGACGGTGGAACTCTATGCCCTTAACCAGATCCTCATCAACCAGGGTGCAGCGCCTTCCACAGGCCCAGCCACCCTCGCCGCGGCCCAACTCCAGGTCAAGCAGGAGATGCTTACGGACTCTTCGGACCTCCTCGCTCGCCGTGTTGACATGAACTCGCACGCCTGCACGGTCCCGCTCATGTACTTTTGCCAGCAGGAGGTGCAGGTCCCTGTCACATCCGACAGCGGCAACACGCTACAGAGCGTGAATCTTACGGGCTTTCGCGCGGGTGAGGTCAAGAACATCGTTCTTTGGCTCACACCCAACACGCCCTCGGTGCAGGACACGACACCTGGCTCTGGTGCTTTCAACCCGCTCCAGTGGCCCCAGATGGGCCAGGTGACGCTCACATACAACGGCGAGATCTTCTCCCGTTTCGACAGCGGCTCTGGTGCGCTCTGGAACCTTGCCTGCGACGAGAAGTCGGCCTCATACAACAACGCCGTCCAGACCTATGGCTCGGTCGCTGTCACAACGCCCGTCTCGTACTGGCTCGACTGCCCCTTCTCCCAGGTCTGCGTGCCATACGACAAGGAGATGAAACTCATCCACGGAAAGCCCATCCTCAACGCCGTCGTGAACCTTACATTCCAATGCCCCGCTGCCAGCACCTCATACACGCTTCACGCCATGTACCTCTACAATGCGTCGCTCCTATGCTCCAGAGGCAGTGCAGAATATATTTTTTAGCCGTTTTAATACTACCTCCGCGGTGGCTCAAAAATTGACGCAACACTTTTCAATCCCCCCTATCAGATATGGAGGCCGAGAAGAATCGTTATGAAAACGGAAAGATTTATCGCCTATTTGTTCCAGGCTCTGCAGAGTGCTATGTCGGCAGCACTTGCTGGGAACTTCGTAAAAGATTAGACGCTCACAAATACTCGTATATGAATCCCGATCAAAAAAAGACTATGGCTGATAAAATCTTCGAGATTGGTCCAGTTCAGATTGAGTTGTTAGAGGCAGTTGTTTGTCAGACAAAAAAGGAGTTAGAACTCAAAGAGCGCGAGTGGATTGAGAAGACGGTCGGCTCTGTTAATAAGAATATCCCTACTCGGTCTCAAAAAGAAGAGCGGGCTACTAATGCTGCTAAGTATGCTGCTAAATGCAAAGAGTGGCGAGAGGCAAACCCAGAGAAGGTCAAGGAGTATGATGCCGCGTATAAGGCCGCGCACAAGGAACAGACAGCCGCCGCTCATAAGAAATGGGCTGCTGAGAATGCTGCTGCTATCAAAGCCAATAAGCAGATTGTCATTACTTGTACTGTGTGCGGTCAGCAGACTACAAAGGGAAATAAGTGGCGACACGATAAAACGCACAAATAACCTAACTCCCTATAAATGAAACTCGTATCAGTGCATCCCGCCCATGACGGCACGCACAAATACGAAGCGGTGTTCGATAATGATGGTCGTAAGAAGACCACGAAGTTCGGTCAGGCTGGCGCACCAGATTATACCAAACCACCCCATGACAAGGAGCGGCGCGCCAGGTACATTACGCGTCACCAAAAGGATATGGCGACCGGCGATCCGACCCGGGCTGGCTTTCTGTCACGCTATCTGCTCTGGGGCGAATCGACGAGTATGATGGCTAACCTTCGAGCGTATCGGGCGCGATTTAATCTATAGTCAAAGTATAATGCTTACCCCAACCGCCAATCCCCCTATCGAGTACCTTCACAACTCCGGCAAATCCGAGCAGGAGGCCGGTCTTAATGCAGCCGTCGAGTATGGTGTCTCAAAGGGCTGGCAACTCGTCGCAGTCATGTGGGTAAAGGAAGAGGCCGGAGAACACTATTTCAATATAGTATATAATCCCTAATCAAATGGAACTCGATCCATCAGTTTTCCGCGGTTTATTAGACTACTTAAATGCCTCAAAGCAGCCGGCCTCCCAAATCCTCGGGATGGTTTTTAAAAGGGGTGAGGCTCCTGACCTATCTAAGCGCTCATGGATTAATCCCCGGCTCCATCATCTAGTCATGAAGTTTGCCCTAGTAAGTCTCCCCCCTGACTTCCCTTTCACATCGGTCCAGATTTTGAGAGGGGCGGGGAAGTTTGATACGCACAATAAGGGTCAGAGTTATGTCGTACGATTCGGCTCATATACTGGTGGGGAACTAGTCCTCAAAGAGCCTCATGATACTGAATACAATATCCTGCACCGCCCTATGATATTTGACGCGACGACTGACTATTACTTTAAAGAGTATGAGGGTACCTGCTGGACTCTAATCTTCTATACCGTCACATCCAAATATGCCCCGATTAGAAAGTTATCTGATTATGAGGCCGTCTATGAATCGAATAAGTGGTCCATCGCTTGGCACCGGCCTGGAGAGCCTATAACATATCTCTCTAAGAAGTTTGGCCTCATTAATATGACTAAAAAGAAAGATGACGAGCAGCGTTCTTTTCTTGGCCGTGTAAAAAAAACAAAGGTGGATAATACTCCTGTAGATGATGCTCGGTACAGTGCCGCGCAGAATCTTATGATGCGGGCTTCAGTCGCCCTCAATACAAAGTAGGGTCATCTGGAACTCAGTGTTAAAGACTTCATTACTTGCTGCACCTGTACTATTAAATAATAGGTCACCGTAACAGTCTCTCATCTGAAAGTCCAAAGAATTCACTGCACTATCTCGAGTCCATTTCACCACCTTTGGAGTATTCAAATCGTATGTGAGGGTAAAAGGGTATGACCCTAAGGTATTATCATTATTACTTGTAAATTGAGCCGCTGGATCTTTTGGTATTGGTGATGTACCTACACCTGATAGGTATATTCTGGATATCAGCCCTTTTCGGCGTGATGTAGATGAATCAGTGTCTTTTAGACTTTGATAGTTGGTGAGTGCATCAGAATAGATATCTATAAATGGTGTGTATAGGAAGTTTGGCGCAGTAGTAGAGACTTGTGTTCGTGAAGCATTCGTATTATTCGATGTAATACCAAATACCCTATAGAGTTTTAATGTATTTAGTATTTGTAAATCACTAAATCCTAATGCACTCATTTCTATCGGTGATGGAAAATAAAAGCGTTTGCCACCATCATAAAATAGTATTTCAAATCCGACATAGCCGAGTGGTGGATTCCCAGATAGTGAGTATGTAACTACAAAGTTGTCACCAACATATATTTCATTCATAAATATTTGTAAAACGGTCGCCAGTTCTGAAGGTGACTGAAATCCATAGGGTATGCTAGTAGAATAAGTATTAAAAATCCCAGAGCCATTCGACTGCTCTGCTCTGAAAACAAGGAAATCATTTTTACTCGGAATGATAGTGGGTAAATAATATTGCAGTTGTATCTGTGATATTATTATCTTTTCAATGTAGCCATTAATGAGCGCATTAGGGGCTGTGATAGAAAAATCATTAGAGTTGGATCCGTTTTTAAAGTATTGTGCGAACAGGGCATTTGAGATAGGCTGATTCGCATTACCACCTATATATGAAGTATATCTATCCGTACTCGATATGGCTAATATTGCATTTGGCGCATTAGCCTCCATTCTAATATTGAATAGATTTTTATTCTGTCACGGTTATTGTAGCACTCCATTCGGTATTGAGCGTACTCGTCCAGGGCAGAGGGATGCCGAACATATCGAGCAGCGTAATATCGACAGTGCTGATAGACTGGTTAGGCGACCACTGCGACCAGTTGGGATTGACCCATGTCTTTGTGAAGGTCATCGGACCCATGCCCCACATACCATCCTGGGGCCAGCCATACTGTGTCGTCTGGGAGGCCAGGGGGTACTCCGTGAGCCAAACACGACCAATGACTGCAGATGGCGAGTTGACCGCGGAGTTCGCATCCTTCGTGTCCTTGTAGTTGGTGAGCGACTGCGACGCGATATCGACATAGTCTGTGTAGCGGAAGTTCGGCACACCCATCGTAAAAGTCGTGACAGGCGTGATAAGGATGGTGCTGGGTACCGTTGTGACAAAATCGGGAGTGAGACCCGCACCGGCGCGATTGAGGCCGATCAGACGGTTAGCGCGGCCAATCTGAAGCACCTGGCTATCATTACCGCTACTAACCGAAAAGGCCATCGGTGTCGCTGAGTTAGTGGCGATAGCATAGCCGACCGTAATAGAGGTACCCACAGAAGCCTCCTGTGTATCAGGGTTCGTGACCGTAAGCGCCCCGAGACCCGTGACTGTTCTCAAAAGGGTCTGGAGTTGGATGCCGAGAGTATTGACATTGTAGTAGCCCTGGGGAATCGTTAGGACAGTCGTCGTCGTACCGTTATAGACGGCGAGCAGGTCATTGTAGCCCGTCACGACCGTTGGGACGCGCCATGAAAGATTAAACTGCGTGAGAGCGATCCGGGTTAGGTAGCCGTAGATAAGGTTACGCTTCGTCTGGATAATGCACTGGTTAGTAGAATCATTCGCGCTCGGACCAATAAGAGGGCCGATGAGTTTGCAGGCATTCTGGGGCGTACTGGGTGCAGAAAGACCTGGAAGGTTGCCTGGTAGGTAGCGATCGAGCGAATCAAGGTGCAGTTCGGCTGTCTTGGGCCAGCGTATCGTGCGCGCTTTCATCTCGGGGTCGTCCAGTGTGAAGCGGAAGTTATCGGCTCCGACATCCATGCTATAATCTAATACGATACGATAATATTATTTTGATTTATGGAAAAGTTACTTCAAAGTTTCCCCAGGTCCGCCAGAAACCAGCAAAGGTTGTTTGCTTGGGCTTTCTACCACGAGCCATAGTATATTAGTAGGTGTGATAAAAAGATATCTACTCCATGCGGTCTCCATAACCTACTCTTCCGCGGAACCGGTACTCGTGATTGTAATGTTCCGCAGCCATAGCAGGTGGCTTACGACTTACGAGGGCCGGGGCCATAGGGGTCTTTAGGTCCTTCATCGCGCCGACCGAGTTGGGCGAAATAAAAGCAGTGGGCGTACCCGGAATACGAGCCGCCTCGTGGCATGGCATCGTCGAGTGCATGTCATGTGTCTTGCTCGTGTCCTTCTTCGTGAGCGCTTTCAATACCTTCTCGACCTTCATAGCGCTCACATCACCCGTGCTGACCTCGACACCAGTCGCAAACTGGAAGGGTGAGTAGTGTAGGTGCATTCTCTAATAAATGGGAAATATAATATTTTCATTACTTAGAACTATGGACGGACTTCCACCAGACCAGGGCAAACTCGCATCGCCTGGGTACATTAACGCAGACCCGCCAAATGAGCCTGTCTTTGCCCTCACAGCAGGAGGCTCTGGCTATGCGTCAGAGATTCAGCAGGCGGGTGGCTCAGTCGCAGTAGATGGCTTTGGTGGTATTAACCTGACCGTACCCGGTGGTGCTTTCCTCGGCCTAGACTCTTTCAACAACATCACGCTCAACACAAGCACGACAACCGGTGTTATCACTCTCAGAGCAGATGGCGCGGGCCACGATGTCAATATCTACCAGGCCGGCACGATCGCCTTCGACACTGTCGGCGCGGGTGCTATCACCAACTTGCAGACCATCAATGGTGTCGTCTATCCTCCCCCAGGCGGTGGTGGCGGTACGAGCATCACGCAGGCCGGTGCGCTTGTGGCCTGTCTCGGAAATGGCGGTGTGACGATTAGTTCCATAGGCGCAGGTGTGACGGTGGATGTGACGAACGCCGGTACGATCGCCTTTGACACTCTTGGCTCTAAGGCCATCACGGGCCTCTCAACCATCAACGGCTCTGCGTATCCACCCCCTGCCTATGTTCTTCCATCAGATCTAACTGTAAGCACTCTCACGGCTGCAAACTATGTCTCAACGACTGCTCTACAGGGTGTCTCAAGCATCAACGGCTCTGCGTATCCTCCTGCATCATACGTCCTACCAGCCGATATCACAGTCTCTACGCTCACGGCTGCTACCTATGTGGATGCTGCTTCTTACATCAATGTCTCAAGCATCAGTGGCGCAGGTTCTGTATCTATCACAGGTTCAGATATCTATTTAGTTGATGGGATTAATACTGGTCTGACAGTCGTAGGCAGTGTGACTTCTCTCAATGGTGTCTCAAGCATCACTGGTAATAGTGTATCTCTCTATTCATCTGGTAGTGACATTACTATGATTGCGGATTCTGGTCTTATGAATCTAACTAACGGCACAGGTCTTCAAACATCTGGAAACATCGTGCCATCATTTGATAATACCTTTAATGTCGGACTCGTAGGACAGGCATGGGCTGATGTCTATGCCACCAACGGCTACTTCTCAACCATCAACGGCTCTGCGTATCCTCCAGCCTCCTATGTCCTACCAGCCGATATCACAGTCTCTACGCTCACGGCTGCTACCTATGTGGATGCTGCTTCTTACATTAATGTCTCAAGCATCAGTGGCGCAGGTTCTGTATCTATCACAGGTTCAGATATCTATTTAGTTGATGGGATTAATGTTGGGCTGACAGTCGTAGGCAGTGTGACTTCTCTCAACGGTGTCTCTTCTATCACTGGTGGTAATGTATCTATCGCTTCAACTGCTGGCGACCTCACCATGTCAGCAGACTCTGGACTTATGAGTCTAATCAACAACACAGGCATTCAGGCCTCTGCGAACATCGTGCCATCCGCAGATGCTTCCATCAATCTCGGTATCGCAGGACAGGCATGGAATGATGTCTATGCCACCAACGGCTACTTCTCAACGCTGAACGGAGCCATAACACTCACTAATAGCAACATCACATCAGGGACTCTAGAGGCCACAGCAGGAATCGTTCTCGATGGAGCCGCCACCCTGACAATCAATGGCAGCACGGGCGCAGAGGGCAACGTCGTAGCCATCTCGGGCGGCTACCCTGCCTGGGTTGAACCTGCCGTCATGCCCTCTGGTGTCATCACTAATGCTGATATAATAGGTGCAACTTGGGACGGTGTAGGGACTCTCGGACAATATGCCTATTCTTTTAACATCGGAGTCACTCTAAACAGTGCCGCAGTCGTCCAGGTGGCGACCTGGGAATCTGACGCTGATGAGGCTTCTACATACTGGGTCGTCTCCAGTGGCTTAGATTCAGGTCTTCTAAGAATCGTTCTAGCAGGAAACCCTGTAGCGGTTACGAACTACAACCTCTCCTGGGTCGTCCTCTCAAATGCTGGTAGCCCCCCATAAAATATTTCCCCTATAAAGAATGGATGACACTACATGGATGGCCTGGGCCGGATTCATTCTAGGAGTTATGAGTACAGTCTATGCAGCCGTCAATCATAAGCGCATCCGATCCAACTGCTGCGGTAAAAATATAGAAGCATCTCTCGATATAGGCCCGACCACGCCCGCTCCCCCGGCATAAAAATTTAACTCATGAATTAATAACATGCCTGCAATATCAGATCTTCCCCTTTATCATAATGCTGGGGTTTCTATCGCTGCATGGAAAGACAAGTTGCAAGATGCTAAGACAGAAGAGCGTCGCCAAAAGTGTATTGAGAAACTTCGCAAGTGGAACGCCATCTTGGTTGCCGTCAAAGCCGGATTTGTCAGACCCCCAAAGCCGTCACGCCCAGTTGTCACAAAGCCCCCACCCTTACCCAAACCTCCAAAGCCAGTCAAAGAGCCTAAGCCAGTCAAAGAAAAAAAGGTCAAGCAGCCCAAATCTATTAGAGCGCCGCCGCCTGTCGTGCAGCCATGGGTGCCAACGCCTCTGCGATGGGATTGAATATGACGACCATAGATGCCTTTACATTGGGTGCGCGTTTTGTCGGCTGTGCTGGGTTGATGAATTTGATCCGACCCCTGAGGAAGCGTACCTCCGCTTTATTATAGATGAAATCATGGAAGGCGACCGTGTCCGTCACCGCATTGATTAGCATGACGACCCGCTTACCCTTCTTCGATTCATCAGATGCTTTTTTAATCCATTTTGCAGTCGCACTATAAGGCGGGTTGCAAAAGGTAGATGTACCCCAATCAGTTTTGAGGCCATCAGCATCACCCTCCTCCCAATCGATAGGGCAGGGGTCATAGTTGAATTTGAATTCTGCATGGAGTGGATCATACACCTCAGGCGGGGTCTGCCACTTATCACTCTTGCTCTTAGGTATGTATCCAGGCATTTATATAGTATTAGATTAAACTGGGTCTTTTATATCATTAAAGGGAAAGGCAAGTTCAATGGTCTCAATGATTCTTAAAAGGTGATTACACTCCTTCTCCATCAAAGTAGTTATGACCTTATTCCTCGACTTCTGCTGCACTTCATAGAGATTGTTATAGAGTCTCACAAGATGTACCAATAGTACTTCGGGGTCTATCAAAGGCATTCTACTATAGAAGAATATTAGAAAACATCCCGGTTAAGTTTGGTTAAGTAGTGATCCAAAATGGGAAAAGTGTCCTAGGAAGAAAAAAATATCCCAAAGACTTTTCTGAAAGTACCACTTAACTTAACTTAACTTAACCTCCGCTTAAAACCCCGGCACTATGTAGAAACAGGATGAAAGCCAATCACACCAACTGTCGCCTCTGTAAGAAAGATGTGTCATGGCCTGGCTATAGCAAGCACTTCTTTAGTGCTAAACATATCGAGGAAGTCGTCAAGCCAGTACTACTCGCCAATAAGGATAGCCTCCGTGCATGGCGCAAGGCTACTACGAAGAGTACGACGGCTATAGTGTCATACGATGGTGATAAGATGTGCTATATCTGCTTTGGCTGCAAGACGGTCAAGGATTACCTTCCAACCTATCATCTTAGTGAGTGCGAACACGCTCAGGCGCACCTCGATACTCTAAAGAAGTTGATCGGCGAGCCTGAAGTGGCTGAGGTGACTGAAACTGTATCATCAGATGAGGTAGAGAGTCTCAAGGCTGAACTACAGAAGGCTAAGGATGAGTTGAAGGCCGCCAATAAGTCAGTAAGTATGATGGATGGATTCATCAATAAAACATTGGGTAAGCGCTATACTCTAATGACACATGAAGAGATGATTGCATTCATGGACCGCAAGATAACCTATATAGAGTATGAGGAGCCAGAGGAAGAGTATGTCGAGGAAGATCCAATGGATGCATTCTTAGAGGCAAAGAACGGTAACTGGGAAGGCTGGTGGGATAATCCTCTTTATAGTCACGAAATGTACTTAGAAGATAAAATCTCCTACACACAAGTATCAAATGGTATTCTATCCTGGAAATGGTCTAAGTACTATGAAGATGATCCTGAAAGAGAGTAGGTTAAGTTTGGTTAAGTGAGAGTGCAAAATGGGAAAAGTGTTCCAGGATTATTTTTTTATTCTATAGACTTTTCTGAAAGTACTACTTAACTTAACTTAACTTAACCTGAAAGAGAGTAGGTTAAGTTTGGTTAAGTGAGAGTGCAAAATGGGAAAAGTGTCCTAGGATTATTTTTCTATCCCAAAGACTTTTCTGAAAGTACTACTTAACTTAACTTAACTTAACCTGGGCGGCTTAATAAGAAATCTCACAACCCTATAGAATGGAACCAATCATTGTATCTCCTATAGTCTATGTACTAGAACTAGAGGATGAAAAGTACTATGTAGGGATTACCTATAATCTCAATATAAGACTCGCACAGCACATAGGGGGTACAGGGGCCAAATGGACTCGCCTGCATAAGCCAAAGAAGGTGATAGAGATTATCCATTGTGATATCACTAGTACGACAGAGAATGAGGTTACTAGGAAGTATAAGGAGTTGTATGGAGATGCTAATGTGCGAGGCGGATCCTACACTAAGGTCTAAGACTCCGGCACCATTTTCAAATCACTAAGTAGAAATGTTTACGCCATGCTTTCGTCGTATCCTATATCATTGGAGACTGCGTTATCATCGAATCGGTCGCTCGCTATCAGAGATTAGTATCAAGGAGTTAGAGGATCATCCTTTGGGAGGCCTACCACGGTGGATGGGTCAGGTAGGGCCAATGTACTAAAATTGATTCGCGCTTTTATCTCACAGTCAGGTAGAGATGTCAAAGATAGTGTTTCAGATACCAGATAGTGGCTTTAATCCTGGGCGCAGTGGGGAGCCGCTCGCGCCCAGTACCCAACTGCTATACAAGAGCAAGTTGAATGTCCTAGCGGCTGCAGGCTACCCTACAGTGGCTGATATCTGGAAGAATGCGCTCAAAGTCGTAAAGGCCATCAAGGAGGCGACTGGTGACGGTGAGAGTGACAGTGATAAGATGAAGCGCCGTCAGTTCCTCTCGGCGATCTTCTCAGTGTCGCCTGTAGAAAAAAAAGAGAAGAACAATGCCTTCTATCGGTACTATCAGAAGTGCCTACCTGGTGTCAATGCAGCGACTGGAGAGGCATGGAAGAAGAAGAAGGACATGTAGGGTCTCCACAGTCACTCTCATTGTCACTCTCACTCTCAGTATCAATATCACTCTCAGCATCACTATCAGGCATAATACTTAAGCACCTACCAGTCCATTCATAATCATCATCAAGGTATGCATCCCATTTATCACCGCCGCCCATAAACACTGTCAGTGCATTGCCCTTCAGTCTCCCAGTGTAAGTAGGAGTCATATAATGACCCGATCCTTCTGAGTTACCCTCGTTGTGTATCGCAATGTCAAAGTCTGTCATAGTAACCTTGTCGCCATCAATGTCTGTGATGTTAATCAACTTCACCTTGCACCAGCCACTCATATTTTTACGGAGAATGATGTATGCAAATATTCTCTCAGTGCCACTTTGACATTCAAACCCTGCCATATACACATCACGATGGTACTCCCAGGGTAGTTCCATTATCTCTCTTCTAATCGTTCTTACCGACCCAGAGGCGGTGCGGCGTTTCAATTTTGGATCGGCGGAAAAATAAATTTGCGCTCCTCTCATTCATTATGCGTGAGAGGAGCGAGAGGAGCGAGAGCAAATTTATTTTTTCGCGCTCCTCTCATTCATTATGCGTGAGAGGGACGCGAGAGGAGCGAGAGCGAATTTTTTTTCGCGGCCGATCTAAAATTGAAACGCCGCCCCGCCCCCAGGTCGGTACGAACGATTAGAAGAAGAGTTAAGAAGATGGAGTGCCTCAAGTGCGACCGCGAGATGAACGATTCCTCCTTGGTAGATGGTATCTGTTGCGCCTGTCTCGGTGCAGAGCAGGAAGAGATGAATAACATCATTACGCTTCCCTACACGGAGTTCTGTGAGTATCTGCGCGAAGGTTCTCACTCAGGCGTTCGATTCACACCCTTCGTAGATGACGAGGGTGACATTAAGATTTGCTACAAATACGGTGACTACAAGAATGGGAAGTCAGAGATAAAGTACAGGGTCGCTGGCTACAATCAGACATTCAGTATGCGCTACACTGGATCTTCTCCGTTTGCGATGTGGTGGTGCGGTCTTACTGATGGCAGTGAAGAGGAGGACGAGTACCACTGTGACGACTGCTGTGAGAAGGTAGGATCAGACGACTATGCAGGCTGCTGCAATGATGGCGACTGCCCTAAGAGTGTCGAGCATCTCTGTACCGCCTGTGGGGCCTGGGACGATGACGCTCAAGTGTGGCGGTGCAAGGACTGCAATGATAAGAAGGTAGAGGAGGAAGAGAATGAGTAA
>Ga0304728_1002317_pt1 | contig 12297 bp, 10 predicted proteins | sample C_130625_MF_Meta_FD_190476 | JGI IMG/M metagenome (GOLD analysis project Ga0304728, IMG submission 190476) | Freshwater microbial communities from Lake Croche, Canada to study carbon cycling - C_130625_MF_MetaG (v2) (version 2) | ecosystem: Environmental > Aquatic > Freshwater > Lake | place... | reverse complement strand
TAAACGAACCTGCGTGTGTGCTTGCATCACCAAAGCTAAACACTAGATCGTTACCGTCTGTTTTAACTTGGAAGGTTTGTTCTTCCGAGTGTGCATTTGCTTGAAATTTAAGACGTTGAATACTAGCCATGCTTGGTTGGAATTCGATATCCCACTTAGCACCTTTGAATTTAACACTTTTCAATTTTTCATTGATAATGTCTTGATTCATAAAACGGTAATCGTTTTGGAAATCTCCAAGTCCGTTCTGAAAGTGTAGTCCTGTAGGAATAACTTCTCCATTACGTTCTTGTTTAACAACTGAGATAGTTGCATTGTCTTTGTATTCTGGACATTTAAGATGGATATCCAGCTTGTTCAAATTAGGCATACCAAACACACCTTCAAAGTCATCAACTGGACTATGTGTTTTTGCATTGACAATAACTGAACGATCTTCTGCCATTGATTCAATGCTTGTTTCTTTAGTAGTCGATGATACCTTAACCAAAGGCAAAAAGCCCAAGCTGTGTGTATGTGCTACTAGATCTTGTAAAAAGTGTTTCATGTGATTCTCCATATGTTATGATTATACTTAGGTTTTTTGACAATGTCAAGGATTTTTCCTAACCTTCTTATTATATTCCACCGATTCATTTAGTATACTAAATGGTGCATCGATGTTATTGGCATAGTGTACAAATGCCTCTGTGTCTTTGGGAAGACATGCTCCACCAAAACCACGTTCACCATCTAATCCCGGCACTAAGGTATGACTATTACCAATGCGACTATCGTGTGTGATCATTTGTCTGACCATTTTATAATCAGCACCGTTTTGTTCGCAAATGTCATACAACTGATTAAAAAACGCAACCTTTGTTGCCAAGAATGCGTTAATGCCATATTTGACTGTTGCTGCCTCCACAGTAGTGCAGTGAAAGAACAGTTTACAATTTGGCAATACGCTTGTAAACAGTTCCTGCCAAAACCCTTCAGGATCTTCCCCACCCAGCACACACGATCTTTGATCAACAAAATCTTGATCAGCAGTACGTGCTCTTAGAAACTCTGGATTATACACAATTGAGTGATTGCTGTACAATTCCTCCATTGCTACTAATGTGCCCGGTGTAATAGTACTCTTAATCAGCACGGGCATAAAGATAGGAACCGTATCCATTACGTTTGCAACATTTCCTATATCGCATACTCCATCCAATGTTGGAGTGTCAACACAAATAATCAAACCGTCTGCGTCGTGATTATCTGCAATTGTATCAGTTGTGTATTTTGGATCTACAATAACAACTTCGTGTTTGGTACGCAGTGTCTTTGCCACTGCTTTACCCACAAATCCATATCCTGCAATTATAATTTTCATATTAAAACTCGAATAAACTGTTAAACGTATTCTTTTCTTCTGTGCTACGTACATCCCATTTCAACACACCAATCAAGTTATCCAACTTGTTGTCAATAATAGTCTGTTCCATTTCAGCGTGGTCAAATGCAAGATCTTTGAACCACTGAGGAAGACGTAGTTCATCTACAGGATATGCAACACTAGTAAAGCCCATGGGATTTTGTTTTAACTTGCAAACAATAACCTTTGCACCGTCGGTAATGCCCATGCTGTATTTGTCTTGGTACATACGTTTCAGTGTATTCCAATTGATACTTGCACGTACATGTCCAGGCATATTAGTTTTTCCGTCTTTCTTTTCTTTGGCTTCGTATTCAGTAATATTATTGGCACGTTTTGGACTGCCTTTTTCCCAACCAGGCCTACTTTTAAACCGTAGTCTAAACTCACTGATATGATCCAGTACTTCTTGTTCAGGCTTGCCCATCAATACCATTTCAAGAACATCGCTAAGAAAGTTTTGAATAAATTCTGGCGTGTCACTACGTTTAAGATCCAATCCCATGGCCTTGATCTTACCAGGCTTACCTTCTATGTCACTACGCTTGCCTTCTTTGTCATAATACAACACAGCATACCGCTTCTTAGTAATAAACAAACTTTTACTGCCTACAATCTCACGACCTGCTTTGATAACTTCTCCACGTGATTTGGGCACATGGAATGTGTCCAACATAAACTGTGGAAACGTATTGTTTACTTCGTCAGCAATTTGGTCATACAACTGTACCACACTTTCCTTGGTCCAAGGAATCTTACCTGCTACGATTTCTTTTTCAAGAGTTTTGTAAGCCGAGAAATAACATGAGTCGGTATCACCATAGATGATTGCTTTGCCACGATAGTCATAATCTCCTGTGACAATTTCATTGACCTTGCCAGCCATGTGTTTAACAATCTGTCTGCCACTCAGTGTAGTGCTTTGTCCAATACGCTTGTCAAAAAACCTACAACCGCTGTTGAGAATAGCACCATACAAACTGTTAAGGTTAATCTTCTTGACCAACTGTCGCTTGTCCCAGTATTCTTCTTCAACTTTGTTGCCACTTTTGATACATTCCTTTAGTTTGGCCTGCATCTCTTTACGTTCAGCATACCAACGTTTGAGCAAGCCAGGGATAATACCTTCTTTTTCGTAGGTAAAAATAGTACCGTTAGCACTGAGAATCCAGGGCTGATTACTTTCAAATATCAGTCTATATACTTCGGCAGCACTGACAACATCAGTGTCTCCGTTTTCCCAGTCGATGGTGATGTCTGTACCAATCTCTTGATTCATTACACATTCATATTCTAAACTACTAAACACACCTTCCCATGATGCCGCAAACGATTTGCCCTTGGCCATTTGCAGTTCAATAAATTCTTCTGTTTTGGTCTGTCGCAACTGTCCTACAATAGTTTCCGGACCCATGTTCAATGCACGAATAGCACTGGGATAAAGACTGTTAATGTCTAGCGAACCAATCCAGTCATGAATGCCCTCTTTAGGATAAGCAACATAAGCACCAGCCGCTTGACTGTCTTCACGTTCATCCATTTTAGTACGATTGGGTACTTGGAATCCACGTCTGTGACATTCGTTGATAATGGCCTGTTCAGTCACTGCTACTGCACCCATTGTGGTCTGTAGCAACACAGTACATTCGTGTGCCAATGTGTTGGCAAGATCCATAAACTTTAATTTCTTGTCCAGTCGATCCAACAGCATAGTATCTTGTCTGTTGTATTCAATGAATGTTTTAAAATCATTGTTGTACAACTGATCCAATGTGCCTTCATATTGGGTTTTACGTTCGCCCAGTTCATATTCAGCAATAGCATCCAGTCGATAACTGTGACGTTCTTCATATGTGTATTTGCGATACAGTTCAAGACTGTCCAAGTGTACCCGCCCAATAAAGTCATATGTAATGGCCTTCTTGCCAAACTTTTCATATTCACGACGTTTGGGATACTGGCCAAACAAACAAAAACGTCTTGTATCGTCTTTGCTCAGTACTTTGGTTACACGATTCACAGTGTATGGAATATCATAGCCTTCCGAATTCCAACCACTCAGCATATCAGCATCTTGAATAACATCTAAAAATGCATCCAACATTTCTGCTTCTGTTTTAAACAGCATAGTGTTGGGGAAATCTTTAACAGCTTCATGTGCTTCTTCCCAAGTCAGTGTCTTTGGAGGTACTGCAAAACACACCAGTGTTTCCAACCATTGTAGGTGAACTGCAATACTAGTAATTGGCATAAAAGCATCTTCAGGAGTGCTATAGCCACGTTCTGGATCAAAGTCCACCTCAATGTCAAAAAATGCCACATTGAGTTTTGGAGGTTCTGCGTTTAGATAGTTTTCACTTAGACAAACAAACACTGGATTGATATCAGCTTCAAATAATTGTTTACCTGAATTGATTGCTTGTTCCTTGCGGAAGTCTTTTGTATTTTTACAAACAATGCGACTAAGTGCATCGCCGTAAATACTTTGAAATTTGCCACGAGGGTCTTTGTAATACAGCGTGTGTTTGACAGGAATGTCACGATACTCACGCTCGTTTTTCTTATTTCGTTCAACCACTTTGATAACGTCGTTATCGCGGTCAAACCATGCGTCTACATAGCTCATTAGTTCTCCATATGTCATTTTCGGCTGACAAATACCTTACGTGCGGTTTATGGCCCGCTGACCCTTACTGCTGATATTTATTAGATACGCTTTGTGATATCTAAAATTGCTTCAATTTCTTCCCAATCTTGATTGTAAGTACTCCAATCGCCCTTGTGTGCAATCTTGATTGCTTTGTTGATAACACTGGCTTTGACTTGTAATTCTTCTGCTACTGCCTGCACTGTTTCCTTTAGTCCCACTTGTAAGTCGTCAATTTCGCGAAGGACTGTGGATCCTTCTGTAATCAAACGCTCTAGCTTTGCCTTTTCTTCTGCACCGTATGAACGACCACCCATTGTAACTCTCCTAATGTATATGCCTATTATATACTACTTATCGTGTGTATGCAAGCTGTTAGATATTTTAGAGGTGAAAATGGCAGAATAAATCTGCCACTTTGATTACTTGTTAAGGCCTGCTAGCGTTAATATTCTATCAAAATCTTCGTTTACGCCTTTTTGTTTTTTTAATCTTGCTATTTCCTGTGCTTGCCTTTCCCTATCGTATAATAGATTATCGACTCCTTGCCTATCAAATTGATCTGTTCCAGCGTTACCACTGTATGTAGTTGTTCTTGAATTCCCAACTCCTGTACTGTAGTTACCAGCCGGCATTATATCTCCGTCATTGAATACATAGTTCTTCCATTTTGGATCTGTTCCAGGCCCGCCTCTCCATACTCGTGTACCAAATCCAGCATCTCTCCATCCGCCCGGCGGGGTAGTGCCGTTTTTATCAGGCAATGCTTTTAATCTTTTAAGTTCAGCTTCTTGTTCCCGGCGTTGCTTTCTTATTTTGTCTCCATCAACATCTGAGTCGCCCGCTGGTACAGGTTTAGTAGATGTGCCCGGATTAACTCCTGCCGCTGTCCCTGCTGCCGGGCCTGTACCTGGGGCTCCTTGTTGCCCTGTTCCGGCACCTGGTTGATTTCCGAGCGGATTATCAAACGATTTGCCTGGCCCTGTCTTTTTCTTATCCGTACTCTGACCTGCACCAGTTCCATCTACACCGGGCTTACTAGTATTATCTATATCTGTCTTGCCGCCTCCTCCAGGTTTGGTACCAGTGTCTTGAACTTTAGCACCACTACCTGGCCCACCGGGTTCGCCACCCGGTTGTCCGTTTAATTTAGCTCTAGCAATTTTTGCTCTTTCTCTGGCTGCTGGATCGGGTGATTTGTCTAATTCATCTAGCTTTTTTTCAATGTCAGATTTTAGTTGTTCTTTAGAAGGAGGTGCAGGTGTTAGAGCAGGCTCAGTAGGTGTATTACTCGGTGTCAATGCACCGCCGATAGCTTGGCCTATTTCTTTGGCACCGCTTTTTATCTTATCCCATAATCCAGGTCCTTCTGGCTCGTTTGATTTAGGAGGTTCAGTTGTAGTAGATGCCGCCGGAGGTTTAACTTCTGGTGCTGGTTTAACTTCTGGTGCTGGTTTAACTTCTGGTTTAACTTCTGGTGCTGGTTTAACTTCTGGTGCTGGTTTAACTTCTGGTTTAACTCGTTCTTCGCCGTCTCTTTTAAAGTCGCCAATTATTTTATTCTTTTCTTCGGCATCTCGTTTAGCCTGATCGACTTTTTCTTGTGATATGCGAGCTTCTCGTTGTGCATCAAGTGCCTCTTGCCTATCCTTTGCGTCCTTAGTTTCACGAGCTTTTTTTTCTGCTTCAGCTGCCGCTTTTTTAGCATCTGCTGCTTCTTTTTCTTTTTGTGCAACAATATCGTTTATAACTGAATCGGATGGAGCTGGCTTGTCCGGTACTGGTTTTACTTCTGGTTTTACTTCCGGTTTGACTGTTTCAGGTGGCTTGACTGTAGGCTTGACTTTAGCAGGTGGCTTCTCGGCAGGTGGTTTATTAGTAATAGGGCCAGGCGTAGAATTAGCACTATCTAGATTTACTGCATTAGCAACTTTTTTATCTTTGTATTTAGGTTGTTGTGATATTTCTTTTCTAACATCGGCTTCAGATACACCAGCCGGCACATCTTTCATTATAACAAACGAGCCGTCTGTAAACGTTACATTCCATTGACTCATCTTTGACCCCAAGTTGTTGTGGGTACTGTATCAGACTTGCCTGTTGCTATATCGGGCTCGACGCCGCCACCGCTGGGTGGCCACAAAAACACACTAAAGTTTTTTTGATTGGCTAGATTTTGTTTTCTTTGTTCCGGCGATTGTTTTGCAATTTCTTCAATCTTTTTAATTACTGCTGGATCAGTAGCAGTAGCACCCTTTTCTGCTTTCCATACACCGTCTTTGCCTTTAGTAATAGATTGTCCTGCAAGATTTCCTGCATTGATAATTAACCAATTCATTTCATCGCCGGGTATTACAGTGCCAATTGGAGCACTACCGTCCTCACTTGTTTTGCTGCCTGCATTGGCTGTTGAATCTTTTTCTTTTGTTTTATCCGGACTGGCCCAGAAATATAATAATAAAAGCAAAGCCGCAATTGTAATAATTTTACCCTTGTTGCTCTTTGCCTTCCCCGTGGCCGCATTCCAAAAGCCTGTATTTGCAGTTGGATTCTGTGCCAGTTTCTTTAATTCTTCTGGCTTGTGTTCTTGAAAGTACTGATACAATGATCCCATGTTTACAATTTCAGGAACATCAGTAGATATTGGTACATCTGCTATTGCTTTTACAACTGGATCAGTTATAGCTGGCTTTGGCTTTGCAGGTACTTGTAGTGGCTTACCATCAGGCCCTAACAATGTGGGATGTGGTTCGGTTGCTTCAGGAGGGATACTTGGTTCTTTTCTTGGAGGATCAAATCTGTCCTTTATATCTTTCACTTGTTCTGGAGTATACTTTACCTCATTCTCAATTGCCCGAGTAGTATCTTTTAAATGATACTTGCCATCTTTTTCCAGTTGCAAAATAAGTTCTTCACCTGATTTCTTTTTAATTACTACTTTTTCACCAAGCTCTTTGACCAATGCTTCTTCAGCAGCTTTGCCGGTTAGTTTCTTCCAACCAGCCTTGGCAGCATCAGCAGCCAAATCTATTGCCGCCTGCCCGATGCCTTCATTAACATTGCCTTGTTCAATGTCGTGCAATCGTTGTCGAAGTTGCGACATCGATTCAGTAAGTGTTGGTTTATTAATCATTTAATTACTTGCACCTGTAACATTGCCCATAGCATCAACTGAAGGCATTTTTGAATTGTTTGGTTTCCCAAGATCTGCAGGATCAAAATTATTACCGCCTTCTGCCCACTTCATTAATGCATTTATTCCCATTGTCCATCCAGCACTTGTTGCTAGAGCATATTTTCCAAGATTGTTTTTAATAGAAGTTGCTAGACGTTCTTTGTATGTTTTAGCAATAACTGATACTGCTTCTTTTGATGCAGGTCGTGCTCCGAGAAAAACTTTTTCAAGTATCTTGGCTAATTTAACTAATCTTGGTATAACTACTGGGCCAGCCAGTGGTCCAATAAATGCAGACACCACAGACAATCCTACATCAAATACTAAATCTGCACCGTCGTATATTACCTCGCCGTTTGGAAGAGTCACAATTGGTATTGCATAAAATTCATCTAAGGTGGTCGGAACATTTACTCCCATTACAGAAGTTGCTTCAGCCGCATATCCAAAACTTTCAACTAATGACTCGTACATGCCTTCGGCAAATGCCTGGTCACCTTCCAAGTCATCAGTTTCTCCGTCTGCACTGGCCACTGTTGTTGAGTCACTATCTGCACTGGAAACAGTTTTTCCAAGATACTGTTTTATCAAGTCATCTACTTCGTCTGCTTTTTGCATGTCTGTTCGTGGTACAGAACTCTTGGGAGTAACTGCGGCATCATTTGATTGTCTTACACCTGCAGATTGTTGTTTGACAGCATCAAATTCATTCTGCGATTTGCCACCAGTTAGCCAATTGGTTAATCCAGCTGGACCTTTTGCGTTGTCAGGAATTAGTCCCAGTGAAGCAAGTGGTTTCCAATCTTCAGGTGTTGGAGGTGCAGTGCGGGGAGATTGCCCTTCTTTGGAACTCCATTCATTATCGCCGTAGGCAATAATAAAGTCACCTTCGCTGTTAAATAACCCTTCTAACTTGTTTTGCTGTGCTAATTTTGCAATGGCAATATTACCAGCAGTCTTTGGATCCCATGATGTAAATCCTGTCCATCCGCCTTTAGCTTTTTCCACTGACGCTTTTTCTTTGGCTGCTTGTTCGGCAGCTTGTACAGTTGCCAAGGTTAAGCTAGAGTCTTCAATTAAATCTAAGCGTGTGACTAAATCTCTAAAGTTCATTTTAAATTCCGATTACTTCTTATTTAATTGCTCTATTGCTTCGTCAATTTTATTTCTTAATGCTAGTAGTTGTTCCAAGCCTTCCGCCACACCTTGTTTCTGTGGTTGTTTGAATACACTGTATATTTTTTGTGTATCAATACCTTTTATACCATTTGCTTGTAATACATTTGCTACAAATGTTCCGCAATTTTCTGCACCTACTGAGTTGGTTGTAGGAACTGATACTGGTTTTGATAATGATACAATTTTGATATTTTGTTTGGGAAATTCAGGATCATCAGTAACATCATTAGTAACATATACATCGTTACCTTTGTGTCCACTCATTTGAATTTGCCGTCCATCCTGAGTTATAAATCCAACATGGTCATAACTCCAGCCTTTGGGTGTTTTATCGCTACGAGCAAAGAATATTTTTTGTGCTGTTATATTATTGTTCTCCGAGCCTTCCGCTATACCTTGTTCTTTATGTTTTTTAGCATCGTTGTCAAATTGCTTAATAGTAGCTTTGTTAATACCTTTGAATCGTTTGTTTCCACGTTCAAAGTTGCCTTCTGCATCTGCCTTCTTAGCATCAGCACCAGCGGCTTTTTTATACTTGCCCAACAACTCAGTTGAAAGTTCGTCAATAGGCTGAAGACCAACTCCTGCCATAGACTCTTTCATCAACACACGTTCAGCAATAACGCTGGCATACTGATTTATCTTTGCACGTTTTTCTTCTTTGCGTTGTGTAATGGCAGTTTCAGCTTCTGTAAAATACTTGTCAATTAATCTATCTTTACGTATTGGTTTTGTGTTTTTTTCTGTTTGATAATGTTGCATTGCCATTTGTACAGGCAACGTGACTTTGTGTGGATTAGCACCTTCTTGGATAATGGACACAAATTTCTTCATGCTATCAACACCTTCTACAGGCTTTGTAGAAATGCCATCCATTGCCTGTAGAAGCTTTTTCATGTCCATGTTATTACCCTTTGAATTTTTTACTTAAATATTTAATACGATCCAATTCTGCATTTTCATTTTGATTGAAACGGCCAGATGCTCCACCAAAATTTCCAAGTCCTTGTTCTTCACGGCTACTTTCTAAATTGTCTGCGTCTCTTTTATAAGCAGGCTCCCAATCTCCCCAAGCCTTTTTTACTTTATCAATAATACTAGGCTGTTGAACAGGAGTGGCTTGTGCAACAGGCGGCAAACATTCTGGTGGCAGGCGTTTTGCTAAACTTGGATTTTTTTTAAGCCAGCTTTCAGAGTCTAATACTTGTATCGGAGTTGATATACCACCTGCGTTTTTAGTATAGTCCGTATGAAATGCTGTCATGCCATTAGTTTCTAAATTTTTAATACGCCATTTAGTTAAATTTTGCTTCCAAGGTTCAGTTTCTGTAGTCAAAAGAGATTGTAATGCGTTCATTTGATAATCGTAAGGTTTACCGCTTTTATTTCCGCTATGACTGGCTCCGCCAGTCATTGGCGGAGGAGTTTCTTCCAAAATAAATAACGGATCTACGTCAATGATTTGCATACTATTACCCGTTTAAGCGAGTTAGGAACTCTTTCATACGTGTTAAGTCAGTTGACTCTTTAACAGTTTCTTTCTTACCAGCACGTAATGCAGCCAAATCTGATTTTTCAATCTTACCGTCATGATCTGCATCAATCTTTTCTTGATTGCCGGGTAAGCCTTTTACTTCAGCTTTCTTTTTAGCTTCGGCAATTTTGACATCTTCCTTCATGTTTTTCCACATAGCGGCAGCGGCAATCTTCTCACCTTTCTCACCACCACCAGCAGCCTTAGCTGTCTTGGCAAAACTCTTACCTGGCTTACCAATGTCTTTGCCTGCTTTAGCATCTTTAACAACTGCTGATTTCTTGGCAGCACTCAATCCAGCACTTGGTTTAGCTTCGGAAACTTTCTTTGCTCTACCTGTAGGAGTAGTAGTCGTTGCATATTGATGTATTTGATCAATCTTTTTATGATTGCCTTTTTCAAGAGCGTCCTCTGCTCCTTGTTTTAAGTTTGCACCAGGGCTTTTGCTTTTGCCAATCTGAGCTACTTTTATAGCAGAGTCTTGACTTTTTTGACCACGAGGTGCGGCTTCTTTAACAGCCTTGCCACCTTTTTCATCTTTACCAAGACGTCCGGCAATAACATCACCGCGTGTTACTTTGTCATATGGTTTAGCGTTGTTGGCTAAATTGCCATCGCCTTTCTTTTTAGCTTCGTAAACACCTAGACCATAAGTCTCGTCAACTTCTTTTTCTTTCTTTGGTTTAGCAGGAGCACCATCGCGATTGTCAAATTTCTCGCTGTCTTTCATGCCCCATGTTTTAGCACTCTTGGGACTTTGCTTTAGTGCAGGAGCCTTTGCTTTCTTTTCTGCGGCAGTTTCACCTTTGGCGTGACTCTTAACACCTTTACCTGACTTGGCATTTGAAGCAATATCATCGCCACCGTCTGAGTACGTATCTGCTGGACGCTCATGTTTAATACCTGTATCAGTTTTTGTTACAGTATTGCCTCTTGATGTTTTAGTAGTATCGCCAGTCTTTTTCAATGCATCAAAATCTTCTTCCATTTCGTCTTCGTCTGGGATACCGTTCTTGTTAGCATCAATGCGTTTGCCGGCAGCATGGAATGCAGTAGCTTGACGCTTGTATTTTTCAACTTTACTTTTAACATGATCTGGAACAGCTTTAGGCTCTTCATAAACCATACCAGTACCGCCACATTCTGCACATGCAGTATGCCCACCGCTCAAAATGCCTTCGGACATTGCTTTGTCTTTTACTTTTTCAGCTTGGGCTTTCTTGAGTTCTTTGACTTTGGATTTAGCTTCCATTAAACGAGTTTTTAGAACACGTTTTTGTCCTTCGCTTAATACATCGCTGTCATCTAATTGTTTACCATACTCACTAAACTTCATTTCGTATTCCAAATAATGGTATACTGAAGCAATATAGTCAGCGGCTTTGGTAATTTTAGCCTGTACCCAACCTTCTAACTGATCTTCGTCTTGAATTTGTTGGAATAATTTGTGGCTATAATTGGCTAATTTGTACAAATCAGCTTTGGCCATTGCACCTTCGCGGTCTACTTCTCCGCTTGGTAGTGTAGCAGCCTGTGCTGACATGTCTGGTGATGTTTGATCTAATTCTGGTGGCATGGTATGTAACTCCGTTATCTTTATATATTTAGCGTCTTTTAATTACTGCTGACTCTTTAGCTTGGCCGAATATGTTTGCTTTGATATCAAGCCCGTTTTTAGCGGTTCCGTCCGCTGTTTTAGGTTGTACTACTTTGGGTTGAGGCGGTGCTTTAGTACCACTGTGCCCAGGTGTTCCTGTATAACTTTTCTTGCCCTTTGCTTTTCCTAATGTAACAGCCGCTGGATTTTCAAGTGTACCACCCATAGCAGAAGATGTAGCACCTGCTGTAGCTGTTTCTGCTACATTTTCTTTAACTTCAAATCCTTTGCTACCTAGATGATGGGCTTGCCACCATACCCGCAAGTAAGGATGTTTTGCTTTGATATTATGGGCATGTCGTTCTGCATCGTCCATTGAGCATTGTTTAGTGACAATTTTCTTTGGTTTTTCATCTTTAGGACCCATAGTCCAAATACTATACATACCGTTGTCTTCTGGTTCTAGTCCTACATTACGTTCACGATTTCGCAAATCTCTATCGTGCCAGTTTTCGTCTAACTCTGATATTTTCATTGTTTTCTCCCAAACCATAACTTGAACCATTCTTCAGTTCCTGGTTTAATGTTTTGTTCGCGTTGTATGCGACCATTATCACTTCCTTGTACTTGAGGCAGCTGTAAATTGTTATAATTTGCAAGTGCCTGACCGCTGCCTAATCCGCCCATTGCTGCCGCAGGCATCAGTGCATGAATAGGATCGTCTGGTGCGAGATAACAATCATCATCGGATGATGGATTT
>Ga0304728_1002311_pt1 | contig 12315 bp, 17 predicted proteins | sample C_130625_MF_Meta_FD_190476 | JGI IMG/M metagenome (GOLD analysis project Ga0304728, IMG submission 190476) | Freshwater microbial communities from Lake Croche, Canada to study carbon cycling - C_130625_MF_MetaG (v2) (version 2) | ecosystem: Environmental > Aquatic > Freshwater > Lake | place... | reverse complement strand
ACCAACGGTTCTAGCTGTTTTGACAAAAAGACGCCGTGGCGAATCGTTGGTATTGGCTCGTGTTCGCTTGGCGTTCTCATCATTTTACGCCATTTACATTAAAAAGTGTTGATTTCATTGGATTTACACCTGGCCTGCTACGCGACCCCTTTTTTTATTTTTTAAAACTAATTGACCCCCTAAAATTCCCCTTATATAAAATAAACACAATGCAAATAAAGGATTATAAAAGAATTAGATTACATTGGATTGATATTTTAGGTGATACAGCTTGGGCTGATCAAGATGAATTTAATGAAATGGAATGTAGTACTTGTGTAAGTGATGGATATCTATTTTATTCAGATCAAAACAAGTTAATGACTTTTGCATCATATGAAGCTGAAGACGGTGAAATAATAAGTTTTGGAGATAGAAATGTATATCCTATTGGATGTGTTAAAAAAATTGAATACCTATAGTTGTATTAATAAAACAAGTTTTGGATGTCTATTGCTAAAATATTGTACATGTATTAAAAAATAAGAAAAAGAAATAAGAAAATAAAAATGTTAAAATTATTGGACCTGTTTTCTGGAATAGGTGGTTTTAGTTTAGGATTAGAATCTACAGGAGGATTTGAAACAATTGCTTTTGTAGAGAAAGATGACTTTTGCCAAAAAGTCTTAAAAAAACATTGGCCAAACACAACCATAGAAGGAGATATAAGAAATGTCAAAGGAGATAAATACGAAGCAGATATTATTACCGGTGGATTTCCCTGCCAACCATTCAGTGTCGCAGGAAAAAGAAAAGGAACAGATGACGATAGATATCTCTGGGACGAAACTATTAGAGTCGTTAGAGAATGTAAACCCAGATGGTTCATTGGGGAAAATGTTGAAGGTCTTATTAACATCAACAACGGCTTGGTACTCCGACAGGTGCAAACTGATTTGGAAAAAGAAGGTTTCGAAGTCCAATGTCTTGTTATTCCAGCTTCAGGCATCGGTGCATGGCATCAAAGAAAAAGAATCTGGATCATTGGAGAGAATGTGGAGAACTCCAACAGCAGAAGGAGATGCGGGAAGAAGAGGATTGGGAAAAATGACAACTTTAGAGGCACAACAAAAAAACAGGACAGTAACACTAACAAGACAAATGAGAGATGTGAATCAGGGGATAATAAAATCACCATCAATGTTTCCAACTCCAACAGCATCGGATATAGAGGGTGGAGTATCAAAGGATGTGCAACTCAAGGATGGACATTTCTTCCGAGAAAACAAGAAGGGAGAAAGATGGGGAGTAAAATTGAGGGATGCAGTAAGTATAATACCAATGAAAAAAAAACCTGGTGGCAAACTGAATCCAGAATTTGTGGAGTTCCTAATGGGGTATCCTTTGAATTGGACAAAAATAGAAACAACAGAGTAAAGTCTTTAGGTAATTCTATTGTACCACATATAGTAAGAGAATTAGGATTAGCCATATTAGCAGCTGAAAATAGTGTCAATAATTAGTGCTAATTATTAGACATAATATTGTTTTTTATCTATTGACATAATATCCCATGTTAATATAAATTCGAATCACTAACAGAAAGGAAAATAAAATGGTTAAAAAAGTAACAGATAAAGAGTGGTCAGAATATCATAATTCAAAAATTAATTTGAAAGATGCTTTAGAAAAACATCTTGAGAATATGGATAAAGTTTTTATTTATGATAATACTAATGATGATGGTGATTATGGTGCTGAAATGGATGCTCAAGGCACAAGTCTTATGAGAGAAATTTTAGCTAAAGTAACAGCATGGAAAAAAAGTTACGATGAAAACGTAAGAATAAATAATGAAAATGAAAGGAAAAAAAATGGCTAATACACCGTTTATCTTTAGACCTGAAGACGAAAATAAAAAAATATATGTAATCAAACAAGAATACATATTAACTGTTGAACAATACGTTAAAGCAGACAATGAAGATGAAGCTTTCAATACTTATTTAACTCATGGAGGAATTAAGTATGAAGACATTGGTAAACATTTAACAAATGAAAAATTTGATGAATGTGAAACAGGAGTTATTGACATTGATAGTCCCGATACTAAAGTTAAATATGTTGGAACTGTTTGTCGTATATCTAAAGATGATCCTTACGATTTAGAATGTCAGGACATTGAAACAGAATACAAAGACAATGTAGTAGCTTTTAACAAAACTTTTGGGAGACACGCATGAATAAACATAAAAAATCTCCTATGCAAAAACCTTTATTAAACCAAGATATCTATAAAGATTTAAATTATGATATCATTAATAAATGTAGAGATGCTTTAATTGTTTCTTTTGAATCGATATCAAAAGAAGAAAATTTTACTTATGCTGAATTTACTAAAAGAGTAAATAATCATAAGAAAATATTAGACATGTTTGAGACTAACGTTAAAAACTTATGGAGTTAATATGAAAATAAATAACTTAGAAGATTTAGCTAATCATATTATAGATGATTGGAGAAGTGGTTCATATTGTGGTGGATATAATGGTGAAGAATGTTTGCTAGGCGGTAGACAAATGGCAGAAATTTTTATTGATCAAGCACGCAAAAAATTAGCTGGAGAAGAAGAAGCTGAAATTATGTGGCATGCTGAACGTATAGAAGAATATGTTGAAGAAATGGCTAGTAAATGGAGTTCATACGATTAAAATGATACCTTTTCCTAAAAAGAAATATCAAATCATTTATGCTGATCCTCCTTGGAGTTATCAAGGGAACATGATGAATAGTTCTGTTGTTGATCATTATTCTGTAATGAATTTAAATGATATTTGTAATTTACCTATAAAACAAATAACTGATGATAACTGTATTTTATTTATGTGGGTTACTCTTCCAAAGTTAAATGAATTTATGAAAGTTATTGAAAGTTGGGGATTTGAGTATAAATCAACAGCTTTTGTTTGGGCTAAGAAAAATAAACTAGCTGATACTTTCTTTTTGGGTTTGGGACGATGGACAAGAGCCAACCCAGAAATTTGTATATTAGCAACTAAAGGTCAAATAAAAAGATTATCTAAATCCGTAAGACAATTACAAACATTCCCCATTGAACAACACTCTAAAAAACCAGATAAATTTAGAGATTTAATTTTAGAATTAGTGGGTGATTTACCAAGAATAGAACTATTTGCTAGAAATAAAACTGAAGGTTGGGACGTTTGGGGTAATGAAGTTTAATATGAACGATTGGAAAAAAGAGTGGTTAGATATGCCTGAGTTTAAACAAGAAAAGAAAGAAGCTTATGCAAAAATAATTATTCGTTTTGATAATGAAAATGATTTGCAAGAATTTTCTAAACTTATAAATCAACCTCTAACTAATAAAACTAAAAGTATTTGGTATCCAAAATTAATTAGAGGTTTGAATTCAAATAAAAGATATGTAGATGAATCCTAAGTATCCGGTTTATGTAATATCTAAAAATAGATCTGATAGACTTTTAACAATTAGAGAACTTGAATTAATGCAAGTTCCTTATAGTTTGGTTATTGAACCACAAGAATATAATCAATACGCTGAAAAAATAAACAAATCTAAAATTATTGTATTGCCGTTTGGAAATTTAAATCAAGGATCTATTCCAGCACGCAATTTTGTTTGGGAACATTCTATTTCTAAAGGACATGAGAGACATTGGATACTTGATGATAATATTGAGGGGTTTCATAGATTAAATCATAATATGAAACCAAAGGTAACTTCAGGAACTATGTTTAAGTGTGCTGAAGATTTCACAGAACGTTATACTAATGTAGCTTTGTCTGGTTTTAATTATTATAGTTTTTGTAAGACAACAGATAAGGTTCCTCCTTATTATTTAAACACAAGGATATATTCTTGCATATTAATAGATAATAAAATTCCATATCGTTGGAGAGGAATCTACAACGAAGATACTGATTTAAGTATTAGAGTTTTAAAAGATGGTTTATGCACTATTCTATTTAATGCTTTTCTTGCAGGTAAAGTTACTACAATGAGAATGAAAGGTGGCAACACAGACGAATTATATAAAAATGATGGTAGAAAGAAAATGGCTTTATCATTACAGGAACAGCACCCAGATATAGTTAAAGTTGTTTGGAAGTTTAACCGTTGGCACCATCAAGTTGATTACAGCAAGTTTAAAGCTAATAAATTAATTAGAAAACCTTTATTAAACTTATCTAATGAAGTTAATAATTACGGAATGAAATTGGTAACAATCTAATGGACTACGAATTTACTCTTGTTCTATTTGTTCTATATTTTGCAATTCAGGTTTTGATTTCTGTTCTTTAACAGTTTCAAAATCAGCTTCAACAAGTAAACCTTTGTGGTCTTCTAGTATTTGTTTCATTTTAGCTTCTAATTCAGCTGGAGTTAATGAATCAACGCTCCCATATTTAATAATCTTTTGATCTATATATAAACCTGCAGCTTTACCTCTAGCAACTTCCGCATTGATAGCAGCAGACCACGCTCCTTTATTTCTAGATTCTTCCCTAAGTTTTGCAAGTTCGCTTATATGGTTCTCAAATGTAACTTCGTATTTCTGTTGGACTTCTTCTCTAAGTTCGCCAATGTATTTAGCAAGTAATGGAAACTTTCTAGGATTACGTAATTCAGAAGCTGTTATTCTAGCTCTGTCTTCTTCGTATCCTGCTTGTCTTGCGCATTCAGTTGCTGTTAATCTACCTTCATTGTAAACTAGTAGTTCAGCAAATTTTATTTGCATCGGAGTTAATTGTTTTGGAACACCCATATATTGACAAATATCGTAACAATGAGTATATGTCAATCGGGGCTGGCTTACGAGAAGATGAAAGATTTTTGCCTTCAGATACTGAGCCCCATTTAAAAAGGTATGATCAATAGTAAAACATTATTAGACGTATTATCTAGACTTCTTAAAAAATCAGAAGCCGCTTCTAATGCAAGAATCCAGGTCCAAATGCCTAACGGCGATCTTCATGACATTACAGAAATTAAATTAATGGAAAACATGGTTATTGGTCAACTTGAAACTCATAGATTGGTATTAAAAACAGAACCTCAAAGACATAAAATGTCTAAAGTTATAAGATCAAATCAGATTGTATAGGTTACGTTGAAACCAGAATCTAAATTTTGGAAAGAAGTTAAGAAAAATACTCCTAAAATTTCTTGGACTAGACTTGAATCTTGGGCTTCTTTTGGCGTTCCGGATTTATTAGGATACCACGAATCTTGTGGTTTCTTTATGGTTGAGCTCAAAGTAGCTACAGGTAACAAAATAAGACTTTCACCGCATCAAATTATGTTTCATACGATACATTCTAAACGCAATTTTATCTTAGTAAAAGCCGACGCTCCGCGTTCCATAAAACTTTATGAAAGCTCCGAAATTAACAATCTACGATCCGATATCCGCAAAGCAAAAATCGCAGCCCAAGATAATTGGACTGCGATTCAAGCTAAGCTATTAGGGGAAACTACCAACGTCCTTTAGTCTTCCGCGATCCGCGGTACTTCTTATCAAAATCGTCTTTATCGTTCATATCTCTGCTAATCGCATACCAATAGAACAGCGCTGCGATGATGGCGGATATACAAACGCCTGACATAACAATATCGTATAAGTTTTCTAGTATATTAATCATGTTATCCTTTCTATTATTATGAACCAGTTATTAGGGGAGCTCATGGTTCAGGAGCAACTAATATATATTCCCATAACAACAATAAGTCAACAATAAATATTTCTAAACGAATCACGATTCAAGATCAACGGACCGCGATAAGTCAATGCGACATATTGTCGCAGGCGCGCCTGGCTTAATACAACCTACGGTTGTAAACGTAGGTGTGCGGTATCCTACCAAGATATAATCAATTCTCATTCTGATTAGTATTAGTATCTTCTCAAACCTGTAATAGAATATCCCATACTATTAATAATAAGTCAAACGATATAGCTGCGACATAATGTCGCAGGTAATACAACTATAGGTTGTGCGGCCCGGCTTCGCCGGGTTCCCGGAGAGTTAAAATTCCCCGCGCAAAAAATTCCTGGCGCTTCGCGCTTCGCGGTTCGATGCACACGGAACGCGGTAAGTCAATGCGACAAATTGTCGCACCCGGTTCCCGGGCTTCGCCCGGCTGTGATGATTATGCAACGGTGTTGCTCTAACGCAACATACAACTCTAGGTTGTGCGCCCGGCTTCGCCGGGATCCCGGAGCAGGTGAACCGCTGTTGCGGTTCACTCCCATCGCTCCGCGGATAGCGGTGCTGTTGCACCGCCCACCCCGCGTCGCGGCTCGGGCTACTGCGCCGCTGTTGCGGCGCGACGCCCGGCTTTGATCCCATTGCTATCCGTAATCGGATTCGATTTAGAAAGTCGAAAGATCTTGCTCCCCCCAGGGGGCAATCCTGGAAAAAGGGGACCCAAGACTTACCCCTAAAACCGGGTTTTAGACATAGGGGGGAGGTAAAATCGTTTTAATAATAAATATTGATATTGCCAAAAAATTTTATAAAAATTTTTACGGGTGGCTTTTTTGCAATAGAAATGTTAAATAATTATAGGTGTGAATATACTATGTCAAAAGAATTAGAATTATTAAATAAACTTCCTCCTGATGCGCGTAAGGAGTACATGAAGTATGCTATTTCTCTTTCTGAAAAAAGAGAACAAGAAAAAGTAAATAATGATTTCCTTTCTTTTGTAAAAGCAGTATGGCCAGATTTTGTAGAAGGTAAACACCATAAAAAAATTGCTGAACAATTTAATAAACTTGCAGAAGGAAAGATTAATAGATTAATTATTAATATGCCACCCAGACATACCAAGTCTGAGTTTGCATCATTCTTACTTCCTGCATGGATGATAGGTAGACAACCTAAATTAAAAATTATTCAAACAACCCATACTACAGAACTTGCAGTTAGATTTGGTAGAAAAGCAAAACATTTAATTGATAGCCAAGATTATAAAAAATTTTTTAAAACTACACTAAGAGAAGATTCACAAGCCGCGGGCCGATGGGAAACGGATCAAGGTGGTGAATACTTTGCAGCCGGTGTAGGCGGAGCAATCACAGGTCGAGGTGCGGATTTATTAATTATAGATGATCCACACTCTGAACAAGACGCTATGAATCCAGAAGCGTTGGAACGTGCTTATGAATGGTATACTTCTGGTCCAAGACAGCGATTACAGCCGGGAGGTAAAATAGTTGTGGTTATGACACGTTGGTCGTTGAAAGATCTTACCGGAGCGTTGATCGGGGCTCAGAAAAGTTTAAAATCTGATCAATGGGAAGTAATTCAGTTTCCAGCAATTCTTCCAACTAATAAACCTGTATGGCCAGAGTATTGGAAGTTATCAGAATTAGAATCAGTTAAAGCATCTTTAAGTTTACAAAAATGGAATTCACAATGGATGCAAAATCCAACTTCAGAAGAAGGTTCGATCATTAAACGTGAATGGTGGCAGAAATGGGATAAAGATTATATTCCAGATCTAGAACATGTCATACAAAGTTATGATACTGCATTCATGAAAAAAGAAACTGCCGATTATTCTGCAATTACTACCTGGGGAGTATTCTATCCAACGGAAGATAGTGGACCTAATTTAATATTATTAGATGCATTAAAGAAACGATTAGAGTTTCCAGAACTTAGACGTGAAGCTTTACAACAATATTATTATTGGAAACCTGATTCAGTGGTTGTGGAATCAAAAGCATCAGGATTACCATTAACTTATGAATTACGTAAGATGGGTATACCTGTTATCAACTTTACACCCAGCAAAGGAAATGATAAACATTCTAGGATAAACGCCGTTGCACCACTTTTTGAAAGTGGTCAAATATGGGCGCCAGAGGCGGACTTTGCAGAAGAGGTTATTGAGGAATGCGCGGCATTTCCTTTTGGAGATCATGATGACCTCGTAGACTCAATGACACAAGCATTAATGAGATTTAGACAGGGAGGATTTATAAACCATCCTGAGGATTATGAAGATGAACCAGTTATTCACGACGACAGAGAATATTACTAATGAGCACATTAACTTACGATAAAGATTTACATATTTTTTTAGATGCAGAAGGTAATCCTGCAACTCAAGAAGATAAATTAATTTGGGCAGCTCAAAACCCAGTAGTCACTTTAAAAAATGGAAAACAAGAAGTTGTAAACATAGATGAACATGCCAAAGAAATAGTTGAGCATATGAAAAAAAATAATATAGACCCATCTTTAATTCCAGATATTGCTAGCCAAATAGGTAGTGGTCAAAGCGCTCAGGATATAATAGCTAATCTATTTAAACCTAAAATCCCTGTACAAATGCCAGAACAAAATGTACAAGAACCTTTACAATCACCTGATGTAATAATTGGGAAACAACCAACGGATATAACAACCGAAGATCAAAACGATGGATACTAGAGAATTTAATAAATTATATAATAATATTCGTAATCCTTATGATGAGGAAGATAATCAATCTATGGAGTTTGGTCAAAATATAAAAACAATTCCAACAGGATTTTCATTTGGAATGAATCCACCAACTCTTCCAACTTCTAAACCAGGTGAAGAACCTGTATCAGGTAATTTTCGTGATTTTAAAACCATGATGTCAAATATTAATCCTCAACTAGGTTATACAGATTCTAATTACGGAGCAAATATTTCTGGAATTATGAATCCATCTATTAATGCACCAAAGAGTTATTCAGCAGATGCTTACTATGGTCCAGAACAAGGAAGATATAATTTAGGAATTACTACAATACCAACTGCAAATGCTAGACAGTTAAGAGCAGGATATGAAGGTCCTTATGGTAATATAAGTTTTGGTGCATCTAAAGATCCAATGAACAAAAATGTAATGCTTAATTATTCTAATAGCTTTGCGGATGGTGGAAATGTTGTTTCTAAAATTAAAGCAAATGATCCAAATGCAGCACCTCTTATGAATACTCCAGCAGGACTTGTAATAACTTCTGTTAAACCAACTCAAAAAGAAATAGATGATTTTGTAAATCAACCTATTGCAATGGGACTACCAATACCTGTAAATGAATTTTTATCTGGAGAAAATTATCAAGATTATGTTAGAAGAAAACGTAGAGAAACTGGACCACCATTATTTTCAGGATCACCTGATTTTATTGCAACAAATCCTTCATCACCTGTGCAACCAATAAATATGCCAATGAATTCATATTTAACACCAACACAATCTATTTATGCAACTTCTGATAATAAAATTGCTAAAGCATTAAATACTGCTGGATTTACAGATTTAGAAATTAAACAAATAATGGATGAAAGAGGTTATGCTGATGGTGGAGATGTTGGCTATCAATATGGAGGTGGTGCAATTGGATATTCAGAAGGAGGTTTAGCTCCTATTACAGCTGGGATGCCTATTGCTCCTGGTTATGCTAGAGGTGGTTACATTAGTCAAGGTCAACCAGTTAATACAGATTTGACAAGAACTATTCCACCTGTTAGAGGTCCTATGTCTCAAGGTGTTGAAACATTATTCAAAAGAAGGTATAGTTAGTCATGGCTGATATAGATAAGGCGTTGCCTAATACATTAATGGATAACGCACAAGTTCCAAGTCAAGGCGTTGATCAAACAATTCAAGAACCACAAGTAGTACCAACTGAAGGTGCTCAAGTAATTCCAACCGAAGATGGTGGAGCAGAAATTTCTTTTGAACCACAAATGCAAGCTCAAGAAGGTGGACAAAATCACGATGCAAACTTAGCAGAATTTTTAGATGATAGTATACTTGGAGAAATTGGATCAGACCTTCAAGAAAAATATACAGATTATAAATCATCAAGACAAGATTGGGAAAAAACTTATGTAAATGGATTAGATCTTTTAGGATTTAATTATAAAACAAGAACACAACCATTTAGAAATGCATCTGGTGTAACTCATCCAGTTCTTGCAGAAGCAGTAACACAATTTCAAGCACAAGCTTACAAAGAATTATTACCAGCATCAGGTCCTGTTAGAACTGAAATTTTAGGATTGTCCGATCGTAATAAAGAAGATCAAGCAACTCGAGTTAAAGATTTCATGAACTATCAAATTATGAATGTCATGAAAGAATATGAACCTGAGTTTGATCAAATGTTATTTTATTTACCATTATCAGGATCTACATTTAAAAAAGTTTATTACGATGCAATGTTACAAAGAGCTGTATCTAAATTTATTCCAGCCGATGATTTAATAGTTCCTTACACTGCAACTTCATTAGAAGATGCTGAAGCAATCATTCATGTAATTAAAGTTTCTGAAAATGAATTAAAGAAACAACAAGTATCAGGATTTTATAAAGATGTTGATTTAGGGGAACCACCACTACAACAAAATGATGTTGAGAAAAAACAATTAGAATTACAAGGTATTAGAGTTTCTAAACAAGCAGATGTTTATACATTATTAGAATGTCATGTTGATTTAGATATAGAAGGATTTGAGGATAAAGATCCTCAAACTGGTGAGCCCACAGGAATTAAACTTCCATACGTTGTAACTATTGAAGAAGGTTCAATGGAAGTTCTTTCAATAAAACGTAATTATAAAGCTAATGATTCATTAAAAAGAAAAATAAATTATTTTGTACATTTCAAATTTTTACCAGGACTTGGATTCTATGGATTTGGTTTAATTCATATGATTGGTGGTTTATCAAGAACTGCAACACAAGCTTTAAGACAATTATTAGATGCAGGAACTTTAGCTAACTTACCATCTGGATTTAAGATGCGAGGTATTAGAGTTAGAGATGATGCACAACCAATTCAACCAGGGGAATTTAGAGATGTAGATGCACCAGGAGGAAATTTAAGAGATGCATTTTTACCATTACCATTTAAAGGACCCGATGCAACATTATTACAATTGATGGGTATTGTGGTTCAAGCAGGTCAACGATTCGCGAGCATCGCTGATGCACAGGTAGGAGATATGAACCAACAAGCAGCCGTGGGTACTACTATGGCGCTATTGGAGCGAGGATCGCGAGTAATGTCTGCTATTCATAAACGATTATACTCAGCTCTTAAAAATGAATTTTCATTATTAGCAAATGTATTCTCAACTTACTTACCACCAGTTTATCCATACGATGTCGTTGGTGGTCAGAGACAAATTAAACAATTAGACTTTGATGATAAAGTAGATGTTCTTCCAGTTGCAGATCCAAATATATTTTCACAAACACAAAGAATTGGTTTAGCACAAACACAATTACAACTTGCTCAATCTAATCCACAGATTCATGATTTGTATCAAGCATATAGATCTATGTATGAAGCGATTGGTATAAAAAATATTGATTTAATATTACCACCTCCTCAACAACCACAACCAATGGATCCAGCATTAGAACATATTGCTTCAATGACAGGTGCTCCGTTCCAAGCATTTGCTGGTCAAGATCATAAAGCTCACATTGATGCGCATTTAAATTATTTACAATTAAATTCAGTTAGAAATAATCCAATTTCAGTTGCTTCAATTCAAAGAAATATTGTTCAACACATTTCTTTAATGGCACAAGAACAAGTTCAAATAGAGTTTGTACAAGAATTACAACAAATACCTATGTTACAACAACAGGCACAAATGAATCCACAAGCTTTACAACAAATTCAAAAAATTATGAGCCAAATTGAATCAAGAAAAGCTAAGTTGATAGCTGAGATGACTAAAGAATTCGCTGATGAGGAGAATAAAGTTATAGGTCAATTTGATTCTGACCCATTAATCAAGTTAAAAGCACGTGAAATTGACTTAAGAGCTTCAGAAAATGAGCAAAAACGCAAAGAAGCTGAAGATAGACTAGCTTTAGATAAGATGAAAGCACTAATGAATCAAAATAATGATGAGAATAAGCTTGAACAAAATGAAAATTTAGCTAAACTAAGGGCTGGAGTAAGTCTTGCAAAGCAAGGAATACAACAAACTAAAATAACGGGTATATAAATGAAAAAAAATCCAGGTAAAATTAAAACTGTAATGCATGAATTTAAAGCAGGTAAATTACATTCAGGAAAATCTGGAAAAATAGTTAAGAACCCAAAACAAGCGATTGCGATCGCATTATCGGAGGCAAATATGTCTAAAAAAGGTTACGCTAAAGGCGGAATGGTTAAAGGAAATGAAGATTCAACTTCTGCTTACGGCACACAAGTTGGAGACCATAATAAATTTTTAAATTCTGATGGCTATAAAAAAGGTGGCATTGATGTTGAAGTT
>Ga0304728_1002308_pt1 | contig 12329 bp, 7 predicted proteins | sample C_130625_MF_Meta_FD_190476 | JGI IMG/M metagenome (GOLD analysis project Ga0304728, IMG submission 190476) | Freshwater microbial communities from Lake Croche, Canada to study carbon cycling - C_130625_MF_MetaG (v2) (version 2) | ecosystem: Environmental > Aquatic > Freshwater > Lake | place... | reverse complement strand
CCATCCAGTCGGTCCAGTCCACCCTGTAGGCCCAGTCCATCCAGTTGGCCCAGTCCATCCAGTAGGCCCAGTCCATCCAGTCGGTCCAGTCCACCCTGTAGACCCAGTCCACCCTGTCGGTCCTGTCCACCCTGTCGGTCCTGTCCATCCAGTAGGCCCAGTCCATCCTGTTGGTCCTGTCCATCCAGTAGGTCCAGTCCACCCTGTAGGTCCTGTCCACCCAGTAGGTCCAGTCCATCCAGTAGACCCAGTCCATCCAGTAGGCCCAGTCCAGCCAGTAGGCCCAGTCCATCCAGTCGACCCAGTCCATCCAGTCGACCCAGTCCAGCCTGTTGGCCCAGTCCATCCAGTAGGCCCTGTCCATCCAGTAGGTCCAGTCCAGCCTGTAGGCCCAGTCCATCCAGTAGGCCCAGTCCATCCAGTAGGCCCAGTCCATCCGGTTGGTCCTGTCCACCCAGTGGGTCCTGTCCATCCAGTCGGTCCAGTCCATCCAGTAGGCCCTGTCCATCCAGTCGGCCCAGTCCATCCAGTAGGTCCTGTCCACCCTGTTGGCCCAGTCCATCCAGTCGGTCCTGTCCAGCCTGTTGGTCCTGTCCATCCAGTAGGCCCTGTCCAGCCTGTAGGTCCAGTCCATCCAGTAGGCCCAGTCCACCCTGTCGGTCCAGTCCACCCTGTCGGTCCAGTCCACCCTGTCGGTCCAGTCCACCCTGTTGGCCCTGTCCAGCCTGTAGGTCCTGTCCATCCAGTAGGCCCAGTCCATCCAGTCGGTCCAGTCCACCCTGTAGGCCCAGTCCATCCAGTTGGCCCAGTCCATCCAGTAGGCCCAGTCCATCCAGTCGGTCCAGTCCACCCTGTAGGCCCAGTCCATCCAGTTGGCCCAGTCCATCCAGTAGGCCCAGTCCATCCAGTCGGTCCAGTCCACCCTGTTGGCCCTGTCCATCCAGTAGGCCCTGTCCATCCAGTAGGCCCAGTCCATCCAGTAGGCCCTGTCCATCCAGTAGGTCCTGTCCACCCAGTTGGCCCAGTCCATCCTGTAGGTCCTGTCCACCCTGTTGGCCCTGTCCAGCCTGTTGGTCCTGTCCATCCAGTTGGTCCTGTCCAGCCTGTAGGTCCTGTCCAACCTGTTGGCCCTGTCCACCCTGTTGGTCCAGTCCATCCTGTTGGCCCTGTCCAGCCTGTAGGTCCAGTCCACCCAGTTGGTCCTGTCCATCCTGTAGGCCCTGTCCATCCAGTAGGCCCAGTCCATCCTGTTGGTCCAGTCCATCCAGTTGGTCCAGTCCATCCTGTTGGCCCAGTCCATCCGGTTGGTCCTGTCCACCCAGTAGGCCCAGTCCAGCCTGTAGGTCCTGTCCAGCCTGTAGGTCCTGTCCATCCAGTAGGCCCAGTCCATCCAGTAGGTCCTGTCCAGCCTGTAGGTCCTGTCCATCCAGTAGGTCCAGTCCATCCAGTAGGCCCAGTCCATCCAGTAGGCCCAGTCCATCCAGTCGGTCCTGTCCATCCAGTGGACCCAGTCCATCCAGTCGGTCCAGTCCACCCTGTTGGTCCTGTCCAGCCTGTAGGTCCAGTCCACCCTGTAGGCCCAGTCCAGCCTGTAGGTCCAGTCCATCCAGTCGGCCCTGTCCATCCAGTAGGCCCTGTCCATCCAGTAGGTCCTGTCCATCCAGTAGGCCCAGTCCATCCAGTAGGCCCAGTCCATCCAGTAGGTCCAGTCCATCCAGTGGGTCCAGTCCACCCTGTAGGCCCAGTCCATCCTGTTGGTCCTGTTTGTCCAAATACAGTTCCTGAAGTAATAATGTCTCCATTTACATACAAATCTCCTCCAATACCAACACCTCCATCCACAACCAAAGCCCCAGTGGTATAAGATACAGAGTTTGTAGGTTTACTTATCTTGACAACACTATTAGATATTAAAATATCATCAGCAGTCTGAACCTCACAAGAAGAAGTGTCATAGTACAAAAGGTTCTTAGAATTAGAACCAGTACCATAACGGATAGGAGCAATGTAAGTTCCAGAATTAGAGCATCCCAACATGTAATCTCCAGTAGCATTTAAAACAATACTATTATTCGGTTGATTAGTCATTCCTGCATAAGAGCCAATAGCAATAGAATTCACACCTTGATAATTATACCCCGCGTAATAACCAATAGCTACAGCATTTCCACATTGATAATTACTACCTGCACTATTTCCTATAGAAACAGAATTGTCACTCTGTTGTAAAACCCCTGAAAAAGAACCAATCGCCACAGAATTCCCCTTTTGGCCTTCTTTTCCAGCAGAATATCCAATAGCTATAGAATTACCACTCTGTGTAGAATACCCAGACAATGAACCAATTGCAATAGAACCAAAACCCTGTGAACTATGTCCAGCACCATACCCAACAGCTACTGTATAATCTGACTGAACAAGTTGACCTGCATTTACTCCTAATGCAATTGATGAAGTTCCTTGATTTGCTTCTCCCGAATAATATCCAATTGCAATAGATTCAAGTCCTTGTCTTTGCTTACCCGCATTGTGTCCTAATGTAATATTATCTCCACCAACATTCCAATTATTTGATGAATCATTCCAGTACAAATAATCTCCCCAATTTGTACCTGTTTGTCCCTGACCATTCATATCTTTTATTATATAACCTTTTGATTTTGTTTATATTTTAATTTACACCTTTATACCAATGGCTTAATTTATAAACTTAAAACACCTGTGAATTAATATCGGTAGCAAAATAACAGCTGTTTTATATACCAACTTTTAGACCGGTGAAGATTTACACCGATAAAAAAATTAAAATAATATACAGACAAAAGGTTGTGGTACAATTCAATTATCGGTAACGGTAATCCTATTGAATGGATTAAAAGGCACCTAAACCTAAAAGGTTTATATATTTTCAAAGGTGTAAAGTAAATGTAAAGTAAAAAAGTCTAAATAATCTTTATAGTGTATCTTCTGCGCGTGAGTCATTTTCATTCAACAACAGGGTGTTTTCTTTCATTTTTTTATAAAAAGCAATAACCTTTGGATTAGCTTTAATCTTGTTTGGATTAAAGTTCGTTAAGTATAGCCCTTCTAAGCTCTTAACCCTTGACAAGGCCACATATGCTTGTCCATATTCAAACACTTGACTTCCTAAATCTATTTCTGCATGAGACAGAGTCATACCCTGTGACTTATGAATAGTAGTTGCCCAAGATAAAATCAACGGAATTTGTCCAATCACTATACAGGGTAAATTTTGCGATTGCCAAAATTGAGGTACAAATCCTCTATACAATACCCCATTCGTAAATTGAACAACCGGAATATCCATCACTGTTTCAATACTAGCTAAAGTTGTTGAATATTCAGTTGTTCCGCCAAAATAAATCGTTTTTTTTACTCCAGGGATTATATCCACTATTCTCCCCTGACTTCCATTACAAATACCCATTTCAATATCCAAATTAGCCACACACATTACAACAGCTCCTTTTTTCAAAACTACACGTTCTGGACAAATTGACGACATTTGGGATTTAAGCATTTCTGTTTCCTGATGTATTTCTTCAGCAGTAGCATTTGCACAAAGAAGCAATACATCTTCATCAAAAGGTTTCCCATTGTCGATATTATACTTAACATCTGTCTTTACAATTTGATTAAAGGTATGTTCATTCTCATTTATTTTGGCAAATTCAAATTGGTTAATACGGTCGACATTTATTCGAATAGGAAAAAGCTTAGTCAAAACCAAGCCCGATGTGTCTAATTTTACTCTATTAAATAGTATTTCGCGATTTGTTTCATCAATTTCTCCTAAGCGGACTTGGTTCAACAGGTTAATGTATGTGGTATCAGACTGACGGTATATGCGTGTTAATTCTATGTGGTTATCTTTATCAAAGACAAGATTCCATTTTTTGCTTTCAAAACAAAATTTATACGAATCTGGAATTTCCAAATCTCCGATTGGTGGTAATTGAAACATATCCCCTGTAAAAATCACCTGTAAACCTCCAAAAGGTCGATTGTCTTTTCTTATTATTCGCGCCAATTCTTCCAAAATATCAAAGACATAACAGGACATCATACTTACTTCGTCAATTACTAAAATTTCAGTCTGTCTCCAATCTTTTCGAACACGTTTGTTATTCAACACACGGTTTATAATGACTCTTTTATCTGGATTATTACAGAGCTTTATACCGCTCCAAGAATGGATGGTTCTCGCCTTGATTGAACTGGCTGAACAGGCGTTGAGTAAAACCGCGGCGATTCCTGTCATTGCACACACCTGTATTTCTTCTCCGATACTTAAACCACAGCCTTGACACATTTTATTTATTAAAAAGGATTTTCCAGTTCCAGCCGAACCTGTAATGAAAATATTTTTCCTTTGATAAAAACGTTGTAAAACGGCCTCTTGTTGTTTAGACATTGAAAGCATTTTGTTGTTGTTTGTTATTTATAAAATATAATGAATAACAAATCAATTTTATCCAAAAATATCAACACTAATAATGTTTGAGTTGTAAAACGAAACTAAAATCCATGTTGTTTAAATTAACTGGGTTTCCATATTCATTAACCAATTGAATATTGCATTTTTGTAAATCGACATTATCTCCTGTATATGTTCTAATATCCGAATACAATAAACCGTTAAATGGTGTGGCATTTTGAGTTTGTCCGAAAGTCTTGTTTTGGTCTAAATTTATTCTCGCTAAAATATTTCTGTTTAAGATGCTATTTGGAATATAAGAATGAAACGATGAACTATTCCCGTTATTACTGAATTCATCCATGGCTAAAAACAGGTATTTAGGTCCGCTTAAATCCAAAAGTCCTTCGCTTGTTATACTGTTTGGTGTTTTACGGGTAGCATCTGGTAAATAACCCTGTGATTGCCTAAACCCAAGAATCCATCCCAAATTGTTTTTTATATTCGCTGAAGAATTAACAACATAACTGTTTGGAGCACTTGACTGTTTCAGGGCCGAATAAGCTGACTTTTTACTTAAACCGATTTTATTACCAGTCGACAGACATGTTTTTCCAAGTGTTATTATGTCATCATAGGTTGTACAAGCAGACCGAACATTACTCGAATTATCCGTGTTGTCATTCGTAAAGTGAATATGAAGTGATGTATATGTTCCATTTGGAGAAAATGTAAAAGTGGAATTACCAGAAGTATCTCCTGTAGTTACTGCGTAACTCAATACACTACTTATACCTTGGTCTGTTATAGCATTTCTAATTGCCGTAGTTAATGTGGATTGTGTATATTGTCCGTCAGGAATCGTAAGAACACGCGCCCCTGTATTAAATATTAAAGTTAGAGTATTGTTACCCAAACTAGACGATATGTTGTAAAAAGTAATTGGTAAAGAAACCGACAAAACTGTGGCTGATTTTACTTGGGTTATACGTTCTGGAAATGTTATGTTGTAATTTACAGGTTGATTCAACATGAGTGTGTCGCGAAATTTTGTGTCGACTGAAATAAATTTGGTTTTGAGTTCTTTCATAACGTTGGTCATAACCATATGAGAACCACCGTGTTGTTCTACTGTTGGTATATTCCCAAAAACCTGTCTATTTTGATAATAACTTTCATTCATTTTTCCAAAAGCAATTATAATAAACAGGGGAAATTTTTATCAAAATATATTTTCAGTCTTTTTTTAGGGATGTCATTTCCATGATTAAATGACAACGATTTTCACGAATATAAGAACTATCGTAATTTTTTACGATATACACCGGGTTTATATTTGTCGTTAATATGAAAATAGTAAATGGATAAAATCCAATACTTATATTATCCAATAATTGATTCCATGATATTTTATCTGTAACCTCTGTCAAAACCTTGTTGTTGGGTATTATTTTGTCATTATGAATTTTTTCCAACATAATGTCGAATTCATCCAATAATATAACCAAAGGGTTCTCAGCTGATGGATTACAGGTATTGTAAAGAGTATCCATAGAATCTCCTGCTTCAATCGGTTTATAAGACTTGCAATAACTAGCTTCTAAAGCTTTTGCAACCAATATAGAGACCATTGATTTCCCTGTATTAGGACTTCCGTGTAAGAGACAAACTACCGATTTGTAAATAGAAGACTCGTATTTATTCAAAATCTGTTGGACAGGTTCAACTTGATTTTTAAGAACACTGAAAGTAGAAACATTGAATAATCTGGATTTATAAGAGATATATTCAATATAACAATTTTTATGAAAGACATTTATACAGGTTTTCTCTTTTTTTACAATTTGTCTTGTTAAATCCGGCTTAGAATCAATAGATGGTCTTGATGTCAATTGTTGATATTGTTGTTCACTACAGATTAATTTTAATATTCTTTCCGTATCATCATAATATCCTATACAGTATGCTGTTGTAAAATACCCATTCGCTTTATTATTTTCATCTCTTTTAGTCGACCATTTTATTTTCGATAAAATGTTTCGTTGTGTATTCAATGTTGTAACAATGTATATTCTAAACCCAAAAGCATATATCGGAATAATCATTAAAATTTCCAAAATATAAGATAATACAGTTACTGTATGTTGACAGTACAACATCATTATAATGGTGATTATTTGTTCATTCATCATTTACACGTTCTTTAGTACATTATGGTGTTTTATTTTTATACTTGTAAGAATTTATTTGCGGTGCGAATATGCATACGAATATGCATACAAATAAACCTATAAAAGATACACGAGTACATTTTCAGCCTATTCTTTTTCCTTGCCAAATAATACACTATCGTGTATCCCCTGTAGAGATTTATTCGAAACAAGTGTTTCTTGTAATTCATCCTCAATATTTTCTACCTGTAAATTAGAACTTATTCGTCGAGAGAAATCTCCCTTAACATGAGATTCTTTCCAATCATTTACTCTGTTTTTTGATACAATTCCACCCATTTCACAAGTTTATAATATATTACAGGATATTCCTAACCACTTTCATGTGTTTTCATAATATAAAAATTGAATTCTATAAAACATATAGGCATGACACAGCAACACACATTGTTGAATTTTTTTAAACCACGAATGGCTGATTCTGTTTCAAAGGAAAAAGAAACCAATATAGAACCTATAAAAAAGAATAATATGGAATTTTATTTATTACATATTTTAAAAAAGCAAGAACAACAAACACGTCAAATACAAGACCTGTATAGAGAACTTAAAATAGTAAAAGACCAATACAAGCGCCATTGTTCTAAAAACATTGCCAAAAAAATCACTGCCTTTCAAGAACAATACAATCCCTGTTGTAGTTTCAAAGAGTTTGTACAAATTCTGTTTAAATCTATGAATCAAACATCTCTTGAACGCATATGGAGTAAAAAGACTATTTTCGAAAGTTTCAAAGAAGAATTGGCTATTCAACTTAAAAATATTCCTGAAGTATCTAGCCCACCCATTCTTTGTTTTCAGGAAAGAAAACATCGTGTTTGGGTTCATTCACCAGATAATTCAAGTTTAAATGTTTGGCGAATCATCCTGTTTAAAGACGTTGATATCTTGTTCTTTATTTATCGACAAAACATTCTTAATTTGTGGATTGATTGGGACGACAAACAAGTAGCCGAAGAAAAAACCGAAACAGAATATTACACGACGCGATTTGATAATTATATTTCTAAAAAATGGGATTTTATAAATGACGAAAATAAAAAAATGAAAATTGTTCATCTGTTGTACGACCATTTAGCTATTCCTTTACCATAATCATATCCCGATTTAATATCTCTCAATCTCTATTCTATGTTCAAAGTAACTACAAAAAAAATAAAACATAAGACAACAAATTAACCCTGTGAAAACAGAAATTAATCCCAACAGGAAAATAATCAGTGTGTATTCCAAATAATCAGTATTTAATACTGAATACATTGTTTTACTTTCAACACAACACATTCTCTTTACATTTTTTACACCCTTTACACCGATGAAGATTTACACCGATGAAGATTTACACCGATGAAGATTTAAAATGGTACACACAGCCAAGGGCTGTGGTACAATACAGAATACCTGTTGTCGGTGTGGTAAAATTGAATAAAGATAACCATTGAGTAAAGATAATCATTGAATAAATACTATTGTAATATATGCTTTCTAAAATAAACGCTCATCCAAGAGATTCTAATATTCATTTTGACGAAGGACCACACGTTTACACGGTAATGGGTAAAAAAAACAACATATCTGTTACAACCATGGTTCACAATTCCTTTCCACATTTCGACTCTGATAAAGTAAGCGACACGATTGTAAATAACAAGAAAAAAATGAGCGACCCAACTTACAAGTATTTCGGTTATACGAAAGAACAGATTGAAGCAGAATGGAAAGCAAATGGTGAAAAATCTTCATCTGCTGGAACAAAAATGCATGCAGATATTGAATATTTCTACAACGGTCTCCCTGTTGATAATTCTAGTCCAGAATACGCCCTGTTTCAGCAATTTGTAAAAGATTATCCAGAATTACAAGCTTATAGAACCGAATGGACGGTTTATTATGAAGAAATTCATTTGGCCGGTTCTATTGATATGGTGTTTTATAATACCATAACTAAACAACATGAAATTTATGATTGGAAACGTGTATTAAATATTGAATATGAACCTTTTAAAAAAACAGATGTGGGATATGCCCCTTTGGATGATGTTCCCAATACGAATTTCTGGCATTACACTCTGCAACTCAATATTTACAAGAAAATATTAGAAGAAAAATATGGTTTAACCATCGGAAAATTGTTTCTAGTTGTATTACATCCTGACAATGTATATAAAACATATTTGAAATTAGAAGTTCCTGATTTTCAAGAAAAGGTTCAACTCCTGTTTGAACATAGAAAACAACAGCTCGTTGAAGAAAATGTGTAAGTATTTTTGTTTTTTTCATATTGATAAAAACAAAAAATATACCCCTATTAGAGAACCTGTTGCAAGAATTCCTCGTCTGATTTAACAGGTTGTTCTCCATATTTTCCTTCCAACATCCAAATCATCATATCTGTTAATTCTTCGTTTGATGCTTCCAGAGTCCAATATTCTCCCGATTTAATATTGAACAATCGGAAAACTTTGGGTTCTCTTCCAATGGTTCGCCATATCCATGCATAAACGACAACCTGTAGGAAATGTTCAACATTTATGTGATTGACGAATTTTAATTCCCACACCGACCTGTCTGTTATTAAATCCACACAGGCTGAAATTTCAAATGTTTTTTCTGGAAAATGTTTTTTCAAAACCTTGTTTAATTCCGAAGTTTCTGCCTCTGTTGAACCTCCATAATCAACAATATATTCCTCTGTTTTTAATAGAACCTCTTGTTCTAAAATAACCTGTTTCATTCTGTTTAAACAATCCGTCATTTTATCTTCCTGAATCCAATCATATTGTTGAATCTGTTTTAAACGAGAATACAACTTTTCTTGGGTAGCTGTTAAAATATTGGCCGATAATAGAAAATCGGTTATGGTTTGACATTCTCTGGGCATTTTTTCACGAAACACGTTTTTCAAATATAAATAATCATTGGGTCGTGTGTTGTCCAATAAGCGTTTGGTCATTTTGTATATACCCCCTCTTTGTGTTTCACCTAGAATATGCGAATAAAAAATAAAAGGGATGGCTACTCCGTTTAAATTACTTACATCTTCATAGAACCCTCCTTCATCAGATTTCGTTTCCACGACATTTGGAATGGAAATTATCTGTTGCTCTATATCAATGCCTGTTTTACATGGAACAAAAACGCGTTCAATAATTGGCAAACAACGGTAAATAACGTCTTCACTCAGAAATTTAATAATACCTGTTGCACATATTCTGTGTTTTTTCTCCTTGTCTTGATTATTGTTGTTTTTTTCATAAAACTGGAGTTGATGATTGCCACGAAAATCAATAAAATCCTGTTTTTTCATTTCAACATGGTTCATTTTTAAAAAGTCAAGTGGTCTATTATACGGTTGGTCGTTTGTCTCGAATAAATAAAGCCGTTCTTGACCTCGTGTGCAAGCTACATACAGAGTATTTGGACATTGTTTACTGTTTAAATCACGTCCAAACCATTCTAAATACGTGTTATCAAAACCCATGACGAAGACGTGTTTTCGTTGTCGACCTTTGACAGAATGGAATGTAGAGAAGACGATTTTACCCTGTATAACACGTTCATCCAACTGGTCTTGTTCATCACTTGGAACATAACAGGGGAGTCCTTGGTTGACTAAAAAGTTCTCTAAAAGGCGTATATTGCTATGTACACCTTTTACTGAAGCGGCCAAAATGAAAATGTCATCTGGACGATTTCCCTGTTTCAACAGTTCTCGAATATGAACCTTGATTATTATTTCTGTCTCTGTTCTTGTTCCTCGTATATAAAAAACGGGATTACCTTCTTTACATGCCAATAGTCGTTCTTCTCCCAACATTACTTTATTGACATATTCAGCCATTGGGGTAGTAATGCGGTAAGAAATGCGTAATTGACAGGGGATAAAATCCACGGGGTTTGATAGATTGTTACATTTTCCCCATATTTCAGCTGATTTTGTTAAAAACCGAACATCAGCTCCTTTGAAATTATATAAACCTTGCATAACATCGCCCAGAATCATCAGCTGTATTTTTTTGGTTTTTTCATTACACATGTCTTTTATAAATTTTCGCATGAAGCGATAATACAAAAGAGTCATATCTTGAACTTCATCCAATACTAAAATTGGGGAAAAAGGAATCGAAATCATTGGGGGGGTATCTGTTCTTAAAATGTTTTGTATTTCAATGTCTGTATGGGCTTGACGATTATAATATTTAACCGCCAAACTATGATAGGTATGAACGGTTAAATTTGATAGTCTCCATTCATGTGTTTTATCTCTGACTTCTTTTCGCAACATGGAGTTGTATGTCACTTGTAGAAATTCACAATCTGGCATCTTGGATGCTGTCATTAGAACCACTGTAGATTTACCGCTCCCAGCTACTGCATCAACAACTACGTTATTTCCCTGTAATACCTTGTCAATAACATTTTGCTGTTCATTACTTGGTGTAATTTTATCCATAAAATAAGTCATTAATTAGAACCTGTTGTTTATTTTTTATACTATTCCTGTGGGAAAACAGACCAGTAGAATTTTCCTGGTTCACCATAAACTGTAAATTGACCTTTTTCAACATAGCTTGAACTAAAAACCATGTTTCGATTGATTGGTGTTATTTGAACAATATATACCTTATCAGTACTCCAAATAGATTGATTAAATGTAATATTAACACTCTGGTTGTTTTCAGGGATGAATGAAATACCGTGAAACCCTTTTTCTTGTACCCTTTGTAAAATTTCATGAATAGATTTCGTTAAAAAACATGTGATTTTACCGTAATCTATTGAGTAGTATTTTGGTTCACCTTTTTCATCTAATGGTTCTTCTCCGTCTAGACCAGGAGGTTTTAATTCTGGAAAAATCCTGTAGTAATCTTGAGCAATAAATCCGAAATCTGTAACACCTGTATTTTCCCATATGTACTCCTTTGGCTTTAATTGAATAATTTTTTCAAGGGTTGAACCTAAGTCTACTATATTTTTTTTTAATCTACGGTCTGAAGTTGCATTAAAACTTGCTGCGTTTATAGCACCAGTTGCTGTTAATGCTGATGCAGTTATACCACCAGATGCAGTTATAACACCAGTTGCTTTAACATATATACCACTACCTGCTGTTATTGTACTATTAGAAGCGTCTAATCCTAAACAATATATTATATTTGTTGTCTTTATTTTAGTAGATAAATTAGTTAAATCAGTTGAAGGAGCAGTATCGTAAGTTATTTCATTATTAGTTGTATTGTAAAATAAAACATTTGATTGATTAGCATTACGAATAGGAGCAATGTAACATGCATTAGTACTTGATGCATTTAATGTGTTATCTGTAGCGTTTATAATAATACTTTTATCACTTTGGTCTTTTACACCCGCACAGTTACCAATAGCCACAGAGAATTTTCCTTGACCTGTATATCCAGCTTGGTTACCAATAGCTACAGAATTACCACCTTGAGCTGCATATCCAGCTTGGTTACCAATAGCCACAGAATTACCTCCCTGTGTATAAACCCCAGCTTGGTTACCAATAGCCACAGAATTACCACTTTGAGTATTATATCCAGCATAATAACCAACAGCCACAGAATTACCACCCTGTGTACCATAACCAGCCCTTTTACCAATAGCCACGGAACTCGTACCCTGTGTATAAACCCCAGCTT
>Ga0304728_1002302_pt1 | contig 12346 bp, 19 predicted proteins | sample C_130625_MF_Meta_FD_190476 | JGI IMG/M metagenome (GOLD analysis project Ga0304728, IMG submission 190476) | Freshwater microbial communities from Lake Croche, Canada to study carbon cycling - C_130625_MF_MetaG (v2) (version 2) | ecosystem: Environmental > Aquatic > Freshwater > Lake | place... | reverse complement strand
CTTAGCCTTATTGTACTTTGGGCTGCTCATCTTTACCTGTGTCGTAGATGGCGTTGCCATCATTATCAATCTTAATCTTAAATACTTTTAGTTCAATCAACGCCATTACAAGGTTAGCCATATCAGCCTTGAGTTGCTTGATCTCATTCTGCATATGTTGGTATTCTCTACTAGCCATTACACTGCCACCTCGTGTCCGTATTCATCCTCTGGTACATAGTTGCCAGTGTAGCCGTGTCGTGCATCTCTTGCCAGCATAGCGCCGTAGGCGTTCTTATCTGATATCTGGCAAGCTCCATAGTTGACGTTCAGTATAGAATAAGTCTTGCCATCTGCTGCGTGTGGACCAAAGCGGTTCTTTACTGCTGCAATCTTCAGTTCATTGTACTCAGGGTTGTAGCCCAGTGTAAGTATCAGCGCTGGTAGTTGGCTGACCTTACCGTGAATAGCACGACGTGCTGGTGGTTCTGTTGGACTGCCGTACTCTGATTGCTCAGAGACGTGGTGCAGTACTAGTACGCACGCTTCAGTCTTACGTGCCATATCGTGCAGCTCCATCATAATCGCACGCAGGCCAGCCCATTCGTTGTCTGTCTCAGCAGCTACATTCATAAGATTATCTATGATGATCAACTCAGGGGCTTGGCCATACAACTCGACATAAGCCTTTATCTCCAACTCGATATCATCGAGTGACGGACTGGAATCAAAGACCCACTTGATATGTTTTAACTTATCAAATGCACCATCGTAAAAGTGTGAGTCAGTCGAAAGGTTCTGCTCCACGTTCACTTGGTTATGTCCTGATGCGTGCGCTGCTGCTCTCAACATTACAGTCGTAGTGTCTGTATCTGCTGAAAAAAATAGCGTAGGTACTTTTGCTTTCACTGCATAGATGAGTGCAAACATTGACTTGCCAGCGTTAGGTGCAGCAGCAACCATACAGACCTGTCCTCTACGGAACTTGATCTGCTTCTCTGCTAGTGCAACCCACACGTCCGGAAGGGGAGTGGCTTTGGTAAGCACAGTTCCCCACGCACGCTGTAAATCAAGCACTGAACTCTCCAAACGGAATGACTATACCTTTGAGCTTACGAATATGTGCTCTCTTACCGTGAGTTAATCCACCCCAGATACCAAAGCGTTCGTTCTTAATTCCCCAGTCTGCACACTCAACTTGGTGTACACAGTTGCCACAGATAGACAAGATATAACTTATCTCTCGTGGATGTTCTGCCTCTGGTGGATAAAAGATTTCTGTGTCAATGTTCTTACAGCGTGGATCCTCGTAGTTCCAAGGCCCTCGCATAAGTTATCGAACCCAGATAGTCTCGCACTTATCTAAAGCACCCTTGGGTGCTGCACACATATAACCCTGCCAAGGTCCACGTGCTGATGTTCCTGTCTTAAAGGCCATCACGCCGTGCTTACATTGCTTAACGCCAGGCTGTTCTACTGGAGCAGCTACTGGTGTTGCAGCGAATGCTGCTTGGATGTTTGATACTGCAGCAGCAGTTGCGTTACCGCCTGCTAGTTCTGCTGATGTTGACTTGATTAGTGTTGCCACCATTGATAGGTCCATAAGACCTGTCTCAAGATCCTTTACATCTGTTGCGTAAAGATTGATAAGTGTTCCGTCATTCAACTTGTAGTTGACTTGGAACTTGGTGTTCTCGTTTGCAGCCATTTACTTTCCTCCGTTTGATTTGATGTTTAGTCTTACAGATTCATTACCGACAACCTTCGGAACAAACCCTAAAAGTTTCTCAACTTCCTTTGAGTCAACTGTCTCACGACCTTTAACTGTTGTCCAGCTTATTTCGATACCACTTGCAGTAGTACCAGTAGAACCAACTAAAGATTCTTTTAAGGTTTCTCTTTCCTTTTCCAGCTCTTTAATCTTTACATCTAACTGTATGTAGTGCAGCGCGTGCTTGTCAACTTCTGCGTCCTCAATCACGACTTCACTAAGGACGATACGTTCTTTCTTAAGACCACCGCAACCCATCTCTTCGGTTGCGTCGTAATACTGGCAGTAGTCCTTGCAAAAGGACTGATCTTTCTCAGGCTCTGGTAGCACTGTGCTGGCTTTAACGCTAGCCAACCAGTTAAGTGCAGTCAACGCCATTGATTCATCGTAAGGCTCTGTATGCACCTTGATGTCCTTCTCAGACCCATCACGTGCTATTGCTACAAGGTTAACTGTCTTAACTTCATAGCCATTCTTAGATAGTAGATACCCGTAAAGCTGGACCTGCCACCTCTGTTGCGTTGATGGGAAGTAGCCAAGGTTCTTAATCTTAGATGTCTTCCAGTCAATGACCGCACCGGTGCTAGGTACAAATAAATCTACGTGTGCTTTCATATCACCGTAGGCAACCTCAGTTTCCACCAAGTATTCTTTAGCGTCAGGATCGAGTGCGCCGATAGCCTCTTCAATGGCAGCGTGTATCGCTGTTCCCATTATCGCTGCTAGCTTTGACTGGTTCTCATTGGTATGAGGCTGTGCATTCAGTCTGTACCAGACCTTGCGTTTACAACCACCAATCTCTGATGGACCCACCTCTGTCTGCATACTTCTATCACGACTGGCATCCTTAGCGTGCAGTACGTGCAGTAGTAATTCCTTTGGATCTTCTATTGCCACTTTCGGTCATCCCTCCACGTTAGGAAAGTATCTAAGCAGTACGCACCGACAAACCCAATAACAAAACTAATTGCTCCTACTAAAATCAACTCTTTCATTTTTCCGTCCTCACTTGTGCTATGACTTGTATTGGTGGATGCGTATTAATATCCAGTAAGGATGCAATCCTGACTGCCTCTTCTGCTACCACACTTGCTGTTACGAGTTTATTGTAATTCTTACTTGGCAAAGAATACAAGTACCCAAGGGCATAATTTCCACCAGAGCCTGCCGAAAACAAGCCACGCTCAGATGTATTAAACGATAGGTCCCCGCCTATGGAGAACAGGTTGGCACCGAATGAGATAAGGAACGAAAAGTTCATCTCCTTGTTATCTACTTCGTAGTTACCTTCTTTGAAAGCAGCTGAGATACTAGGCAGTACCTTGCTGCCCATAAACCTCACTGGGTCCTCACCGCGATATAGCGGTGGCTTCCACGCGTAGGCAAGGATATCACCTGGTCGTGAGTCACCAGTTAAACCGAGTAGGTATTTACCAGTGCTGACTATCTTCGGTGTTTCGATAGAGATGATGCGTTGATCACCGTCCGTAATTTGGCTATCTGCTGCCATCACGACGAAGTCGTTACCAGAGATCCCAACAAGGGTAGTCACTTACTCACCATCCCAATCAATGTTATTGATACTAAGCCAGTCAAGATAAGTGATTGTCATAAAAGTATCTTACCAGTCATAGCGTGTCGCAAGACACATATTAGGCAGATGTCTGTGTACACTTGCGAGCGTGAGCGAGCAGAAGCAGACAGGGCGCCCTTCACGGGCGCAGTTGGTAGGTAACCGACAGGTTACCGTCTCCCTCCGTCTACCAACCCTGCCAAGAATGAAACACAGGAACGCTATACGTTCCCTGCCACAGGTCACAGGAAGCGATTTGCGGGACTTAGGACCAATCCACGTCTGTCCGTGTGGGTCGCAAGTCTTCAACGCTATGGTGTCCTTTGATGACTACGAACTATCCTGGTACTTCTTAGACGGAAGCTGCGTTAGTTGCGGCAACCTAGTAAAACTACCGTGTCCTGTAGATCGTGATGAATCACAGCCTTTCTGCGATTAACGAGCAGGACCGGACTGGTATATGTTCAGTCTGTGGACCTACTAGAATCAAACTCAGAGACTCTAAGAGAGCAACCCTTAGCGCACGATATAAGTGCAAGTCTGTCTATCTCAAAGCCTACAACAAACTCCAGTACCCATACGCAATCCATAAGAAAGACTACTGTGAACACTGCGAGTTCAAGCCAGTACATATCAGTCAGCTCGACGTTGACCACATTGACGGGGACAAATGGAACAACGACCCGTCTAACTTACAGACGCTCTGTGCTAACTGCCACCGTCTAAAGACTCACCTTAATAACGATAGCAACTCTGGCATATTTTAGGCACAAAAAATAGCCCCCGATTCCCGTTAGGGAACCGAGGGCCTTGGCCTCGCAGTCAAACTTTACTTTGCTGTGGTCATTGTTAAATCGTGCTTAGGGTTAGCCCAAGCAATTACTACTGGAACGATTGCAAGCCATAGAGCATTAGCTGCGTGCTTCCAATCTGATCCTGTAAAATCTAGTGGTGACTTACCGAGGATTACTACTGCTGCAAGTGCGTTAGATACGAACCACTTGGCCCACATCTCTGCTACTTTGTTATTTAACTTCATTGGATCTCCTTAGTCTTTGAACTTCGGTGACCCGAAGCCAACAATAAATGCTGTGAGTTTGCGCTTATTATCTTTCTTGTAAGCGCGGATGCGCTCTGCTACTTCTCCACCGTTTGCCTGTGAACCTGATGTCTTATGCTCAGGTGAAGTATTGCCCTCAATGGTTGTAACAGTTCCATCAAGGTTATCTTTGAGCACAATACCAACGTGCTCTACTGGAGCACCGCCTGGTGCGAAGTCAAAGAATACTATGTCGCCAGGCTTGGGCTTGGCAGTGGCTGCATTAGACCAAGCACCTGTGCCTTGAAACTTTGCTACACCAGCTACTGTACTTACGACATTTGGGATCTTAAGACCAACCTGATTAGCACACCACATAACAAAACTGCCGCACCAAGGTAGGTAATTCGCTTTAGTAAACGCGCCATATTTTGTCTCATTATCCTTTGGTCCTTCAACTGTGCCAATCTCTTTACTGGCTGTTGCTATAAAGTCTGCACGTTGGCTCATCGTTCTTCAACCCTTGTTTTAATAATTGCTTGGTTGATACGCAATTCAATAGTTTCTTTTTCAATGCGGTCAATAGAATCTTTCATAGACTCGCCACCATTGTTATAGAGCTGGTACTTAATCTTTTGTAGGTCATCACATACTGGGGTTAAAGCAATCTCAACTATTGTTTTAATAGCGTGATGAAATGCTTTCCACAACCCGTACAATGCTGCTGTTCCTACAAAGAAGTAGGCATAAACAATGCCCGACCAATCTGACGGTGACAAGATAGTGCTCCTATGCCGTTCTGATAGTGATAAGCAATAGTCCACCGTAACCGGAGTATCGCTTATCAGTTGGTGTGCGGTTGATAAAGTCCATCTCTTCGATGAGTCCAAGGTAGGACTCACCGGTACGGAAGTCTTCAACCTTAATTAAGTCACCTATGTTTTCAATATTCTGCATAGTAATCAGACGGTCATAAGCTGCGTTCTCATAACCAGATGGGTTATTGAACTTATCCATTGCGTGATCGTATAGTTCTACTGGGTACTGGATAAGGCGTTGACGTGGTACAGATGGCAATACTCGTATCTGGTATCCAGTAAAGAGTGGTCCTTTATTACTATCAGTATTAGAACGATTCATTACAAACTTAAAGCCTAGATATTGCTGAGGTGTAGCAGGGTATGAAATACCAATCTGGGTAATGTCTGCGCCTTGGTCAAAGTAACCGATTGAATACTCATTGTTGTAAGCATCAATAGAGTAGATAGCAAGTGAACCATTGACTGATTCGTAGCGTGGCTGTAAGAACTTAAAGATTTTATTCTCAAGGGTGTTGTAGCGAACAAAAGCAGTACGCATAGTACCTGTAGGTGTTAGGCGTGTAGCTGTCTCAATGTAGTTCTTACCATTGGTTACGCCATTGTTTGCTGTACAAAATACTAGGCGGTCTGTATTGCCTGCAAAGGAACACGATGTTGTAATAAAACCTGTAGTCGTTGGGTCATACAAATCCCAAGCGTAGGCAAAGACTAGGTTAGTTCCAACCTGTTGACCTAGGTTTACGCGAGTCAATCCTGGGTTACCATCAACGCCAGTTGCTGCCCAAAGGTATTGGTTATATCCGGCCACATCGTAGACAGGTTGATCTGTCTTAAAGAGTAACGGGCCATAGGCAATAGAACCATCGCTGACTGATACTTCAGCAATACGAAGACCAAGGTTTGTACCGATAGCCATAAAGCCAAGGTAGTAATAAATCTTATAGACAACTTCACCTACTGGTAGTTCAGCTGCAGTAATAGCAGATGTCAGTGTAGGCATAGAACCAGATGTGCTCAAGGTAAACTTCTGGATAGTTGACTGGATGCCGTTAAAGCCAGATAGGTAAATAGCAGCACCGGATGATGTAATGCTGGTATAGGTAAAGGATGCATTAGGGTGGCTATAGACTGCTGTAGGTAACGCAGTTGCTGATGTGGCAAACTCATAGATTGAGTTGTTAACTGCCATAACTAAACGCTCTTTAGTGAACTCAATGACTGCGTTAGTAACTACAATACCTGTAGCGTTAAACATCAGGGTAGGCGATACAGTGTCATCATCTGTCAGCAACTTCTTATAGACGTGAAGCTTGCTTGTTCCTGAGACTACGTTAGTTACCCAGTAGGCATAGGTGCCATCATCGCAGATGGAATATACTGGGTCTGGTGTAGCATCTTGGAAGTGGGTTAACTTGCCACCAATATCAATTTTGTCTACGTCATACTTATCCCAGAGCAATATGGCATCTTGTGTGACAGATCCCGTTGATGCAACTGAGGTCACATTGGCTGCAGTTAAAGCGTAGGAGATTGTTGTAGCAGCCACTGCTGTCAGCACAAAGGTGCCGTTAAATGTGGAGTCCACGTTATCAACATTGATAGTTGAACCCACAGTAAGTTTGTGGCTACCGATAGTAAGCGTTGCCACGTTGGAGGTAAGCGCTTTATTAGTAATAGTCCAGTTAGGTCTAATAGATCGAGTAATCTGGAATGGGCGCTTGTTAGGCTGTAAGTTACCTTCTGTGTAGTGGTAGTTATCTACATCATTAAGAAGGGTTGCTTGACCCTTTTCCCAAATATTAAGACCCTTGCTGTAGGTGTATTGGTAGCGCAGGGTTTCATCTTGGGCTGGCTCAAAAAACTTAACGCCTTGACCAAGGTGGAAGGTTGACTGTGAGCGTAGCCACCAACCGGTGATTGTCTGCTCACCAGGTTCACGGCTCATATCAATTTGTTGCTTGCGATACTGAGCAGTTACACGACGATAAGCATTCTCATCACTGGTATTAAGGAAAAACGGGATGCCACCAAAGGCTACGTCATAAGCAACGGTGCTACCAGCATAGGACTGTGATCCCGCAGGGTTTGACAGAGCATATGGAATTGGCTCCGTGATATCACTGCCGTAGGCCATTACTTCTCCTTAAATTGGTGACGGAATTTCTTATCGCATTCAAGGCACATTCCCTTGATGACAGCAAAGCGCTTACAGGTAACGATGGCGCACTTGTACAAGATCAGCTACTTAGTAAGCGCTGCAATCTCATCTGCTGTTAAGCCAAGCGCTGTCAACTTTGCTTGGGCTGATGCCTTAGCATCTGCTGCAGCCTGTGCTGCTGCATCTTCTTCAGCCTTGCGAGCCTCAGCGGTTACGCGGTCTGCTTCCATCTGTGCAATTTCAGCGTCAGTCAATTCAATGATTGACTCCACGCCTGTCTCGCAGTTGATTTCGATTCGTGTTGGATTAGGCATTTTTTACTCCATATAGGTAGAAGGAACTGTATTGTAAAAATGATTGTGCAACACCAGCAAGTGTTATAGATGTTATTGCTGCTGTATTTGACATAAGGCCTGCTGCTAAACCAGCAAGTGCTCCATTGGCGGCATTAGTTTCAGAAACGCTATCAATGCTCATTGATTTATTATTTGAACCAGCATAATTTGGAATGTACACTTCACCATTTCCAAAAGTATTTGCTGTCGATTGAGTATCTGACGCATAAAGATATTGTGTGTATGAAGTTGCACCGCTATTGGTTGAAGCAGCAGAACCACTTAAACCATAAAGAAGTTTTGTTGAATATCCTGTTGATATGCTATTAAATGCTATTGAAAAATTGTCAAAAAGAATTCCATCATTGCGGTCTGTTCTTACTGAAAATTTAATTAATAAATCCGTATATGTTGATGGAATACTTGAAAAAACAACACTACTTGACCCACCAGAACCAACAGTATTTGAAGCAATAAGTGTCATTGTGTTTGCCATAGTTTATGCGCTCGCAATTCCGTATAGGGTAAAGGTGGAGCCTATTTGTAATGTTCCAGAACAATTTATTTTTATGCTTGTTATAGCAGAAGTACTACGCCATAGTCCAACCATATTATCTATTTCATAATCTGCGCTTGATCCCTTAGATAACCAAGTTTTGTAAGTTGTTGCATTACTATAATTTTGAAACTGGCAGATTGTTGTGTTGAAATTAGATGCGCTTGTATATCCAATAGTTGCTGATGTTCGACTAGAATATGAAGCAGAACCAGCAACTGATCCAGTTCCATAAAGCAAAGTCCAAGAGTAATTTGATCCAGTATCACCATTTAATTGTATAGAAATTCCGTCTGTTGCAGATGATTTGAAATTAGCAATCAATACCAAATCTGTGTAACTTCCAGAAATTGAACTAAAAGTATATGAAGTAGCAGTGCTACCAAGAGTAGTAGTCGCGATAGGCGTATAAGTTGAACCTGCTGCCATTGTTGTTACCCCTTAATTCCGTAGAGTGCAAAAGTGCTATTTGCTGCAAAATTTCCATCAGCCGTAAATTGCAAATCTGTGATTGCATTTGGAGTTCCATAATATAATGAACTGGCAAAACTGATTCTGCCGTTTGTTCCATTTTGGTCGAATCCACTTAGATACCTAAAAGTTTTGTTTTTATTTGTAGATGTGTAATCTAAAATATCTACTATACTTGATCCAAAAATTCCAGTTGTTGAATTTGCTGCTGGCATCGAGTTATTGGCAACCACCATAATGTTTTGCGTTCCATAATGTTCTGAACTTGCTGATGACCCATCACCAAAAGTTGAACCCCAAGTGTAGTTTGCAGAATAAATTGTTCCTGAATTACCAACCCTTAAGTATGTTGAAACTCCCAGTGTATTTCCACTGCCTCGCACAAACTCTGAACGATTTGTAATTCTTACCTGTAAATGTTTATAGGTCTGTGGGATTGATGAAAATGTAACCGTTGATTGAGCTGAACCAAGAGTTGAAGTAGCAATAGACTCATAAGAATTGGTTACTGCTTTACTGCCACTTATTGAGCTAGCCAAAATTCCTAAAATTGGAGTCATTAGGCAATATCCCCCACAATCGTGAAGGTATTGCTAGCTGAACAAATGATTGAGCAAGATGAGTACTGGACTCTAACTTTTGGTGCTGCTGATACAGCACCATTAGATGTAATAGTTACACCAACACCTGCAAGGAAAGTAACTTGCCCTGCACCAATCTGTTGAAGGTTGATAACATCGTTAGCAGAAAATACTGAAGGTGGCACAGTTACCACGACAGCAGCAGCATTAGATGCTGTAACAAGTTTATTTACATCGCTTCCCACAAGAGTATAAGTAAGACCAGTCTGAGCGTTAAAACCTGAGATGCCACCGCCTGCTGCGCCTGTAGCGCCGGTAGCGCCTGTTGATCCCGTAGCACCGGTAGAACCAGTTGCCCCTGTAGGACCTACGACGTTGGGATTTGGAGTTATATCAACAGCCATTATGCAATCTCCGATCCGAATGCGTTAAATGAACTTGTGCCATTTGCTGAATAGATTGTTACAACGTCAGTTGTTGCCAGCGTTATACCACTTGTGTAGGTAAAGGTTGACGCTGCTGAGAGGCTAACTCCGTACACAATGTAATGTTGTGTAGCAAGGGTTGCACCTGCTGGTCGCACTGCAATACGGATTGTATCTGCTGCGGAAGCAGCAGTGTTAACCACATTGATTGTAGATACTACTGTTGAGGTAGCAGCTGGTACGGTATACAACGATGTTGCTGTTGCTGCCGTAGGAGCCGACTGCCCTAGTACTTTATATACGGTTGCCATTAAGCGATGTCCCCAATCAAGGTGAAGTTGTTAGCTGAGGTGCAAACCAAAGTTGCTGCAGAGTACTGGGCGCGTAGTCCAGTTCCTGTACCAGTAATTACCGTTGTTCCATCGGAAGCAATGTTGACAGCACCAGCACCAAGGCGCTGCAGGTTGATCTGTTGTCCAGTTGAATAGACACCATTAGGTACAGTCACTGTCACGGTTGCTGCGTTAGATAAGGTAACCAACTTATCTTGGTCTGTAAGAACCAATGTATAAGCCGTACCAGTTTGCGCGTTAAACCCAATAGTTGTTTTAGGTGTGTTAATTACTGGGCTAGTCAGTGTCTTATTAGTTAAGGTCTGCGTGCCCGTAAGCGTTGCCACAGTTGCATCAATAGCAATAGTTCCGGTAGTTGTGATTGTGCCACCTGATAAACCAGTACCTGCAGTTATAGATGAGACTGTGCCAGTAGTAGGTGCGGCCCATTTAATACCCTTGGTCTGCGTGCTATCTGCTGTCAGCACAGTTCCATCTGCACCAGCTGCAAGGCGTGTGACCGTACTTGCTGCCGTTGCTACAAAAGTATCACCCTTGGTAGTTAGCGTTGATGGCTGGACTGCTGTATTAAAGTAGTCAAGGTCATTAGATGTCAGTACGTGTCTTACTGTTGCACCTGATGCGTGTGTGATTGCAGTAGTTCCTGCTCGACCTCTTGTAAGAGTAAATGTATCGCCAGAGTTAGCAGTAATAAAACAAATTTCTTCGTTGACAGTATCTGGATCAATAGCGATAGTGAACTGGTCTACGTTACCTGCAGCAAGTGTGACACCGCCAAGGAGCGCAGACCCAGTACCAGTAGTGACAGCGATAGATGTCTGCGAGCTTGTAATACTGGCCGAGAGGATTGTCTCTACGGAGATGGAGGAATATAACCGAGTCATTAGGCTGCCTTTTCTTTAACGGGTGTAGTGAATACGTATTGGGAAGCGGTCTTGCAACTTGTTTGCTTCTTCTTGCAAGCGCTGTTGGTACAACGCAAAGACATACTTGGAAGCAGATGCACCAGCACTCGATGGCAGCTTGGTATCTGCTAAATCTGCTTCAGCGCTTGAGAGGTTAATACGACCGGTATCAACGTAAGAGAGGAGTCTGTACGCAGCTCCAAGAGTAACGACATCTCTTGACGATTCCGGTAAGCCTGTAACACCAGCAAAGTCATCACTACTGTTAGTGAGGTTACTTGGGATAGTGGAATAATAGACTTGGACCGTACGACCAGGGACAATCTTTTCATAGATATTCACCGTCTTGTTAGTATTAAATGCAGATACATTTGCCATACGGTCAAGGCGCCAGTGGTTAACTGGTAGCCATTCTTTAGATGGCCCAGGTGTCTGCCACGATATAAAGAGTACATCGCGTGCATCATCTGGTAATGGGTATGCAATCTGTGCTGCGTTAAAGGTAAAGGTAGTTGAGGCAACTTGGAAGAGTTTTGGATAAAGCGAGTTGATACTATCGTTCAAAGCCTGAGCAATCATATTTACTGGGAATGTAGGTGTAAGAATTACACGGGCGTTCTCTGCGTGTGGGCTTGGTGTAGTACCCATATAGCCACGACCAAAGCCAGGGATAACATTGAGTATTAGGTTTTGGCGATCAAAGGAGTTAACCCAAATAAGTTCTTCGTCAATCTGGATAATTCCTTTTGCAAGGTTATCTGCTGAACCAATCTTAATAGATAGGTCAGTAGCAGAGATGCCACCTGAGTTTGCTAAGTTCGTAATACGATCTTGGCGCAGGGTGTAACCTTGTAGGTTAGTCTGTACTTCATTAACCAGTTGGCTGAATGTTGCCATCTATTTTCCCTCGGTAGTATTCCACGTTGTTTTTAAGTCTTTCGTCATCAGGCGATACTTCTAATGCCTTATGGCCGTGTTCTAGCGCAGTCTTGTAATCACCTAATTGCCACGCACTAACTGCAATTAAATCATCTGCCATATGTCCCCACGCCCAATTTTCTGCAAGGAACTCCATTGGCTTTGTATCAAAGTCCAATGCTCTCTTTGCTACCATAAGGCAGGCTTCCCAGTCTTTTTGTGTGTAGTAATAATTAGCAAGTGCTAAATAAGACTCACGACAAGCCCACTCTTCAGTACCTTTAATAAACCATTCTTCAGCCTGCTTAGGCTCAGCTTGTGCTAGTACTCGACAAGCTGCGCTGCGTTCTTGCGGAAAGATTGACTTCTCTAAGTATTGCTTGAGTATCTCTGCACATCTATCCCACTGCTTGTAGTAAGACAGTTCTCGTCCTAGGTAGTACAAGTTTCTGGCATCAGGG
>Ga0304728_1002299_pt1 | contig 12350 bp, 27 predicted proteins | sample C_130625_MF_Meta_FD_190476 | JGI IMG/M metagenome (GOLD analysis project Ga0304728, IMG submission 190476) | Freshwater microbial communities from Lake Croche, Canada to study carbon cycling - C_130625_MF_MetaG (v2) (version 2) | ecosystem: Environmental > Aquatic > Freshwater > Lake | place... | reverse complement strand
TTACAGTAATCACAAATGAAGATTGGAAAATTGCTTACGGCGATTACGATTGGCGCAAGAACTTCTTTAAATTCAGCACAGATGACCACGCTTATCAAACATTCTATGCTAACGCAATCAGAGAAGTTGGCAAACGCAAGCAACCAAATGATTTCATTCTTCCCTTTTGGGGTGCTGGCGTCAGACCAATTTGTGATGCACATCCAGATATGATTTGTGTTGAACCTGGCATTGGGTATGCCGGTGGACATTGGGCACGATGGAAAATATTTGAATCATATGCTATCTATCATGCTTTCTATGGATTAGAGGCTGTTGGAACCTGTAAACAAGATTGGTATGATGTTGTTATACCAAACTACTTTGATCCAGATGATTTTGAATTTAAAGAAAAGAAACAAGATTACTTCTTGTTCTTGGGAAGAGTATATGATGGAAAAGGTATTCAAGTAGCAATACAAACAACACAAGCCATTGGTGCTAAACTAATTATTGCAGGACAGAATCCAGACAACTTAACATTTCCACCTCACGTAGAATTTGTGGGTTATGCTAATGTAGCAAAACGCAAAGAATTAATGAGTAACGCTAAAGCTGCGTTTGTTGCTTCTATGTATGTAGAACCATTTGGTGGTGTACAAATGGAATTGCTATTCAGTGGCACTCCTACTATCACAACTGATTGGGGTAGTTTTGCCGAGAACAATATTCATGGATACACCGGATATCGTTGCCGCACATTTGATCAATTTGTGTGGGCAGCAGAGAACATAGAACGTATCGATCCTAGAAATTGTAGAGCATATGCTGAAAACTTTACACTGAATAAAGTATCAAAGACATATGAAGAATATTTTCAAATGGTATTAGATGTGCATGAAAATCAAGGTTGGTATCAACGACATGAAAGAGATAATTTAGATTGGTTAAAAAAAGATTTACCTATCTTCCCTGAAAGAGAATACATTCCCTCAAATAAATTTTTATCAACTGCTATAAATAAACTACCTAGTGACACAACCTTTTTAATCATTGGAGCAATGGATGGTGTAAAACATGATGATACTACTCCTTATGTAAGACAGCATAAAGAATGGAATGGCATACTAGTAGAACCAGTTAGTGATCAATTTGCAAGATTAAAAGAAAACTTTGTAGGATATACTAATCTACAATTTGAAAATTCAGCAATCACCAATGAAGCTGGAACAATGGATATCAAAAGAATCCCACTAGAATATATTGGCAAAGAAGTTCCTGATTGGGCAGACGGTATCAGTACATTAAAAGATGGATTACTCATTGACCAATATACATCCTACATGGTTAAAGAAACAGTAAACTGTATAACTTTTAAAGATTTAAAAGACAAATACAGTATAAACAAAATTGATCTACTACAAGTAGATTGTGAAGGATATGATTATGACATATTCAAACAAATTTGGAATGAGGAATTTAGACCTAAAATTGTAAAAATTGAAGTAGTAAATATGCTCAAAGAAGATTTAGATGAACTAACTAATACATTATCAGCATCTGGATATGATGTTAGACGCATAAGCGATGACATAGTTGGCTTATTAGCAAAATGAAAAAAATTGTATTCTACATAGAACCTAAATGGGCATTTGGTGCCATTCATTATGAATTATGTAAGTATCTTTGGGGGTACGGATTTAACTGTCAATTACTACCCTGGAATCAGAGTTATACGGTACCAGAGATGCAAGAGTTAATTGATACTACAGATTTAATTGTTACCACTCCCCATGGATGGAGATTATTAGGCTATAATTATAAGATATTTGATCCTAGACAATGTGTAGTTATTAGCCATGCTCAGTTAGACATGGATGAATTAATAGAGCATCATGGGCGTGATGATTTTGATAAGTTTCATAAGTATGGAGCAATAAGTGAATGGTTAGCTAATGTTAGTTTACAGTTAGGAATTACTAGACCTGCTTTTGTAACACCAGTAGGAATTAACACTAATAGTTTTTATAGTAAACCTAATGATTCTTTACAAGTTGTTGGATGTACAAGTTTAAATCATTATGTGGTACATGAAAATATTAAACGAACCTGGCTGTTGCAACCGACTATTGAAAAAGCAGGGTTAACAATTAAGGCTGCTTCATCATATCATAATTCTTTTATTACTATGCCCGGATTTTATAAATCAGTAGATGCTATATTAGTTGCTAGTACACAAGAAGGTGCAGGACTACCTATATTAGAAGCAGGTGCTGCCGGTAAACTAGTTATTAGTACACCAGTTGGACACTGGAATAGAGTAGGTGAAAGTGGTGGACATGCAGTACCAATTCCCGATGCTGAGTTTATAGAAAAGACAGTAGAACTATTAAGTTACTACAAAAGTAATCCAGAACAATATCGTAAACGCTGTTTAGAAATACAACACCATGCTCAATCATATGATTGGAAATATGTGATTGACAAGTGGGTTGAAATATTAAGTTAAATAAAAGCCCCTTTCGGGGCTTTTTTACGTTTTTAGTTTCATAAGCATATAGTCAGTATACTTTGACATACACATTGCCGGAATCTCTAAGAACGGATCCTCTAGATAGAAAGGACAACCTGATTTCCATGTCAAATTTTCTTTAAAGTATTTCAATTCACGCAAATCCTCAATCTTAGATGGGTCAAAGTTTCTACGAGGATTGAACTTACGAGCGAATGTGTGTAGTACTGACATATATTAATCCTTAATCACGAGTCATTTTAGAGGCTTCAGTAATTACAGCATAGACTTCATCCAATGTTTGGCACATAACCTTTGCTGTTTTCCAATCGTCCTCAAAGTCACGACCGGACACTTCAACCATAAAGCCATTGTCATACATATTTACTGTAAGACTGTCACCGCACTTTGCGAGTTTATCACTAAGTTTCATATTGTTTCCTTTGTCAAAATAACGGTGCATATAGCCCCTCTTTTTTATTTAGCAGCTACACCAGCTTCGGCAAGCACTTGCTCTACCGAAACTTCTTTTGTAGACTTCTTAGCACGAGCCTTGATAGCATCAATACTAGGCTTAGTCTTAGAGACTTTAACCTTTACAGTGCCTTTGCTTGCTTCCTTTGTTTTGTCAGCAAGAGTATCCGCGATAGTTGCCTGATCAGCAGGTGATTGAAAGTCGGCATGAGTAGCCAAATAGTTGAGAGCCTCAATTTTTGTCATCTCACTGGGCAGGTCAACAAAGTCAACACGAGTGTGTCCACCTTTAGTGAATTGCTTGATACGGCGAACCATATCATCAGTAAAACGAACCTTAGTATTACCATTGTTAGTAGTCATACCAGCGACTTTGAAAGTTTGTTTAGCCATTTTGTTTCCTTTAAGATAAAGCTAAGTTTTTAAAAATGTACTGATATCACTCAGCACTGTTATAATGATAACACAGATTGGCATTATTGTCAACCATTATTGTTACCAAAATCATTTTATTTTACCCGAAAGAGTAAAACCATCAAGGACACTTCCTGCAATAGCAAGGTCCTCAACCTCATCATGTAATTCGGCAATAGCCAAATTCAATTGCGTTCCAACATTCCGCACGACACGGCGAACATATTCCGATTCTTCAGGTCCGAGCATTGCAAAATATTTTTTCAATTGATCCTCGCTTAGTGACGATAAGAATTCAAAAAACAATAGTTGTTCAGCATCAATATTCATGCTTCTACTCCTGCAATATCTTCCAATTCTGAAATTGCTTCTTCAATAGTATCAAATCCACATGCATCATATGAGCCATCATAGATACGCACATAGTACTGACCGTTGCCAGGAGAGGCCTCTGTATCACGACCAGCCTCTCCTACGCTAGGGATAACTTTCATTGTGATGTCCATATTAAGCCTCAACAGTGTAGGGCTTGTCCCACTTGCCGATGTTAACGTCAACATACCAGCCCACGTTGAAGTAGTCGGTTTGAATGTCACTCTTGTCCCAGTTACCATCATTCATAGCAACAAAAATTTCTTTCATAAATTCCAGTGCTACACCGTCATAATGATTTTGAAAATGATAGGGGTTAACATCATCATAGCCACGTGTATTAGGAGTGAAGCCGCGAGCCGCTTGATAGTAGTCATTACCACAAACTTTATTAGAATTTGCGATAAAGTCAATAGCGCCCGACTTCAGGGTCAAGCACAGGGTCATGTGATTACGTACAGACAGTGAACCCTTAACCTTGTACTTAGCAAGAATAGCCTTGATTTTAGGGGCGATTTTTGCTTTCTTTTCCTGAGACATATAAGCCATTTGAGAACTCCTGTAATTAACTGATTAAGACTCTATTATATACCCAAAACCATTTAATGTCAACCGTTTAACGGCTGATTTCAAACAATGTTTCACCACCATTACCGTTGATCACACGGACTTTTTTGCCGTCGATCTTGATGTAGCCATAATTGCCATCTTGATAGATGCCAAACGGGCAGGACTCAATAGTGACATTGCGGACGATCTCGCAAAAGCCCCAACGCTTTGTTGGAAACTTACCCTGAAACAATCTCATGTTCTCAATGGAAGTAATCAGGATTTTTGCTTTCATAATATAGTCCGTTTGTTGACTGTCTAAGACTCTATTATATACCCAAAACCATTTAATGTCAACCTTTGTAGGCGATGACACGGACATAAGTTCGGTGTGTATAGAGAGAAAAGGTAGTATAAAGTTTAGGAACAGACTTGGTGAAACCTGCTTTTTGGAAGAAATCACGGGCTTGATGAATCACTTCATCCGCATCATCCGGGTGAACCGGAAACACAACTGAACGGCGAGTTGGGTCATTCTCAGTGGTCTTATCGGTGTAAGTATTTCCTGGTAGATTAGCACCGGATGCGTTGAAAGCAAGTTTCAACAATTTACGGGCTTCTATTGTAGATGCGAACATTTTAAAAATCCTTTAACTAACTGATTAAGACTCTATTATATACCCAAAACCATTTAATGTCAACCGTCAGGGTCAGGAATTTACTGTGTTAAACGGGCTTAATTCTTCCATATCCTGCTCATATTCCAGAACGGCATAGATAAAGTGTAGTGGGATACCCAATCGTACAGAGATTGACACGGGGTTATACCCTTCCTCCAACATATCACGGATGCTTAGATCCAAGTCAGCCATTTTGCTCATTTTGAATTACTCACGGTAGTTTTAAACAAGATTCCAGACAATGTAGAAATACCCCAAGCCTGAACCCAAGACACTTCGTTGATACCATTAATAGCACCAACTAGTGCGTTATTCCAAAGCCACATCACGGGCCAACTTAGCAAGAAACTAAGAAATACAATACTAGCACTACCAACGATTGCGGCACCAATGACAATAAAAACTTTATCCATGATTTACTCCTTAAGCGGCAGACAACATGTTAGCTGGGACACGCCATGTATTCAATGGACCAGTCTTAACGATAACAAATTTTCTATTGATTTTTTGTACATCACCTGTGATTACCTGACCACTGCGACTGTTAGTGAATTTCACTTTAGTACCTACTGTAAGGGTGTACTTGTTTTTCTGTGCGATTTGGGCACGAGCAAAACGAATTGCATCGGTGATGCTAGTCAGCTGGTCATTAGTAAAGTTGCCTGCTAGAATAGCACGGTTGATTTCAGAAATGTCAGTCATAAAAACTCCTTTAGTTAACTGATTAAGACTCTATTATATACCCAAATCCATTTAATGTCAAATTATTTGTTGGTAATTTCTTTAATGTTTTCGGAGATTTTACGGATGTTTTCCAGAGATTCCAGACGGGTTAGCAAAAGACTGTAACCCAAGTAAAATATAAAAGCAATAGCCCCGAGACCAATTGCGGTGCCGACTGTTTCACGAGGGAAAGTAGCAAAGACCCAATCAATGGATAACGAGACTCCGGCTGCAAATGCAGTGAGACCAACCAATTGTAATAGTGCTTTAAGTTTAAGAGACATTTTTGTTTTCCTTTTTAAGTTAATATGTGTAGTATACACCCAAGACCATTTAATGTCAACCTTTGGGGGCGTATTTTTGTGTCAATTCTTGGACTTCCTCTACTGTGGCCAGTCCAGAATCAATCAATCTTTTCTGTTCCGTATTGATGCTAGACCGTTCAGCCATGCCCTTCTTCCAAACGGAATAGTCATCACTATAGTCAAAATACCAATCGTGAGATCGTAAAAAGCGATCCAAATCGTTAAGGTGTTCGTTCATATCAAAACTCCTGTTTGGAATGTTTGGGTTTGCGTTTGTACAACACCTTGGATTGTACAATTTTTTGTTTGAACGGAGTGTTGTTTTGAAACAACACTAGGTGTGCCCTGTGTTTGGGCTGTTCAATTTTGAGTGAGAGTATTTGCTTTTTCATAACCCATAGTATAGCAGATACTCCATTTATTGTCAACTAAATTGAACAAATTGATCTAGGGTAGATTTTGGCACATACCCTTTCTTGTAATATTTACCTTGTGTGGGGTCTTGTTTATTAAGATAGGGAAGTTTATTAAAAGAATTTCTATATTGATTGGCTAACTCTCCTTCGGCCCAGCCAGTTGCTTGTTCTTCACCATCATAAGTATCCGCTAAGGGCATTCTTTTAGAAATGTCCCATACAGCAATTGTTACATCATTCTTGTTAAAAGTTGCCGGTAATAATTCGTTCGGAATCATGTCATGAGCAATTCCAAACCAAAAATCTGCTCCATGTGCGCTACGGACACGCGGGCCGGCCCAACCCGGGACCCAACTTAATTGTCTTGTAATACGTTCACCAACTTGATATTCTCTCTTTCCACCTAAGTCAGGACAACTTTTTCCAACTTTAGAAAAGTCATATGTTAGTGGACCTGGTTTAAAACACATGCCATACACATATGCTTTTACAATGCCTTGATTTCTCATTTCTGAATATATATCTTTACAATAAACTAATTTGGAACATTCAATAACAAAATCTGGATTATATAAATCAATATTAAACATTTGTAATAATCTTTTAAATACTGAATTCAACTCTAGTGACGTTTTTTGTAGTAAAACTACGCCATTCTTTCTTTTCTAAATCATATACTCGGATGCTAGTGGTTGATTCCTTTCGCGGTTGTTTACCTTCAGCTAATGGTTTAGTTTCAACTACAGGTAATAGTTCGGGCTTCAATGTGCAATTCATTACACGGTTAGTACCATCCTGCTTAGTGAAAGTTACAGTAACGCTTTCATTGATTTTAAGCATTCCGGTTAACCAATTAGTAAACTTATCCCAATCACTTTCAGTCCAATCTTTGGTTGGGTGATAAGGTTTGTCTAATACATCAATCGTTTCCATTTTGTTCTTTCCATGTAGTAAAAAAGTTTTTAATTTTTGTTTCTTTATCCCACTCACCGATATAGTCATTGTCTAGATCACACAAGGCAAGTGCTTCTTTCTTACTGACCACACGATGCGAGACAATCTGTTCACCAAGATGTTCTTGGCTAAACTCTTTGGCTTCGTTCATTGTTACCGTATCCATTGCCCATTCACTACTACCTTTAGGCACTTCAACCATGTAACGTGTGCGGAATGTACTGACACACTCAACTAGCACCCACTCTGTCTCCTCGGATGCTTTCTTTGTAATACTGAATGATCCGTCTTTATTATCTTTCCATTTCAGTATATCGCCAATTTCAAATCCATTTGATGCCATTACTTCTTCTGGCAATGGTAGAATCAAATCACCTGTTTCTGGATCTTCTTGTAATGTTGCGACCCAAGAGTTATCACCTGTCTTGACCCAACCTGGTTCAAGTTCACTTGGTTCAATTACAGATTGTTTTTTCTTTCCCATGATATTTCCTTAATTAATTAACATACGAACAAGACCAATACTATCAATGGTCACTAACAAAATATAGTTGGCTATCATACCAAATGACTTGCGACTATAACTAGCCCAAGCATACATAGCGCAACCACTGATCCATATAGGATAAAGAATGAGAAGGGGTGGCTGTGGTACCGTGAGCGCCATTGTGACCGAACACCCGACACTAATAGCCCAAGCCGCAACTTCAACGACAAAACGAAAAGGGTTTGTTGTATAGTCATCTTTAATGTAATTATAAATGTTAAGTAATATTAAGTTCATGCTGTACAATTACATTACGCAATACTTCCTCAACCATTTGATTCAATGTGATATCACGCTTATGTGCTTCCATTGCTAACTTCAACATAGTATCATTATCTAAATCAATTGGCACTTGAATGCGAGTATCAAACTTTTCACCTTTGAACATACTACTTGCCTTTTCAATGAAATCTTCTTCTGTTTCTAAATCAATCCACTTGATATCATCCCATGCTTCATTGGGATCAATGCCTCGGCTTTTTGATTCATCATCATATGCCTCACGATAGTCTGGATTAATATAACGATAGGGCTTTGGTTCAATATCCCAAGCACCTTGAACTGGACTAACACTCAATTCATAGACCTCATGTGTTTCTGTATCAAATACTACATATCCACACGCATATTTGCTATTGTAGTCAATACTACGTACATCAGGCCCATAGCAAAGCCAAAGATACTCACTGCCATCAGTGATTTTATGTTGAAAGAGATTGTTTACTTGTTCAAGATTCATGTTGTGGCTCCAGTTAATATGTTATTATACACTATGTTTGATGAATAGTCAATTGATTTGGTTATCTTGACACACTCAATTCCGCATCTGGGTTATCCCAACATGCGTTTCTATAATTGTAGACAAAATCGCATAGCCCTTCATAGCTACCCCAGTGATTCTCCGGAGTAAACTGTCTAAAATGATCTGGATCTGATAATAGAATATTCCAGCCTTCATCTAATAATTCTGAAATATCTTTAGCAAACTTCAACCCTTTTTGTTCATCGGGTCTCCACAATACTTGATACAATGTCATACCATTTGACAATTTTACTTCCGTTGCCATCTTGCCGAGGTTGTGTGTGATATTAGCATCATAAACCTCAACTGGTTTAGTAACCATTAAATATACATCTAAACTCATTACTCTACTCCAAAAGTGTTCAATGCTGGTTGCAATGTGTTAATCAATAGTGTCTCACGCTCATGCGCGGGACGCTTGCCACGCACAATCTCAATCACACCAAATACAAAACGCTCGGCACCACGTTCACGCAATGCACAACTCAAACCCCAATTCTTACGCTCAGTCAGGGCCCGTTGCATATGCTTTTGCATACGACGGCGCAATGTGCGAAACACATTACCTTTGTATGATAGTGCTGTAAGACCGATATAAGTTTCCTGTGTAACTACATCTTGAATGTAGTACAGGACCTGATTACGATCTGTTCTGCGCTTGCGGACGTTTTCTGAGTTCATAAGTGTATTATATACCCTAACCCATTTAATGTCAACCTACAAATTGCTCAAAAAAGTAGCAATTTTACGGGCTGAAACGAGGTTTCACTATATGAAATGCTTAATTTTTAAGCATTTTTAGACTGTTGTATTTTTACAACGGATTTTCCGGGGTTTCTTTAGGGATTTCTGTCAGATACTCATAATTAGTTGTATCTATGTTCTCACGCAAAACGATAGCCCCGTTCTTTAGATGGAAACGACGGGCCATGTTTGTCTTGGGACTCAATGTCACAAATCTAGTTACGCTAGGATATTGTGCTTGAATTCCCTTTACTGCTTGATACAGTAATTCTTTTCCCTTACCACTCTTGTAACTCCAGATAGTATAGAATATTGCGGTAGTGGGTACACTTGAAGTTTTGTGCAAACCTTCAACATCTTCGGGAACGAAATCATGGAAGCTAACACAAACCATTGCTTCTGGTTGTTGTTCTTCATCGGTTAATGCTGCGACAACTCTACCGTCGCTAACTCTAAAATCTTTAGAGATTTCAGGGCGAACAGGATCGTCTTTTATAAAACTTAATAGGGTGTGTGAAAGGTCCGTGATGAATTGAAACATGATATTCTTATTTATACGTATATTATAATTATTAAATTAAATCCAAAAAAGTAGGACCCGAAAGTCCTACTATGCTAACTTATCTATATTTTGTCCTGCCCGCATCATTCTGCGGTTTGCCTCTATTCTATGTATTTCATTATCAACTAGGCGTTCTTTAATATGACGGTCATTAACAATCATTTCTCTATGACGTTCCTCATTACGAACCAATGCATGATGTTGCTGAATTGCTGCTGCTTCCATAGATGCTCTATTGACTGTCATACATCATGTTCCCGGAGGTATTAAAGGTGATATAACTTGTGTTACCCATTTTCTTGTTTCTGAGTAGAAAAGGGGCCATGACGAATATGTAATATCTTTGCTTCTAATTGATCCATAAGAATCAAGAATAATAGCAGCACCTTTAATCCCATCGTCAAATAATGCATCAGATAATTTAATTTTAAATTTAACTATAAATGTAAAAACATCCGGGCCACCTTTACCTTTGCCCGAGTCTAATTTTTTCCAGGCTTGATTAAGTTCGGTCAACCCAGCCATAAAATCCGTTTGCCATTGTTTAATGTTAGTAGCCGAAGCCATAAGTTCTCCCTTTCTTTTATTTATCACATAGTTGGGCCATTGCCGTTTCTAAAGCCAATTGACCCTCCTTCTGCCTCAATGCGTTTAATAACATCTTCAAATAAAATAGGTTTAAAGTCAGTTTGCTCCACACATACGCAATGGTAGCGTACATCTGGCTCATCACTGTACAGAACTTCTCCGGTTCTAGCATCAACCCCACGTGCTTTCTTTACACGATTAGAATGTAAGTGTCCGTGAATGTTAACACCAAAGCGTCCTAAGCTATCACTGTGTAACGGGATATGGCTTAAGATCATTCCGTTCATAACATGATATGCTCTTAATTCGCGGAAGTACTTACTATATTCCACATCAGGGAAGATATCGTGATTACCACGAATTAAAACCTTATCACCGTTTAAGCGAGCCATCGTTGGTAATGCTTTACGATTGATAACCACATCACCCAAGTGATATACTTTATCGTTTGGGCGAACTGTTTCGTTCCACCGTTTAACCATTTCTTCATCCATCTCTGCCGGATCAGTCCATGGCCGAATCTTTGTTACTCCGTCTTTCTCCGTGAATTTACACACTCCGGCATGACCAAAGTGTGTGTCACTAACTAAAAATACTGCTGGCATATTATTTCTCCTTCTTTACTCGGCCGATTCTGCTTGCCTTGTTCCAAGTGTATGCTACTCCATCAGGAGTCTTTCCGTCTACTACACTATCAACACCAAATCGTCCTACAATTTCAAACTCGCCACCACTGATGGTGACAAACTCATTCATTAGTTTGGCATGTTCCATAGCCAAATCTAATGAGATAAACTCTTGTTCTTGTTCTTTTGTTATTACTTTATACACTATGCTATCATCCAATCTATTTCATCATTTACTTCTATACTTTCACATCCGTCATATTCTACTACACGGAACAATGAGCCTTCTTTTATCCATTCTACTTGCAAGTCATGTAGCCCACCTGTATATATGCCAGGATACTTCAATTCTACATAAGTAGCCAATTCATCATATTGTTTCTTCTCCACAAGTTTTACTATTGCAGGGTCAAACAATATCTCTGGATGGTCTTGATTCCATGTGTACCATCCGGCACCAAACTCAGGGCTGTATAATACTGCTACTTTTCCGTTTTCACTTAATTTACGCATAGACATAGTATATCACAATCACCATTATTTGTCAAGTTATGGCAATGCCCGGACGAACCGGGCAGTTAGAGAACAAGTGCGTACTTTCGCAGAGGCACCTGCCGTGTTATTTGGATTACGCCAAATCGTAGCGACTATTCATCACGGCCTTAAGCATGATAGCTTCTGGGCTGAATGCGTCTGGGTCTGCACCCAATACACTAGCAGCGATTGCTGGGCTGAATCCTGACACAAGAGCGGTACCGCCCTTGTCAAACTTGACTGGAGCGTTTCCGCTACTATTCAAGTTCCAGAAAACTACCTTAGGCAAATCGTAACCTGCTTCAGCATACTTACGAGCAATCATTTCCATTGCTCTGTCATCATACTTAACGCAGGCGTTAAATTGCATGTCAGAAAAAATCATCAGTGTCTCAGGCATTTCTGCTTGAGATACCTTGTTCTTAACAGCAGTGTCAAGGATTTGAGTGAACGCACCATGTAGGTTTGTACTCATGCCCCAATCAGAACTGACCATTTGGTCAATCTTCTTGTTGATAGACCCCTTAAGGTTCAACAACTTTGGCTTGTCGCTGAAAGTCAAGAAGCAG
>Ga0304728_1002296_pt1 | contig 12363 bp, 9 predicted proteins | sample C_130625_MF_Meta_FD_190476 | JGI IMG/M metagenome (GOLD analysis project Ga0304728, IMG submission 190476) | Freshwater microbial communities from Lake Croche, Canada to study carbon cycling - C_130625_MF_MetaG (v2) (version 2) | ecosystem: Environmental > Aquatic > Freshwater > Lake | place... | reverse complement strand
GGTTCCGAGGGCAAATATTTTCAGGAACAAAGTGGCGTGACTTGTTTTTTGAGGTCATCCCCAGTTGTGTTTTAGTAGTGACAGGCAGTCAATTGGACATATAAAAATAACAAATAATTTTCTAAAAAAAGGCAATAAAAGTTCCTATTAATGAAACTACCGAATGTCCTATCACTATTTCTTGCGGGTGTGCTTTTCCCGTATTGGACCTTGACGACACAGGCAACGCCCTCCCTTCTGACTTGGTCTGCTTTTACAAACGCATCGGATCTTTCCGGACTTACGGGAAATCTGGAAAATGGCAATCCTGCTAATATCTTTGGAGGTGTGGGTTCAGGTCTTGCCTGGGCTGGCGGAAACTCTTTTGTGATGACCCCTGATCGAGGACCCAACGCCGTTGCGTGGAATTCTAATCTTGATAACACTACTTCTTATATCTCTCGGCTTCAAAATGTGACCATGGAGTTGAAGCAGTCCTCTCCTGGGGTATTTAATCTAACCCCAATTCTCACTGGCACGACTCTGCTCTACAGCACGGATCCGCTTAATTACGGAGCTACTTCTACAGTTGTGGGCGGAAACTACTATTTTAACGGACGCTCGGACAATTTCGGAACTGGAAACTCTCTGAATTCCAATAATGCCCGTTCGGATCCGGAGGGTGTCAGAGTCTCCTCCGACGGACGTTACGTCTATGTTTCGGATGAATATGGCCCCTATGTTTACCAGTTCGATCGGGAAACTGGCGTGCGCACTAAAGCCTTTGCGCTTCCGGACAACCTGGGCGTTACGAATCTTAGTTCGCGGGGAGCTGTCGAGATCGCCAATAATGTTTCAGGGCGTGTTGCCAACAAGGGAATGGAGGGGTTGGCTATTTCCCCGGACGGTGGCACCTTGTTCGGATTCATGCAGGGGCCTCTGCTCCAGGATACAAATGGCGGAGGATACTATAATCGCATCGTTAAAATCGATGTAGCTACCGGGGAGACCCATGAATACGCCTACGACAATCGGGTGGGTGGCACCAATAACAGTAGCGAACTCCTTGCTATCAATGATCATGAGTTTCTAGTTCTGGAGCGTGATTCCAAGGGTTTGGGGGACGGCACATCCGCTGTGATCAAGGATCTCATTAAGATTAATCTGACGGGTGCAACCGATGTGACCGCGCTCAGCGGATCTGCATCTCTTGCTCCGTATGCGGTTTCGGGAACAGTGTTTCTTGATATTGTCGCTGCCCTGAACAACGCGGGTATATCCAGCAGTAATATACCCTCTAAGTTGGAGGGAATTGCATGGGGTCAGGATGTCATGATTAACGGGACCAACACCCACACTCTCTACATGGCTAATGATAATGATTTTGTTGCGAACACGTCGGGCCCAAGCAAAGTCTTTGTTTTTGGCGTGACTGATGCCGATCTGGGAGGATCTTCGCTTACTAATCAATCGATCTCGCTCCAGTTGGGAGGGGATCTGTATGTGGGAAGCAATTCGACAGTTGCTCCCGTCAGCTACACCTCGGGCACCAATTTTTACAACAATATCTACGTGGGATATGGTGCTGCCGCTTCCAATAACCAACTCTTGGTGGCCAATGCTGGAACGCTTCTTACTAATTCCGGTGAATTCTATGTCGGCTATTCCGGAAGTGGCAATTCTCTGACCGTTTCCAACGGTGGTCGTGTCGTTGTATCCGGTTCCGCAAATTGGCTGGCCATTGGTGAGAACGATGGAGCCAACAGCAATACGGTTACGGTGACCGGATCTAACTCTCAATTGAATGTAGAGGGATGGTTGGAGGTTGGCTGGGGAACAAATTCAGGTAATCAAATGACCATTGCAGCTGGTGCCTTGGTTTCTGACTCTAATGGATACATCGGTTACACCAATGGCTCTTCGAGCAATTCTGTAACCATCTCCTCGGGTGGAACGTGGAGCAATCGAAGTTCCTTTTATGTGGGCTACTCGGGGGGCAGTAATAATCTCATCATCTCCGGCGCGGGTACTGTCACAGATCTGACCGGGACGATTGGCTATCACGGTGATGGGAATATGGCGACAGTCACTGGATCAAATTCTCTCTGGAGCAATGCGAGTTCCCTATCGGTGGGGATTTGCGGGAATACAGCTCAACTAACCATCAGCTACGGTGGTGGAGTGATTAGCTCCAACGGTCTTATTTCGGCAATCAGCGGATGGTCGAATTGCAGCGTAACAGTTGTGGGCACGGGATCATACTGGAGCAATTCTGGAAATCTGACCATCGGCTCGCAAGCGAATGGTCTGAATGCGCCCAGCAGTGGCAATAGTCTGCTCATTTCCTCGGGAGGTGTGGTGAGTGATTCAAATGCCGTGATTGCAAACGCCACGAACTTCTTCAATAACTCGGTTGCTGTCACGGGATCCAACTCGTTTTGGAGTAATTCAGGATCCATTGACCTTGGAGTGCTTGGCTCGGGAAACAATCTCGTGATCTCGAATGGAGGCTCGGTCGTGGCCACCGGGATCATCGAGACGAATGGTACCACGGATGGCCCGCTGGCGTTAGCCACGACACTGGGTGATTCCAATGTCTCGTCAAACAATTCAATTCTGATTACTGGCACTGGTTCCTTAATGACCAATGCAGGTCGACTCAGGATCGGTTATTATGGCAGCAGTAACAGCGTGACCGTTGCCGATGGAGGTCAGCTCATTGGAACTAGGAGTGCAAATATCACGCTCGGATTTGATGTCGGATCCTCGAATAACCTACTGATCATTTCGGGAAGCAACTCCCTCTCTTCCAACAACGGTGGAACCTACGTGGGATATGGTGGATCCGGAAATTCCATAAGTCTCTCAGGCGGTGCAACGATGATCTCTGGGAGCACAAATCCCGCCTACTACGGCAGCAATATAAACTATAACGATTCCTATGTCGGCTTCTATGCCGCTTCCTCGAACAACAGTATTAACCTCACGGGGAGTAACACGGCTTGGATGAATACCGGCAGTCTCAACATCGGCTACGACGGATCTGGTAACACGATGGTGCTCTCCAACGGAGCATCGCTCATCATGATTCAGGCTTCAGGTACGAATGCTTGGATCTCCCTCGGAGAGAACAGCAATTCGTTCGGCAACTCACTAACGGTAGCAACTAATTCCATTGCATCGGCACAATATGTCGATGTTGGATGGTCCGGCGGTAGTAACGTGATGACGGTAAAAGATGGAGGTATTGTGACCGACACCTATGGTGTCATCGGTCACGATTCCAAGAGCTACGGCAACTCCGTTCTGGTAACCGGAGGCAATTCCCACTGGAACAGCGCGACGAGCCTTATCGTAGGGAGCTATGGCAATAGCAACACTCTAGTGATCTCCAACGGTGGCAAGGTGAGCGATTACCAAGGTGGACTAGGTGTGGATGCCACGATGGCTCCTACTTCCTCCAGTGGGAATGGCGTCCTGATTACCGGATCTAATTCGATTTGGACGAATGCTGATATCTTTGTCATCGGGAGCGGCACTGTAACCGTGGCCAATGGTGGTATCCTTGCTGCCTCATCAATCCAGATTGGACAATTTGGAGATCTTGATTTCGGCCGGTATCAGCAAAGTGATTCAGCAGGGAGTGTTAAAGCCGCATCGATCCTTTTCGTAGGAACCAATGGGGATGATTATGGAATTAATTTCAATCAGACAAATTCCCTGGAAGTAACCAATAGCATTTCAGGTACTGGTTGGGTCTGCCAACTCGGCACTGGAACAACGACTCTCAGCGCAAGCAATAGCTATACCCTCTACACAGCCGTTGACGCTGGTGAACTCCACATCGCTTCAACTGGATCCTTAAATGGAGGTGGTACGACAACGATTGCTGCGGGGGGATCTCTTAGAAATAATGGATATATTTCGGGTCAGGCAGTGATTAACGGAATTCTTTGCGGGAACAACGGGAGTTTTCGGAATCTAACACTAGAGCCTGGGGCAAGTTCCACATGGCACCTCTCGAGTTTTACAGGAACGGCCGGAGTTAGTTGGGATCTCCTCTCGACGACTAACCTAGACCTTTCTGACCTGAGTTCGACTAATCCTTTTACAATCAATATTGTTGGCACCTCAGGGGAGGGAAATGGCAGTTCGTCCTATGTGTTCAGTTACATAAATGTCACTGGGGTGCTTAGTGGTTTCAATTCGGCAGACTTTGTTATCAACACTTCAAATTTTACGATGAGTCCGAACCTTGAAGGAGGATCATGGAACGTCACTTCTACAATATTCGATGGAGTGACCACTCTTTCAGTCATATATGCAGTGCCTGAGCCATCATTCTATGTTCTCTTTGTATTGGGAGTTATAGGAATCGGTATGCGTTTTCTGCATAGGAAGGTCTGAAGTTCGACTTCTAGAGAAGTAAATGCACCATCGACGACATGCCCAACCTGGGGAACGCCCTCGAAATGTGGACTGGAAAGGTGCCGCAGCTCTTCTTTACGGGGACTGGGGGACGAGCAAGGCCTATGTCATCGGTCTTGCCTTTGCAGTCTGCGGATACAGCGCCCCTTGGCCGATCTTGGTGATGAGCCTCGTCACGGCGCTGGTGGGGTATAATTACCTCACCATCTGTCGACTCTATCCCCACGGCGGTGGTGTCTATGCCAGTCTTCGCAACAGATCCAAGGTGCTCTCCTCGGTCGGGGCCTTCCTGCTGATGGCCGACTATCTGGTGACAGCCTCAATCAGTGCCCTTTCGGCATTCTATTATCTTGGTGTTTCACATCCCGTGGAGTGTGCCTTTGCGGCGATCCTAGTCATTGGGGTCATTAACTTCCGGGGAACTAAGGAATCGGCTGGTTTGGCCATCTGGATTTCCATTCCGACGATGGCAGTTGTCCTGATCCTTGGCCTTGTTGCCATTCCTCATTTGGGGGAGGCCGCGAGAATGATCCAACCTCCCCATGGTGGTCTCTTGAAAAACTGGGAGAATCTGGTCGTGATCATGCTGGCCCTCTCCGGGATCGAGGCGATTGCAAACTCCACAGGCGTGATGAAGTTGGATCCCCATTCCTCGGTCAAATTTCCTTCCGTCAACTTCACCTCCAAGCCGGCCATTTACCTTATCATGGCTGAGGTCTGCGTGATGACCTCCCTTCTCGGATTTGCCATGGTTGCGTTACCCGGCCTGACCGTTACCAACGGGGAGGTTAATGCCATGGATGCCATGGGTGTCAGAGACTACATGCTACGCGAGATGGGGAAGGTCTTTGTTGGGAATCAATTTGGGCCATTGGCCGGAACAATCTCAGCTTGGATTATCAGCGGGGTCTTTGGTCTGCTTCTCCTTTCAGCAGTCAATACGGCGATGGTCGCCCTCAGTTCGCTGACTCATTTGATGGCGCGTGATCTCGAACTTCCACCAGTGTTTTATAAACTTAATCGTCAGGGCGTCCCGATTGTGGGATTGCTGCTCTCGATTATTGTTCCGGCAGGTCTGATTCTTTCCATGGGGGATATTTCCAAACTAGCCGACCTCTACGCAGTCGGAGTCGTGGGGGCGATCACGATGAATCTGGGATCAACGTCCACGGACTTCACACAGTCAATCAAGCGGCATGAGCGGATTATTATGTTTAGCACTTTCCTTCTGATGCTCTCACTTGAGCTTACCCTGCTGATTATGAAGCCCAATGCTAGGATCTTTGCTTTGGTGGTCGTTGCCGCCGGACTGTTGCTTCGGTGGATTGCAAAAAGCAAAGCTAAGAGTCCCTTGCTACGATGATTCACGAAGTCAGTTTTACAACGGCGCTGCTTTTGATAATTGCGGGCGCATTTGGTGGCTTCCTGAACACGGTCGCTTCGAGTGGCTCTGCTGTCACGCTACCCGTCATGATAGCCCTAGGTCTTCCGCCCATGCTCGCGAATGCCACTAACCGAGTGCCTGTTCTTTTGGGCTTCGCGGCCGCAGTCTGGAAATATCACCGAGCGGATCAACTTCCATGGCGCGTTGGTTTCAAGATGTCTCTTCCGCTTGTGCTGGGAGCCGTTTTAGGCTCCCTTTCGGCTTCTTATCTCAGTGACATGAAGACGGGGATGCTGACGACCATTGCAGTGGCTCTGGCTTTGATCGTTGTTTTCTGTAATCCGTCGAGATGGCTTAGTGCTGATCAATCCTTTCGAGCTCCGGAAACAAGCCTTCTGGTTATGGCATCTCTATTTTCCGTTGGTGTTTGGGCGGGATTGATCGTCCTCGATTCTGGAATTTATTTGTTGGGGGTTCTAGTTCTGCTGGCCCATTACCCAATTCGTGAAGCCAACGCGATCAAAGCTCTAGGAATCGGATTGGTGGCACTGCTTTCGGTGATTGTCTTCAGTGTAAGGGGGGAGATCGACTGGCTCTGGGCTTTCCCTCTTTCTCTAGGTGGAGTCATCGGCTCACTGATTGGGACTCGTTTTTCCCTCGGCCAGAGTGCGGCTAAGTGGGTCTTCTGGATGCTGGTCTTTATTCTAAGTCTGGAAATCTCCCGACTTTTCCTACGTTTTCTTTAATTGAAATGCTTTTAGGAATAAAGGTTCTGAGCATCAGGGAACTATCCCAACTCCAAGCTGGTGATCCCGTAGATTTCCGTCATTGGTAGAATCGGAGTTTCACCCAGACACATCCTGGCTGAATGAAATGCAGGCCTCATGCCGAGATACTCGGCAAGTGACATGGCGTGGTGATTGGATGCAGGTACATCCATGTAAAATAGCTCTTTCGATCCCATTCCCTGACGGAGTCCTGAGAGGAGCTCGGAAGCAGCTTCACGGTCATCGGCGAATAGAGGCCCGATTCTGAACCCAGTATGGCTGCGGCGTCTCACACCGAAGCCAGCTAATTTACCAGATCGGAGGATTCCTAAAGCTAGAGCTTCAGGTTGATGAATCCATGGTTCCAGAAAGTTGGAGCGATCGGCTGGAAAGTGTCGGCGGTCGTAGTCGAGAATGGTTTCGATCGGGAGAGCGATTAGAGAGCAGATTTCTGATCTCGAAGGAAGGTGAATCTTTTCGCCGGGGCCATGTCCCTCGAAACGGATGTTGTCATGGGCATAGCGTGCTCCATGGCGCGCGTAGTTTGACTGTTGGCTCTCAACTCCATCAAGGCCGACGCTACGGCACCCGGCGAGATGTTGCGAAGCATGCAGGATCAGGTGTCCTCCATATCCGTGATCCCTGAACTCCGGAGCAACGATATAGAAACCGATGAATCCAAAATCACTCCCGTATCGCACTGCAGAGATTGTAGCCACAGGCTTGCCATCAATCCTCCCGATAAAGAATCCTTTTGGATCAGTCTGATAAAAGATCGGGGCATCGTGGAGACCCGGATTCCACCCTTCGCTTGCACCCCATTCGGCGGCAAGATTCAGATCCGCAAGAGTCATATGATCGACGGTGAGGGTTTTCATGGAAAGTTCGCGAATGTGGATAACCTAAATTCACTTTCAACCACCGAAAAGCCCAGTTTCTTTACTTTTGAGTGTTCTAAGGAGGGAAATAGATAATGAGGTAGCTTTCTTTTCTTCCTTTCTTTGTTTATTGTAGAAGTAGTCCTCTATTCACTTTTTTTACCTTCAGATCATGCCCGACCAAACAGCTTCCTTCCAATCCGTGATCGATTATCTCGATTTCAAGGAATTTAACTATAACGCAGAACCCGATGAGTTTCGGGTCACTCTTACCATGAGCGGAAGGAACGCCAATTTCCGCTTCAACTCCAGGATTACCCATGGCGGGGAATACATTCAGGTGACCTCTCATTATCCATTTTACGTCCGGGAGGAAAAGTTGCGTCCCTCCGTGGCCGAACTAATCACCCGGGCCAATTACAATATGCCCCTTGGTAAGTTCGAGATGGACATGAAGGATGGGGAAGTCCGCTTTCACATCACGCAGATCATTGGGGATCAGCCTCTCTCACATTCGGTCATCGAGAAGCTCTTCATGACCTCTTTTTTCACCATTGACCGATACTTTCCCGCCTTCATGCAGCATATTCACGCTGGCTACACTCCCGAGGATGCCATCTTTCATGTGGAGTTGGACATTAATGCGGAGCGTGTTGTCGAAGTCTACCCGAAGGAGGCTTCGAAACCCTCTTCACAAGGAAAGCCAAAGCGTTCGCGAAAGAAGGGGAACCGTAACCCTCCCAAGGGTGAGGGTGAGACGCTTCTCTAAAAAAGCGGATGCTATATCTGTGCTTCCCCTCAGGCCTGTGGAGCACATTGGGCACAAAAAAGCGGAACCACTTGTGGTGATCCCGCTTGATTGGTGTGAAGCTTTCTTAGTACTGGCGTGAACCACGGTCGCGGTCGCCCCCGAAGGAACGTCCACCGCCACCACCGCCACGTGGACGATCCTCGCGTGGACGTGCCTCGTTGACAGTCAGGTTGCGTCCCTGGAAGTCCTTGCCCTCTAGAGCGCTGATTGCAGCCGTTCCCTCGGCAGCGCTGCTCATCGTGACAAAGGCGAATCCGCGTGAGCGGCCCGTCTCGCGGTCTGTCACAAGGCCGATCTCGGTCGGTTTGCCGAACTGCTCAAAGAGTTCACGGAGATCGTTCTCGGTTGCGTTGAAGGTGAGGTTGCCTACGTATAGTTTCATGGTCTGTATTTTGGTTAATGACGAAATCAGGTCATCAGAGCCGTTCCCGAGAATCGGGTTTCAAACCACCCTTGAGAAACTCAACCGGCGGCCCACCATGCAACGAATCGTTAAAAATCGAACAGTCTCAAGGTGACTGCTAAATGAGCGGGCGCAAGTTATTACTTCAAAATGGGAAAAGTGAATTTCCTGGGGAAGTGATGCAATCTGTGACGCTGATTTTATTCGCACAAGGGGTCTTGCTGGAATACACTGGATGAAGTTTGTACCACCCGTCCCACTCATCTCCTGACTTTTTAAGTGCCAAGGAGAGTCAACTTTCCCTCTCCTGAAATGGGAATAGGCACTAAAAACCGGCAGAATCAGACGGCCGATCTCTGCAAGGAGCATCTCCGTCTCACCTACGCCTCGCAGGGAAACCTCGTCGAGGATTTCATCCTGGAGACGGAAGGAACAGGCAAGTCGAAGGACATCCTCAAGTGGGGCCAATTTACCGATATGGCCCGCGATCAAGCGGCGATGATCACCAAACTCGACGAACAATTCAACCGATGGCTGAACGGCGACGTTTAAGACCAACACAACCAACTAACAGAGAAGACCATGGTCAAAATCAATTACGGATTCGAGAAGCGCAGGAAGGAAATGGAAAAAAAGCGTAAAAAGGAGGAGAAGCGGAAGGCCAAGGCCGAGGGCAAGAGTTCTGAATCCACGGAACCTCAGGATACCGAGACCAATGAGCCTGATACTGCGACTGGGGAATCTCACGCTCAGGAGGCAACTTCTACGACGGAGTAGAGTTGTTACGATGCCCTCCGGGTTCTTCCGGGGGCGGAAATAGGATTGGAAAGTTCTGTTTTGTTCGCTGAAAGTCCAGCAATGGTTACCCCCCGGAATACCTGGTACCGGATCCAGTTCCCCCTGTTCCTGATTCTTCTTTTGGGAGGTTTTATCCTGACTGAGTTGGATGCATCCGTAGATGTCCCAACGCCATCCTCATTCGATTTGTCCGTTGCTCCCGATTATCGGGCGATTGCATCGGTGGCTCGTTCCGGTGGACTGCCAGAGCTTAGGAATTCGCTAGGGAATGCCTTGGCGGCTACTTGGAGGCCTTTCGGGAGTGGGGTGCGGGGATCTTGCTTTCAAGAGAGTTTTGCAAAGTGGGTTGATCTCTACCAGTGGGTAGACCTCCTTGAGTCTGACGAGGCTTCCGTGACCAAGCAATGGCTTTCCCGACATCTGATTGCCGAAGCTGGTGCTACTGGGATCCCCGCCAAGCCCTTGCCCTCCCCGAATCTTGTTGCCCAGAAAGAGGCTCCTCAGAAGACCCCACCTCAAAAGGTAACTATCCTCAAGCCTGGTTCCCCGTTGGTCCGCCGCTACGACGATCTCCAGCACCGTGTGACGGAGCAGATCGCCTCCGATCCCGTGATGCTTGGGAAGGTCCTCACAGGGTTAGTCGCGCAGCCCTTCACTCCGGCCAATGGTCCTCTGGTTGGACGTCTCGAACCGGACTTCATTGCCGCAACGGTCTCGGATCCGGCATTTCTTTCGCTCTGGTCCCGTTCGTTCCGCGAGGATGATTTTGCCCCCCGCGTGCTGATGAATCTCCAATCAATCTGGAAGAGCAATCCGGGCGCTTGGCGCGAATTCCTCACTCTTGCGATGGCGGTTTCAGTGGTGATGGATCAACCGGCTCCAGAGTTTTGGCCTCACCATCAGGTCCAACCGCGTGACGTCCCGAGGGTTAGGCTCAAGCCTGAGGAGGTCTTTACCCAGTGGGTCACAGCTTTCAGGACAGGCAAGCTCCTAAGGGATCTCAGACTCCTTGGCGTAGACGAACTGAAGTATGTGGTTGATGCACCACTCGATCCCTCGGAGTTCAATTACGTGCGTAACACGCCCGCCCTCTCGCATCAGGATCCTCCAAAAGCTTTTAACTCCATCTCCTACGACCAGGGCAGGGTGATTAAGAACATGTACATGTGGCCATGGGGATCCTACGAGCTCTGGAGGATCAAGGAGACCGGCGGGATCTGCGTTGATCAAGCCTACTACGCCTCGGTTCTCGGTAAGGCGCTTGCCATCCCAACGATCTTCTTTGCCGGGCTTGGGAAGGATGGTGGTCACGCCTGGGTCGGTTATCTCAAGGGGCCAGATAACTGGGATTTCAGCGTGGGCAGATATGAGGGGCAGAACTTAACGACCGGCGAGGCTCTCGATCCTCAGAGTTGGACGCCAATCACCGATCACGGACTTGATCAACTGACACGCCACCGTGGTAACCGTGACTCTCAGGATGCAGCACGCAGGGATTTGCTGATGGCCTGGAACTTCCGGCGACGAGGGGAAGTTGAGGGGGAGGGGAGGGCAATTCAGAGCGCCGTGACCACCTGCCCCGATAACCCGGATCTCTGGGATGCTAGGGAGGACTGGCTTGTGCGGTCAGGTTCCCCTGCCGCGGAGTTGAAGTCCCACCACGAATCGGCCATTAGGCAATTCTCAGGTTACCGCGATCTCAAGGCACAGCATCAGGAGGCTCTGGTACGGATGGCTCTGATATCGGGGGATCAATCCAGTGCCAAGCAACTCTCGCAGCAGATCGTCCATGAGAACAAGGGCGGGTTCGGAGCGCGCACTGACCTGAGTGCGACAGCTGCTTGGGACTTGATCGGCCCACTTCTCAAATCAACGAATCCCGATGAGGCTCTTCGAGAGTATGACCGCCAGGTGACGCTTCAGGGTGCTAATGGTGGTGGCGATTTCTTCTACAAGGTTGTCCGCCCACTTGCCGATTACCTGATCCTCAAGGGCCGTCCCGATCTTGCTCGCTCGATAATCAAGAAGGCCTTCGACAAGCTTAAGCCGATCAAGGGGTCCCTCGTGGATAATGACCTGCGCAAGCTCTGGTCTGCAGCCGGAGGGACAAAATAAGAGGAGAGGTATCTGACTAAAGCAACGCCAAACGTCCGACTCTTACTCCGACTTTCCGAGACGGATCTTATCCTTCTTGAGATCCCTTTTCTCCTGGAACGTGGCGATCTCGGAGGCTAGCTGTCTGCGGATCTGCTCCTCCCCAACTGGATCTCCCAGCGATTTTGCGATTTCACTCTCAAGAAAGATTCTGCGCTCGGCGATCTTGGCATCATACTCGGAGTCGGCCTCAGCGAGTTCCCTCTTCTGCTCCACGGTGAGGGGTTTGGTGGGAGACGATTGTTCCAGACGACTCATCGCAAGTTCGTAGGCGGATTTCATATCGGAAGAATAGCAACTTTCCTCCAGCAGGCACTCAATTTGTGGATTGCTTAGCCCACTGACCGAGTTGAGAATCTTTTCGTGTCCCTGATTCGACTTCTCAGTACCGATTTTGACGGCACTCTTGCTGGTGGAAAGTGGGGAGATCGTTGCGCGCCAACTTTGGCCCATGAACTTGCTGCAGTAGTTGGCGGCGGTTCCCTTTGGGTAGTGAATACGGGCCGTCCTCTCGAGAGCGCCCTCAACGGGATCGAGTCGCTCGACCTCGGTGTGACTCCGGACTACATCCTTGCCAGCGAAAGGCATATCTACCAGCCAGATGGGAGTGGCGGGTGGCGTGACTACGGTGACTGGAACCGGATCTGCACCGAGCACCATGACCTTCTCTTCCAAGAGGCGGGTCCTTTTTTCAATCAGATCGAGGAGTTGGCGGCCGGCACCCTTGGTGTGAGGGTCCTGCACAACAGTGAAGGTGTGCC
>Ga0304728_1002287_pt1 | contig 12407 bp, 24 predicted proteins | sample C_130625_MF_Meta_FD_190476 | JGI IMG/M metagenome (GOLD analysis project Ga0304728, IMG submission 190476) | Freshwater microbial communities from Lake Croche, Canada to study carbon cycling - C_130625_MF_MetaG (v2) (version 2) | ecosystem: Environmental > Aquatic > Freshwater > Lake | place... | reverse complement strand
TGTATTCGGATGCAAACAGGCCAGGTTCCAAAACCGAACAGTGAACAGCCGTGCCGAACCGCATCGCATCGGATTCCTTGCGCGATTGATTGTGTTTCCACGCCCAATAGTGCGCTGGTGACTTGCGGATCTCCTTCAAGGCACTCGCCGACAACGCATCAATCGCGTGGTACTCGGCTGCCGGAAGATCGTATTTGATGGATGTGTTTTTCACTTCGCGCCCTCCTTGGCTACGGTCCATGCGTCAATTAGCTTGTTTAGATCGCTCGATTTCCACCCGTTGTTTCCCCACGCTGGATCAACAAGTTTATCCCCCGCCTCAACCAGCGCCTTTATCTTCGAGTTCGCGGCGGATAGCTCGCGTTCGAGTTCGCGGAACAAATCAATAGCTCCGTTGAACGCATCCACAGCGGATTCGGAATTCTCCCATTGGGAATCAGCTTCGTTGCTGCGCGGAGTGTCGCTTGGTTTGGTCACTTGGTTCCTTTCTTCTCGATCCACTTACTGACCGCCCGCCCAACGCTGAAGATAGCCCACGCGAACGAGAGCGGGACGGAGGCGAGGGCGATTGAGACGAGCCAGGTTTGGGTTGCGGAGGTCATAGAAAGCATGGGTTCTCTTTCGATTGTTTAATTTTCAATCTCATGTGTTGGTATTGAGCCAGTCCGGTTCCATCGCAGGAATCGGCACCCAACTCCTCAAAGTATTCAAATCGGCCAGGTGTGTTGATCCGTCCGATATGGCACCACTTTCCGATGATCTTTGACGCCTTCACGATTGCGGCTGCGTAACCGCTCATCTTCCATTCCGTGGATCCACCAATGAAAACGGCAGCGCAATTTTCCCAAGGAACATCAAGATCCTCCTGCCCATCCTGACAAACGAAAGCGACAGGCCATTCCATTAGCTTCTGGCTCCAGACATTGAAACATTCCAGCGTCCGGCGTGCTGACCCAACCACGTCAGGGCATGCGACAAACCGGCAAAGCGCACGGCGGTCTTTGTGTTTCTCAAGCATCTTTAGAAATCCAACCGGTTCAAACTTCGCGAATGCCCCATTGTCCATCGCGAACATTTGATCTGGTTTTTGTGGGTTTCTGCGGGTTAAAGGGGTGAATAATTGCTCCACTTCGCACCCCATTTCTTTGGCGCAAACATCCAAATCCTGTGGAGTGTCCAGCATCACAATCATGGCATGGCCAACTTTAGCTTTTGGCAGGCTGGGCACTCTCCGCATGGTCTATCTCCGCCTTTGTAACAGGTCCAAATTTCGTTGGGTTTCACGCCCATCTGCTGCGCCATTCCTCCGATCCACGCTTTCGGCTTGTCCAAGTAAGGAGCGCAAATCTCGACGTTGTATCCTGAGGCACGAACCGTGGCGTTCATCGCGTCCAGAAACGGCTTTCGGCAGTCAGGGAAATATCCCGCATCCTCGGCGTTGCACCCGATGGTAACTGTATCGGCTCCGGCCTTGCAGGCTACGTTGACGGCAACACTTAGGAAGACGGCGTTACGATTCGGAACGATCCAGCTTTGTTCCGTCAGCCCACCCAGATCAGGAAGATCCATGACTGTGAACAAAACATTACAGCGCCTCGCGTGCTGCTTCGCCCAGATCAGTTCCTGTTTATGGCGTTGCCGGTAATCGAACATCAGCGCATGAACCTGATGCCCTTGGCCAACGAGGTCGTACAGCATTGTAACTGAGTCCAAACCTCCCGACAAAAGGTGGATAATAGTTTTTGGAATCATAGTGCTACGGTTATGACCCTCGGTTCGTGACCTGGAGTTCTTCGATACCAGTAAGCCCCGGTCTCAGTTGGTTTTGTGGGTGTAAATGTCATTCCGCGTTCTCCATTTGCTTCATCAGTTTTTTGATCCGCTCCAGATTGGGAACGGTGATTTGCTTCCCTGTGAGGCGGAAGACCACCCATCCCTCGAAGAGCGCCTCGTTGTACTTCTCGCAATCCTTGGCGTAACCGGTGCCGGTCGTGTGCCTGGACTTGCCTCCGAACGTCCCGCCCTCGATCTCGACTGCGATGTTGGAAGCCTCATGCGCGAAGTCGAATCGCCAGCGGCGTTTCGGGTGGAACTTGAACTCAGGCGCCAGCTTTGGACCGTTCAACGCGAGCCAGTACAGGCTGAACTTTTTTTCAAGTGCGCTCACCGGCTACCCCCGAAGAATGCGCCTTGTGACTCCTCGGTCGGTTCCTTCGGCAGCGGACCTTCGGCGTCCGAAGCTGGAGCAGGCGCAGGGAACGCGGCGGCAGCCCGTGGCGCCTTCGTTTGGAACGAGAGCGACAGATACGGCTCACCAGTCTCCCGGTCCTTCTGGAGCCAACCGTTTGCCCAGTATTCCACACCACCCACTTTGATCGTTCCCGATCTGTCCGGGTCGCGGGAGTCGGGACGCTTGCGCTTGTTCACGCGCATGGTTCCAGAGTTATCTTTCACAAGCCCACCTTTCTCGCGTCCCAATCATTGATGTCGCCCGGTTGCATCTCCTCGGGAAACCCCGGAAAACACGCTGTCCGGTAGCACTCCCGCGCCTTGGCGAACCGGCGAGCGTTTACCATCCGCCCGACGCTGTAAATACTCCACGCGAACGACAGCGGGACGGAGGCGAGGGCGATTGAGACGAGCCAGGTTTGGGTTGCGGGATTCATTCCACGTCCTTTCCTTCGACGACGCGGCGGGCGCGGCTTTCTTCCCAGCATTCAATTGCCGCGTCGCGTGAAGAACTATTAGGTTTGTGATAGGCACTAAGGTGCCCTTCAACAAATGCCTTCTCCACCTCCTCCACCGGGACGAGACGCGGCATCATTTTTAGTATGGCGGCTATGAATATCTTAGCGGATTCGTCAAAATCTCCAGTAAATGTTGGAGGCTTAGCTTCAAGGTTTAGTGCGCCAACAACGACGCCGTGCCTCTGAAAAGAAATAATTGCGCGGTGTTCATTTGTTATTTTAAGATTCATTCAAAATCTCCATTCTCAATTTTAGCACTGATCGCAGCGCATTGAAATATCATCACAATTATCAGGGTTGATAATATCACGCACAATAATGCGAGAATAATAAGAAACAGAGTCATTTGGTTTCTGTTTTTGAGAGTTCGGCGATAAGAGAGTCGGCTTCTGCAATGGCATCTTTTGCTGTTGTTAGCTCAATAAGTACTTCTTTTTCTCGTGATATCTTCCAACTTATTCCTTTGTGACAAAGTATTCCTTGCATGGCCATCGCTGCAAAATACTCTCGCTTTGTGAGGCCGTAGTAGGTTTCTGGAGCCGTTGTTGGTCCTTGGAATGCGAATGGATAAGCCGGCTGTTCAGCGTTCACTTTGCACCCCCTTCCGAAACGACAACAATAGGAGCCTCAGCCATCTTCACCTCAACCATGGTCGCCACGGGCATCGGCGGAAGCTCGTTCAACTTGACCAACATCGGACGCGGATTCGCCAGCACGTTCTTAATCGTTTGCTCGGGAAGATCGCGGAAGGTCTCGCCATCCTTGATGCGGCCCAATGCCACAAAAAACCGATTCGCGGCATCCTCCTTTTCACCGATCACGTTGGCCAACTTGTCGATTAATGATTCGACCACCACCGCATGGGGGGTGGGTTCAACTTGGACAGTGATCGGAGTGTCCAATTCCTCGGGCACATACATGCCGCAGTTGACTTCCGGAGCGAGCATGCGAACAGCCGTGCTGATGAGACGCGCTCTCAGCATCGCTGCCGGAAACTTTGCCCAGTTAGATCCTGGTTTAGCGGGCCACGCACCAGCCTTCTGGGCGTCGTCTAGAGTGTACGAAAGCACCAAATCATTTCCGTCGTAGATCCAACGCGCCTTCGCGCCTCGATCATCAAATTGCTGCCACTGAACCTTGCCACCGCGTTGCCGATATCCGGCGAGCATTGCGTCGGCTCGCATCGAGAGCTTGCCGTCAATGAGGTGGTAGTTCTTAGCAAGTTCCAATGGAGCCTTTTTTTCGGTAACGCACTGGAGAGCAAGGATTCGACCCTGCTCCTTGTTCTTCGCGCCGAACATTCCGCTATACGCAATGGTCTCGCCCAAACGGTCGAGCGCATCCATTGAATCGACCAACGCGGCGTATGATTCGCCGCCGACTGCTACCAACGATGTTTCACTGTTCATTGTTTTTCTCCGTGTTTTTGTTGTTTTTTACGAAAGTCAAGTGGTCGCCACATCCGCAACCGTCGCGTTGGCCACCAACGCCTGAACATCGCGCCTGGCGATCCGGAACGCTTTCTCATGCAGTTGAACTCGTTTCAACTTTCCATTGTCGCAAAGCTTTCGGACGGTGGGGGTGGAGAGGCCAAGAATTCGTCCAGCCTCCGCCACGCTAATCAGTTCACTTGGGGTTTTGGTTTTCATTTTCAACGCGCTCAACCTCTCACACAAAACTAGGCCAAGCAAGAAAAAGTGAAAGATTTTTGGAAATAGTTGCAACTGGTTGAAAACCGGGTGGTTAGTGAATGTGTAGGAGCGTTGCGATAGGGGTTTAGTAGAGTTTTTCGGTGGGACGGCAGGTGTTAAGTGTTGCTTAATAGCTGGAGCGTTAAGGGGTGGGCCACCTATCCGCCTCTTGACAAAATTCTTCGATCCGCTAATTTGCTCGCGCTGGTTCCGATAGGTTTGTGGAACCGGCCCACGCCCTAGCTACGCCCAATGCTGGATACTTGGCTCAAAACGGTATCAGGCTATGGCACTGGCCGGTCCTATTACTAAAGGTCTCTTCTAAAAAGAGACACCTTTTAATCTAAAGGGGGCGGCATACCGCTTCGGGGGCTGCCTTACGGCCCCCGAGCGGAGCCGCCCTTGTACCCAATAACCCAAAATAAAAATGAGTGATACGAGTCCAACAAATTATCGAGCATTGTTCCACGATATGCCGCGCCTGACTGGCGGGACGGATGTGCAAACAAACAAGGCAGTGGCCTACATTGCGGAGCGCCTAGAGTGTGATCTCCGAAAAGCCAAGTCGGTTTACGATCAGATTAGAAAAGCGGAGCGCAAAATCCTGGTTTTTGACAACATTACCCGAGAGTGGATGGGGATTACTGTGTGGCAGCAGACCAACACCACGCTCAACATGGCGCGGACTGCTACCCGGTTGATGGAGGAAAACCAAAAAGTGCTAATGGCGATTCTTAGAGTGTTATGTAAAGAAACCAACACCGACATTGATGAAGCACTATCAGAATCCGCATTCCCCGAAGGACTTCCCGAAACCAAAGCCACCGAAGCACCTGGCCCACTTCAACCCCCCCCCCAAAGCCCCAAGCCGCCACCCAAGAATTTGGACTGGTGGAGAGAACCGGAAGCGGATGCGACCAATCCAGTGGAATAAAATGCCCCGCCGGGCCCCGCAAAGGGGCTTAGGCGGGGTTTTGTTTGCCAAATGGACTCAAGATGCCGGAAAGAGCCTTCGCCGCCTTTGCGCGACCGTGGACCGATGAATCCCGAACTCCTCCGCGATCACACAGTTTTTGTACAACCAGTTCGCACGCTCCCACCAAGGGGCAACCTCGACCGGTTTCTCCCAAGGGAATGGGTCCGCATCCTCCCTTGTAAAGAAAGGCGACAAAGTGAAACCCAAGCATGTAGGCTCCACTCGAAATGCCGATCGATTGTTCGGTGACCAAATCACCTTATTGCCTAGGCGGGTTACCGTGCCGCCATAAGCAGCCTTAATGTCCTCGATTGAGGGGAAGTAGGGAGCTTGTTTCATTCCGCCTCCCTTTCCCCTTCAGTGCCACCCGCTTCGGATGCGCCATTTTCGCTTTCCACTTTCTTCTTCAACGCTCGCCCAAGGCTCCGCCCAAGGCTGCGCCCATACTGGAAATCACTCTCAATCTCACGCAGCCCTCGCCTTCGGCACCATTCCTTGTAGCTCCGGTCCCATGCCGCCTTGTTAATCACTCCACGCCCCAATCCCTGGACCGATGCGACCGACATTGCCTGCGCTTGCTTGGGTTTGTACTGAATCGAATCGCTGCTCATTTTTTTTGTTCCTTTCGATTAGTTATTCCATATCCTCATGGCAAAGTACCTCCCTTACTCAGAACGAGCGGCAGGAATTCCCTCCGCGACCGCCCCCAGCTTCCGCCTGGGGTGCTCGCGAGAATCACGCACACGCCCGGAGGCGCAATCTGCTCGCCGCGTTTCAGGAATCGGGAATCGGTTTTGCGACCCGTGAACACGATCTCTACGGTTTCGATTGCGCTATGGTCCGAGAACATGGTCCTGGCTTGCTTGCGCCAGTAGTTCTCACTGACCTCGCGACTATTCGGCGTGCTGGTGGCCCACTCGGATGGGGCGGTTCGATGGTATGTCATTTTGTGTTTTTTGGTTGGTTGTTTTGTCGGTTGGTTACTCGTTATCGAGTCGAAACTGCGCATCCATCACTTCATCCTGGATGTATTGCCCGGAAGAATGGCGGATTGAGTAAGTCAGAAAACTATTTTCGCCATTCCTACGGCGGATGGATGCAAGGTGTTTCCGCTGTGCGCGAACTGCGGCTCGGGCGGAGCGGTGGCGGCTAATTAGGGATCCGTTGAAGGTATCGGTGAGGATGTACATGGGGATGGTTGTTGTTGTTGCTTTTGCTTTTCCGCTGACAGGGCATCCCGGTTTGATTCCGGAAGGCCGTGGTCAAAGGAGAAAGGCTTATTCTGTTTCGACAGTTCCGCAGGGAGCGACAACTCGCAACGGATCGGATCCGAGCTTCACGATGGTTTCTCTCAGGATTTCGATTTCTTGGTGTTTGGTCATACACTTAGGGGTTGGTTGTTAAAGGAAAAGGGACAAGAACACAGCCGCTCCAATGCATATCCCGGCGAAAATTGTGCCGAGGAAATCCCACAGCCAGTAGTCGGATGGGTGCTTTGGTGTTTTGTTGTGGTTCATGGGAGGGGAGTGGAAGGGGACTAGATTAATGGTTGTCATCCGAATAAATCGCATCCCGATCCTCGACCACCGGGCGACCGTGTATCCCGCCAGTCTTTTTGTGCCCGGCCAAAGCCAAGGCCCTGGATAGAGTCAACTTACGGATTGAGCTATTGCGCTGCCAGCGCAACACGCCGTCTGCGCCGGCGGCTGAGATATAGCAGACAATCTCGTAGGGGATCTGCCATCGCCATGCGCCCTGCTGGCAACGGACGATACGGGTGGTGGTCTTGGGAGTAGTGGAGGTGGTCATGGGAGTGGAGGTCATGGGAGTGGGGGTTATAGGCTGAAAGAACCCACCAACTAAGGTGGGCCGGTTCAACCGGTAACCGTCACTTAAAGTCCGCAATAGCCTGAACCACTTTTGCACCTGCTCCATGAGCCTTGAATCCAATAATGACGCTCCGGTCGGATTTCGCGCACAAACGGCATTTGTTGCACGTCATCCCATCCACCTTTTGAGCGGGACATAAAACGACGTCCCTGCCGGCGGGCGTTTTTCCGCGAACACCGAAACCGGAGGGCAGAACTACTACAACTGGGCCTGCATCCAGATCCGACAGGGTATCGGCGTGAGACAACGTGTTTGCTGACAGGTTAATGGTGAAGCCGTGTCCATTGGAGAACCGCACGGCGGCACGATTGGCTGTTTCCTGGTTCCCGTTGCCGATTAGCGGCTTGTGTGTGTAGGTAAAGCCGCGCTTGCCTTCATTCGCTTTAACAAGGTGCCCGAGGGCTTTTGTATCAATCGAGTTCCCGGATCCGGGCAGGTCCCCCGCTTGATTGTGCCGCCAGAATGTCCCGGCAGGGAGTTGCGACACAGTGAACACAAAGTCGGCCCACGGTGTTCCGCGATCGCCTTTCGTCACAATTGCCCAATGGATCCCGAGCGGTCCGCCTTTCGCGTAGCAGCCTCGTATGTAAAACGGACATGCCGGCGGACATGTTTCCCGCGTTGAAGTAGAAACAGGGATCGGCCCAGTTTTGATGTTACCCGATTGAAGTGTGAGATGAAAAAGGGACATGATGTTAGGGGGGTGGGGAGTTACAAGTTACAGGAAAAGAAACAGAAAAAGGCATGCTGCGATGAGGATGCAAAGAGCGATTGTGCCGAGGAAGTCGAGGAATGAATCGGAGTCCATGTTGCAAAAAGTAGGGGTTGGCGTGAAATAGATCAATACAAAAGAGGGGAAAAGTAAGAAAAGATGGAAATGGTTGAAGGGGAGGAGAATGGGTTGCGAAACCAACGCGAAACCGCTAAGAAACCAGTGCAACCGAGAACCGAATGGCTCCGATCGAACAAGAAAAATGGGAAAAGGCGAAAGCGCTGAAACTCGCAGGCCGCTCTTGGGCCGGTATTGCAAGTGAATTGCAATTGCCGGTAGGTACGCTAAAAAGCCGGTGGCATAGAGAGAATCTGGCGCAACTCGAAAAGGGAATGCGCACGGAGCAAGCCAATCTCCCACAGAGAATCGTTCAGAATGCCGACGCAACCATCGAGGAAATCTCAAAACGCGTCCGCGATCTACTCGCCGCCGATAGTCTCGCCACGTCGCTCCGCGTGCAACAGTACAACCCTGCCGACATCCGGGAGGAATCAATGCGAGAGGGTGTAATGGGCAGCCTAGTCAAGCGTTCGGCCCAAGTACTGGGTTGGGAATCCGCATCCTCAACCGTGCAAGTCCAAGTGGGTGTTATCGCGAGCCTGCCGGACCGACCCCAAGTCGATGAATAGGGCGCACAATAGGGCGCACAATAGCTATTATATTCAATTGCCCCATTAGTTGACCGGTCACCCAACAAAAAAGAATGCTTTCCTAGGGCAAAAGGTGTAGGAAGCCGTGCCAGGGGGGGGCCCCTCAAGGGCGGGGGTCGATTTAATATAGCCCCCACAAAATTTTTTGGTACTTTTGGATGCAACGAAAATGTATGCACCTTATGAGTGATGAATCTGTTGGAGATCAGAAATACGAGAACATTCGTTTTGTGATAGGTCCACCTGACCAGGAGGCGACTGAGTACGAGTTTAGTTTGGATTGTGTGCGTTTGGTGATTGGGGATGACGGGAAGGTCTTGGAGATCCAATTGATGGGAGTGGAGAAGGAAATGGTGGACGAGATGGGGATTCGCGAGTGAGGATTTGGGTATGGCTAAAAAGAATAATAACATTGATGATGCGTTGAAATTCCAAGCTCAGGGCAAGCTTGCTGTGACGGTGGCGGCTGCTGGGCCGATTCCGTTGAAGATTGTGACTCAAGAGGTTTTGAAGAAGACTGAATCCGTGGCGGTGCAGGTGGAGGTGGCCAACCGAACGGAAGTGGATGGGCGCACGGAGAACTGATCGCCTGTGGACGCCAATACAGTTATCGATAACGGGTAATTGGCTGATAATAGACAATTAACTTGACCAACTTACTTAGGATTAGGAGGGTCGGGTCGCTATACCGAGTCTAGCAACTCGGGATTTGGCCTAACCCCTTGGATTGGCCTACCGAGGAAATGATCCGTTTAGGTTATACATGCGCGTGCATGAGAATCGAGGCGGGAAACTGTCGGTAATCCTTTTAATCCTATGAGTTGTAATGTTTTTGACGCATTCGCGCAGGCTACCCAAAGCCTTGCACAGGATGTGTATAAGCGGGCGAGTTATCGCTCGATGTGGCTGAACATGATTCAGCGTGGCGAGTATCCCCAGGGTACTGGTTTGACTCAGACTTCATTCATTTCCGGGCCTATTGAGCCTGATGCGAGCGAAGATTGGTCGGCGGTTACCACGGCGAATGGCAGCAACGGTGGCGCTTGCGATCAGACTTACACCACGATTGACGTGGGTTTTGATTCGGTGAACTGGTCTCCGGAGCAGTTCAATCTTCAGGGGCCTGAGTTGTGTAAGGATGATCTGACTTTCGATCATCGCATTGAGGCATTCCTGAATGTGTACCTTGAGAAGCTGAGCATTCGTGCCCAGCGTTCTTGGGAGCGTCGTTACGAGGCGTTGTTCAGCAAGTTCTCGCTGTCGGCGGTGGCCAACGCGAGTTTTGACATTGATTCGACCATTCCTAGCGGTGTAAACCAGTTTGCGTGGAAGGTTGGATCTAGCACTGGCAAGGCGCTGAATCAGGCGACGAGCGAACTGACCCAGGAAATGCTGGATCAGGTTGCGGTGAACATGATCCGTAACGGGGCGACCAATCCGGACGAGGCTGGCTTTATCAGCTACTCCTCGGACGGGCCGGTATTCCCGCTGTACATTGGGCTTGAGGCTTCTCAGCGCATTGCTCAGAACACCAGCGACTTCCGCACCGACCTCCGTTACGCGGACATGGGTGCTGACGGTGTAGATGGTTCGGGGTCTGGAGCGCAGTTGCTCAAGCGCATTGGTGCAAATCGGCAGATCAAAAACTTCCGGCATGTGCCGAATCTGTTCCCGCCTCGATGCACCTATGGTTCTGGCGTTTACACCTATGTGGAGCCGTTCGTTAAGTCGGCCAGCACGGGCACGTTCAGTAAGGGGTACAAGTGGACTGTGAATCCGTCTTGGACCACGGCACCTTACGAGGTCGCGTTTGTGGCGACTCCTTGGGTGTTCAAGAGCCATGTGATCCGGCCTGTGAACCAGGTTGGGAATCTGGCTTGGAAGCCGACGAACTACATGGGCGAGTGGATCTGGGTTACGGGTGCGTACAAGTTCCAGACGGACTCGGGCGTGCCTTGCGTGGATCCTTTGGACACAAAGGGCCGGCATTTCGCTCAGTTCAAGCACGCTCCGGAGCCGATCTTCACGAACCAAGGGTTCACGATCTTCTTCAAGCGTTGCGCCGGCAACCTGACTACGATTACTTGTAGCTAAGTTGCTTTGATTGCGCGATCCCCGGGGTCATTTTATTGATCCCGGGGTTTTTGCTTTTTGCTATTGATAGGCTTATGTGAATAGCGTTGAATGATTGCGACATGAAAAAGTCCGCTGGGTATAGCTATCCTGAATTCGACATTCCGAAGGGTTTTCAGACTCCGGAAAACCTGGCCAACGATGCCCAGTTTGAATCGCTTGCCACGGTGAAGCTTAAGGGGAACGGACGCGCCTGCATCATGGCGTTGGACGGAAATCCGTTGGGGGGTCAAGATGCGGATATTGGTCCGGAGAAGGCCAATGACGTGAAGGAGTCGAACGCGACGGATGACCGGCCCGGATTTGTTCAGGTGGCTATGGGGGCTATGCGCGGCGGCGGAAAGAATGGGGGAGGGATTTGACCTATGGCAAATATCGCATGTTCAACCGCTGAGACGGTTATCAATTCCGCAGGTTCTTTTGGATGCAAGAGTGTTCGGGAGCGCGAATTGGCGCTGCTTGGGTATCTGGCGGCAATTGCCGAGGGCGTGGGCAATGGTCCGGCGGGAGTCACTGCCAATAGTTCGAACGGCGTGAAGAGCGGCGCGGGCGATGCGATCCAGGCCAATCTTAGCCGCACGGACGTTCAGATTCAGAATCAGGGAACGAACGTGCTGTATGTGAAGTTTGGCACGGGCTGCACGACGACCAATTACGATGTGACGCTTGCGGCTTGCACCGTGGCTGCGGACGGCAAGGGTGCCCTGTATTCGAACACCGGATATACCGGAATCGTGTCGGTGGCCGGAACGTCTCCGAGCTATACGATCACCGAGTTTGTCGCGGCTCCTTAACTCATTAATACGTTATGCCTGGCAAAATCTTTCTTTCGACTCCGGGTGGTGGAACGAGTTATGCGTACACCCCTGCGGACGTGGCCGGTTCCACTGGCCCACTGACTGTACTGGGTGGAACGCTGACGGGAGCTTCGACTCCGTTTCTGAATCTTAGCCAGACGTGGAACAATGCGGCGACCACGTTCACCGGCGCGTTGATTAACGTGACGGACACGGCGAGCAATGCCCTATCACTTCTTCAGGATCTCCAAGTTGGCGGAACGAGTAAGTTTAAGGTTGATAAGACTGGGCTAATTACCACCGGAGTCGCCAGTGGTTCAATGGCATTTGGAACATCAACCTCAAACGGATTTTACGTTCAGGGCGCAAACTTTGCATACCAATCCGGTGGAAACAAGCTTTGGCTATCTGCTACAAATCAATTTTCATTAGTAGCAGGATCGCGATTGTCTTGGGTTTCAGGATCAGATCCGAACGGAACCGAAGATGTATTTTTATACCGAGATGCGGCGGCTACGCTTGCCCAAAGAAACGGTGTAAATGCCCAAGGTTTCCGCGTTTACAACACCTTCACCGACGCAAGCAATTTTGAGCGCGGAGCGATGGATTGGGCTACAACCGCCAACACTTTGACGATTGGAAGCGCAAAGGCTGGAACTGGTACTGCCCGTTCGGTTAACTTCATTGCAGGCGGCGTTGTTGCAATGACTATCGGTACTGCTGCCGATGTTCAGATTCCAAAAACTGTTAC
>Ga0304728_1002286_pt1 | contig 12407 bp, 26 predicted proteins | sample C_130625_MF_Meta_FD_190476 | JGI IMG/M metagenome (GOLD analysis project Ga0304728, IMG submission 190476) | Freshwater microbial communities from Lake Croche, Canada to study carbon cycling - C_130625_MF_MetaG (v2) (version 2) | ecosystem: Environmental > Aquatic > Freshwater > Lake | place... | reverse complement strand
GCCATCATCGTAAAAGTAGTAGGTAGGTTTGCTCTCATCCACTACCGTAACCACAACGCCATCTACGACTTTGTGGTATCTCGTTTGAGACTTCCGAATCTTGTACCCCTCGCGCCTTGCAACTTCCAGCTTTAACTCAATGCTTCCTATCTGCATATGGTTTCGCACGGTCTCGCCACGAGTGATTAGCGGATGCCTTTTAGTCAATTCCTTGAGTTCGGTCATTTCAACATCCGATCAATAAAGGACGGTGTACAGGTCTTGGACACCAGTGGAATCTGTGCGTAGGTGTATCCCAAAAGGAACATGGCCACGGCCACCGCCCCTACCAGCGCAAAGAAGTCTTTAATGATGCTCATGCCAGCCCCGCGAGTTTGTTTGCATACCATGCCAGCTTGCCAGCATCTTGCACAGCATTATCCTTGTGCCCTGCCCGGCTTGCATACTTCAGCACGTTGCCCAGCAGATAGCCTTTGAACTCCTCCGGAGTAAGCTTGGCTTGGATGAAATCAATGGTCTCGATGCCGCCTACCTTGTAGTAGGCAGGGCTGTTGATGGGGTCAGAGGCTTTTACGGGGGCTTCCTCTGCGGGTGCTGGTCGGCGAATCAAGCGGATTTCTTTACGCTCCTCTCCCTTCTTCGTAACCTTACGCTTTTTAGACAGCCCACGGTTGAAATCCACTCGGCTTCTGTACTTGTCGCCCACAGCAAACAGCACCCCGTTTTCTTCACGGATGATGCCGTAGCGCAGCATGATGTTAACCATAGAAGTGGCGGTATCTTTTTTGTATCCAAGCGCTGCCATCTTTAAAGCAATCTGCATTTTGGTTTGGCCGGGGTTATCACGGACGGCGTTGAAGGTAGCTTCCGATACGGTAATGTTTGGTGTAGTCATAGGTTCAGTTGGTTGAGTAGTTTGTTCCCAAGCCTCCATAGCCTCGCGGGCTGCAGCGGCTTCGATTGCATCTTGCAGTTTTTGTCCGAGTACAGAAATCATTTCAATAGTCTCCAGCATCAAGTTGGGTTTCAAGTTCACTAACACGTTTGCGCAGGTCATAGAGCTCGTCGTCTTGGTCAGCGAGTTGGTTGTTGAGTTCGCTAACCGTGTCCTCAAGATGTTCAACATGTTGTTCAAGGGCTTCAGTGCGGCTCTCGCCGCCTTCCTCCGCCTCACGTATCGCCATCTCAAGGCGTTCACACACAAGGGTCAGTAGTCTGTCCTTGTGCTGCATTAGGTAAACTTCCTTAAGAAGCTCCTCGTTGGTTAAGTTGTCATAGTTCATGGGAAAGTAATCTCCAGTAAGTTAAGGTCCTTGTCTACTCTGAACCAAAGGATTGCATCGGGCGGGCCTTGGTCCATTTGCTTTAGATGCCCGCCTACACGGGCTACGTCCACAATCTTCTTGAGCCAAGGCGGGTACTTGCCTACCTTGCCGACGGTTGAATCGAGCGTCTTGGTTGTGGAACGTATAGCCCCATCGTCATCAATTGCATACGTTTTAATCGACCAATCACCATCGTATTCTTGGTACCTGATTTCCATTGTTGCTTCACTCATCCTGTCCCCAATCAAAGAAAACCACACAATAATCCCGTAACCTTACGCTTCGCTTACTCATGGTCACCCCAGTCAAAGGCGGACAGGATTTGGTCTACCTTCTGCTTAGTCAGCACACGAGTGCCATCTTCGTCACGAAGTTCCTTAGGCGTAACCCCAAGCAGCGCTTCTTGTAGTTGACGGCGGGCTGACTCCAATTGCGGGTCTTGCGTCACGTTCATGGCGGTCAGCAATTCGCACAGGTCAACTGCGCCAGTCACGATCGTGTCGTGAAAGATTTTCTTCTTGCCGTCTTCGTCCACGGTGAGCCGGTCGCTCAATCGTGACAGTGCCTCATACAGCCGAGTCCACGAGTCCTTGGTTGCCGATGCCAACTGCTCCTCCAGCCTGCGCTCGTACTGCTCCATAAGTTCTCGCTGAACATCGCTCTCAACATCTAACCTAAAGTCACCGGATGTTGGTAGCGGCACGAACGACAAGTCCATACGGAACCTACGTGCTACCTGCGCGGCATCGGGGTACTCGTTGCGGTCAAACAAGGTGCCCAGCTGGAACGCCGCCGCCGAAACCAAGGTCGAGTACTTCAACAAGAACGCATCGACCAGCCTATCGAACTCCTGCTGATACCGGTTCATCACCTGCTTGTAGTCCATCAGCGAGGCAGTGGGCAAGAGACGCGCACCACGGTCGTTCCACGGCAGGGTCAGGCGGTAGTGTTCGCTACGTGCACGGGCTTGAAACTTGGTGATGGCGTCCAGCTCCTTGCACTCGGCAAAGAGATTTTTGAAAACCGAGGCTGCTTTCTTAGAGCCGGAGCCCTTGGCCAGCGTGACCTCGGCTTGTGTTGTGCGGTCTTGCTTACGACCGGAGTAGATTGCAATGTTCAGGTCAACGAGCATTGCGGCGCGTGCCACGCCAGCGATATGGTTAGTAGTCATAGTAGGTCCTTCCAGTTGGTTGATTTGTGCATCTCCAGCATCGTCTTCATAAAGTCCGGTGGGAATACATCGTCGCCGATGTACAGCTTCTCAGTACTAGGGTTGTCGTTGAGCCCGCTGATTCGTACGAACCAGCCATCGTCCTTGGCGCGTTTCGCATAGGCTATGAGCTTCCCGCTTTGACTGCGCATATCCCACGTTGGCTCTATACCCGTGCCCATCGAGAGTTTCCATTTGTACTTATCCACTTTGATTTCCTTTCACGTTCATCATTAGTACAGCCATGCCCGTCTCTAGGTCAGGTACTTCAATTTCTTGGCCAGTACCGTTAACGAACACGGTGAACTTGAGCCCCGATGGACGGTGTGTCCACCCGCCTTTCACAACTTCTTGCTCCACGAAACCGTACGAGCTAGCTAGCCCTTCGTAAGTGGTATCGTTCTTGTCAACAAGCAGGTGCAACCGAAACGGTGTTTTCTCGGCCTCGTCAGGCTTAAACATTCTCCAGTGCATAGTCGTAACCTTACGGATTTAGTTTGGCTACGAGCTTCAGCGTGTCGTAGTACTCTTCAGGCATGGGCTTCACGTCAAAGGCACCGCGTGGGTCAAGTCTCTGTATCTCGTCCACGTAGCTATTCTTGTTGCCTCGAGTGCCCTTGCCCTCACCTTTATACACCTGCACAACCTCCTCGCATTTGTCCAGTATGCTCATCACGTCATACAGTTGGCGGTCGGTAAGCACTAAGTCTTTACCATTAACACTAAGCAGAAATCGCATTTTCAGTCTCCTCAAAAGTTACTTCATTACATTCGCACGAGTCGATGAACGCCTCTTCGCCAGTCAGGTGCTCGTACTCAGCTTCCAAGTCTTTGTACAGCTTGTCGGCCAGCACCTCGCAGAGGCTCATTATTTCGTCCTCAATATTCAAGTCGCAAAGCTGATCGTCAACCAAGTCATCCCATGCCTCGTCGTCAAGCCCCGCAAAGATGCCGCTAGGTGCTGATTGCAGCGGGGAGTGAAGGTTGACCCGCATGGCGTTGTGCCGATGAGACTTCTCTATTCGTACGTAGCTACCATCGTCTTTGCACGCTAGGTATGCGGCAGGGTGAGTGATGTTGTAGCCCTTGCCTTCCATCCATTCAGCCACATAGATACGCCCATCAAACGCCACGCCATCGCCCTGCGAATGGAACCCGCTGAACTGGATGTCGTCCACATGCAGACCCAAGCCCATGCAATCGACTTTGAAATCCTCATACACGGTCTCCCACCAGTCGTAACCAACGGCGTAGTTTGTCCACGCTTGGTACTCTTTCTCAAACCGCTTAGGGTAAAAAGTCTTTAGTTCGATCACGTTCATGATTACCTCCAATGATTAAAACTGTTGCCATGGCTTGCAGTGCCTCTTTGGCTTCTCGCTTAGTGTCAAACACATGGTCTTCCACTACAAAATTCACTGGTGCTATCCGTAGGGATAAGGTGTAAGTCCAGTTGCCTCGTGGGTGTCGTTTGTGCACCTCTCCGCATCGGACTACCCTGCCGCCATCAAGATACACTGTTAGCGAACCAAAATCGTCGTGTATCGACGGCACCCACCTAAACTCCATAGCTCCTCCCAATGAGTAGTACGGTTACGGTTTCCTTCAAGGCACGCATGGCTTTCCGTAAGCTTACGTATTCCACTTCCTCACAGTGCATCATCTCTGCGCTTAGGTTAACGAGTACGTGCGCGGTGTACGTGTGCTTCTTTTTGAACTCGTAGTTGTAGACACTCTCGGTCTCAAAGACTTCTATGTACCCGTGTCGGTACCCCCTGCCGGGGGTTACTAGGTTTAGTTCAGCCCCCGAAGCGTCCCACTTCCATTTAAGTTCCATAGCTTTCTCCGATGAGGATGGCACAGCAGATACCCTCAAGTTCGGACTTGGCATCTTCAACGGTCTTGTGGATGATGAGCACGGGCGGTCCGCTCAAGGCTTCACGTAGCTTGGGTGCTACTACTGCACGGGCACCATCGCCGTAGGGCATGACCCAGCCCACCTTCATGCCGTTGATGATTAACTCGGGGCGCTCGAAGTCCCCATCTTTCCATTCGATTTTCATAAGTCCACCTCAATTGTTCGTGTAACACTCAGGGCGTAACGCAGGCCATTGCCCCGCTGGTTTTGTTCTATGTCGTCGTAGTCCTCACCGACACGCATGAACTCGTAGTTGTAGCCCTCCATGTCGCCTATGGCGTCCATCATGGAATGTAAGCCCCGCACATCAGGGTAGCTGTCGTACCACTTGACGCTCTCAGTCGCAAACTTCAGCACACGGTGGCGGTCGAGCCATTCAAAGTTGCTCTCAAACTCTTCATACGTCAGCTTGAACGTAGTGTTCATTAGTACTTTGAGCGTGTCGTAACGCTCTGCATTCTGCTCATCGTTGTCGGGGTAGATGAGCACAGTTACATCTGAACGGTATCCCATTACTTTGCTCCCCCAACTATTAGTACAGCCGCAATGGCATCGGACAGCACCTCATCGTCTCGCACGATGTAGAGCTCGGTGTGCCAATCTGCATTTTCGTTTGCTCGGGTGTTTACCTCCAGCACCCGTCCGTTGAGCGCGTCGATAACCTCAACACGAACGCGCCCATGAGCCATAGTCTTTTGTTCGTGATTACCAAACATGCTGTTTTGCGCGGTTGAGGTTGCGAGTGCTTTGTTGTTTTGGTAGCTTTTGATTAGGTCTATGAAGAGTCCCATGTTCAGTCCTCCAATTTGATTGTTGTGCCGAAGGGCGCGACCATGTCGGTCGTGATTGCCCACAGCGTAGGTATGTCGGTGTGACCCCAGTCCCCTACGTAGCCGTCAGTGAGTTGGATGATGGCGTTGGGTTTGATGTTCTTCTTACGCAGGTAGTCGAACAGCACGGAGCCATCGGTGCCGCCACCGCCTTTGATTTTGAGGTTAGCCACAGCAAAGCTGCCTTCCTCGAATTCCTGATGACCGACGATGCCAGTGTCCCAGTAGATGACGTGTACCTTGCTTGGCTTAACCGTGTCGATGATAGATGTCAGCTCGGTAACGAACCGTGTCATCTCAGTGCCGCCGAAGATGGAGCCTGACGTGTCGAAGCCCACGACCAATTCCCGTAAGGTTACGCCCATCATGGTTGGCATGTACACGTCGTCAGCGAGGAACCTACGATTAGGTCTAGCCCACGATGACTCATCACGCCCCGAGCACGTCTCGGTAACGAACTCACGCAACGCCTTGCGCCAATCAACCTTGGGAGCCAGCAGGTCACCGAACATACCGTCCGAACTACCCGTGCCGTCTTTGCTACGTTGTTTGCGAATCATCTCGCCCTGACGGATAGCACGACCAATCTCGTCCTCCATCTCCTGCTCGGTGGGCGTCTCGCCCGCACCATCGAAGTCATGCTCGTCCATGCCACCACCGCCACCGCCATGCTGTTCATCGTCCTCGTCCTCAAGGTCGGTATAGATTTGCAGGACTGACCAGCCCTCGTACTTGCGCTTGGGTTGGACGCCCACGGCTGGCATCTTGATGAACCCATTGCCGGCATCGGTATCGACCAGCGACAGGTTAACGAAGTGGTCCATCGCCACGTTGGCTAGCTGGTGGTTCATCTTGGACAAGTACTTCCACACAGTTAGGTGGCGGTACGCCTTGTGCATAGCCTCGTGCAATACCAAGAAGCGCAACTCGGCGTCGTCCTTCATGTGTTGCTCGATGAAGGTTGGGTTGTATGCCACGTCCCAGCCATTGGTACACGCCGTGGGTACGTCCGTGGTTACCTTGACCTTGCCACAGGCAAGGATGCCTGACATGGCACAGAACTCTTTGTGTTGCATGATGGCAATGTGTGCCTTCTTGATGCGGTCTTCTACGTTCATGGTGTTTCTCCGAAAGTTCTAATGGTTAGAGGTTTGCGTTGTTTAAGTAGGGCATGTTGCGTGTGGTAGTCCTCCTCGGTTTCCATGTAGTTGCGTTGCGGCGGGAGCCACCCCGCGCTGATACGTCCGGGGTGCCAGTCTTTGTGTAGACGCACGATGGTGCGCCCGTCACTTGTGCGTTCAGTTACTAGCATCATTATCTCCACTGAAGTACTCGTGTTTCTGTTTGATGATTGCCATTGCGGAGTTAGCGAAGGTCTCGGTCACAGCCAGTAGCTGCTTCAAGTCATCGTTTGCTTGCTTGAGGATGTTGAACGACGATAGGTATGCCATGTCCTTCATGATTTCCTTGATGATGTCAGGCTTATTAACCATGGTCTTGCGTATGAGCTCAATGGCTCTACGCTCGTCGTAAGTGAATTTGGTTGTCATACTGCCTCCGATTAGAAGAACTTGCCGAGCTTGCTAGCGGCAGTCGTAAAGTTACGGTTTCGGCATGCCATGTTGACCTTGGCCTTGTTGGTGGCCAGCGTCATGACGAACAAGCTATGCGCCTCGAAAGACTCTTTGCCCATGCGCTCGGCGTACTCCATCACGGGGTCCATCGTCTGCTCGGACACACGGCCCGCCAACAAGAACGCCATCAGGAACATACCGCCTGCACCCTTGGGAATCTTGGTGGTCGATGGGGCCTTTACGATTTGTTCAAAGAGTGGTAGTTGATCTGCGAGGTTAATCACCGCCTCCATCTGACGCGCCGCAGGTTCACCAATAGTGCCAGCCAGCGCAGGCAAAACCGCCGAGCCAAGCGTGGAGCGTGCCGCAATGATGTTGCTTGCCTTAGCCAAAGAACGTGGGGAACAGAAGCCCTTCACCACGCCGGCCATTGGGTTGAAGATGTACGGGTTCTTGGCATTCTTCTCGAGGTCAACGTAGCAGTCGAATATCTCCGGTGTCTGCTTGGCGAACGCCATTACCTCGGGGCAGATGTTGTTGGACGATGCCCACTGCAACCACTCGTCGCTTGTTGGGTTGGAGATTGTGCACACGGTCATGCGGTTGTAAGCATGGGCTGGAATGCTGTCCCCTACGCCGTCCGTCTCTAGGTTAGTAGTTGCGAAGATGATGCTACCCGCTGGCAACTGCAAGTCGCCGATGCGCCGCTCAAGAATCACGGGCAGGAGCATGTTCATCACAGGACGGCTGGACTTACCCAACTCGTCAATCATCATAGCCACAGGCTTGGTCTGATTGCGACCCACACCGAAGCGGGCATTGGGAGCGTATTCCGTGATGAGTTCCTCACGGTCAACCACAGGCATGGCAATGTCGCCGAGGTCAAGGTTAGCGGCATCGATGTAAGACAGGAAGTGGTCAGGGAAAGATTCACGGATGGTATGCAGGATTGACGATTTGCCGATGCCGGGCTGGCCACGGAACAGGATGGTGTTCGTAGTGCCGATGGTACGAACAAGAGTTGCGGCTTGGGAAAGAGTTACGTTCATGATTTGCTTTCGAGATTAAAAGTTCTAATGGTTAGAAGTTTGTTAGTTAGATGTTGATGATAGAAGTTGATACTTACTTGGGGATTACAGTTACCTCCGTTTCTAGGTTGTCGTACATACCGGACTTGGCGTTTTTCATGATGCCGTCCCAGCAGGACTTGACATCACCCACTTCAATGGTGTCGAACGTGTAGCCACCCTTGTTACCTGCTATGGCATAGTGCCAGCGCTTATCGTACTTACGCTTAGAAATAAACGTCAACCAACTTGAGGCGTTTTCTGAATCGGTCAAGAAGTCAGCTATGTTTCTGATGTAGTCAGTAAAGTGCTCGGGCTCATGCTCTGCCATGCCGTACAGCATGGGGAACATATCCTTGAACCCTGACTCTTGGATGCCCTTCTTGAACTCGGCCACCTCAGCCTTGTTGATGCGCTTCGCTAGGAACTTCATGGGTGGGCTGGTCAGTTGGCGGTCGGCATTGAACTCCATGCCGTTGTAGTACACGTAGTGCCCATGCGGGGTGCTCACCACTAACTGGCTCAGGCTCATCACGGACTTAGTCCCGATGCTCATGCCAAGGCGGGTGATGTGGAAAGCATAGTTGAGCCATGTCTTGGTGGTCGAGCTGCTCCACCAGCGGTCGAGGCGAATGGTGAGGGTGCCGTCCTTGCGCACGGTCAGGATGTCGGTCTCATGCATACGCACAGCCATCGTGTTGTCGTCCACCTGCCGGATACGGATGTGACGCTTGGTGCGCTTCTCAAGTGGGGCGTCGCCCTTATACATGCCACGCTTGTAGGCATGGGAGTTGAGTCGGCGGGAGAGTAATTCAAACGGTGTCATGGTTAGTTCCTTTGGAAAGTTCTAATGGTTAGAAGTTAGCGGGGGTTAGTAGCTGACTGGGGCATATCCCACTCGATGCCCGTCTCGACATTCCTCATAAAGTACTCGTGCCCGAGGCCAAAGTACTTCCATTCAAGGCGGCTGTAAAAGAATCCTTCGGCTACTACTTCACCGGTTTGTTTGTTGATTACTTGGTACATGGTTAGGTCTTTCTGTAAGGTTACGGATTTAAGGGTAGGTTGCAACAATCTCAGGCCATTGCCGCCGGACTACGGCTTGCGCGTCCAGTCTTGATGCGAACCACTTGGCCAGTTTGCGGTCGCAGTCTTGTAAAAGTAATGCAGGGTTGTCGTAGCATGGTGGCGTGGGTATCCAACGCTTACTGGCCGTCATAATCTATTCTCCTTGGGGTTGGTTTGTCGTAAGGTTACAAAGGCGGCGCTGGACGTGACGAGTTGGTAGTTGCCTTTGGTGTACTCCTGCACCACCGTCCAGCTTTTGCGCTCTTGGCGTGCGGCTTCCTCGCCGCACCATATACATACACGATAGCCCAGCGCCGCACGGCGTGGGTCGATGTCCTCGCCACAGTTACATATGCTCATGGTTGTTTCCCTTCAACTACAAACGCGCCCCATGCCTTGTTGCAGTTACCAGCGTATACCTCTGCCCACATCCGGTCGCTAAAGGCTTGGGTTGTCATAAGAATAAGTCGGGGAGGGTTGACTGTTGCGTCAGTGCCCAAAACAAAATAGCTCATGCTGTCTCTCCTGATAAGGCGTTCACTGCATCGGCGGCGTAGAACCACACGTGTTGCTCGGGGTTGTTGCCCATGTCGCACCACTCTTCGTAGCTGGTCGCCTCGGTGGTGAGTACGTAGTCCAGCACAGTTAGTAAGTGGTCGAGTTGCTCGGCGGTAAGTGGTACGGTTTTCATGGTTAGGTCTTTCTGTAAAGTTCTAAGGATTAGAAGTTTGGTTTGGATAGCGACTGCTATCGGGTAAGACACGGGGTTGAGCCCATGCCTTACACGCTAGGCCGTCTGATATTGACGGCGGTCGCCCAGACGCTATGTCTGTCGAGTGCGATAGGTGTTTTTCGTATGGACATATCCCACCCCTTGGTGGTTCCCATACGCTGGTTGTCTTAGCGGTGGCATACCGTGTTGCCACATAAACTCCAGTTACCATTTAGGCACTATGCAGTAGGGTATTCACCCTACTATGCGTACGCATTGCACGTTGCTATCTCCCCGCTGACACAAGCCTATGGGGATACACCACAACGTGCTGGGACTGACTACCCAACGCCTATTCACCGAGGCAGTCTTGGGACTTTCGGCTTCTGTATTGTTACAGCGGCGGTTTTGTTGAGGGCCAAAGTTCTAATGGTTAGAACTAATGAAACCCGATGTATGTAGCAGGGTTAAAGAACAAGGGGCGCATAATATGCAAGGCTACCCATAACTCAGAGCGATATCCAAGTCGATGGTGCAAGTATAACACACTATACCCCCCCTTGTCAAGCCCTATTTCAAAGTTCTAACCATTAGAACTTTGCTCCTGCCGAGCCATGATTTGATGCACACGGATGAGTGAGAGGTGGTATTTTTTGGCTACGGCAGGGCGGGTTGCCCCTGCCAGCACCTCCGCTCGGATTGCGGCATCTCTCGGGTCGTTAAGTGTTTTGGGGTGTATGTATGCAGTCAGGGCGTGGGCTGCGGCTTCGTGTAGGTCACCCGATGGGTGTTTGTCTGCAAGGGCTTGGGCGAATGCGTCCGGCAGGTCGAGTGCGAGTTTGGTGGTCATGTTTGCTCGGTGGTCATAGGTTACGGTTGCTCAAAGATATTTCGGATTGTGGCGGCGGTCGCTTCGTGTTGGCGTGCGTAGGCATCGGCCTTGCCTTGGGCCACTATTTGGCTAACCCTAACTATAGATAATCCGTACTCTTTAGCTATTATATGGTGGCGCACTCCGGCTATCGCCTTGTCTGCAATGGCGGCATCACGCTCTGAATTATGTATGGGTCTGCCACGTTGGCCATTTGCTATTATGTATGCCTTGATGGCCTTATGTATGGTTCGCGTGGGGTCGTCTCCGAGCAAAGAGACCACGTTTTCGGGGATTTCGAGGGTGAATTGCATAGGTAAGTGCCTTATGTAGTATGGAAAACATAAGTATACATGATTTAGGGTGTTACGGTTGTTACAGCATGTTACAAATGGGGTTGTAACATACGTTTGAGAGGAGAAAGGGGTAGAAAAAACCGTAAAGTTACGATGTTACGCCCAAAAAAGAGCAAAAACGCCCGAGAGCCCAAATTCACATATAGTAATAGTAATAGTAATCATAGGTAAACCATATAAACGTATTATTACTATATGCCCAAACTCAGCTGTGGGGATTCGTGACCTAAAAACTGCGTAACATCGTAACAACTAACAAAACAAACAAATCTAATCTATCTAAGTTATTGATTTATATAGACATTTGCTTTTATTAACCCCATAAGTATATGTTACAAAGCACTTGTAACATGCTGTAACACGCGTAACAGACTCCACAGGCTCCACAGGCTATGACAGTTGTCGACATTGCAAAAAGTACAGACGAAAAAAAGCCCCGCCGAAGCGGGGCTGGTTGGAAACTTCTAATGATTAGAAGTTATGCTTCGACAAACTCGGGGTCAATCTCAATAATCATGTCCAACAGCGTCGCGGCGTCATCAGTGCGCTGCAACAGTCGCGCCATTGCCAAGCACTTTGCCAACTCTTTGCCGTAAGATTCGACGTTCACAGTTTTACCCTTAGGTGCCGTCACTTTGCCCGATGCCTTCTCTTTTGATTTATCATTTGCCGCACTAGGTGAAAACGGGATGCCCGCTTCAAAGCACACCCAATAAGCGCCGGCATAGCATCGGGCAGTAGATTCGGACAAATCGCCCAATAGCCCGTCAACCGTGCACGCTTCAAAAAACGCTTTGATTTCTGCCCGCGCGGGATTAGTACGCGCGTTCCCTTTCATAAAGTCCGCTTTTGTACCTTTCATTTTTAGGTGCATCGAATCCATAATTTGCGTAATGATTCGGTTGCGGGTTTCCGATGCATTTTTATAGGCATCATCTAAGTGCAGCATTGCATCGGATGCATTAATGTAGAAGTGCTCAATCAAAGTAGGGTCAAACGTGGTGACTTCGAGGGTAGCAGTAGCGGATGTAGAGAACGTAGACATAATATATTCCTTAGAAGTAATGGAAAGTTTAGAAAATATCGGCACCGGATGATGTCGATGTCTGTATTTTAGGGGTTTCGTTTTACATTGTCAATACTTCTAATCATTAGAGCTTTGAAACGGCGCTGGCGTGACAGTACCGGCCCCCACCCCGGCAAAGTGGCTTTGGGACTCCGCCATCGGGCATACACTGAGTGATCGACACAGCCCCACCACTCCATAAAATAATATACCTTGCTATACTAAAAATAGCCCGCAGTTGGACCCACCCCCCTTAACCTAGGAACACCCCCGGGTGCAAAATAAACACCCCATGCAAAAATATAATACAATGCGCGAAAATCACTTAGGAGTGCGGCCCCCTCCATGTATACCTTGACCATTGACAACGACATTCCGCTAGCGGAATTTAGCCCGACGTTTGAATCTCT
>Ga0304728_1002284_pt1 | contig 12411 bp, 7 predicted proteins | sample C_130625_MF_Meta_FD_190476 | JGI IMG/M metagenome (GOLD analysis project Ga0304728, IMG submission 190476) | Freshwater microbial communities from Lake Croche, Canada to study carbon cycling - C_130625_MF_MetaG (v2) (version 2) | ecosystem: Environmental > Aquatic > Freshwater > Lake | place... | reverse complement strand
CAGGTAGACCCTTCAAGGCATATAACAATTGTTATCTTCTTCGTGCTGAAGAAGACACTCGAGAAGAGTGGTCTTCAGTAACTTGGCGAGCTATGTCTTGCCTTATGACTGGTGGAGGTATTGGAATTGATTACTCAAGGCTTAGAGCAGCAGGTAAAACACTTAGCCGAACTGGAGGCACTGCTTCTGGACCTATACCACTCATGTATGCGATCAATGAAATTGGGCGTAATGTCATGCAAGGAGGCAGCAGACGCTCGGCAATATACGCGAGTCTTAATTGGCAACATCCAGACGTTAATAAGTTCCTTGTTACTAAGAACTGGACACCAGAAGTAAGAGCTGCTAAAGAGAAAGACTTCAATGCTCATGCTCCTTTGGACATGACTAACATCAGTGTCAACTACGATGATGCTTCTTTAGATGGTGGACTAGCAGACAACCCCATTTTCCTACAGAATGTTCGTCAAGCAATGGAGACTGGTGAACCAGGGTTCTCCTTTAACTTTGGAGATAAGCAAAATGAAACGCTTAGAAATGCCTGCACCGAGGTTACGTCTGAAGATGATAGTGACGTATGCAATCTTGGCTCAATCAATATGGGCAATATTGAGAGTCTGGAAGAGTTCAAGTCGGTGGTTGAACTGGGAAGTAAATTCCTTGTCTGCGGGACACTACGAGCAGATCTCCCTTACGAAAAAGTCTATAAGGTTAGAGAGAAGAACCGAAGGCTCGGGTTGGGCCTTATGGGTATACACGAATGGCTCCTCAAAAGAAAAAGCTCCTACGAAGTAACACCAGAACTACACACTTGGCTAAAGGAATATAAGGATGGATCAGAATCAGCAGCCAACAATCACTGTGACCGATTGTTTGTCTCTCGTCCAGCAGCATATCGAGCAATTGCACCCACTGGGAGCATTGGAATCCTTGCAGGTACTACAACGGGAATTGAACCACTATTCTCTGTCGCTTATAAAAGGCGTTATCTCACCGATGGTACAAAATGGAGATATGAATATGTTGTTGACTCCACCGCAGACCTCCTTATCAAAGAATATAGTCTTGCCCCAGAGTCGATTGATACTGCCTACAAGTTAAGCCACAACTATGAGCAGCGAATTAAGTTCCAAGCAGACGTACAAGATTATGTTGACATGTCAATTTCATCCACAATCAATCTTCCTTCGTGGAATGCAAAAGGGAACGAAGAAAGTTCAGTTGGAGTGTTTGCATCAATACTTGCTAAGTATGCTCCGAGGCTTCGCGGATTCACATGCTACCCAGATGGAAGTCGTGGAGGTCAACCCCTAACCGAAGTACCTTACGAAGAAGCTATAAAGCACAAAGGTGTCATCTTTGAAGAACATGACATCTGTGACATCAGTGGCAAAGGTGGTAGCTGTGGTGTGTAACTAGTAACAACTCTTAAAAGTAAGAAGCCCCTTAATAGGGGCTTTTTTATGTTGTTACTTAGCAGCTACGTTGTTTATTTTTTCTAGTGTTCTTAGTCCACCTAAACCTAACATACCCATAAGAATGGGCATCATCTCAGTCATATTAGCTGGTAATACTTCTATTTTATAAGCAGTAAAAGCTAAAGCAACCTTAAAAATAGGAAGACCAATCCAGTTCCAAGCACAAGCAGCACCGCATATCCAACCTATAGCCGGTCTCCAACCGGATACAAACACACTAGGATTAGCAGCTTCAGTCTTGTTGATGTCTAGTTGTCCTTGAACAACCATAACAGCAGCAGCTAGTTGTTGTGCTTCAGCAGCACTCTTGTCAGGCCATATTTTACCTATAACAGTTTCAACTAAACTGGATACAGCACCAACACCTGTAACATCAAGTCCCATCTTAAACTCCTACATGGGTGTTAAAAAGTTTTTGTTCAGCAAGTCTACGGTTCTTTAGGCCGTTAACTTCTACAAACATACCATTAGACCTAATCTTGTCCCACACTAGAAACTGGTTAAAGGCTTCATTGAAGTCGTTAGTGTTAACTTTCTTCAACAAAGTAGAGTTTTGTAAAGCATGGTTGCCTACGTTGTAAGCAAAGATTACCAAAGCATCAAACTGGTTTTGGTTGATGGTACTAGTAACACAACCATTCACACAATCAACAGCCTTCTGAACATCTCTAGTTAGAAGCTCAGTAGCTTTAACTTGGTCGATGATGTCGCCTGTAGCTACACCATCTCCTTTAACAATCAGATGACCATAACCAACAGTCATCTTACCTCCAGAGTCAGGATAGGGTTTACCCTTAAAGCCCTCTAGAGTTTTAAGTAGAGACAGACCAGTGTTAGAAAAGTTCATAAGGTTATGTCTGTTGTATGTGGTCATGCGTCCTCAGCACCTTCAAACTCAGGCCGCTGCTTGATCGTAGAGTAAAGCGTAGCACGGTCAGCCCCGGCAGTGTAGTCCTCACCAGCGATCTGCACCTTGCCAGCACTCAGAGGTTGCTTACCCGCTTCACGGGCTTCCTTCGATGCGTACCCGTAAAAGGTCACCTCGGTGCCCTTACCTTTGAAATCTTCTTGCACCGCCCCAATGTTCCAGTAATTGGCTGGAATTCCGTAGTCGGTGTCAATGGATTTGATGAGCGCCATGTTTATCCTACAAGTAAACGACGGACTGTGCCGCCAGAATCTGTGATATTAATGTACCCTGTGGGGGTGAGGATAGTGCCCGTGTATGTACCGAACCGCACGTTGCCTGTGCCCTTGGGGGTCAGGGCTAGGTCTATGTTGGTGTCGGCTCCTTCCGAGGAAAGTATTGGAGTTGCGCCAGCAATGCTTCCATTGACTGCCAAATTGTTTACAGCAGAATTTCCGCCACCAATTCTAAATTGCAAAAAAGAAGCATTTCCGCTTGAAAATCTAATTGCGCCTGTGCCTTTAGATGTTAAGCCAAGTGCTAGATTAGCATCGCTGCCTTGTGCTGAAACAAGAGGTGATGAGCCCGTAGAACCACCAGTAACCTGCACATAGTTGACTGCGGAGGCTGTGTGGGCTACTTGAAATTGAGTTGATCCACCAGCACCATTAGAAACGGGTGAAGAAACAGAAGTAGCAAATAGAAATGCAGTAGCCGCAGTAGAAGTTGTCCCAAAATATGCCGCAGCACCAAAACCTAGATATGAAGCTCCAAAACTACTTTGAGTTCCAACCATTGAAAACGCAACCGTTGTATTAGTTGGGTTATTTCCATTACTGTTTTTATCAACAAGAGCTAATATGCTACTGTTTGGCGTTGAAAGTGTGTGGATATTTCCAATGGTTTTTTGAACGGTATTACCACCAACAGTAGTATAAGCAGCAGCACCAGAGCCACCACCGCCCGAGAAGGTCACTGTGGGTTGTTCAACGTAGCCTGAGCCTGCGTTGGTGATGGTGAATACAGTATTAACACCATAACTTAAATTAAATGTAGCACTAGAACCCGTACCGCCAGTAACACTAACAGGGTTAGTTGGGGCTGTGCTGTAAGAACCAAAGTTGGTAATGGTGACGCTGGTAATAACGCCAGAAGACACGGTTGCGACAGTCAACTGGACAGCAGTACCTGTGCCGCCAGAAACAGTCAATACATCGCTAACTGTGTATCCTGTACCTCCAGATGCAATTGTTGCGCCGCCAGTGCTTAAAGTAACTGTTGCTGTTGCTACCGCTTGAACACCACCGGCAGTAGTCGGGGCAGTAATGGCAACAGTTGGAACGCTGGTGTAAGTTGACCCACCGTTTGTCCTAGTAACAGCAGTAACCGTACCCCCGTTACTGATGTTCACACCAGAAGAGCCCGCAGCAAAGTCAATAGCTCCAGTGCCTTTCGACTGGAGTGCCATGCTGATGTTGGTGTCGGTTCCAAGGGTCCGGAACTGCACGGCCTTGGTTGTAGCCCCGCCTGTCAACTGGCCGTAGTTTGCGGAGCCGCCACCGCCTATCAGGGTGGTGAACGTGCCCGTGTTGGGGATGACGTTGCCTATGGGCGGCGGGCTGGACAGATCAAGGTTATTATCTTGAGAAATAATAATAGTTGATGGTCCAGTAACTATAGACACACCAGTACCAGCAGTAAGATAAGCAGGAGTAAACTTGTGGTCTGATGTTCTGCCTATTAGAAGCTGTCCATCTTTACCACCAGTAACTGCTAGTGAATCTACCTGGATGTTACCTCCAGTAATGGATACAGCATTAGAGTTCTGATCAGCCATGTTTCCAAAGACTTTGTTACTAAGCCTTTGGAACCAATCTCTCCAAACAAAACATTCTTCAATCTTATCCTGAGGAATAGGTACGTTTAGTTTAGCCATACTTTTTATCCGTAAAGCCCATCTTACGAAGTGTTGGTAGCTGTTCTTCTAGTCTACAACCAATGTCAATTCTGTACCCAATGCTATTAGGTATATGGATCTTCTTTTTAATGGTGTCGTAGCAATGCTCACGAGCATCTTCAACAGTCTTGCCTGTACCAGTAACAATACAAACGTAGTTACCAGCCGTAACAAACTGTTCTTGGTTGAGCTTGACTTCACCCTTGACCATAGCAGGAGCCTTACCACACATCACTTCAGCAAGGTGTACGTTCCTAGTAACGTCATCCATAGTCAAGTCAAACATGGGGTAACCAGCAGACTCAGACTTAGGAGTACCCTTGTCAAAAGGGTAGGGAGGCATAGAAATCACCACACCACAAGCAATCTTGTCAGAGACTCGTAGGGTGTCTTTACCATCTATAAGGTCCAACATCCATTGAGCGGGATCACCTTGGTGTAAGGCTTGTTGAATCATGAATAGAGGCCACCCTGGTCTCATGGTGAACTCTAGAGGCCAAGGACATCCCTTGTCATCAATGATGCAGTTGACATCAATGTAGCCTGTGTAGCGTAGTCCCTTGAGGTAGTCTTCCAATGGCTTAAGAACCATATCAGCTAGCTTACATTCCTGGTGGTAGTAAACAATGGTTCCTTCTTCACCAGTAGAGACCCCAAGGTCTCCAGCTAGAAGCTTTTTAAACTCATGGTTGATACAGAAGTGTTTAGAGAAGCCACCTGGACCAAACCAACCTCCAACAGCTATCTCTATACCACCGTGAAACTCTTGCAGGATAAATTCACCTTTGTAAGCATTGTTCTTCTTCCACTTCTGAAGCATGAACACCATGTCAGCAGGAGACTTAGACACATAGCTAAGAGCCTTGTCACCGTCACCTAAAGGCTTGGATACATACCTCTTGTTGTTCTTAATAACGTAAGTGATAGCTTCATCATAGTTCTTAAACTTCTGGGAAGGGATAGTTTTGATACCAACCCTCTCCATAACTTCAGCACCATGTTCCCGGTCTTGTTCCCAACGATTGGTATCAATGCTAGGACCAATGATAGGGTAACCCTTGTCCCTGTACCGTTCTAATGGATGGATGTAATAGGTGTTGTCTGTACACACAATTAAATCAGCCCAGTTCATGTGTCGTTCCCAATCAGACACACGGTTAAGAAGACCACCATCACCTACCTGAGACCTAGAACCATCCTTGTTATTACGAATGTATGCACGTACTGTATGCCCATAGTCCATGCACCTAAGTGCAAAGTCTAGACACACACCACCAGCATCAATAAGAAGGATGTTCATGGTTTATAAGTTCCTTTTTCTCTCTTGGTAAGACGGGCTTTAGCTGCACGCTTTTCACGTTCTTTAGCTTTCTCAGTAGCAGCACGTTGCTTCTCGGTTCTAACCTTGATGTCTAACTGTTTGGCAAGTAGCTGTCCAGTAGTGTCTTCATCTTGACCTACACCCATCAACAAAGGAACTTGTGGTATTTGCTTAGCAGCATAAGTACCCAGGTCTTTGGCAATGTCTTTAGCAGGATCATCAGGATGGTAGATCTGTTTACCAGTAAAAATGTTCTTGTTAAAAGCAGCTTGACCAAGGGTAAGCAACATAGGATTAAAAGTAAACACAGGCCATATCAAAGCACTAGCATCCCTCTCACCTTTGATAACCTGTTCAGCAGCATGGATCAAGTGGTACGGCCCTGCTCTACGTTGCTCAGCACCTTCACCAAACATAGCTTGAGCCAACTTGTCCATCAATGGATAGACTACAGCCATAGCTACACCGATAGCAAGCATAGAGTCTACACCTTGTCGGAAGTGTTTACGACCTTCTGGACTCTTTAGGTTCTGTGGGTTTATGTCTTTGATAGTGTTGACCAAAGACTTCACCATGCCATAGTGATACCTAGAGAACATTGATACGTTAGGGTTCCTCAAGATCTTAGACAAGCCACGGCTACCAAGAACCTCTGAAGGCATACGGTAGTTAGGCATGTGTCGTTCAGCTTCTATGATGGCATCCTTAAGTTCCATCTTAGAACCAGTACTCTTCTCATGTCTACCCATGATCTCGTGTATCCATTGTACGTACATGACATCACGAGTAAACCACATAGCTTGTTGAGACTTGTTACTAATACCGTTGTACAAGTCACCAACAGTAGTACCTAGCTTCTTAGCTAGGTTACCTAGGCTACGTTCCATCTCAGGTGTCTTGAAGTAGTCTTTGCTAGCTTCCTTTTGCAAGGTATCAAAGTACTTGTTCCTAGGATCAGCACCAAGAATAGAACCACCTTCACGAATAACATCCCTATAGAACTGAGTTTGGTTACCAACATCCCTCCAAGCTTTACCACCAGAAGAAGCAAGAGAAGACCAACCACCAGTAAGAGGAACCCAACTAGTAAAGCCACGAGCATTCCACAGGTGCATTACTTCGTTAAAGATGTGTGGGATGGGGTTAAGCATCATGTTCTTAACCACAGCATTGCTCATCTTAGAGAGCAGATGATTGTCCCAAACCTTAGCAAAGTCTTCAATGATGGCTGCTGTTTTAGGATCAAAATGCCATCCCCTTAGCTGGGGAATCTTATCTAGGCTAGCAGGAACCTTCCAACCATCAGGTAGATCCTTAAGAGGTTGATCAGGTCCATGACCAACTTGCTTAAACAACTCAGACTTGATTAAGTTGTTAGCAAACTCTAGGTCACGAGATTGCTTACGCAAAGCCATGATAGCCAAAGCTTGCGAAGCTAGAGAGTCCTTCAAGTACCTATAAGGAGCATGAGACTCAATGTCAGGAACCTTACCATCAACAATAGTTGCTTCTCTACCACCAAAAGGTACTTTGTCGCCAAGCTTAAGATCACTCTCAGAATGAGCAATCATTTTCTTCTTACCGTTTTTCCACTCCCAAACTTCAGTGCCTTTACGGATAGTACGGGTGTTAGTCTTTGTGTCTTTAGTTTGTTTGTGTAACTCAATAACACGACCATCATCAAGCTGAAACACCTTGCGTTCCATAGCAGCATTAGCTTGCTCTGCTACTTTCTCCGTGTACGGAGTTTTGTTAGCAAAGAACTCTGTAACTGTTTCTTTCCAGTTACTAGCAACATCACCCCACAGACGTATGCGAGACTGACCAGTAGTGAACTCTTGTCCAACATCACCACCATTAGCTTTGATCTTTTTAATCAAAGCCTTTAGTTCGTTGTCACCAGCTTCATGGAGAGCTTGAGCTTCAGGAGGAAGCTCTTCACCACGTTCACGTTTAGTGAACCAGTCTTCTAGTTGTGCCTTAGTTATCTTGCCATCTTTTACAGTGTTCTTATACCAAGTAACCAATTCAGACTTGTCCTTAGTCTGAAAGGTATTCATCTTGTGAAAGCTATCATCAAGACTCTTGTAGTCATTAGGTATAGGAAGAGATTGTTCCCTCTTGTTCTTCTCGTAGTCTTCAAAGAACTTAACAGCTTCTTCTTCACCGTACTTATCGTAGATGTCAGCAGCGTGCTTATCAAACTCTTCTTGATTAGCAATAGAACGTGGGTCTACTTTTTCAGAAGCAGCAGCTACTTTAGGTGTAGTCTTTGCAGCTAACTTTTCAGTGTCTTTAGCAGACTTAGGTTTTGATTCTGGAGCCTCATACTTAGAAGCTTTTGCATCACGAGGTAGGGGGTTAGGTTGGCTAGCTAGAACTTTAATACGACTGTCGTCAAAAATAACGTAGTTGGGTTTCTCAGCATTAGCACCACCAGCAGAATTATGACGGTTACCAACTACACCTTCTTTAGCTAAAGCTATAGATGCTTCTTTACTACTACCTAGCTTTTTTGCAAGTTCCCAGTACGCTTCTTCGCCAGTAAATTCTTGTTTACCAGAACTTTCTAAGTCATGTTTAGATGCTGCAAAACTTGCTTCGTCAAAACTTTTATAAACATCACCAATAGATGTGCTTCTATTATTTTTTATAACACGTAAAGAATATTCTCCTCTATCAGATGAGATTATGTATTTACCAGACTCATTAAAAATACCATACGCAGTAGGATCACCAATTGGTCTACCGTAATGATCAAATTCTTCTTGTTCAAAATTTAAATTGTTATCTTTTATTTCTTTATAAAAAACATTGCTAACTACTTCTTCTTCTGTTTTACCTCTAGCTATAACTTCACCATTATTTTTTGCAGAAGTAGCAACGTATCCAGATTTATCATCTCCAGAAAAATAGTAAAGATCATCATTAACTATTGATTTAAAATGATAGTTACCATCCTTATCATAAGTTATTCCGTAACCAACCTCACCTTCAATATCTACACCCAACCTTTTAAAAGCATCTTGAACAAGTTTGCTTTGTTTAGTGTTGTCAAAGTCAATAAGCTCTTCAGGTTTAACTTTTAAGACAGCATGATAGGTAGCACCTCTGACATCTTTAACATCATTTTCTATTTTTTCTCTTAACGAAGTTAACTTTTGTTCTTCTTCGTTAAATCGTTTTTCTACTTCAGAATGTTTTTCTTCTAAGTCAGATATTCTTTTTTGAGTAGCTTCAAGTACTTGTGGATGCAAAGAAGATTTGTTCTTAAGAACTTCTTTTTGTTTTAGCAAGTCTGCTAATATAGAAATCTTTTCTTTTGCTACAACATTACTATTTTTACGAATAGATTCGTATTCTTTATAATCTGGATGGTTTTCTTTAGCACGTAGTTGTGCTCTTTCATCATTAGATTTTCTGTAAGAATTATGAGGTAGTTCACCTGTAGAAAAATAGGTGCCATCACCCTTAAACATAGCACCTTCACCAGAATAAGCCTTTTTTATCCAATCAAATATTCCATTAAATCTATATGGAGAATCATGGGTAACAGGTATTCCTTCTTCACCAAGACTCTCTGCAAGCTCATCAGCAAAACGAGCAGACTTAGCTATTCGTTCGGCATCAGGATGAGGCACATCTTTATTAGTGCCAGTCTGTTTAGCAATCTCTTGAGCTATGTCTAGCAGTTCATGAAAGGCAGTGTATTGGCTTTCATCTTTAAAGCCAAAAAACTCACCAACCATTCTTACAAGTTTAGAGATAAGACCAGGACTCTTACGATCAATCTCCAACAGATGCTTTAATACTGCTGGCCTAAACAAACCATCAGAAATAAATTCATGGGGATCTGAAAGAGCGTAGTCTAGTACTTCTCGTTCTTTTGAAGAAAGAGATTTTTGTCCAACCTCTTTTTTCACTGTACCCATCAAATCAGTTAGTTTGTTCCCAAGAACTTCTAACTCTTTATATTTTGGGTGGTCTTTAGGTAGATTTTCTATTGTTCGGATAGTGTCACCTAAAGCAGCATGAGCAAGTTCATGTGCAGCAACAACACTAGTTGTACCTCTACCACGCTCTAGATAAATGGTTCCATCAGCATCAGTAACACCAACAGAGTTCTCAACAAGTCCCCACTCTTTAACTTTGGCTTCCATCTCTGCTCTATCCAAGAATACAACAGGCATATCTTGGGGAAGAATGTCTTTAAGCATTGTTACGATCTTAGACACCATGTGGTCTGGACCGTGTTTACTAACAAGGTAGTCTGCAAGACTAGTTGTAGTGTGTTCTGTCTGGTGCATCTTCTCATCAGAGATAAGCATCTCTTGCTTATACTTATCACGAGATTCTTTACTAGCAGGACTAAGACTAAAGCGTTCGTCACCAGCAGCACGAAGGTCACCACTATGCAACCCAGGTTGTTCACCTGCTGGGCTTTCTAGGACATGGTCTTCTGGTATTTGTTTAGAACGTTTAGCTTGGTCAACAGCATCCATGCGTTCATGGAACACACCACGTTCATCTACAAAACCTTGGTCATGAGTATCAATAGTTTCAGCTTTACGTTCTGGGTCATGCTTAGGACCCATACGTTCAATCTCACCAGTCTCTTTGTTCCTAATAGCAGCTTCAACAAGAGGTGATGTGGCAGCACGTTCTTGTTGCTTAGCTATAAAGTTTGCTTTTTGTTCTGGAGTAATGTTAGAGGGTGGTGCAACATCCGGTGGTTGAGAAGGACTAGTACGTGCAGGTAGTTTAGGAAGCACAGCTTTAACAACACTTTTACCAGCTTCAAAAGCTTTTTTACCAAGAGGATTAAACCCTGGCATAGCTGCACCTGCTGCGGCAGAAACAGCTACTTTAATAGGATCTATTTTTCCTTCAGTAGCATACTGAGAACCAGCTTCAATGCCACCCATTAGTCCAGCGGATACACCACGTTGAACTAAAGGCTTAGTGAGCATCTTGCCAGCTACTTCAGGGATAGTCTTAGGTGACATCCCAGCAAGGTTGGTTAGAGTTTGAGCAGCAAATGTTCCGTAAGGATCAGCAGCTTTCTGAGCTTGACGAGCCTTGTAATCTTCTGGAGCAAATGCTTCGTGCATCCAGTCAGTAACCTTTTGAGCAGCACCAGAAGCAATAAAAGCACCACCAAGACCACCAGCAAACTCAATTACACCAGCAGTTACAGGAGCAAACGGACCAGTAAGAGGGGCAGCTACAGCCGCTATAGGAGCAGCAGCAGCCATACCAGCACCAAAGCCAATAAGACCAGCAGCAGCACTAGGTACAGTTTCAACACTAGTGCGACCTATGTTCTTCCAGTCTATACCTGATTGTTTAGTTTCTACAGCATCACTAGGTGGTTTAAAAGAAGATGTGCTACTAGTAACATCTTTAGATTGTTGTGTTTCAACAGCATCTGATGGTGGAGTAAAAGCCATAGTTAACTCTTAGTGTATGTTTTACCATCAGGTCCAATTAGCTTTTGTCTAGATTTAAGCTTAGACCATTTAGAATCAAAATCAGATTGTGTAGTAGCTTTTTCTGGAGGTGTAGCAGCACTACCAGCTTCTATAGGAACAGGAATAGGTTTAACTTTACCTTTTTGTGGATCAGTAACAGTTGATAGTTCTGTTTTATAAGTTTCTATGTAATCTTTTTTACCAGGATACTCTGGTCCATTTTCAGCAAGTTTAATTTTCTTTCTAAGAAGATCTGCTTTAAAAATATCACGGTTTTTTATAGCTTCAGTTAAAGCTTTAGTCTCATCTCTATCAAAAAATATAGTTTTATCTGCTTTTGATTTTGCTTTGTCTACAGCTTCATCTAAAGCTTCCATTTTTTTAGAACTAGCTTTGTCAAGACGTTCTTCAGCAAACTCTATGTCTTTCCAAGCCAATCTGTTTTCTTTAGCAGCAAAACTACCATCTTCTCTATTTCGTCTTTGTTCATCTCTACGAAGCTCAGCACGATAGTTAGATTCTCTTTGTTGAATCTCAACTTTTTCAAGTTCAGTAGCTTGCTTTTGAGTAGCAATCTGACCCTTGGTATTCAACATTAAAGATTTAAGAACTTCTTTCTTTTGAGCACCAGTGTACTTATCCCAGTTCTCTTGTCCAATCTGAGAGATAGCAGCTTTTTTATTTGCGTCTGGAAGACGATCAAAGAATGCTGGAACATCAGCATCAGGCACAGCACTAATAGCAGCGTAAGCTTTACCTATTGCTTCATCGTTAGCAGCATGAGTCTTAGCATCATTAGCTATTTTTTTAACATCTTGTGCTATAGCAGAGTTGTATGTAGCAGCACCATTAACTATGTCACCAGATTGAAGTTGAATAGCAGCAGCTAACCTAAGCTTGCCAGCATCATCTGCAGCTTTAAATTCAGGAGATCCAGCTAACTGTTGTAGCTTAACTTTAGATTCTTCACCAGCTTTAAATCCAGTCTCAGTAACTAGATTACTTAACTTAGTCTTTTCAATGTTAGCTTGTTCTTGTTGGAGGTCTAGTTGTTTCTTTTGAGCATCAGCAGCAATGTTAGCTTGGTCGTATTGAGCACCATAAACATTCTGTTGCATCTGTCTAGCAGCAGTGCTGCCAGCAGCAACATCGGTCATTAGGAATGCCATGATTTAATTTCCTTTAACCGTAGAAGCCAGCATTAATATTATTAAAAGATTCAGTGTTAAGAGCATCCATTTGATTTTGACCAAGACCACTTCCACCAGCCCCACTAA
>Ga0304728_1002280_pt1 | contig 12433 bp, 11 predicted proteins | sample C_130625_MF_Meta_FD_190476 | JGI IMG/M metagenome (GOLD analysis project Ga0304728, IMG submission 190476) | Freshwater microbial communities from Lake Croche, Canada to study carbon cycling - C_130625_MF_MetaG (v2) (version 2) | ecosystem: Environmental > Aquatic > Freshwater > Lake | place... | reverse complement strand
GGTGGCGTTAACTTCATAACCACGATTTTCACGATGCGAGCACCAGGTATGACTATGTTCCGCATGTCTATCTTTAGCTGGAATGTGTTGCTAACTTCTATTTTGGTTTTGCTAGCTTTCCCACCTTTAGCGGCCGCTCTTCTGGGTCTCGAATCAGATCGCCTCTTTGGTTCGCATCTCTTTGACCCGGCTAATGGCGGTGCAATGCTTTGGCAACATCTCTTCTGGTTCTTTGGGCACCCTGAGGTTTACATTCTGGCGCTACCATTCTTTGGTATCGCAACTGAAATTTTGCCAGTATTTAGTCGTAAACCAATCTTTGGCTATAAGGGTTTGATTGCAGCAACAATTGCAATTTCAGCTCTTTCAGTTTCAGTTTGGGCACATCACATGTTCGCGAGTGGACAAGTACTTTTACCTTTCTTCTCATTCATGACTTTCTTAATCGGCGTGCCAACTGGTGTTAAATTCTTTAACTGGATCGGCACAATGTGGCGAGGTCACGTCACTTTTGAGACTCCGATGTTATTTGTCATGGGATTTTTGATCACCTTCTTATTCGGCGGTTTGACTGGAATCATTCTGGCTTCACCACCACTTGATTTTGCAGTCTCTGCTTCTTACTTCGTAGTGGCGCACTTCCATTATGTGCTTTTCGGTACTGTGGTGTTTGCGATGTTCGGCGGTTTTTATTTCTGGTGGCCGAAAATGACTGGCCGCATGCTTAATGAGCGGCTCGGCAAAATTCACTTCTGGACACTGTTTTTCGGTTTTCACACAACCTTCTTGATCCAGCACTGGCTTGGTATCAAAGGTTTCCCTCGTCGATATGCCGATTACTTAGCCACTGATGGATTCACGACGATGAATATGATTTCAACAGTGGGTTCCATCTTGCTCGCGTTATCTATGATCCCATTTGCGATCAATGTTTGGATAACTCGTAAGTCACCACTGGTAAATTGTGATGATCCTTGGGGTTACGGTGCCTCACTTGAGTGGGCTACATCTTGTCCGCCACCGCGTCATAACTTCGTAACGATGCCTCGTATTCGCTCTGAGCGACCAGCGTTCGATTTGCATCACCCACACATTACAACTGAGGGACACTAAATATATGAAGGCCAATTATCGCCTTTTCGTCGGCTTAGCAATCTTTTACGCAATCATGACTTTCGTTTACTACTACGTTGGTGGCGAACCACTCGGAATCTCTTGTCTTCTGCTGAGTTCACTGCTTGCGGCAATGATCGGGTATTACGTTTGGTTTACTAATCGCCGCATCGGCACAACACTTCCAGAAGATGATTTGCAAGGTGAAATTGCTGATTCAGCTGGTGAGCTTGGTTTTTATAGCCCACATTCGTGGTGGCCGTTGCCAGTTGCTGCCAGCATGTTTGCAGTTGGTTTGGGTTTAATTATCGGGTGGTGGCTAACGCTGTTAGGTGTCGGATCACTAGTCATTAGCATTATCGGTTTTGTTACCGAATATGAAAAGCCAAGCAACGACTCAGCTCATTATTAATTAGAGCGCCAGTGCTGAAGAAGTTTGCGCCAGGGCTATTCGTACTCCTTTGGAGCACAGGGTTCATCGGCGCTAAGTACGGAATTCCATATGCGCCACCGTTCTACTTCTTAGCAGTGCGGCTAGCTATTGCGGCGCTATTGCTCTTCATTGCAACTTCTTTCCTGCGCAAGAGTCAGCGAATTACTAGATCAATCATTTGGCCTTCAACCCTCATCGGCCTAACTCTTCATGGTGCCTATCTAGGTGGATTCTTTTATGCAGTGAGCCGAGGTGCGCCGGCAATGATCACAGCGTTAATTGCAAGTTTGCAACCGGTTCTAGTTAGTCTTTTTGCCGCAAAATATCTGGGCGAACCGCTTAAAGCCAGAGCGGTCGCTGGCCTATTACTCGGATTGTTAGGGCTTGTTGTAGTAGTTAGCCCACGCTTGCAAATGACTGGCGCAGATTCAGTGTCGTTAATTTCTATTGCGTCATGCGTGATCGGATTATTTGGTGGCACCAGCGGAACTATCCTGCAGAAACGATATGGGGGAGCGATCCCGACCCTTGCGGGCACTTGTGTTCAATATGCGGCGACCTCAATAGGTTTATTGACTCTTGCCCTGATCTTTGAGAAGCCAGAGATTCAATGGACTGCCAAATTTATTGGTGCGCTTGCCTGGTTAGTTCTTGCCTTATCTTTCGGCGCAATATTGCTGTTGTTTTTCTTGCTCAGTTACGGAAGTGCAGCGAGCGTATCGTCCCTCTATTATTTGGTGCCGGCAGCAACAGCTGTTGAGGCGTATTTCTTTTTCGATGAACGAATTTCGCCAGTTTCCATGCTTGGCGGGCTGATTACTGTTATTGGGGTTTGGTTAGTTGTAGGCAAACAAAAAGAAACCCCCGCAGCCATTTAGCCACAGGGGTTTCTTTAATTAACAACTTAAGTTAGTGATGCTCAATCTCTTTGAGATCATTTAGGGTCGGCTTGGCAATACTTTCGGCGTTAGCCTGACTGATGCGCTTACGTAGCTTGTTTCTAAAAGCACCAGCACGACGAACCCGGCGAGCATCGACATCTTCAAGTGCCAAAGCGGGTGCTTGTTCATGTGCAGTTAATTTCCAAGCTAGTTCAGGTGAAATGGGTTCGTGCACTTCTACGAACTCGCCATGTGGCAGCATCATTAAACGACCAGTTTCGCGACCATGGAGGACTAGTTCGCGATCAGCGCGTTGCAACGATAAACAAATTCGTTTAGTAACAACAAATGCGATTGGTGGCAAAACAAATATTGCTATGCGGCTAAACCACATAATTTGGTTAATGCCCAGATGGAAATTCGTGGCAATAATGTCGTTTCCACCATTAATTAGCGCAACTAACATAAAAGTTAGCGACATAGCGCCTAGTGCAGTTCGGTTAGGAACATTGCGAGGACGATCTAGTAAGTGATGCTCGCGCTTATCGCCCGTTATCCAACTTTCAATGAATGGATAAAGAGCCAATCCGGTGAAGATTATTCCAGGAACGATGAGCGCTGGTATCAAAATATTTAGAGGAACCGTATGGTTTAAAATGTGTAACTCGATTGGTGGGGACATTCGAACTAAGCCATCGAGCCAACCCATATACCAATCGGGCTGCGAACCAGCTGAAATTTGGCCCGGGTTGTATGGACCATAGAGCCAGATCGGGTTAATCGATGCAACGGCACCTAGGAATGCGGTAACACCAAAAACAATGAAGAAGAATCCGCCAGCTTTAGCCATGTAGGCAGGCATCAGTGGGTAACCAACAACATTCTTTTCAGTTCGTCCAGGGCCAGGCCATTGAGTGTGCTTCTGGTACCAAACCAACATCAAGTGCACCGTTATTAGGGCGAGGAATATTCCTGGCAATAACAGAACGTGTACCGTAAAAATACGTGGGATAAATGCTTCACCAGGAAATGCGCCACCGAACGCGAAGAACGCGATGTAGGTGCCGACTACCGGTAATGCTTGAATAATCGCTTCAGCAATTCGAATACCGGTTCCGGAGAGTAGATCGTCTGGCAATGAGTAACCGAGGAAACCTTCAACGATTCCTAGAGTTAATAGACCAACGCCGATAATCCAGTTGAATTCGCGTGGTTTACGAAATGCGCCAGTGAAGTAAACGCGCATCAAGTGCACCACGATGGCGGCCATAAAAATAAGAGCTGCCCAATGGTGAATTTGACGCATCAAGAGACCGCCACGTACTTCAAATGAAATATGCAAGGCTGATGCGTATGCAGCAGACATGTGCAAACCCTTGAGTGGTTCGTAAGCGCCATCGTATAAAACTTCGCGCTGTGAAGGATCAAACCAGAAAGTCAGGAAAGTTCCAGAGAGCAGCAGAATAATGAACGAGTACAAAGCTACTTCGCCAAGTAAGAATGACCAGTGATCAGGAAAAACTTTAGTTAAGTTCTTCTTCATCCATTTCGCGGCGCCAGTGCGCTCATCAACATAGTTAGCTACCGTGCCGGCAACTCTTTCACGTGCGGTCATGAGGATCGCTCCCAGAAGCTAGGTCCGACGGGCTCGGAGAATGGTTTTTGAGCTATTAAGTAACCTTCTGCATCTACTGTTATTGCTAATTGTGGCAGAGGTCTAGCAGCTGGTCCAAAGATAACTTTAGCTGCGCGGGGTACGTCGAAAGTTGATTGGTGACATGGGCAGAGCAAGTGCTTGGTACTTTGCTCATAGAGTGCAACTGCGCAACCCATATGAGAGCAAATTTTGCTAAACGCGATAATTCCATCGTGGGTCCACGATAAACGTTCGGGGCTTAGTTGGAATTCTTCGGGACGGATGCGAATCAGAAGAACTGCATCTTTGCCAATATCGTTTAAGGTTCGTTCTTGATCAGGGCGCAACTTAGGTTGAACTTGCGCCACGGCGCCAACCTCTAGATCTTCTGGCCGGATTGGTCGGTCACCTGGGTCAGTAACTAATCTGGTTCCAGCTGCCCAACTTGTCTTGGTTAGATCATCTTTAGGCAGTGGCCCTAAATCACGTAGTAAAACCAATGGGGAGAGGCCGATCAGGCCCAATGAAAGGCCCATCGAGCGCTTGATGAGAGATCGACGACCAAGACCAGCCGCACCGGCCCGTTCTTTGACTGTCGAAACAAGTGCATCACGATCTTCATCATCAGAACGCATAGTGTGACGCATTGCGATTACTTCTTCATCTGGCATCAATGTTTTTGCCCAATGAATTGCAGCTGCACCAATAAAAAATAGCGCTATCGCCAGGCCAAGACCCAAAAATAGTTGATGCGCATTTGTGTCACCCAGAATTGGGAAAAAGAAAAACGCATCCTCGGAAATAAAATAATACGAGTAGATAAATAGCACAGTCCCAAGTGCTGAAATCAAGAACAGAATCGCTACTTGGCGTTCCGCACGCTTTTCAGCTACTGGATCAGTATCTGCTTTGCGATGAACGTGCGCCGGCAAGCCGGGATCTTTAATAGCTTCGATCTCGTTTGACATTGTTTTATCTCGCCTTCGTCGCTAACCAAACTGCCACACCGATCAGCAGTCCGAGTCCAAGTGTCCACACCAACAAGCCTTCAGTAACTGGCCCAACGCGACCGAGCGCAGCGCCACCTAACTGTGGTTCTTTTTCCGCAACTTTAATCCATTTAATAATCGATAGTTTTTCTGCCGGCGTAATAGTTTTATCAGAGAAGACCGGCATAGATTGTGGGCCCGTAATTAAAGCTTCGTAAATGTATTTCGGTTCTACACCCATCAAGGTAGGTGCGTATTTTCCTTGCGACAGCGCGCCACCTTGACCAGCAAAGTTGTGACACATTGCGCAGTTGGTACGAAATAAAGTTCCACCCTCAGCAGTGTTTCCATCACGTTCGTAGTTAAGGTTTGAGTCAGCTGGAATTGCTGGACCAGGCGCCGTAGATGCTACGTAAGCGGCAAGCGCTGCTGTCTGTTCAGCGTTATATACCGGCTTCTTACGTACAGCTTGGGTACTCATATCAGCCATCGGCATGCGGCCAGTGCCAACTTGGAAATCTACGGAAGCTGCACCAACGCCGATTAAAGATGGTGCAATGGCGCCACCTTCCAAGTTAAGTCCGTGACAGGACGAGCAGCCTTTTAGAAATATTTGTTTACCTTCGGCGATCTGTGCTGATTTCTGCACAACAGTGGCTTCAGTCTTGTTGGCGGCACTCGCGATTGAAAACGTGGTGCCGATTGCAAAAAGTGCCATAACCAATAAAAGCGGCGATGTGAAAGCACTGCGACGGAACTTAGATAGTTTTCTCATGATTCATTTCTACTTGATTAGGTAAATCGCAGAAAAGAGTGCGATCCAGACGACGTCGACAAAGTGCCAATAATAAGAAACTACGATTGCAGTTGTTGCTTGGTTGTGATTGAAACGACCTGCCTTAGCAACTCGAATCATCACGATCAGGAATGCGATTAGGCCACCAGTTACGTGTAAACCGTGGAAGCCAGTTGCAATGTAGAAAACCGAACCATAAGCAACAGAGGAAATACTTAAACCTTCTTTAACGAGTGAGGCATATTCAAAGATCTGTCCGCCAACAAAGAAAGCCCCCATTAAGAATGTGAGCGAGAACCATTCGCGCATTCCCCATTTCGTGAACTGCCAAATAGGTCCGGTCTTACGTTCTTGAAAGCGCTCAGCAGCAAAGACGCCAAACTGACAAGTCACTGAAGATAAAACCAGAACCGTTGTGTTTAGAGCCGCAAACGGAATGTTTAGCAATTCAGTAGATGTAAGCCAGACTGACGGTCCTTGAACCGCTCGAGTAGTGAAGTACATTGCGAATAAAGCCGCGAAAAACATCAGCTCACTTGATAGCCAAACAATGGTTCCGACAGCGACCAAGTTCGGGCGGGTGGGCTTATGCATTCCTACAGTTGTGCTCGACATGCTGCGTATTATTCCCGAAATAACGCCACTTGGCGCCCGCAAGAGCCGATTTGGTCGAGTGATATTGGCAGTAAGGCATGAGTCAGGTCACAGCAGTTTTGGCCTTGTATTTGATTAGAATTGCGACCATGTCCAGCACAGAATCTTCAAAAATCCGCGTGGTTGTTTACTCACATGATTCGGCGGTTCGAGCTGCAGTCGTTTCGGCTTTAGGACGCAAAATAGCGGCCGATCTGCCGGCCCACGAAATTCTGGAATTTGCAACAGCCCCGGCGCTAAGAGCTTTTGTTGATCGTCGTGATTTAGCTGGAAAGTTTAAAGCCGACTTATTTATTCTCGATGGCGAGGCGGTTCCTGAAGGTGGAATGGGCGTCGCACGTCAGTTAAAGGATGAAGTCTTTAACTGTCCACCCGTACTGCTCATCGTGGGTCGCAAAGAGGATTCTTGGTTGGCTGCTTGGTCACGAGCCGAATCAGTGGTTATTCATCCAATAGATCCATTTACTTTGGCGCAGTCTGCGGCCGCATTGTTGCGCAAACAAAATCTCGCAACGACGAATGTCTAACTCCAATACCTGGCCACATCTAATAGAGACGCTAACCAATGGGTTAGATCTCGATTCAAATTCAGCCCAATGGGCTATGAATGAAATTCTGCAAGGTGCAACTGATATTGCGCAAATAAAGAAATTTTTGCTGGCGCTGAAAACTAAAGGTGAGACTGCCGAAGAAGTAAATGCGTTTGTCGAGGCTATGTATCAACACAGTGCTCCGATTGATATTGCCGAACGAGCAGTCGATACCGTTGGAACAGGTGGCGACGGGTTTAACACAATCAATATCTCAACCACCGCTGCGATAGTCGCGGCCGCTGCTGGTGCCAAAGTTTTAAAGCACGGTAATCGAGCGGCCTCTTCCAAATCTGGTTCGGCTGATTTATTGGAAGCACTTGGCGTCAACATCGATTTAGTAGGCGAGGGTGTGGAGACGGTATTTCGCGAAGTTGGAATTGGTTTTTGCTTTGCTCCGAAATTTCATCCTGCGATGCGGTTTGCCGCGCCTGCCCGAAAAGAGCTTGGCGTACCTACAATATTCAACATTCTGGGACCTCTGGCTAATCCAGCCAAACCTAAAGCGGCCGCTATTGGCGTTGCCAATGACCGAATGCATTTGCTTATGGCTCAAGTGCTTTCGGCAAAAGGTGTCGATGGTTTCGTCTTTCGTGGTGACGATGGCCTTGATGAAATCTCCCTTGCAACCACGACCTCAGTTCTAACCATTGGACAAGGCGAAATTTCCTCAGATTTAATTGATCCGACAGAATTTGGAATTTCGAAGTCTCCAATTACAGATCTAGTTGGGGGAGATGCCGTTTTCAATGCGAGTGTTTCTCGAACGATTTTCAATGGCGAACATGGTGCGCCACGTGATGCAGTTGCGCTAAATGCCGCAGCAGCTATTGCGGCATTTAGAGGTGAGTTTACGAAATCCTTGTCAGAGCGCATGCAAGCGGGTTACGCAGAAGCGATTCAGTCAATCGATTCAGGAGCTGCAACCGAACTATTGGAAAAGTGGAAAACAGTAAGCCAACGTTTAGCAAAGTAATTGTCTAGCGGTTTGTTAAATACTATCTAACTCTTTTCGGGTTCTGGTAGAAGATTTTCGATTGGTAAAATCTTTCAATTCCTCTAACGTTGAAATACCAAATCCAGCCGCTCGGCCCAATAAAGCGTGCAGTACATCGACTGTTGCAAGTGCATCATCTAAAGCTCGATGACTTGGACTCACTTCAGTATCAAAGAACTGAGCAAGAGTGCTCAATTTGCAGTTGGTTACTTCGTCTCGAGTCAAGATGCGTCGAGCGAGTTTGGCAGTGTCGATGATCGTAAATTTGGGCCAGCGGTACCCACTAACCGTCGCGGCAGCTTTCAAGAAACTCAGATCAAAGGGGGCGTTATGCGCCACGAATACGGAATCTTTTTCAGAACCTAGAAACTCCAAAAGGATTGGGAATACTTCAGCTATTCGAGGCGAAGTTGAAACCATCTCGTCGGTAATGCCAGTAAGTGCAGTTATGAAGGAAGGTATTGCGGCTCCTGGATTAACAAAAGTTTGAAACTTGCCGAGCACTTCGCCCCCGCGAACTTTGACGGCGCCGATTTCAGTGATGTTTGCGCCAAGGTGTGGTGCACCACCTGATGTTTCGAGGTCGAGGACCACGAAAGTAGTTTGTGCCAAAGGGCGGCCCAACTCATCGATGGTTGATTGCCAAGAATTCATAATGAATTGATCCTAAATCCTCTATCTGACAGAGGGAAGCCGAGGTAGATTTTGAGCATGATTGTTAAAGGAGCGCCAGCTGGACTACTTGAAGATTTTCATGCGCTAGGCGACAAAAAGAATGGTCAGATCGGCGTAGTTCTGGTTCATGGTTTCACTGGATCTCCTGCAGCAATGCGACCTTGGGCAGAGTATCTAAACGCCCGTGGTTATTCAGTTCGAGTTCCGCGCCTGCCCGGTCATGGCACCGTGCCCGCAGATTTGAACAACGTCCATTGGCAGGAGTGGCCAGCTAAGGTAGCTGCAGAGATAGTTGAACTGAAGAAACATTGTTCGCAGATTTTTGTAGCTGGATTATCTATGGGCGGAGGCACGACGCTTTACACCGCAGCTACTCATGAGGATCAGATCAGCGGAATCATTCTGGTCAACCCAATGATTCACGTATGTGGAATCTCACCGAAATTAGCTTTTGTTATCTCGCGGGTTATTAAATTTGGTAGCAGTGTTGGCAATGACATCAAGCGCACCGGGGTGACTGAGTACAGCTACGACAAGTTGCCGTATCGAGGCATTCATCAGCTACTCACGATGTTGAAATTGACTCGAACTGCCTTACCTACCATCAAGGTTCCGATGCAATTGTTTCATAGCGTAGATGATCACACTTTGCCGGTTTCAAATACTGAAATCATTATGCGCGAGATTGGATCGACAATTAAGTCACGAATTGAATTATTGAATAGCTTTCACGTAGCAACATTGGATCATGATTGCGAAACAATATTTGCAAACTCTGTGACCTTCATTGAAGGCTTAACTGACTAGTTAGCGCAACAGCAAAATTCGCTAATTTCTACTTCTTTATTTGTCCTCGTATGTTGCGGTAGCCCAAATAAGTGAAAAGAATTACCGAGGCGCCGAAGAGAATATAGATACTTTTCGGAACAGAGTGAGTTCCAGCCAAGATATAGATATCTGGAAAAAAATGAAAAATGATTGCCGCTATTCCATATGGCCAAGCTTTCTGCCACTTCTTTTCGAGCCCATAAATTACAAAGCGAGCAGTCGATAGGGCATAAGGAACGGCTATCGCCAAGTCGATAGCCAAGTACACCCAAGTGTTTATTCCGTACTTACCAAAAACGTCCTTTATCACGATCGCCTTTATGCAACCCCAAATGATGACTAACAAGATCCAGATCCGCTCAACCAAATGTTGATGTCTGCTGTTTTCGAGCCAACTAATCTTCATTTAATCGGGCTCACTTTCTGCGATATTTCGTTTACTGGACCAAGCATTCAACGGGTATTAATTCGTGTGCTAAGTCTATGGTGGTCGTCGAATTAAGCGCGCTGAACAGCTCGCATATCGCTGGCCTTGCTAAACTTCAGCATGTTAACTGCGACCCAAAAGCGAGCTCGTACGGCAGTTACTGTAACTTTTATAACCAATGGACTTGTCGTTGGCGCATTTGTGGCGCGGATTCCAGATATAAAAAATGCGCTTAACATTTCTAACTCGACACTTAGTCTTTGTTTGTTGGCCAGTGCAGTAGGTGTTTTTGTCGCTTTACCTATGGCTGGAAAATTGTGCGCCAAGTACGGAAGTTCACCTGTTGCGTTTTATGCATCTCTGGCCATGGTTCTAGCCTGGGCTATACAAAGCTTCGCTCTATTCGCGGTTTGGGCTTTCGTATTGACTGCGTTCCTTGCCGGTTATTCACTCGCCACACAAGATGTAGCGATGAATTCTCATGCAGTCACTCTTGAGCACCAGAGCTCGCTTCGCCTGATGAGTGTTTTCCACGGAATGTTTTCGGTAGGCGGTTTTAGTGGGGGAATCATTGGTGGCTTGTTCTCACAATTTGGAATTAGTTATGGGATACAAACTCTAATAATTTGCTCTGCAATAGCAGCCATAACATTTGCAGTTCGAAACTATTGGCTACCTGGATCAGCCGATACACACGAGTTAGAGACCGGAACCAAAATGAAACGGCCAGCAATCATTTGGTTATTTGGATTATTTGGACTCTGTTCAACAATAGGCGAGGGCTCGGTAGGCGATTGGGGCGGAGTATTGACTCGCGAAACTTATGGCGCCTCACCATTTTTAAGTGCTATTCCGTATGTGGTTTTCTCGGCGACCATGATCACTGGCAGATTCTTCGGAGATCGACTTGCCACCAAATTCGGAGCTGCCAAAGTTTTGGCCAGCGGCGGTTTGATCGCCTCTACTGGCATGACTATTGGATTAACGATGAATTCAACAGTAGGTGCAATTTTTGGATGGTTTTGGATGGGTACGGGGTTGTCAGTGGCAATTCCGCTTCTTTTCAGCGCAGCGGGTTCATCGGCTAATTCACGCTTTGCTGGACAAATTGCACCCGCGCAAGCTGTTGCGATGGTTTCTGGAATTTCGTATTTCGGTTTTATTGTAGGTCCACCATTTATTGGATTTGTTTCAGATGCCACGTCGTTGCATAGTGCGATGTTTGTTCCAGCTCTATTGGCATTGGCAATCATAGGAAGTGCTAAGTTTGCCAAAAGTGCTTAATTCCGGGACTTTCTTGAAAGGTATATTTTGAAAAACAGATTTAGAACTGGGGCACCGATTTTCCTGGCATCGCTAAACATGCGAGCTGGGATATTTGTAATAGGTCCGCTAATTCCAATTCTGAGAGAAGAGTTCAATCTAAGCACTGCAGATATCTCGCTTCTGGCAGGTATCCCGATATTTTGCTTTGCCACAACGAGCCTCTTGATGGGGCAACTCTCAAAACTAGGGTCAAGTAACCGAATCATTAGGTGGGCGTTAACTACGCTATCGGTCGCACTTTTAGCTCGGACTTTTACGGGCGTAATCGGTCTATATCTATTCTCGTTCGTGATGGGAATATCAATTGCAGTATTGAATTATGAAATGCCAGTATGGATAAAAGAGCATGCGCCGGAAGATGCTGGATTCATGACCGGGGTTTACTCGACGCTTATGGGTATCACCTCCGCGATCGCAATAGCCGTAAGTGTGCCGTTGGCAGAGTTGAGTTCGATAAGTTGGCGAATGGCCATGTTGCCCTGGATAGCAACTGCCGCATTGGTGGCCCTGTATTGGTGGAGCAACATCGATCCCGAAACGTCACAACATCAAGTTAAGAAAATTAGTTTTTGGAGTTCTCCAACATTTAGGGATCCAGTCGCATGGGCCTTAGTTGCCTTCTTCGGAATCGAATCTATGGTTTGGTACGCAACCTCTACCTGGATGCCAACGATTTTGTTGGAAAAGGAATTCTCATTGCGTGGCGGTGCCCTCGCGGTCTCAATATCAGGCGTTGTTGGTTCGTCAGTTGGTCTATTCATTCCACATTTTGTTGGCAAGTTCGCTGACAAACGAGTTTTTCTAGTTGGCGCATCTGTACTTATTGCTACTTCGTTTCTTTCGATCTCCTTGCAGTCGGGAGCAATCATTTTTCTATGGTTATGTATGTTGAATATTGGTGTATCGATCTGTTTTCCCTTATGTTTAATGCTTGCAGGCACGAAAACAGTTACCCCTGAAGGAACTCGGAACATGTCGACCATGATGCAGTCAATTGGCTATGCAATATCTGCTATCGGCCCAGGGCTACTTGGGTTGTTTTACGAAAGTTTTGGCAACTGGAACTCTGCATTGTTGGCAGTCGTTGC
>Ga0304728_1002277_pt1 | contig 12448 bp, 8 predicted proteins | sample C_130625_MF_Meta_FD_190476 | JGI IMG/M metagenome (GOLD analysis project Ga0304728, IMG submission 190476) | Freshwater microbial communities from Lake Croche, Canada to study carbon cycling - C_130625_MF_MetaG (v2) (version 2) | ecosystem: Environmental > Aquatic > Freshwater > Lake | place... | reverse complement strand
TTCATAAAAGTGTTCAAATATTTCCAACCCTTGATTCGATTTTTAATTAAACCATAGTTACAAAGTGCCAGAAAAAGACGACAAACCAAAAAGGGGGCGCAAACCCGTTGCTGCCAGCCCTGCCGCAAAATCAGCTCCAGCAAGTAGTTCAGACAAAAAGCCAGTGGGCAAAAAGCCGCTTAGTACAAAAAAAGTAGAGCCAGTAAAAGATGCTACCGAAGACGACAAAGCTTCAAAAATAGCTCAAGCCCTATTTGGTGATGAAAGCGCTGCCAGCGCAGACAGTCCTCCTCCAGCCAATACCAACAATGGTGGAGATACTGCTTCTGCCGGTTCCAATAATGCAGCCAATGCAGGCCAAGGTACTGCCTCAAATAATGGACCCAATTTGCCTGCACAACGTTATCCGCAACCTAAAAAAGAACCCGTATTTAATGTAGAGTTTGATGGCGTAATAGAGTCTGAAGGTGTTTTAGAAATGATGCCTGATGGTTATGGTTTTTTGCGCTCCTCCGATTACAACTATTTATCTTCTCCAGATGATGTATATGTTTCTCCTTCACAAATAAAGGCCTTTGGTTTAAAAGTAGGCGATACCGTTCATGGTACTGTTCGTGTACCACGCGAGGGTGAAAAATATTTTGCCTTGACTAAAGTGCATCAGGTGAATGGAAAAAATCCAGATGAGATTCGCGATCGTATTCCTTTTGACTATCTAACGCCCATCTTCCCTTTTGAAAAATTAAATTTATATACTTCTGCCAATAATTACAGCACACGTATCATGGATTTGTTTACGCCCATTGGTAAGGGTCAAAGAGGTTTGATTGTAGCCCAACCAAAAGTGGGTAAGACTATGTTGTTGAAAGAAGTGGCGAATGCGATTGCTGCCAATCACCCTGAATGTTATTTGATTATTTTATTAATCGATGAAAGACCAGAGGAGGTAACAGATGTAGAGCGTTCTGTGAAAGGAGAAGTCATTGCTTCTACTTTTGATGAGCCAGCAGAAAAACATGTTAAGGTTTCATCGGTAGCATTACAAAAAGCAAAACGCTTAGTAGAGTGCGGACACGATGTAGTTATTTTATTAGATTCTATTACACGTTTAGCACGTGCTCACAATACTGTGGCGCCAAGTTCTGGTAAAGTATTATCGGGTGGTGTTGAAGCGACTGCCTTGCTTCGTCCAAAACAATTTTTTGGAGCTGCGCGTAAAATTGAAAACGGAGGATCACTTACTATATTAGCTACTGCCTTAATTGAAACAGGTTCGAAAATGGATGAGGTTATTTTTGAAGAGTTCAAAGGAACAGGTAATATGGAATTGGTATTGGATCGTCGTTTAGCAAACAAGCGTATTTTCCCAGCCATTGATTTAGTTGGATCAAGCACGCGTCGTGATGACTTATTATTAGATAAAGAAGTATTAGGCAGAATGAATATTCTTCGCTTATTCATCAATGATATGAACAACGACGAAGCAATGAACGAATTATTAAAACGCATGCGCGGCACCAAAGACAACGAAGAGTTTTTAGCCAGCATGAACCGTTAAATTAAAAAGGCCCTTAAAAAAATAAGGGCCTTTTTAATTTTCTATCTAATGATTTTTTCAATGACAACCATGAACGGTGTCATTGATTTACTTTACTCCCTTTAAAAATAAGGGCTTTTTTAATTTTCTATCTAATGATTTTTTCGAGGACACCCATAAACGGTGTCATTGATTTACTTTACTCCCTTTAAAAATAAGGGCCTTTTTAATTTAGTCCTTAAAGTAATTACTATGCTCTATTTCCTCACGTACTTTTTCTGGTACTAAATAACGAATGGTAATTCCTTCTTTTCTATTGTTGCGAATGAGAGTGGCCGATAATTGTAATAAGGGTGCCTCTAATATTTGTACGCGCGCACCATATTCATTGCTAATATCAAAGCCATCACGACAATATACAATGAACGAATAATTCTTAACTAAGGTTTCAAAGTTTTTCCACTTCGGTAAATTCTGAAAACTATCTGCACCCATGATTACTGAAAATTCATGTTGCGGATATTTTTCTTCTAAATATATAAGTGTGTCAATGGTATAAGAAGGCTTGGGTAAAGAAAATTCAATATCAGATACTTTTAATTGCGTATCCTCTTCAATGGCTAGCTTGGCTAAATGCAAGCGGTCGTATTCGTTTAATAAACTACCCTGGGGCTTTAACGGGTTTTGTGGAGAGACCACTAACCATACTTGTTTTAGGTCTGAATGGTTGGCTACATAACTTGCCACCATTAAATGACCATTGTGTATGGGATTAAAAGAACCAAAAAATAAACCAATCTTCATTTTATAATATATTGATTATCAATTACTTGTTTCAATATTGGGGTTAATAAAAATACTATCTGCCTCATTCATTCTAAGGCTTAATTGATACCCTGCTACCGAAATAGAAATAGGATCACCTAGTGGAGCAATTTGTTCCACTGTAATCATCTCCCCAGGAATACAGCCCATCTCCATTAACTTCAAAAAGATTTCATCATTTTCAAAAGAATGTATAACGCCCGACTCCCCCATTTTTAACTCAGATAGTTTCTTCATAGTAATACTGCAAAGATAGTTTCTGTTTTACACAAATAGTTACGAAATTTGGAGCATTGAAAAACAATCTTTTATGTCAATGAGCGTCTCTTTTTATAAGGCCGATAAAAACACAACGCTTGCTAATCGTACTGCGCTAAAGGCTTTTATCGAAAGGGCTTTAAAAAAAGAGGGCTTGAGTATTGAAACGCTTCAATATATATTTTGTTCTGATCAATTTTTACTAGGCATTAATAAATCTTACCTACAACACGACTATTATACCGACATTATAAGTTTCGACCTATCTGAGACCAAGGGCAAGTTAATTGGAGAAGTATATATAAGCATTGACCGAGTAAAGGAGAATGCCAAAACCCATAAGACTTCCTTGAAGGAGGAATTGCTTAGGGTAATTTTCCACGGCGCCCTACATTTTTGCGGTTACAAGGATAAAAAGCCTGCCGATATCAAAAAAATGCGCGCACAGGAGGAAAAATGGCTGAAATCCTATCTAAAGTCTATTGCCTAATTAGGATTTTATCCCTTTTTCTCCGAAAAAACGTTCCACAAAGAACTATAACGTTCTACATTAACAAGATTATTAACATTTTTGGTATAAAACGTTCCATAAAGAACTATAACGTTCTACATTAACATGTTTTTGGTATATTTGTGATAGATGAGAATTAGAAACCCAAGAGGGAAATACAAAAAAACATGTGGCAAATGCAATGGTCCAATCGAAGAAGAGTTGATTGGTAGACAAAGATATTGTAGGACATGTAAAAACCTCAATACTAAACTAAACCGTAAAAAACATTCAGAACTTACAGAAGTACAAAAGTTAAAAGCAAATGCTAGATCATATGTACATGTGTATCTAAAAAGAGGTAAAATTAACAAAAACAACTGTGCAAATTGTGGTGACCCTGATGTAGAAGCTCATCATGAGGATTATACTAAACCGCTTGAAATTATTTGGTTTTGTAGAAAATGTCATCTAGAATATCATGAAAAAGAAAAGAAATATTGATTCTTATACAATTGCTTGGTATTCAATACAGGCTTATCTTTGCACACTTATATGTTTCCCAAATACAATGTCATAGTAGTAGGTGCCGGCCATGCAGGCTGTGAAGCAGCAGCGGCGGCGGCCAATATGGGCTCCAAGGTTTTATTGGTGACCATGAATATGCAGACCATTGCCCAAATGAGTTGTAACCCAGCCATGGGTGGAATTGCCAAGGGCCAGATTGTAAGGGAGATAGATGCCCTAGGTGGCTATAGTGGTATTGTCACCGATCTAAGTACCATTCAGTTTAGGATGCTTAATAAGAGCAAGGGACCGGCCATGTGGAGCCCTAGAGCCCAGAATGATAGGCAATTGTTTGCTTCTAAATGGAGAGAGCTGCTGGAAAACACGCCCAATGTGGATTTTTACCAGGATTCGGTGAATGAGTTAATCATAAAAAACAATAAGGCCTGTGGAGTCATCACAAGTTTAGGACATAAAATAGAAGCAGACGCAGTAATTATCACTAGCGGAACCTTCTTAAATGGAATTATCCATATTGGTGAGAAACAAATTGGCGGGGGCAGGGTAGCTGAAAAATCTGCGACAGGAATTACTGAACAATTGGTTTCCTTTGGTTTAGAGTCGGATAGACTTAAAACTGGTACGCCTCCAAGAGTGGACGGCCGTAGTTTAGACTATACAAAGATGGAAGAGCAAAAAGGAGATGAGGAGATTGTGGGCTTCTCTTATATGGACATCCCTAGGGTTAAAGCAAAAGATCAACGGTCATGTTGGATTACCTATACGGATAATATTGTCCACGATATTTTAAAAACTGGTTTTGATCGTAGCCCAATGTACCAAGGGCGTATTGAAGGAGTGGGTCCTAGATATTGTCCAAGCATTGAAGATAAAATCAACCGATTTGCTGATAGAGAAAGGCATCAATTGTTTGTAGAACCAGAAGGCTGGAACACAGTTGAAATTTATGTGAATGGATTCAGTACAAGTTTACCAGAAGAAGTTCAGTACGAAGCTCTTCGTAAAGTGCCAGGATTTGAAAATGCACGTATGTTCCGTCCTGGCTATGCCATTGAGTACGATTATTTTCAGCCCACTCAATTAACTTATACCTTAGAAACAAAAGCCATCAACAATTTATATTTCGCTGGACAAATTAATGGAACCACAGGTTATGAAGAAGCCGCTTGTCAGGGGATTATGGCGGGGATGAATGCGCATTTAAAAATTAATGAAAAAGAAGCTTTTGTCTTAAAAAGGTCCGATGCTTATATAGGTGTTTTAATTGATGATCTTATAAGCAAGGGCACGAACGAGCCCTATAGAATGTTTACGTCAAGAGCAGAGTTCAGAACGCTGTTAAGACAAGACAATGCAGATCTAAGATTAACAGAACTTAGTCATCAACTTGGTTTTGCAAGCGGGGATAGATTACGAAAAGTGGAAGAAAAAACCAATCAAGTTGCCAACATAAAAAATATACTTGCTAATCAAACCATTATCCCAGAAGAGGTGAATGGTTTTTTAACAAGTATTGATTCAATGGTGATTACAGAAAAACAAAAAGCTTCAAAACTCTTGCTACGACCGAATATTAGCCTTAATCAAGTGATTGAAAACTGTGCTGAAATAAAAGAAAAATTAGCGGGGAAAGAAATAGATCATCTAGAACAAGCAGAAATACAAATTAAGTACGAGCGTTATATTGAGAAAGAAAAAGAAATTGTGGAACGTATGTTAACGCTTGAAAATAAATTGATTCCCGATACTTTTGATTACGATAAATTATCAGCGCTCTCTATTGAGGCGCTTCAAAAGTTCAAAAAAATACGTCCACTTACAATAGGGCAGGCAAGCCGTATTAGCGGTGTGAACCCTAGCGATATCCAAATACTTATGGTCTTTATTGGACGCTAATTTGTTGGTACAATGAATGTCAACCATTCATAAAAAAACTTCCCTTTCCTCATTTTTTCACAAATTCTTTTTTGTAGCTTTAATATCTTTCTTTACAACTAAAATAAGATTCACATGAAGCGAATTTATGTATGGGCCTTGCTTATGTGCACAGCAGTTTCTGCCATTGCACAGGAGTCATTCCCCATCAATGGGATTAGAGATATTCGTACTGGCTTGTATGCTTTTACGAATGCTACTATTATTCAAAATGAAAAAACAAAGCTTGAAAAAGCAACCTTATTAATTAAACAAGGGAAAATTATTGTCGTGGGTATTGGCGTCACTATTCCAAAAGATGCGGTAGTGGTGGACTGTGCGGGTAAATTTATATATCCTTCTTTCGTGGACCCCTTCACGGACTATGGTGCGGTTCAAGTAAAAAAACCAGTAGGTACTTACAATTATGGAAGTCCGGCTCAGTTCCTTTCAAGTAAGCCTGGGGCGTATAACTGGAATCAAGCTATTAAACCAGAAGTGAATGCTGCTGATCTATTTAATACAGATGAGGCGACTGCTAAAAATTTTAGAGCCAATGGATTTGGCGCTGTTTTCACCCATATTAAAGATGGTATTGCAAGAGGAACTGGTGCGGTAGTAAGCTTAACCACAGAAAATAATAACCTATCCATTCTTAAAACAAAGGCCGCAGCTGTTTATTCTTTTGATAAGGGCTCTTCCACTCAATCTTATCCATCCAGTTTAATGGGAAGCATTGCCTTATTGCGTCAAACTTATATAGATGCAAAATGGTATCAAACAAAACCAGCGGGGGAAGGTGCCAATCTATCTTTAGAGGCTTGGAACAATAGTCAAAACATTCCTCAAATTTTTGCTGCAGATGATAAGTGGAGTAGCGTGCGTGCAGACAGACTAGGCGATGAATTTGGCGTACAATATATTATTAAAGGGGGCGACAATGGATATCAAAGAATAGAAGAGATTGTGAAAACCAAGGCTGGCTATATTTTAAATGTGGATTTTCCTGAAGCCATGGATGTGGAAGATCCTAACGATGCGCGTTTTGTTTCATTGGCTGATATGAAACATTGGGAATTAGCACCTACTAATTTAGCGGCCTTTGAAAAAGCAAACGTGACATTTAGTATAAGTAGTACTGACTTAAAAGACAGCAGAACATTTTTAGCGAATCTAAAAAAAGCAATTCGTTATGGTTTGTCTGAATCAAAGGCCTTAGAAGCTTTAACTAAAACACCAGCTACCATGTTAGGGGTGTATGATCAAATAGGCTCTTTAGAAGCGGGTAAGTTGGCGAATTTTATTATTACAACAGAACCGGTATTTGCGTCTAATGCGAAAATTATTGAAAACTGGGTACAAGGAAATAAATATGAAGTAGCAGCTAGCGAATGGAACAACTATGCAGGTAAGTATAAACTAACATTGAATGCAGGTGGAAGCATCACGGATTACAATTTAGAAGTTAAAAAAGATTTATCAGCCTCCATTATTGGAATAGATACTTTGACTGCAAAAATTACCATCAATGAATCATTGGTTAAAATTACTTTCCCTAATAAAAAGGGGAAGGCTGCAGAACAAATAAGATTAGGTGGTGCCATTGTGGGCGCAAAATGGTCTGGTATTGGTACCGATCCGGCAGGAAACAAAAACACATGGACCGCTTCTTTTGTAGGTCCAATGACCACAACAGCAGATACTAAGAAAAATACCGATACTTTAAAACCATTAGCAAAAATTACTTTCCCATTTGTAGGTTTTGGCAATGAAAAAATACCTGCACAAGAAACTATCTTAATTAAAAATGCTACTGTTTGGACCAATGAAAAAGAGGGCGTCTTAAATAATACCGATGTTTTATTAAAGAATGGTAAAATTGCTAAAATAGGAAAAGATATTAGCGAGGCAGGTGCAAGAGTCATTGACGGCACAGGCAAACACTTAAGCGCAGGTATTATTGACGAGCACTCACATATTGCAGCACTATCTATTAATGAAGGAGCGCAGTCTGTTACAAGTGAAGTACGTATTGCAGATAACTTAAATCCTGAAGACATTAATATCTATCGTCAATTAAGTGGTGGAGTTACATCCTCACATATCTTACACGGATCTGCCAATACAGTAGGTGGACAAACTCAACTGATTAAACTTCGTTGGGGTGCCAATGATCAAGATTTAAAATTTGCCGGCGCTGATGCATTTATCAAGTTCGCTTTAGGTGAAAACGTAAAACGTACTACAAGCTCTAGTAATAATCGTTTCCCAGATACAAGAATGGGAGTGGAAGAAGTATTGAACGATGCCTTTGATAGGGCCTTAGATTATCAAAAAGCAATGAAAGAAAATCCCAATACAAGAAGAGACCTAGAACTAGATGCGCTAGTAGAAATCTTAAATAAAAAGCGTTTTATTACTTGTCACTCTTATGTACAACCAGAGATTACTTATATGATGCGCATTGGTGATAAATATGGTTTTACTGTAAACACCTTCACGCATATATTAGAGGGATACAAAGTAGCCGACAAAATGAAAAAACATGGGTCAACAGCTTCTACTTTCTCTGATTGGTTTATGTATAAAACGGAGGTACAAGATGCCACTGGGTATAACGCAGCTATTATGCAAAAAATGGGATTAAATGTTTGTATTAATTCTGATGATGCGGAAATGGCTAGAAGACTAAATCAAGAAGCAGCTAAAACAGTTAAATACGGTGGGATTTCTGAACAAGAGGCCTTTAAAATGGTAACGATTAACCCTGCAAAAGCATTACACGTAGCGGATAAAGTAGGTAGCATTAAAACAGGTAAAGACGCCGATGTGGTTTTGTGGTCTGATAATCCTTTAAGTATTTATGCAAAGTCTTTATACACTATCGTAGATGGTACTATTTATTTTGATAGAGAAAAGGACGCTGCTATGCACAAAGAAGTGGCCGCAGAAAGAACGCGCTTAACACAAAAAATGTTGGGTGAGAAAAAAGCAGGTGGTGCAACTAGACCTGCAATGCCAAGTTATCAAGTACTATTGAATTGTGGTGATCATGATCACGCAGACGAAATGGTCACTATTTACGAAACTCAAAAAGATTAATGTATGCAAAATAAATATACCACCTTATTGATTCTATCTCTTGCAGTTTTGCAATTAAGAGCAAGTGCTCAGGAAACAGTGTATCCTGTAGGGCCGCAAGCGGGTCCCATTGTTATTACACATGCTACCGTGCATGTGGGCAACGGAACTGTATTAAACGACGCATCGGTTAGTTTTGATAAAGGAAAAATTACAGGCGTAGGCGCTTCTTTATCTACTACAGGCGCAACTATTATAGATGCAAGTGGCAAACAAGTTTATCCCGGATTAATAGTACCGCTTTCTAGTCTAGGTTTAAGAGAAATCAACAGCGGTGTACGCGGTAGCAACGATTTTCAAGAAATTGGAGATAACAACGCCAGCATTAGAACCATTGTATCTTATAATACCGATTCTAAAGTTATTAATGTACTGCGCGCTAATGGTGTACTACTAGCACATGTGGCGCCGATGGGAGAGCTTATTGAAGGTAGTTCAAGCGTGGTGCAATTAGACGCCTGGAATTATGAAGACGCTGCTTACAAAGCAGACAATGGTATTTTTATAAATATGCCATCACTTATCCCCAGACGAGGTGGTCGTGGTGGATACATGCGCCAAACTGCTGGTGACCCCGTGAAAGAAGCGATGATTAAAATTGAAACCATTAAAACTTTCTTTACTGAAGCGCGCGCTTACTTACAAGAAAAAAATCATACAGAAAATAATTTAAAGTTTGAAGCAGTGCGTGGCTTATATAATGGCAAACAAAAATTATATGTTCGTGCTAATGAAGTAAAACAAATGTTACTAGCCATTGATTTAGGAAAAACATTTGGATTTAATATGGTCATTGTAGGTGCTGCTGAAAGTTTACAAATAGCCTCTTTGTTGGTTGAGAATAATATTCCTGTTATCTTAGATAATGAGCATGCGCTTCCTACTACAGAAGATGATGATATTGACCAAATGTATAAACTTCCTGCTCAACTTAAAAAAGCAGGTGTTTTATTTGCCATCAACGATGCCAACGATCAAAGTAAGCAGCGCAATATTAGCTTCAACGCGGGTACTGCTGCGGCTTATGGCTTAGACAAGGAAGAAGCATTATCTGCTATTACCCTTAATACTGCTAAAATTTTAGGCATTGACGATATCACCGGTTCCTTAGAAACGGGAAAAGATGCTAATATTATTATTAGCGAGGGTGATATCCTAGACATGAGAGGCAATCAGGTGACCAAGGCCTTTATTCAAGGACGTACTATTTCTTTGGACAACAAACAAAAACAATTGTACGAACGCTATAAGCATAAATACAAAATTAATTAACAGATTATCCTACTATTGAAAGAACCTCTCTATCACAGCTGTGGTGGGGAGGTTTTTTTTGTTAACTTAGCGCTATGTCTAAAAAGTTGTTTTTATTAGATGCCCTTGCATTAATCTATCGTGCCTATTATGCGCTTATTCGCACACCTAGAATTACTACCACAGGTATCAATACCAATGCGCAGTTTGGTTTTACCAATACCCTCTTAGAAATTATTAGAAAAGAAAATCCTACACATATTGCTGTTTGTTTTGATACACATGCACCCACAGAACGTCATATCGATTTCACCGATTATAAAGCCAATCGTCAAGAAGCACCCGAAGACCTATTAGATTCTTTGCCCCATATTAAAGCCATCATTGAGGGGTTTAATATTCCGGTCATTGAATACGATGGTTATGAAGCAGATGATATTATTGGAACCCTTGCCTGGCAGGCTGCCGCCAAGGGTTATGAAGTTTATATGGTAACCCCAGACAAAGACTATGGTCAACTACTTGTAAAGCCCAATGTATATATATGGAAGCCACCGGCTTTTGGCAATAAAGAAGAAATTGTTGACGCGAAAAAGATTTGCGAGAAATGGGATATCGCAAGAGTAGAACAGGTGGTGGACATGTTGGGCTTAATGGGTGACGCTTCTGATAATATACCAGGCATACCGGGTGTGGGAGAAAAAACGGCTGCTAAACTTTTAAAGTTATACGACACATTGGAAGGGGTATTAGATAATGCAGATAAAATTACCGGTTCGATGGGTGAAAAAGTGAGGGCTGGAAAAAAATCGGCCATCATGAGTAAAAAGCTCGCCACCATTATTACTAACGTACCGGTTAGTTTTCATGAAGAAGATTTTAGATTGAAAGAAAAAAATAAATCAGCTTTGGCTGATATTTTTAATGAATTAGAATTTAAAACCCTTGGTAAAAGAATTTTAGGAGATGAGTTTTCAGTGAGCGGGGGGGCCGGGGCCGTTGATATTGCTACTGCCAAAAAAGAACAAACCGATTTATTTGGAAACACAGTCAATATAAAAATAAAAAATAAAAAAGGCGGGGCTAAAGATGCCCCTGACAATAAGGATAATGGAACTAGTGCAAACAATTCAACAATTCCAGAAGAAGATACTATTGATGATGAAGAAATGGGTGAGCAAGATTTACCAGTTGAATTAGTGGTAAATAAAAATAGTGGGAACACCCCACATAATTATAAGGCCATTGTGGGTAAGGAAAGTATTCTTTCGCTTGTAAAAGAATTATTAGCGCAAAAAGAAATTTGTATTGATACAGAAACAACGGGCATTAATGCTAATAATGTTGAGCTAGTGGGGTTAAGTTTTTCTTATAAAGAACACGAAGGTTTTTATATTCCTATTGAAAACGAAACAGCCGCCAAAACAACATTAGCACTCTTTGATCCTTTGTTTAAAAATAAAGACATTGTTTGGATTGGACAAAACTTGAAATATGATTTCTTAGTGTTGAAATGGTATGGGGTGGAGTTATTAGGTAAAACCTTTGATACTATGCTGGCACATTATGTTATTGAGCCAGAAGGCAGGCGCAGTATGGATTTACTAAGTGCACAGTTTTTAGGTTACGAGCCTATTTCTATTACGACTTTGATAGGTAAGAAAGGAAAAAACCAAGGTACCATGCGTGATGCCCCCTTGGACCAAGTAACAGAATACGCAGCAGAAGACGCCGATATTACTTTTCAATTAAAAAATTGTTTTACGCCCTTGATTAAAAAGCGCGGGGTAGAAAAAGTATTTAATGAAGTGGAGAACCCGCTGGTGCCAGTACTTGTAGACATGGAATACGAAGGTGTAAAAGTAGACATTGATTTTTTAAATGAATACAGCAAAGTTTTAGAGGTAGATGCTAAGATTAGCGAAGAGCGTGTCTATGCGCAAGCAGGGGTTCGTTTTAATTTAGCTTCTCCTAAACAATTAGGTGAAGTCTTATTTGATATTTTAAAATTAGATGCAAAAGCGAAGAAAACAAAGACGGGTCAATACGCAACTGGTGAAGATGTTTTACAAAAAATGGCAGCCAAGCATAAAATAGTAGATGATATTTTAAATTTTAGAGAGTTAACAAAATTAAAATCTACCTATGTCGATTCATTTCCTGAATTAATTAATCCTAAAACAGGTCGCGTGCATACTAGCTATGCCCAGGCAGTGGCCGTTACTGGAAGACTAAGTAGTACGAATCCTAATTTACAAAACATACCCATAAGAACAGAACGTGGTAGAGAAATTAGAAAGGCCTTTATTCCTAGAGAGCCCGGTCGAGTGCTCGTAAGCGCCGATTATTCTCAAATTGAACTTCGTATAGTAGCGGCTATTAGTGGTGACCCCAATATGTGTGAGGCCTTTAAACAAGGTAAGGATATTCATACGGCCACCGCTGCTAAAGTATACGGCATTAACGAAGCCGATGTTACCAAAGAAATGCGCTACAAAGCCAAG
>Ga0304728_1002275_pt1 | contig 12452 bp, 11 predicted proteins | sample C_130625_MF_Meta_FD_190476 | JGI IMG/M metagenome (GOLD analysis project Ga0304728, IMG submission 190476) | Freshwater microbial communities from Lake Croche, Canada to study carbon cycling - C_130625_MF_MetaG (v2) (version 2) | ecosystem: Environmental > Aquatic > Freshwater > Lake | place... | reverse complement strand
AGTAACCACTTACGCCTGAATAACCCGATTCACCTGAGTAACCACTTACGCCTGAATAACCCGATTCACCTGAGTAACCACTTACGCCTGAATAACCCGATTCACCTGAGTAACCACTTATACCTGAGTAACCACTTACGCCTGATTCTCCTGAATATCCACTATATCCTGATGTATCTACTGGGTTTACCCAGCTTAAATAACCCGAACCATCAGTTTGTAATATATAACCACTATATCCGCCTGCAATAGTAATATTACCTACCAATCCTAAATTAGTATTACCCGTAACAGTTGCATTGCCAAAAGTATAACTCCCGGCATTGTTTATGTTAAACGGTTCTATTTGGGTAATATTTCCTGACATAATGTATTTATGTGTTTATTTTATGTGAGCACTAAGCAAGTTATTACTAAAATAATTTGGCTCAGATTTAAATGACATAAAATAATATTATGGAATTGAAGATGGAACCCAATCTAATGCATCTTCATCCCAGCCATATCTTATCCCATCATTAGGATAGGGTTTATATGGATCCCAAACGCAAGTTTCTTCGTTTAGTACCCAACTTGGGTACGGTTTAGGTGGAATAAAAGCATCACGCACTGGATCATAAGTGCAACCTATACCTGCATAATTTTTTCTGTAGGGCACTCCGCCCAATAAATGTTGCCCCCTTGATGTATTATAGCTAGTACGCTTGCATACTTGACCTCGGAAATTACCGTAATATTCTTCCCAATCGATTCCATCCTCACCTTCATCTTTACCGGTTATAACCTCTGTTACTATATTATTTTCATCTAAAAAAGCATAATGTGCCATTTTTCTCCCTTTTAAGTTTACTACCAAGATATGGTTCCTGTACCATTAGTAAATTTATATACTCTATAACCTGATCTGTAGGTTAGTACATTTGCTGAATCATAAGTTAACCCGGCGCCGATCGATGCTAATGCATTATAATTTGATGGATATGCGATAATTACTACACCTGAGCCACCGTTTCCACCGTCTCTACTAACATTCAAGTTGTTACCACCTCCACCACCACCGAGATTGGTAGTTCCATTTCCACCATTGGTATCAGTAGGTGATCTTCCTCCACCAGCGGCTCCACCTCCAGATCCACCTGCAGGTGCAGTACTATTACTTCCACCTCCACCTCCGCCAGCATAATATGTAGATGTACCAATTATTGAAGATTGTAACCCGATTCCGCCGGCGCCAGCGGTACCACCGCCATTAGATCCAACACCTCCTGCTCCGCCACCACCACCACCTGAATAGGGGCTTTGGCTTCCACCACCAGGAGCAGGTCCGCCATCATATCCTTGACGAGTGCCGCTTATGTAAGTGCTTCCTGGATAGATACCGGTACCGCCAACAGCACTAGCATACCATGCACCGCCTCCAGAACCACCATTACCACCTTGGGCTTGACCTCCGCTACCTTGACCTGTATCAGTTCCTCCACCTCCTCCACCAACAACAGTTATGGAAGAAAATACACTGTTACCACCTTGATCACCTTGAACCAATCTGGTAGAACCTCTACCTGCTCCTCCGCCACCTATTGTAACAGTATATGCAGTAGATCCTGAGACAGCTAGGGTGCTATTCAACATACCACCGCCGCCGCCACCGCCACCATTATCCCATCCACCACCACCGCCACCGCCGGCCACAACTAGATATTCGACTGATGTAGGCCCTGAAGCTGTTGTTGTTATTTGATTACTTGATAAGCTATTGGCACTATTACCACCTGCATTTGTAGCATATACAACAAATGTATAATTTGTACCTGCACTCAAGCCACTAACAGTAATAGTACCTGATCCTGCTTGGTTTAATGTACCCGTAATACTACCAGGACTGCTAACTGCGGTGTAACTTGTTATCGCACTACCACCATTGCTTCCAGGTGCAGTAAATGTTACATTCGCGGTAGAAGATCCAGTTGCAGTAGCAGTACCAATAGTAGGTGCACCTGGCACCGTGTATGGAGTAGCTGGATTACTTGCGCTACTAGCAGGACCGGTACCATAACTATTAGTAGCTGTTACGGTAAAGGTATATGCGGTTCCGTTTGTCAAACCTGTTACAGTAACCGGACTACTTGCACTTGTGCCTGTAAATCCACCGGTATTACTAGTAGCTGTATAAGTAGTAATTGCGCTTCCGCCAATATTGGCTGGCGCAGTAAAGGTAATTTGTACAGACTGACTTGCTGACCGTGTTGCTGTACCAATTGTTGGTGCTCCCGGTACACCCAGTAATATTACCATACTAAATGCACGGTCAGATGTATTACCTGCATTATCAGTTGCTCTTAGTGTGAAGTTATAAGTTGTATCACTGCCAACATTGGGCGCAGTACCACTGATAACCCCGGTACTTGAATTTAATGATAATCCAGCTGGTAATGCGCCTGAAAGTACGCTATAAGCTATAGTAGCACTTGTGTCAGGATCAGTAGCTGTAACGGTTACGCTTACAGAGCCGTTTTTATAAATAGTACCGCCTATTTGTCCAGCAGGAGTTACCCAACTTGGTGCTCCGCCGGTGTCGATACAATTTAATTTGGTAACAGTACCACTAGCCTGAGTTTCCTTAACACTAAGAGGACCTTGTGCTACAGTAAAATCTTGGGGGGTAGTAGCTAGAAGTTGAGTCGAACTAACATAAGTAACCGTGTATGCAGTATATTCCGTATTACTTGAATCAACAAATTTAACTACTGCATCACCAGTAAAATTATTACCATTAATGGTAAATTGAGTATATTGTTCACCATTAAAAGTACCCGGTGTTACGGTATTGATACTTGCACTAGGCGAACTAACTGAAGACCAGCCACTTCCAGAATATACTTCAAGAATACTAGTTTCTGTGTTATAACGCAAAGATCCAGTACTAGGACTAGCCGGCCTTTGAGCAGTATTTCCATATGGTATTTGCAAATTAGTGGTAACAATTACTCCCGAAAAAGTGAATGTTGCACTAGAATTCGCTGCATTTGGTTCAATCTGAAGTATTGCCATAATTGTATTTATTGTTTAATAATTACCAAATTACTAATTTATCCATTATATTTGACTTTTAAGTAAATCTAACTCTGTTTTAAGAGTTTTTACTGCTTCGATTAAATATACTGTTAATTTACTATAATTAATACTGTGTGGATTACCTTCTGCATCATAACCAATAAGGTTAGGTAATATATCATTTACATCTTCAGCAATTAATCCTGCTTCTCCCTGTGCAGTACCGTCTTTACGATCATAAGTGTATCCTGTTAATTGTAAAATAATATCTAGTGCGTTTGGTATTGGATTTAAATTTTCTTTAAGAGTAATACTTGAGGTTTCTGTTACAGATACTGCTGTTACTGTGCCTGAACTGCAAATTAAATTACCAGCATTTAAATTACCAGTAACATTACCAGTGCCTAAAATATTAGCTCCAGTACCGGTCACTGTAAGTATTGATGCATTGCCTGCTACACCAAATGTAATATTACCATTTGAACTGGCTATATTAACATTACTGTTGCCATTACTTATTTTTGCTACATTTATTGCAACAGGTGGGCTTCCGGTTTCTAAAGTAGAAACTTCAATTTGAGAACCATTTGCAGGAGGACTTACAAATGTTATATTTGCACCTGATAATGTATATGAATTTCTAAGTAATGTTACACCATTATAATTAACAATAGTTTGATTTACATTTCCAGGAGTAGTGCTCAATTCAAATGTAGTTTGAACGCCATTACCTGTAAAATCATCTACTATAACATTAGTACCTGATCGACCGGTATTAGTAAAAGTAATACTTTTTGGATGGCTAACATTGCTAGTAGTAATAGATATCCCATTACCTGCAATAAATTCAACAGTGTCTTCGCCTACAGCAACAAGACTAGGTTGTCCTGCTACTTCCCAAGTTTTAAAAGTACTACCTAATGTTATTAACGCATTACCCGATCCAAGATCAGTAACACCAAATCCGCTAGTACTATCAAATTTTATTGTACTAACACTAGCAATACTATTTGTAACATTGCCACCAGTTGCATTACTTAGTGCAACGGTTAATGAAGCTCCTATACCAGTTAATAAACTACCGTTACCTATAAAATAGTCGGCCGTGACATTTCCCGTAGTAAGAAAATTGCTATTATTAGCATTTAATGTGATATTTCCGACCGTAAGGCCGTGCTTAACTACGAAATTTCTATCTGCCACAGTTCCATATTTCCCTGTAAGGCACTATCAATAGTTTATTAACTAGTTGGTTGAATATATGCTGCTACTAGATTTACCTTAGTATTTCCACTTAATGTAGATGCGTATAATGCCACATTCCCTGATATTCCATTAATATTGCTTGTTATATCAATAATATCGGCTGTTGTATTAGAACAAATTGAACCATAAATTGTTATATATGAATCTGATCCATCATGTACTAATAATGCTTCTACTGATTGATATCCGTCATCCCCTTCTGCTGATACTACATATTTAGCTGTTCGGTAAGTCGCCGGAAGAAATTGGTCAAGAATGGTATTAGTGAAAACCGCAACATTAGTTCTATTACTTGTTAATCCGCCATTTAGTTTTAAATTACCAGTAGTGGTATTACCTGAAACTGCTAATGAAGTTAATATACCAACGCTAGTTATATTAGGTTGTGCTGCTGTAACTAATGTGCCACTAAAGAAGTTAGCTGTTGCAAGATTACCTAAATCAGCATTTCCACTGTTAATATTTCCAGTTACTGTTAGCGATGTTAAATTGCCAAGACTTGTTATATTAGGTTGAGCATTAGTAACTATTATGCCACTAAAGAAGTTAGCTGTTGCAAGATTACCTAAATCAGCATTATTACTGGTAAGATTTCCACTTACTATTAGTGATGTTAAATTACCAACACTTGTAATGTTAGGTTGTGCTGCTGTTGTTACCGTACCGGCTGTGGTTGCTGTATCAGACGAGTTTGCATGAGTCGCATTTGCAACGAAACCGCTAACATTAGCACCAGCAATATTTGATAAAGTATTACCACTACCAACAAAATAATTTGCTGTAACTGAATTACCTAAATTAGCACTACCGATTACAGTAAGAAGATTAGTTGAAGTATCAAATGTAAAGTTAGCAGTAGCACCAAAATCACCATTACTATTAAACTGTACATATGTATTTGACCCGGCGGCTTGTTGGAAATCAACTGGACTACCATTTGCATAATAGTAATTATCAGTTAAAATTCCACCAACATTAGCATTACCTGTAACCGTCATGTTGCCAATATTGGCAGTATTAGCACTTAGTGCATTATTGCTAGTAATATTATTAGCGGTTAAGTTACCAGTAATATTAGCGAACCCATTGGATGTAATATTATTTCCAGTAATACTGCCTGAAGCTGATATTGTAGTAGCACCGATAGTTCCTGAGTTAGCATATATATTGCCACCAGTTATATTACCGGTAACAGCAAGGTTTCCTAGTGTACCAACAGTTGTTAAACTTGAAGTTACAATATTACTAGCAAGTGTATTGCCGCTTAAATTGGCAGCATTTGCTGTAATATAAACATTACTTGCGGCAGTTAATTGACCTTGTTCATTTACAGTAAAAGATGCTACTTGATCACCATCACCATATGTATTAGCCGTTACTGTAGTATTACTAATACTAAACTGGCTGCCATTTAATGTTAATCCAGTACCTGCTGTATAACTACCTGCACCCGAGAATTGGGTAAATGTTATATCAGTTGTACCAATAGTAACTGGATTGTTAGTAGTACATACCCAACCGGTATCTGCATTATAAGTTCCAGTTTCTACGAATGTGAATGCACCAGGAATCTCAGCACTAGGGCTACCATTATCAAAATCAGGTGCACGAGTTAGTATGAAAGGTGAACTGGGAGAACCTGGATTAGTAACTACATATATACCGTTGTAGGGGCGATTACCACCTATTTCGTTCTTAATAAGAACTCTATTAGTTATAAGTGCATCGTCCCCGTCAATACTTAACAACCCGTTCGTATTACCAGTAATAGTCGCACCAACTCCTGCTGTGCCATTGTTATAAGTATAGCTAGGTAGTGCTGTAGTAGTTGCTAAATGTACACTGGCTTTGGGATCTAAACCTTGGGCTGTAGTATCAACATAATATTTTGTTGCAGCATCAGTTGCTTGACTAGGAGCTCCTAATGAAGTAATTCTAAAATTACCAGCGTCTATTGTACCATTTCCAGTAGGCCGTAAATCAATATTATTATTACCTGCGGCTGCTGTTATTATAACACTAGCATTATATCCTGTAATATTATCTGTAAGAATATGAGAGTTAGCTTGAATATTACCTGAAACTATCAAATTACCTAATGTACCAACACTGGTTATATTTGGTTGTGCTGATGTAGTTAGTGTACCAGTTAATAAATTTGCCCCGATAGTGCCTGAATTAGCATAGATATTACTACCAAGTATATTACCATTAACGCTTAATGTATTAGTAGCACTGTCGAATGTAAAATTGGCACTAGCACCAAAGTCATTATTGTCATTGTACTGTACATATGTATTTGAACCAGCCGCTTGTTGAAAATCAACTGGACTACCATTTGCATAAAGATAATTATCTGTTAAAATTCCGAGTACTTTAACATTTCCAGTAAAGTTAGCAGTATTACCTGCTAATTCTAAATTAACAGTAGAATTATTTGATACAATGTTTGAGCTTACATTTAGAAAATTAGCAGTACCGAGATTACCTAAATTAGCATTTAGTGTTTTAATATTACCGCTAAAATTAGCAGTATTACCACCAAGTTCTAAATTAATAGTAACATTATTAGATACAATGTTGCTAGTAATGTTAGCAAAATTAGCAGTTAATAAATTACCTGCATTAATACTATTAGCAGTAATATTACTACCGGCAGCATCTATTACTACATTTCCTACTTGTAGTCCATTTTTTACGACAAAATTTCTTGTGGTCATATTTTTCTCTCTTTAATATTAATCGGGTATATAAGTTCCGATATAATTTGCAGTAACATTTGTTCCTAATCCAGTGCCAAGCAAATAAACAGTATTTAGATCAATTTGTGTTGATAACATTATAAGATCATCACCGGTTGTTGATAAGCTTCCATATATAGTAACTATACTATTTATGCCATCGTGAACCAATAAAACCTCAATTGCTTGATAACCTTCATCAGCGCCTACTCTAAATGTATATTTTACTGATCTGTAAGTATTTACGGAAAAGCTATCTATAACTGTGTCAATATCTACCGATATTGCTGGTTTACTAGAAACTATAGCTTTACCAGTTAAAACATTTACTTCTAAATTTGCTACAGGAAAATTTACTATTCCTGTAGCTGTTAAATTAACAGTAGTAATAGAATTAGCATTTAAATTACCTCTGGCTGTTACATTTCCTGTTACAGATCCCATTGTAATATCTGATTGAAATCCTATATTAATATTACTAATAGAAGAATTAAATATCCCTGCTGAATTACCGGTAGTTACAATTGTGCCAGAGCCAATCGTTACACATCCTAATGTAGATGTTAAATAATTACCGGTTGCTAAATTGCCATAATATGAAGTGCCAAGTACTCTTATACTATTATTTGTAACAGTTAATACATTGGCAACATTAGCAACTTTAAAAGTAACATTACCATTTGGTAAAACAGCTACATTACTAGTTCCATTTACAAGATATGTACCTGCTGAGGTAGAAATATTCGTAAGTAGACCACCATCACCTGCAAATAAATTACCATACACCGTGCCGGTGTTAGCATAAATGTTACCACTGGTAGTTAAAGAAGTTAGAGTTCCTACTCCAGTGATTAATGGTTGATTACCAGTTAATACTACACTAGAATATAACGCATAATTTGCATTTTGAACCGTACCAACAATGTTAGATGCATTTACATTAAAACTAGTTCCTGCAAAATTAGCATAATTTGCATTGGCAGAGTTTCCGCCATTACCACCTGTTTGTGCTACCCAATTTAAATTACTTGCACCGTCAGTACTTAGTACATAACCACTGTTGCCACCGGCTATATGTATGTTATTAACACTACCTAAATTAATATAAGAACTATACCTAAAATCTACATTACCATTAGAAACTAAATTTGCTGTTGCTAATGAAGTCAATGTACCAACACTTGTAATATTAGGTTGTGCATTTGTATAAACAGTACCTGCTACTAATGCATTGCCTACTTGACCACTTACATTAGCACCGGCTACACTATTAGCAGTAGTCGCATATGCTACTGCACCTGTAACATTAGCACCGGGTAGGTCAGTTAAACTAGCACCATTACCTATAAATAACCCAGAGTTAATAGCATTGGCTATGGTTAATGTGTCTGTAAGTTTATTATAAGTAAATGATGTTCTTCCACCAAAGGTTCCGCCATCATTAAATTGTACAGCACGATTAGTACCACCGGGGGTACCATTTCCGCCACCCCCTCCACCAACTGTTTGACCTCCTTGGTTACCATCATATACTTTAATAGTATTGGTATCGGGATCGTACCATAGTCTTCCTTCTTGTCCTACATATTCTGCGGGATCATCTATTCCGTTATTTCTACTAGTAAAAAACTGTTGAATTGCCATTTCTTACCCTGCAGGAAAATTGTGTGGTGAAAAGACTGCTGCAAGTTTTTTAAGTCTTTCTAAATCTGAACCGGTAGATTCTTCTTCGGCTTCTATTTCATCTTGAACTGTGGGCTCAACTGTTACATCGTCAGTTTCAACACCCACAGCATCTTTCATAGTAGATAATTGTTGTTGTAGGGGAGGACTCCATTTTGCTTTGCCATCACTACCATATTCGATTCCAGGATTAATTACTGGTTTTTTATCGGATTCAGGAGCCACCACCGCAAGCTGTGTGGGATCAGGTTTACTAATTTTTTCTTCGGGTGAAACAATTAAATTCAATGTTTGAATGTTAACTGTTTTACCTGGTCCTATTAAATCTTCAAGTCTCATATTATAATCCTGCTATGGCTTTAAAGTTTTTCAATTCTGTATCATTACTAGAATATATAGGTTTGGTTTCAATTTTAGCCAACATTCTCATTTCATTTAATTCTTCTTCTCGTTCTTTATCCAATTTGTATTTATTTGGATTTAGTGTGATTACCTGTTGTAATACATGTTCGTCAGGTTCATAATCTTCTTCATCAACTATTACAGTCCAATCGGTTACTTTTAAATTTGTAAGTGTTTTTAAATCTGATAATAATTCTATAATTCTGCTAGGTACACTAGAACGGCGATTTATTTCTACAAATACTAAATATTTACCTATCTCAATTTCACCATCACTAATACTGGCATCTAATACCCAGTCATATCCACGCTCAAACCAATCTACTAAATCTTCACCTGCTGCTGAAGATTTAACGATAAATGCTAATGTTACTATATCACTATCTTTACCCATTTTAGCAGCATATTCATCTACTGACACCGTTGGTACTATTTGATTTTCCATATCATGGACATCTAAACCTTCAGTAATATATATTTTATTATTCATAATTATACTGGCGCCTGTACAGGTGGGGTAGGTACCGGAGCCTGTGCTTCTTGGTCTCCATTGTCTTGTTTGTCTAAATCTTCTTCATAGGCGTTTTCTATTTCTTCTAAATCAATGGTTTGATCAGCCAAATCAATTGAACCTTCTTTAATGTCATTCATTAACTCTTTAGGCATTCTTATTTGTACGAACCAAACTGGGCGCTCTTCCATTTTAGGATAACGAGTTCCTTGTACAAAATCTTCGTAATTTTTTACTTCAACAGGAACCTTAATTCTTGATTTAGCAAAAGCCACATCACACCCAATAACTGCTAATCTTTTAGCGCCACTTGGATCTGGCATTAATTTATATGGCCACATAAACACACAGGTAACACTATACTTACCTATGTTTGGACCTTGTACTAATTCTCCTAATAGCCAATTTTTGAAAGCATAAAGATCGGCTTCGTCTAATACACGCTCAAAATCAAGTAATGTAGACATTGTACCATCACTTGTTAATACTCCCTTTACGGAACTTATGATGCTTACAAAGTCAATATCATTAAAAAAGTTATCTGCGGAATGTTTTTTCATCTAGTATTTATCATAGACGAATATAATTATGCAGATTCAAAAAATCAGTTGAGCATATTATTTATCAATTATCTTTGTGTTTACCTAGTATATTATATCATCCTGCAATTGTCTTTAAATACTTCTGAATGTTATTACATTCTTAGCTCTAACAAAGGAGATCAAGTTGAGTAAAAGAAAAACTAGTGCGTTACGCAATAAAGAAGATCCTAGACACATACAACAACACAAAAACGAAGTGAAAACATTCTACATGAATCAATCTAAAACAATAGACTTTAGTCAAGCTCAACCCCGAGTTAAACGAAAATCTGTTGAATTGATTCCAAAATCTCAAAACCAAGAAAAATACATGATGGCCCTTCTAGATGATGAAACCGATATAGTCGTAGTTTCAGGACCTGCAGGTACGGGCAAAACTTATCTTGGAATGTTAGCCGCTATTAAGGCTATGAGAGAAGGTGTCTGCGAACAAATTATTTTAACCAGACCCGCGGTTGGCGTTGATGACGAAAAACATGGTTTCTTACCCGGCGACTTAAATGCCAAAATGGAACCTTGGACCCGTCCATTACTTGATGTTTTAAAAGAATATTATTCAGTTAAAGAAATAGCCCAAATGCTAGACGAACAAATCATTGAGATAGCACCACTAGCATTTTGTAGAGGTAGAAACTTCAAACATAGCTATATTATTCTAGACGAAGCACAAAATGCCACACCTAGTCAACTAAAAATGATTATGACAAGAATCGGAGTTGGCAGTAAACTAATTATTACGGGAGATATTGAACAAGCAGACAGAAAAACTTCACAAAATGGTCTTATGAATTTAATAGATAGACTAGGACAATATCAAGTTCCAGGTCTAACATCTTGCAAATTCGATGTGCGTGACGTACAAAGGCACAAAATTATTGAACATGTCTTAAAATTGTACTCATAAAAAACGGGGCTTAAGCCCCGTTTTTACTTTACTTTAGCTGTTATATCAGCTTCTTTTTCTAGTTGTTCAATTAATGCTGGATAAATCTTTTTATAGTAATTATTCATTCTATCCCAATCAGTATCTACACCCTTTCCTTCAATAACGCATTTTAATACTTTCTTTTCCGCATAGTCTAAAATTACATTCATTACCTGATGATCGGTTGTTTTCACACGCCTAGACATGGATACAGCCTCATCAATTTGACCGTTAGGCTTTCTTATAAATTGTATAAATAAATATCTCATAATGTTGCAAGTTCGCACATAGTGGCTGCTAATGAAATTTCAGGAATACCAACCAATGGTAGATTAGCAAGACCATTGCGAATAATTATGATACTAGCATCGCGCTTTTCGTTAGTTGTCCCCCAAAGGTCTAAATTATCATACAGCCATTTATATGTGTCCTCAATACGGGTTGGATATAGTGCAATATAATGTAATAATTGTTGACGACCTTCTAAAATTTTACCACTTTTAAATAATTGAGCAGCTTCAACTAAAATGGAGTCTTCACTAGAAGTAGTGTCTACATTAGAAATAAGTTTACCTGCACTACTATTTACCTGTAATTGATTAAGACAACGCCTAAGGTCAGGATAAGTTCCACGAACATAATTATCTAATGTATCTAAATCAAATTCTACCCCTTCAGAAACAAGTACTGTTGCTGCCCTAGCAGTAAATTCATTCATATCGGGTTTAGCAATATGAATCTTGTGACACCTGCTGTTTCTTAGTGCAGGTATAATCTTGTGTTCATAGTTGCAAGTTAATATATACCTAACAGTACTGTGATATGTTTCCATATCCCCGCGTAATGCTGCCTGACTTGGCTGAGTTAGATAATCAGCCTCATCTAGGAGAACTACTTTAAAAGTACCAAATGGCATTGTTTGAACAAAACCATTGATTTTTTCACGCATGTGGTCAATACCATTTTCGCGGCTAGCATTGATTTCTAGTAAATCATACTCTTCGATGCCTAGTTCATTAATCAATACTTTGGCAAGTGTGGTTTTACCTGTACCGGGATCACCGCTTAGTAGCAAGTGAGGGAATGCACCTTCACTAATCCACTGTTTTACTTGACTTTTTAACCGTTCATCAGTAAATACATATTCATCAACATTTTTAGGACGATACTTTTCAACCCACAACCTATTTTTCATTTTTTCTCACCAAATAATTGTAACAACGACAAGAAGATATTAATGAAATCTAAGTATAAAGTAAAGGCTCCGA
>Ga0304728_1002273_pt1 | contig 12463 bp, 24 predicted proteins | sample C_130625_MF_Meta_FD_190476 | JGI IMG/M metagenome (GOLD analysis project Ga0304728, IMG submission 190476) | Freshwater microbial communities from Lake Croche, Canada to study carbon cycling - C_130625_MF_MetaG (v2) (version 2) | ecosystem: Environmental > Aquatic > Freshwater > Lake | place... | reverse complement strand
TCATGGTGTTACTAAAGGACGATTTGGATTACAATTTGATGGTAACAAAGAAGTATTAAAGAAATTGCATACTGACATATTTGAACATAGAGGAGTCAGATTGAGTCGTGATACAATACCAAACTTTCCTGAAAGTCAAATCATAGCTGAATGTTATGATATGGAAGAAGAAACAAAGAATAAGATTAACAAAATTTACAGTGAAATGGAGAGTGAGTTAAACAAACTCAAGAAACGTATCAAAGAAAATAAGAAAGAAAATCAATTAACTGCAATTTTACGTGCACGGCAAAAAGTTGAATTGTTGAAAGTACCTTTATTTGTAGAAATGATAGAAGAAGGTATTGAAAACGGAATGAGTATAGTTGTTTTTTTAAATTTTACTGACACAATTGACGCTTTATCCGAAAGATTAAACACCAAATGTATTGTAAATGGTGATCCTAAATATATTAAATTCCGTCAACAAAACATTGATGATTTTCAATCAGATAAACAGAGAGTGATATTAATAAATATACAGGCCGGATGTTCAGGATTGTCATTGCATGATTTGAATGGTAATTATCCTCGTATGTCTATAATATCTCCATCATATAGTGCGGTTTTAATGCGACAATCCACAGGTCGTATTTGGAGAGATAGTGCCAAGAGTAAATCCATTCAAAAGATTATATTTGCGAGTGGCACGGTTGAAGAAAAAGTTTGTGAAAGTGTCAAACAGAAATTGGAAAATATGGATACATTAAATGATGGGGATTTTGAAATAAACAACACCAAAAATAAATTTTAAAAACTATGAAAAATGTATTTGTTAAATGTGGAAAATGGACACAGATTGTGTCAATAGACGAAACGATATTTGAAGAGTATAAAGTTGAAGCGTGTACTAGATCTATAGAATCCAAATTTAAGGATGGCGGTGTTAGTATAACCGCATTTATGCAATGTTCGGATATTTTAAAGAACGATGTTGTCAGCAAAAAGTGTAGTATATATAATACATACAAAATATTGATAAATGCGGGGTTTCATAGTAAAGCCGAGATGTTAAGAAATATATGTTTGACGGAAAGTGATGTAGATTTGGCACAAGAACCAATTAAAGGATAATATTATGAGTTTAGAATCTGTAGACATCAACATGTTATTGACAAAAATGCAAGAAATGCAGAATGAAATAACAAAATTAAAGTCATTGGAACGTGATGTAAGAGAAATAAAAGAAATAAATAGTATAGGTGAAGATGTAGCTAAAGAAATTGCTAATGAAGTAAAACAATTAAATGAAAATGGTATAGTAATACCACATTTGGAAAAACAAGCAGATCCATATCTATATCCCAGACGAGGATTTCATGGTAGATATACAAGACCTATATTAGAAAGCGAAGTATTAGACGCACTTAATTCAACACCGTCTGCCAGACAAGCCGCAAAGAAATTGGGTGTTCATTATGATACATACAAAAAATATGCAAAAATGTATGGTGTTCATAGAGTTTGTCCACCGAGTGAACGAAAGAAAACTATAAGAACTGGACCTGTAAGTCCATTTGGTGGAAAGTATAAAATCACTGATTTAGTAAATGGAAAACACAAAGATTTTCCTATACATCGTCTCAAAGACAAATTGATACGTGCTGACATGAAAAAAGCCGAATGTGAGATGTGTGGATATAAAGAACGAAGAATTACTGATGGTAAAATCCCATTGTTGTTGAATTTTGATGATGGTGATATAACAAACCGACTTCTTGAAAATCTAAGAGTATATTGTTTCAATTGTACATTCAATTGTGGCCGTGGATATATAAAAAGAGGCACAGTTCATTATAATATGGATCCTGATGTTATGCAGGGTGCAAAAAAACCAATCAAAGCGAGACATTGATTATATATGTAGATATTTATATTTCATGAACTACAAACATCTTATATCAGAAAACAAGGTAATGGTTAGTTTTAGTGTTGCTAGAAAAATTGACCCCAAGAAACTTAAAGCGATACAAGCTAAAGTAAAGAAAACTTGTAAAAAAAGATCTGATTATGATAAATTGGTTGAAAACGAAGTGTTAAAACAAACAAAAAAAACTTTAAATGTCAACGATATACCAGGTTTGATGGATGTAAATGAAGGAGTACGAGATAAAATTCCTAAAAACATGGGAATTTTCAAAGATGAAAAGAAAGTGATGGTTTTGAATTTTTTTGGAACTACCGTCGCCAAAAAAATGTTGAATCAAAAATTTAAGAAAGATGAAATTTGCTTTATATTATTGACGATTCTTGGTTATCTAGGACTGACAGATACAGATTTCAGAAATTTTCATAAAAGAAATACACCCGAAGATTCTTTGGACGAAACTGACGATGACCGTGAAGATGATGATATGGATGACGGTGAAACTACAGAATATTAACAAAAATAAGTTTAATTAGTCAATTTGAATGTTATAATTTTATGGAGGATAATAAAAAAGTTATGGAAATATTAAATATAAATGATGCAACTAAATTCATTGACAATAAAAACGTGGTATTTGTTACCGGCGTAACTGGTCAAGATGGATCTCATATGATAGATTATCTGTTGAAAAATACAGATTATATGATATTTGGAGGTGCTCGCAGACTTAGTATCAAAAATCACGAAAACATAAAACATCTTGAAAAAGAACCAAGATTCAAATTGGTAAATTTTGATTTGTCCGATGCACATGCCATCAATAGTATTGTCAAAGATTTACGAATTGACTATTTTATCAATTTAGCTGCTCAAAGTTATGTTGGTTCGTCTTGGGATTTTCCAGTTCAAACATGGGAATGTAATACAACCGGCGTAATTCATATATTGGAAGCAATTCGTCAACATCGTCCTAATTGCCGGTTTTATAATGCCGGTTCTTCCGAGGAACACGGTGACGTAACATATACTCCACAAGACGAAAATCATCCATATCGTCCTCGTAGTCCGTATGGAGCTAGTAAAGCTGCGGCTCGGCATTTGGTAAAGGTATATCGTGAAAGCTATAATTTATATGCTATACAGGGTTTATTATTTAATCATGAAGGTACTCGTCGTGGAGAAGAATTTGTTACTCGTAAAATAACCAAGGGAGTTGCTAGAATCAAAAATGCCTTGGTTGAAAATAAAAACTTTGATGCAATAGAATTAGGTAATGTGAATGCTAAACGTGATTGGAGTGACGCTGAAGATTTTGTGGACGGTATTTGGAGAATGATGAATCAAGATGTATATCGTACTGATATTAATATTAGTCTAGGTTTCCAACCTAAAATTTCAGTGACGAATTGTGTTTCGGTAACAACAAGAACTGGACAATTGATGTTGCCTATAAATATAAATCCAACTAGTAGTGATATTGTAGTGAAAAACTTGAAGGAATATGTACTTTCAAGCGACGAGACACACACAATCAAGGAGTTTGTTGAATTAGCATTTAAACGAGCAGGCATTGAAGGTACTTGGCACGGCAATGGCACTGGTATGGAATTTAGTATTAATGTAGCTGATGCTATGAAATATGAACCTGTTAATAGTGTGTTGGTTAAGATAAATACTAAATTTTATAGACCTGCAGAAGTTGATTTGTTGTTGGGAAACAGTAATTTGGCACGAACTGAATTGGGTTGGAAACCAAAAACATCATTTTTTGAATTAGTAGATAAGATGGTAAAAAACGATCTTAAACTTGAAGGACTGTTATGAATAATGTAATAAAATTTAAACAACCATCATTTTTATATAAATTATATTGGTATATCAAACGTAAAATTACTAATACTGGACCACATGGTAAATACTGTGGATGTAAAAAATGGGGAAGTTATATTGGATTGGGGTGTGGGACTGCTACGTATAAATGTAAATTAACAGTACATGGTTCAATCACAGACAAAAAATAAAAACAATATGAGTGAACACAAATTATATAATGAATTAGTAATGGATAGATTTATGAATCCACAAAATATTGGAGACATAGAAAATCCAGATGCTGTTGCGGAGGTAGGTGCGAGTGCCTGTGGTGACGTTCTTCGTATATCAATGAAAATTGATCCTGAAACACGAATTGTGTTGGATGCAAAAGCAAAAATATTTGGATGTGGCACTGCGATTTCTGCGGCTGATATCGCAATGAGTTTAATTAAAGGACGAACCGTTGAAGAGTTAAAAAACTTTTCAAATGATGAGGTATTAAATGCTTTAGGTGGAGTAGAACACTGGAAATCTAATATGCCTCAAAAAATTCATTGCAGCGTTTTAGCCGAGGCGGCAATTGAAGAAGCATTAAAAGATTATATTAAAAAACACAATATTATGTAGTTTCACTCGGGGTAATATTATTTATTTATATATGGGAGAAAAAAGATTAAAAATTAGTATTACTAAAAAATCAAGTGTAAATTGATCTTTTCAAAGAGCAAATTGAAGAATTTTTCAATTCCTTTTTTTGTTACTCGTTGACGATTCGTATCTTGTTTGTATTTATCAATAATATCTTGATTTATTTCAATTTCTGTTTCGTTGACGATGATGGTGGTGATTGGTTTTTGGCGCATAAAAGAAAAACTCCCGATGAATATATATTCCATCAGGAGTTTTGTGTTAATTATTTTTTAACTATTAATCAAAAAGGGTCTCCAATCAATGTGTTTCGCTTCTTTGATCAAAGCGTACACTGGAACTGGTTGAGGTGCGGTTGGAGTCTTTAATAATTTCAACCCAACTTCCGAATTGAGACTATTTCCCTTTTTAGAATTCACATCTTTTGAACATCCAACCATATTGGTCCAATTGTTTGATCCGCCACGGCTACGAGGAACAATGTGATCAATAGTAAATTCTTCGCGGGTCAACTTTCTGCCCGTATATTGACAACTACCATTGTCACGACTGTAGATTGCATCTTTGGATGGTCTACCTTTGAAATATTTCATTGGCATCTTTGTGAAATTGGTAGCAATGATGACGGTAGGCACACGAATCGTCATGTTTGGACTATTGATTGTCAGATCCCAACTACGAATTGGCAATTTGATCCATTCTTTCCAAGGCACGGCATTCATGCTCTTTGGTTCAGAAAGATCGGGATCTCCATTGTCAAGAATATTGTAATCAATGTCAAGTGCCATTGAAGTTGGCTTGCCATAACTTTCTCCACCACAAAGATCCACGATGGCATCTTTGACGGTTTTGAACCCACAAGGTAACCAGTGGGAATTTAAATTTAAACAGATTAGTTTATTCGCAACATTATTCATATTCTTGGAGGAAGGAAACCCCTTCGGCTTTAGCCAATCGTCGGAAGCACTTTCCGGCAAGCCCCTATGGCTTTAGCCTAGGGGTTGTTGACACTGTCAATAACTATACAGTATGATTTAGAAAAAATCAAGAGATTTTTGAAAATTAGATAATTTCGTCAACTAATCCATATTTTAGTGCTTCTTTTGCTTCTAAATACAAATCATGTTTAAGAATGTCATCTAATTCATTTTCTTTAAATTTAGTTTTTAAGAGATAAATTTGTTTAATTTTATTCATTATTAATTCTAAATTTTTGAATTCATCTTGAATTTCACCAAAATTCCCCCAAAAAGTTGAACGGACGGAATGAATGAGCATAAATGCATTTTTGCTCATGTATCTTTTGTGTCCCACTACGCTGATTAGTGTAGCTGCGCTTGCTACGGAACCTTCAACTCTGGTATGTATTGGTATTTTACTATTTAAAATACGATCAACTGTACTCATTGCGGGAAAAACGTCGCCTCCGTCGCTGGAAACATATAAATCTATTGCGGGTGAATGAGATAGATTATATTGACTTTTTAATATACTTAATGTTCTTGAAACTTCACTTATTTGTCTATTTAGATTAAATATACTTTCTCTTGTAACGTCGTCGTAGAAATATATTTCGTTTGTGACCGGGCAAAAGGTTGAACTAGAATCTTTTCTTTCAGAAGATGAATCATCCGTTTCAGCTGAAAGCACCACATAGCGATTTTTTTTTGTCATAGCATTGAGTGTTGTCATCTAATAAATATACTTGGTTAATGTAATAACCGTCTTTTATTTTATCAATATACATTAATCTATGTTCTTCGTCACACATACATTTCATGCCTACAATGTTGTTGACAATTTGAGCCTGGGTATCACAATATTTACAATATGCTTTCATACAATATAAAATATCATACCACATCTTGTTTATTGTATCAACTCCGTTTATGTAACATCAATGTTACACGTTAGAGTCAACGACCCCTAGGCTAAAGACGTAGGAGTTTTTTGGAAGTCGGATTCATAAAATTTTTGATAACCATATTCTATTGTAGTAAAAAAATCTCCACTGTGATACATTTCTTCTGCAATTGCTGTATCACTCTTTAAATAGAATGGATTTATTGATTTTAATGTAAATCCCTTTCCATTTTCATCTTCATCTTTTATATATCCTACAAAGATTACGCTGAACAATTTATTGTCAAGTACATCATCAAATTCTTTATACACATCATCGTGAATATATACAATATCCTCTTCACTCCATTTATTGTCTATGCGAGGACATATACACAATTTATATTCGCCTTCTACTAATGCTTTAAATACGAATGCGTTTGGTTTGGTTAGTTCGGTCATAATTTATTTTTTTCTTAGAACTATACAATATTTACTTGTTGTCATTTTGAGCAACTTATTGCCTGGTGATACAATAGCATATATATTATCAATAATATGCACATTATCATATGCAGCAAAAGTTTCTCCTTCTTTTAATTTTGTATATTTTTTACCCGCTTCTTTTTCTTCAATTTCAACCAGGTTAACTGGAGCATCTTTTTTATTGATAAACATAATTTATTTTGTAAATTTATTGTATTGGTTGATATACGATTCTATGTTGAGTTTCCCGACAGGATTCATGCTATGAACCATAAAATCAGGATGTTTTACTTCCAATTTCATGCATTCATTGCACAAAAACTTGGCAGCGTCATATCCAGTCTTTTCGGTATAACTGTCATATGGAATTTGATCGTTATTTAATCCATGACCATAATGGCAATAAGATAAATCGTGATCATATGCAACATATCTGGGTATGCCTTTGTTCAAGACAGTGTCACAAAATTCTTTATAATTGCGTACAATTGTCCAAGATACACTGGGCAAATTTACCCAAGTAACATCAATTGGTTTTCGGATATCATCAATGAATAAATAATATTTTTCGTTCATATTTTTTTAATTTTCTCTTCTAAGTATAACACATACTTACGCATAGGTCTACCACTTTCAAACACAGATCCTAGATCTTCTATTTTTGTGACTCTGAATCCGTCTGAACCATATTTGTTTAAAATTGTTTCTAACGCACCATAGTCAATAACCGTATGTATTTTTATTGTATATTTATATTTCATAGTTATATTTATATATATATGAACGAATCAACTATTTCTGGTGTATCTGTAAGAGCAATTATAGTATTATTTTTGGTTGTCATATTTGCGATTACAGTATTTACATCTTTAAAGAATGAAGCCCTCAATAGTTTAGTTATGGCCGCTGTAGGTTGGTATTTTGGACAAAGATATCCTCAAACTTCTGGTAGTAGTCCCGCTGAAGTTTCTAATAATACACCACCCAAAACTCCTTAAGTTTAATTCACTTCCAAACTATTTGCAGTGTTACGATTAATAGTGCCAATCCAATGAGTGTTAGTGTCTTGAGTCCTAGTTTCTCGTTGAAATGACAGTACGATAATATGGTAAACATAATCAATCCTACACCGAATGTCAAGATTCTATTTGGCCAAACTTGTCCGTTAAAGTGATCACTGATTATTTTTATTGCACGTATAGAAACATATGTGCTTGGTATGCTTAGAAATAACAATAAATATTCATATTTTTTGAACCATGGACTTATGAATTGACCGTGTAGTTGATACCATCCGGCGACGTATACACAAACTAGTAGACTTACGCCAATAAGTAATTTCATACTGCTACTTCAAACTTAATTGTTGGGTGAAACTCATAATCAAGTAGTTTGATATCATCATATTTGAAATCAAACAATGATTTGACTTCTGGATTCAACCACAACTTCGGTAATTTTTTAGGTTCTCTCGTAAGTTGTAGTTTCAATCCATCAAGATGATTTACATAAATGTGTGTATCTCCGGTTGAATGTGTGAATGTACCTGTAGTCATATTGACCGTCTGTGCAATCATGGCAGTTAATAGTGAATAACTAGCTACGTTAAATGGATTTCCGAGTGCCGTGTCTTGCGATCTTTGGTACAACAAACAATTCAAACGACGGCTTGGAATATTTTCCTCGGCTAATTTTTGAATAACCCACATTTCCGATTTAGGAAGATTTACAGGACCAACTTGTTTTTGTAAAATTTCAATTCTCTCTTCCAATGTCAATTCTTCTGTATGGAACTGGAATAAGCAATGACAGGGCGGCAAAGCACAATGATCTACCCAATATGGGTGCCATGCACTGACAATAATTCGTCGGTCATCTGGATTTGTTTTAAGTTTATCAATTACTTTTTGTAGTTGGTTAATAGGCAACGGAATTCTTGATTGATTTTGATTTTTCTTTTGATATTTTTTATTCTCATCGGATTTTAACCATACGCAAGTATCAGCAGAATAACAATTAGAATGATAATAGTCTTTATCTAATTGATAATTCTTTGGATTCAATTTCTTGTCTCGCCAATTGGGAAGATTCTTTACATCAGCAATAAATCGTTCAAAACTTAACCATCTATTGCAGACGAATACTCCTTTATTGCCATAAAATTCATATTCTTTACATTCTGGATTATAACATCTATCAAGCATATGGCTCCAGACTTTATATAAATTTTCATCTAATTCAGATGCAATTTTATAATTTCCAATAAATCCAACCCCTGCGCGGCTTGGATAAAAGGGATCGCCAACTCTATTATTTAATATGGCATCTTTTCTAGCTATAGTTGTGTACCCCGTTTTATCAAACTGAACAATATAAACTGGACGGCCATGCATATCATTCGGTTCTCGTCCGATCACGGTAAGCGTCCCGCTTTTTTTAGTTGCGATATTTTTTCCGCAAAAATCATCTTTTAGAACGCCGGTGTGAAATGTTTTTGGAGAGTTTATTGAATAATCATAAGCAGGTTCTTTTTCTTTTATGTGGGGATTAATATTAACTGGAATATTAGGCACTTCAAATGCCGTCCATGTACTTCCATAAGTACCGTACCCCAATTCGCCCCATCTATTTGCAAATTCAGCATCATTTTTGATTCGGTCAATAAACTTATTTTGTTTTTCTTGTATTGATTTCTTGATACTATCAACCACATCAACATCTTCTGGTTCTAACTTGGAAGCCAATACTCGTTTTTCTTGGTTCGTAAACAACAATTCATCTACCAACATTATTCCTCCCAAAGTTGGTTTGACTTTCTGATAACGAGAAAACGCCCACTCGTTCCAGATTCTAACGTTATTGTCTACAAGATATTTGATATTGGTGTCGCCACTGATGAACCACAATAGTTCATGAACAATAGCTGGCCAATGAACTTTCTTGGTTGTTAGAATTGGAAATGCGTTGAGGTCAACGTCGTATTTGGCTTGAGCACCAAAAATACCGATTGTATCAATGCCGGTACGATTTTTCTTAACTTTTCCGTTTGTCAAAATATCATTGACAATTCTGAAATATTCTGTGTCTACTTTGTTCATAATTTACTTAGTATACTTGACAACACGATGACCGTCAAATTCTTTTATCACTTCTTGTTTATTATAAAGATGTTCAAACGGAATCATATAGGTATCAGCGTCATATGTGCCTTTGATGTGAGTCACGTAGAACTCGGTTATGTATGGAAGAAACAGTTCATATGTTTTGGCACCACCAGCAACAATCCAATTATCACTGTCGGGTGCATTAAGTTTGATTGTTCCATGTAGATAAGCGATATTAATTTCTTTGCCTGTGTAGCCGTTGGAATTTTCTTTGACGGTATAAAATCCAACTGTGGACATAGTAGAATTGTTGGTCACGACATAACATTCTCTATCTTTTAATTTTGGTAAGGTATTGAATGTGGTTCTACCCACCACTATATCTTTTAATTTTGGTAAGGTATTGAATGTGGTTCTACCCACCACTATAGTTTTACCCATAGTGAATTCACGAAAATGCTTGAAGTCTTCCTTTATAGATGGCCAGGGCAAAGCACCGTTTTTGCCTATGGCTCTATTTTCTGACATTGCGAGTATCGCTTTCATGTTTATTTATGGGTTTGTGAGTCGTGCAACTACGTTATCAACATAATAGGCTGTAAATTCTGCTTCTGCGTCTATTTTATGCATTGCTGTTTTTTCCCATTCTTCTTTCAAATGCTTTTTGTCTACACAAAACTGTTTGAAGTCGTTGTATAACCATTCGGTTGATGGAATCACATCGGCCTCGTCATATACTCTACGAACAATTGGCAGAATCATACCAGCGAATCTTTCGGAATCGGGTGTATATGGAGGAACATCTTTGAGTAGACGATGTACCATATTCTCCAATGCAAGTGCTAGTACATCACATTGAGTTTCATTTTCAAGACCTTCCAACAACCCCGCCACCCGCCACTTTTCTGTTATTTTGTTCATAATTATTGTTTATCAATATTTCCATCTTTGTCTACATAATAAACTTCCAGTGGGTTATTGTTATCGTGATATGCAGGCATTTCGTAGTTACCTGGGTTTCCTATAATAACATATCTACCTTGTTTATTATGGACAATTAGTTTATTGCCATATGGAACTTTAATGGTTCCCTCATATATTCCAACTTCTTGTGCGAGATCAATATGATTTTCATGTAAAACTCCCACATCGGTCTCGGGATCAAATTTGGATAAAATCTCTACTAAATGTTTAATTTTCATGGTACGTTTTTCAAACTAAATTTACAGTTATACTCTCCATCTACATCTTCAATTTTTGTATATGGTATCGTCTTTGTTTTTCCTATTAGTGTCCTCATATATTCGTCTACATCATATACATCAACATAATAATTTTCGGTATTATATCCGTATTTTTCTCTATCATATTGAGCTTCTTCCTTGGTGTTATAACAACAAAGTATCAAACTATTGGATTTACCAGTGTGTGTGGGATTCTTTTCAAATACTGCAAATTGTTCATTTGTCATATCAATCCTTTTTTTAAAATATATTGTTTGAATTCTTCGGCTGACATTTTTACCACACGAATTCCTGAATCTGGCACTTCAACATATTTTGATTCGCCACAATCACATTCTTGTCTACGCAATAATGGACATGTATAATAAATGACATCTGTATCTATCCATTTATGTATGTGATTGTTATCAGTCATATTATGGTCTTACACTTTTATGGTTAAGATAATATTCTTTGATCCAAACACTAAAATCTGGTTTATCGCCTTGACCTACACCCCAACGAACTAGATTTTCACGGGCAGCAATCCAACAATCCAACATATCTCTATGAGTGTATTTGTAACTTTCTGCTGGGTGGGGATTAAATAAATTATATTTTTCTTCGTTAGTCGGTGTCATATCAACATTTTTAGTAGTCCATGTAATTTCGGCCAGATCAATTAGTTTTTGTTTATAGTTCATATTCTTGGGAGGGTCATTGTACCAAAGATGACATAGCTTCATTTAATTTCAAATATTCACATATTCTATTTAATGGCCAAAGTGATGTATAGTGTGCTCTATATCTATTTTTATCTCCATCTGCAACAACAATACACTCGTCAGAAAACTCGTCAAATCCAACGACTTCCACGGTTTGTCCAAAATTAATTAATGGATGATTTTTGTCAATTACCACGCTTTTTTCATTCATATTGTCAACCACCTTTCCAATCTACTTATAGTTGTTGCCAACCAACTAAATAAATTAACCAATCTACGCAATACAAAATGCATTGTATTGTTATAGTGTTTATAAAAATATCTATATTTCTTAGATTCCACAAAATCTCTATGTTGATTCATGGTTTCAACAAACTCAAGTTCTCTACTTTTCCGATCAGCATTTGGAAGTGCTTCAAATCTGAAAATGGTTATTTCACTGACTAAACCTTTTACAAAAACAACCGTATATTCAATACAGTAATCATATTCGGTATCAACACTGTATTGATAATCAAGCAAACTGATTGTACTGGTAAAAGATACTTGATCCCACCAAGATCTAATAGATTCACTGTGACCAATTTTGTCTATCCAATTTTTGGAATTAGTATCGCCGTCAATCCATTTGGTTTCATGTTTTCGTTCCCAAAGTGTTCCATCTTCACGAATTTCATATACACTCAATGAATTTTCCAAATCTTTTGTCTG
>Ga0304728_1002271_pt1 | contig 12466 bp, 9 predicted proteins | sample C_130625_MF_Meta_FD_190476 | JGI IMG/M metagenome (GOLD analysis project Ga0304728, IMG submission 190476) | Freshwater microbial communities from Lake Croche, Canada to study carbon cycling - C_130625_MF_MetaG (v2) (version 2) | ecosystem: Environmental > Aquatic > Freshwater > Lake | place... | reverse complement strand
AAAATCAATTAAAAAATCAAAATTTGACAATTGAACAACGTCTCGATATTGAGGATAAAATAAATGAGATATTTGAAACAATCAGAATTATTAAATTGAAAAAAAAAGAATATTTTCTAGATAATTCAAAATATATTTTTGAATATTTTGAAAATAAAAAAAACATATCAGAAGGTGGTAATATACCAACACAAAGCACAACAAATAAAACTAAAATAATGAATTCTTTTTTTAAAATAAAAGAGAATTTTGAAGAAGATTCTTTTGCAAAAATAGAAAATAATAATATTGTTCAAAAATATTTAAGTAATATCGATGATGCATTTTTAGATGTTAATTCATTTATATATCAAACAGATATATGTCAAATATGTTTCAAAGGAGAATTAATTCCGCTTGAAGATGAAGGTATTATGCTTTGTAATAGTTGTTTCAGAAGTATTCCATATTTAATAGAAAATGAAAAACCTTCTTATAAAGAACCTCCTAAGGAAGTTTGTTTTTATGCATATAAAAGAATTAATCATTTCAAGGAAATTTTGGCACAATTTCAAGGTAAAGAAACAACACAAATCCCGTTAGATGTTATTGAAAATATTAAATTACAAATTAAAAAACAGCGCATTGAACTAGATCAAATTACGAATATAAAAACAAAAGAAATTTTGAAAAATTTAGGATATAATAAATACTATGAACATATACCATTTATTAAGGATAAATTGGGGATTAAACCACCAATTATGTCGCCTGAATTAGAAGAAACATTATGTAATCTTTTTATTGAGTTACAAGCACCTTATTCTAAATATTGCCCTGATGATAGAGTAAATTTTTTGAATTATTATTATACTGCTTATAAACTTTGTGAACTTTTAGGTGAAAAATTATATTTGGATCATTTTCCTATGTTAAAAGATCCTGAAAAACGTATGGAACAAGACGAAATATGGAAAAAAATATGTTTAGATTTGGACTGGGAATATATACCAACTATTTAATTAGGGTTTATAAGGAAATAATTGTAGTTCTCTCGTATTATAAATGGAAAAATTCGGGTCGTAATTATTTGCACCAACACCTGAACCATAACAAGTACCACCTCTTTGTTTACGAGAATGCCTTGTTTTTTTATGATGTCTTGTTTTCTTTTTCTTTTTCATTTTCATTTTACCGCCATTTTGATAATCTTCATCTTCATATTCATTATCAGTTTCATCACTCATTTCATTTAATTGTTCGATAATTTTTTCATTTGGTACATTTTGATTTTTAAAAGCTCGAATTGTTACAATAATTACATCATAATTTTTTAAATTCATTTTATCGTGAATACTTTTAAACAAAGGATAGTTCTCTTCTGTAAAACCCCAATCTGTAAGTTGCTGTTTTTGATATTCTGTAAGATCTTCTTTTTTCCCACCAAACATTTTTTTAGAATTTATACGTTTATGACGTCTAGATTTATTTTTTCTCTTAAATGAATGTTTTGTCATAATATACATATAATAATATATTAATTTGAAACTATATATTATTTTAAAATTCATCTACTAGATTACCTTGTCTATCATATATCAAAATTTCATATATGTATCCTAAATCTTTGGCTGCTTTTTGTTTTTCTAAAACATTATTTTTGGTTTGATTTGTCCATGTAGATTTTACTTCAATACATCTATTTTGTGATGGAATATAAAAATCTACATAATGTCTTCTTTTTTTATTATTTATGTCATTATACCATATAATTGGAACATCTTTTCTATTTGTTATAATAGAATCTTCACATATTTTTTCAAAGTATAGTAATCTATCTAACGCAAAATTTTCGTATCCTTGATACTCTAATAATTTACCAGATGGTAACTTATATTGTTTTTTGTTATAAGAGTTTTTAAGCATTGTGTCAGCTACTTCTGCATTTTGTGAATGATGAGGGACGCCATATCTCTCTAAATTTGTTTGTGTTGTTTTATTTTTAAATTCTTGTGTTTCTAAATAATGTTTTACACCATATTTTTTAAGACAAGTATTACGTTTTTTATTCTTTATTATTTCCGATTGTGAATTATGTTCAACACCATATTTTTTTAGAGTAGATTGTTTTAACTTTTCTTTTATTTCACTATTTTTCATAGGATTATCTACTCCAAATTTATGTAAATTAGTTTCAAGTATTTTTACTTTTCCATTTTCTTTACTGCATTTTTCACAATATCCGCCTATTTTTAGAAGTTGACGAAATGGTTTAATAAAATTATTTTCACAACTATCATTTAAGCAAATTCCTTCAATATTTGTATCTCTATTAATAAATTTTTCAGAATAATCATCTAATAATATTATATTATTTTCATTACAAAACTCTATCAACATATGAATATCATATTTTACCTTTGAATTTTTAATTTTATTTTTTGAAATACTTTGCATACATGATTCGCAGTATGCTGCCGTTTTAATTAATTGACGAAAACATTTATTAAATTTATTACAACAATTTTCAGTTATACAATTGCCTTCTATATAACTTTCCCTATTTATTTTTTCAGATGTATAATCGTTTACTAATTGTATTTTGTTTTCATTACAATATTGTAAAAGTTTTTCACTAGTATATCTCATTACTATATTATATGAATTTAACTTTATATTAGTTATTTTGTAAATAATATAAATTTATTAAACATCTGCACGATTTATGGTCTTAAAATCCACCCGGAAAATGAACAAGGTTTGCTCCAATTCCAAAGCCAGCTCCAGATCTAGCAGTGGCACCCATTGATGGTACATAGGTGTCAAGAATACTAAATGTGGCAGCAGCAGTCAAAGCAATCAAAACAATTTCCTCAACATTTAAAGAACGTTTAGGGATAGCATAGGCAGCAATAGCTACCATTAAACCCTCAACAAGATACTTAATAATTCTCTTAACAAGTTCGGCAATATTAATTGTTCCGTTCATTATATTAAATAATAAGAAAAAAATATATATATATGCGATAAAAACTTAAAAATAAATAATATATTTATCTAAATGGAACGTTCTAAAGATAAGAATTCTAAGAAAGCTGGTTTTGAGAAAAAGGAACTAAATGGGAAAGTAAATCCTAAATATGTCGATCTATTGGAAGAAGATAAGCCTATTGCTGGACAAAAATTTGTTTGTGTATCTTTTTGTTCTCCAGAAGAAATCTTAAAGAAAAGAGAAATGTTTTTCTTTGAGGAATTCCTAAAGAAATGGGAATTTAATAAATCAATGGAAAAATTTGTACAATTCTTAAATTTTGTTTCTTTCAAATACAATGTTTCATTTGATGATTTGTCAGATGATTTTAAGGAGTTTGTTAAAGAGGAAAGAGAGAATATTATTAAAACTACTTTTGAGGACGAATACAAGACATATTTGGATAATAATGAGGAAGAGTTACAAAAACAATTTGATATTGCTCATAATTTCCAAACAAGTACTCGTGGTATAAAGATTCGTGGATCTTATCCTACACAAGAAGAGGCCGAATTAAGAGCAAAGATGTTGAGAGAAATTGATGATAATCATAACATTTTTGTAGGACCTGTAGGTATGTGGATGCCTTGGGATCCGGAAGCTTATAAGACTGGTCGTGTTGAGTATTTGGAAGAGGAACTCAATCAACTAATGAGTGAAAAAAATAAAAACGAGACCAATGCCAAGTCAGCTTTCGATCAACGTGTTAAAGAATCAAAACAAAAGGCAATTGATGAAAATATCAAGAATGCAGAAAAGTCAGGTAACACATTAACTCAAACTATTGATGATCAGGGAAATTTAGTTGGTGTGAACAATGCAAATACACAAGAGTTTGCTTTGAAAGAACAAGAAAATATTTCAACTGCTGATATTTGTATGGAGTTATTTGAAGGAGAGAATATCATTGTTGGCAAGACAGATAATGGTAAGAGTCAACTTGTAAGTGGACCATTTTCTAATGTTCCTTTATAAAAATAAACTAGAATTTAATATTTAGTATATAATTATTAATTAAATAATATAATATATTATGGAGTATCCTATTTTAAATATTAAAAGTATTTCAGAAAGGTGTAATGATGATATCATTATTTTTTGTACTAACTATAATGAAAAGGATAATACAGAACTATTATTAAATATTACAGAATTTGATAAAATATCAATATCACAAACAATAGAGACTATTTTGAAAAAAATGGAAAAATTTGGACTAAATAAAAGTGAAAATTATGTTGATAAAATAATGTATATAGATTCAGAAGACAATAAAAATCAATTATGGATTTGTAGAACATATTTATTTTATCAATTATTGATTTTTGCAACTGCTACTTTTCAGAATAACGAATTATATAATACAATTTATGATGATATTGATTTATTTCCATATAGAAGTGATATTGAAAGTGAATTGAATAATTTCAAATTGGGTATTTTTGGCAGTATTACACCAGTTTCAGATATTGATATTGGTATTCAATATTCTGGTACTACACTAAAAATACCAGGTCTTGCATATATTGTTTCTAGATTTGAAAGTTTATTTGTTATTTTTACTGAAAAATCTAGTTTAGATTTCGATATAGAAACTTATGCAGATATGATGACAATACCAAATCCAGATAAAACAGATATTGAACATCCAGATTATTTTTATTTAGATGCTAGTGAATTTACTATAACAGAATTTAATAGAATGTTAAAATGTGCTGGTAATAGTATTATAAGAAATTTGTATTTAGGATATAATGTAGATTTAGGTAAGGAAGTTGGATTAGTATTAATTGATAAGGAATTAGAAATTCTAAAATTTATGATGTACTCTTTATCTCAAATTGAGAATGACGTTAGATCATCATTACAAGACCGAAATTGGGTAGACGATGCAAATATAATAATATTTAAATTTTTAAATGATACTTACAAAAATCAAAGATATGAATATTATAAAAAGGTAGAAGTTGCTGAACAGATTAAATTTGATAAATTAAATAATAATATTTTAATTGAATTAACACCAAGTGATATATGTGATATAATGGTTGCTATTGGAGATTCTTTAACTTACCGAATGGAAAGTTATACATGTGCACCAACAATTATGCATGTTGTGCGTATATTACAAGCATCTAAGAAAAATGTTGAAAAATATAAAACATTAACACCAAAGACTTATTGTATACAAAAAATCGTTCATTTAGATCCATATTGTACAATTGGGTATTATGGTTATATTTTAAGTATGTTAGAACAATTTGGTTATTGGTATCGTTTTTATATAACTTATTGTGAACCAGATCGCTATGATGAACAAAAATGTAAAAAAAAAGTAATAAAATATAAAGAACGTTATGAAAATGCATTATCATATTTGAAACAATTATTACCTCAAGAACAACAGCCTGAAGAACAACAGCCTGAAGAACAACAATCTCAAGAACAACAATCTCAAGATATAATTACAACAGGAGGTAAAAAAAATAAACGTAAAAAAACAAAAAAAAATAAATATATTAAAAAAGATAGAAACAAGAATACAAAAAAAAAATATATTTAAATTTTTAATAAAATATAAATTTTGATTTAAAACTAAAATAAATAATATAACTTATAATGAAAATTTGTTATATTATTTCTACCTGTGATAAATACTTGGAAACAAGAGTCAAATTTCAAATGGATACATTTTTAAAAGATGTTCCAACATCTGACATATATTATTTAACTTCAAAACCTAATATAGAAAAACGACAATTTGGTTGGAATTGTATGGACGACCCATATAATATTACATGGAAATATATTTATTTTATGCATAATATGAATATTCCTGACTATGATTGGTATATTTTCATCGATGATGACACATTTGTCTTCCAAAGTAGATTGGAAAACTTATTACAAAATTATGATCATAATGACTATTATTATATTGGCAAAGAGCTGGATCATATAAAAAATGAATTTTGTTTATACATGTCTGGTGGTGCAGGGTATGCCATGTCTAAAGCACTATATTTGCATTTATGTTCTTATGTCCGTAAAAATGGTACTAGTAATAGTTATAAGCATTGGTGTGATGACTTATGTATTGGTTTATGGATTCGTGATATAGAAAAAAATGATGCTATTCCTATCAAACAATTAAATAATGATTTATTTCATTTAGATGTTCATAGTTGTGAATCTGAATTAACAGATGCAATTACAATTCACAAAGTAATGATAGAATCACAATTTAAGTTTTATCAAGAGTTAAATGAACAAGATATAAAAAAATTAATAACAGATACAAAAGAAGATACTACTTTTACTCTCATTACTGACATAGCTTATTTTCAAAAAGCAAAGAAAACAATTATTGATTTGAGAAGCCGAGGTAACTGGCAAGGTTCTATTGTTTTAATCACAATTGATTTTGATTTGAATACTAATTTTAAGGATTTTTATAATATAACTGAAGTTAAATTTCCAGTGATTGATAAGACGTCTCTTATAGAAAAGATTGGTCCTAATGGTTTCTCGAGTTCAGACAAGAGAGAATTAAATAAATTAAATCAATGGGAAAAATTACATATTTTTGATGATTATTTTAAACAATGGCAAAGAGTTGTCTTTTTAGATGCGGGTTTACGTGTATTAGATGATGTTTCTTATTTATTATCTCTCGATTATAAAAATAAAATTTTGGCACCATTGGATGGAAAACATAGTGCATATAATGATTTTAATTGTCAATTGTCTTATGATAAACCAGAGGTGGTTGCTTCACTCGTCCATAAATTTAGTGATACTATTTTAACATCCAATTATATGTTGAATTGTATTTGGATATATGATACAAGTATTTTAGATTTATGTGATAAAACTCAGTTGATCGAGGCAATGAATGAGTATCCAGTTTGTAAAACAAATGAGATGGGAATTATGAACATCCTATTTCATTTTAAATATCATTTATGGGAACCCTTTCCTATAAAAGCATCCAATGGTAAGTATTTGTTTGATTGGTGTGAATCAAATAATCCATTTACAAATTGGAGAGAATATTGTTTTATAAAATATCCTGTCACGATTACTTTTGAAGATACATGAAGGGTTTACAAGGTTGTTGTATAATAATAGTCATTATTGAATACAATTCCAGATTTAATAGAACGGCTCATTTTAGCTGCACAAATTCCTTCAGCATCTGCTGCCTTTGCTATTGAGTCCCAAGTTGACAATAACTGGTTGCTATCTTTTTCTCTCTTGTACACTTTTTTACCAGTTGATACTACAAGTTTTGGTTTATATTCATTTTGTTTTAATGATATTCCATAATATCCTTCATTACTTCCTTCATCTGTCCAAACTGTTGCTTTAAGTGCATATGATGATAAATTTAAATATTCTTTAATTTCCTTCATATCATTTTCTGATAGTTTTTTATCAACTGAAATTTTCCATTTTTGATATTCTCTCAATAATACAGAATTAAGAATTTTTCCACAATCTGAAAATTGACATGACTGAAATATAAATGTTTCAACTTGTGAATCTACTTGTGTTTTTTTATATTCAACAGATTTTAATTTGATGCCTAGATAGCCATGATTTCCTTGAATACGTTTTGGTTTAAATCTAGTATCCATATAATTTTTTAATGCATGAAAAACTTCCTTTGTAGGTTTAACTTGACACCATAATCGATAACGTCCTTCAATGTTTACAGATAACTCTTCTACATCTGGTCTGACAATACAAATGCTATTTACAAATTCATTGAATTTTTTATGTAATTCATCTTCTGGTAATAGTGTATTTTGATAAACGGATTGATTTTCGGTTGCAACTGATTCAATGACTTTTTGATTACTTTCCAATTTTTCTTTCAATTCCCTTATTTCAATTGTATTTTTTTCTAATAATGATTTGCTATATTGTATTTGTTCCTTTAAATATTTATTTTCATTTTCTAACTCTGCATTTTCTTTTATTATTCTATTAAAATTATCAATACTATATGTTTTCGAATGAATAATATCTTTGATATGCTTATTTAATTTTTCAATAGTAAAATTAGTAGCATCATAAGCTATAATTTCTGTTTTATTTTTACCATTTACTTCTATAGTACGAATTTGTCTTTTAATTTTTGGATATGTTTTTATAAGATTTTCTATTTCTACCTTGTTTTGAACACGGAATGCATTGACTAAAATAAAATTTGTATATTTTTTTCTATGATCTAATAATCTTGTCGCCAAATCATTTGTATGTCCAAATTTAATTAATTTCTCTTCTGCTTCATTTGTATTATCAATAGTACCAAAATAAATACATTCTATATTTAGTGGAAATTGAACTATTATTGCTTGTTCTACTGCTCGATGTTTTTCTTTTTTTAATAATTTTTTTTCTTGTTCTGTTGATTGTTTGATTTCTAAAATAATATTATCTTTTTGTTCTAATTGAAGTTTTAATTCGTTTGTTTCTTCTTCTACAATTTCATGTAATGTTTCCTCTAATTTCATATAATATTCGTGAATTTCTGATGCCTTTTTTGTTTGTGCTTTTAAACATAATGATTTAAAACATTTGATGGTTAGTAATATTGTTTGTTTGTTTTGTCCACCATTTTGTTTAATAGGTGTTTCTAAAACCGCTCCTCCAACTTGAGGAGCGGTTTTATAGTCTACATCTAAATTAAAATGCTTCTCTATTAATCGTATTGCGTTATATTTTTGATTAAAACCTAACCATTTCCATATATCATCCAAATCAACTACAAAATCGATATTTTTATCATAATTTAAGTAGTTGTAAGTGCTTTTATATTTAAAAAGCGCTTTTTATAAAAAGAAGTCACTCTGGGTAAAAGCAAAGCGCTTTTTCTTACCATTTATTTGCCTTTTTCACACTGATTTTTGGTCCTGCACCGCGTTTCTTTTGCTTATTTGGGTCATATTGTTCCTCATCTTCATCATCCTTGAGACTTTTTGAAAGCTCCCAGAATTCTTTAGACCCTAATCTGAAGTCACCATGGTTGTCAGCTTTATACCAGAACACTTGGTCATGTAATTTATTCGATTTAGAGTTGTTATTAATTACTAAACATTCAAAATTTTCGGTACATTGATCCATGACCTGACAAAAGCTCTCAAATGTTGGAAACATACCAGCGTAATTTTCGTAAATACGCTTTCTATTTGCAATATAATTTTCTCTCAAAATGAAGACGTAATCAATGTTAGTTCTGAGCACTGGAGGGATTCCAAGCGGATATTGCATTGTTATGACTAACATTATCTTCCAATGTCTTCCATTCATAAATAAAAGTCTCATCATCTTATCACGAGCCCATGTGTTATCAAATAAGCAATCATCTAAAATAACAAATGCACGTGGATCAATAGTACTGCGTTTATAAGTTTCCATTTCTTTTTTTATTTGTTTCAACACAGTGCGCTGTCGCTTCAAAATGTTTTCAATAATAGCAGTATTATATTCTGTATGTACAAAAAGTTTTGGTACCATTTTGCCGTAGAAACCATTTCCTTCTTCTGTACCAGATATAACAGTTCCAATAGGAATATCTTGATGATAATATAGCAAATCTCTTACCAAAAAAGACTTACCTGTATCACGCTTACCAATTAGCACAACAACAGGTCCTTTATTCTCATTAGGTTTGAAACTAATATTTTTCATATCAAATTTTTTTAACTCGAGTGTCATTTTATTAAATTTAGAAATTATATTTTACTTCTTTTTACGCAAATTAATTACTTTTTATTTGAAAAGTAATTAAAATTATTTAGACATACAATAATAAGTTAAAAATAGATATAATTTATATATTAATTAGCTAAAGAATGATTAATGTTAATTATCAAAAAAGAAAAAATACTGAACTTTTTAAAAGTTTAGAAGACCCAACTTCACTATTTCTCTCTCAGGCACAAAATTACATTCCAATTTATAATAGATTCTTCTCATTAAATGATACAAATTTTAATGGAATTAATTTTAATAATAAATGGTATCTTTCAAGTGTGAAAGGACAAATTGAAGACGATTGTAATTTATATAATTGTAGAGTGAAGAATTTGAATGACAAAGTAAAAGATAAGGAATTATTTTTCAAATTAGCACCATTATTAGATCCTTACAAGTATTTAATTGGTAAATACAATGTAAATGATGAACGCATATTTACAATGCCAAAATTGACATCTACTGATATAGATTGTCATCCAAAATTTATAGATCAAAATAATTCTGCATATGTAGATGGTCTGTTTTTATATTTAACTAGTAATCTAATACACAATACTTATTTTCCTAATGGTGTTGATTATTATGGTTCTTTTTTAGGTATAAAAAATAATTTTAAAATAAATGTATTTGATGATATAGATTATTTAAATAATTCTGACTTTTTTAACAAGAACAAAAATGTTTTATTTAAAATAGATGATTATGAGCATTTGTTTAAAAATGAAGAATCTAAATTAAAACCTATTCATATAGACCATAATACAAGTGCTAAATCTCAGTTATCTATTAAAAGTATAGATAATCAAATTTATGAAAATGTATTTGACGATAAAACATTAGATTTGAATGATTTAAAAAGTATGTCTATTGATTTAATAGATATTACCACTTCCAATATATTAGATAATAAAGATAATACTCATGTTACGTTGAAATCAAGTTCTACTTGTTCATCTAGGTCATCTCATACTGCAAATGAAGATGATAAAGAAGAAGATGATAAAGATGATAAAGATGATAAAGAAGAAGATGACGATGAACAAGACGACGACGACTATGAAGACGAAGATGAACAAGACGACGATGAAGACGAAGATGAAGACGAAGATTATGAAGAAGAAGACGATGAAGAAGAAGACGATGAAGAAGAAGTCAACGTAATATTACCAAAGTTTCCTGTTCAAGTGATTTGTATGGAACTATGTGATAATACATTTGACGAATTAATTCTCAACAATGAATTATCGCATGAAGAATGGTATTCTGCTTTTATGCAAATTATCATGATTTTAATTACTTATCAAAAAGCATTTAATTTTACACATAATGATTTGCATACAAACAATGTCATGTATAATGAAACAGACAAAAAATTTATTTATTATTGTTATAAGAAAAAATATTACAGAGTTCCAACATTTGGGCGTATTTATAAAATCATTGATTTTGGTAGAAGTATTTTTAAATATGAAGGAAAACTTTTTTGCAGTGATAGTTTTCAAACAGGTGGAGATGCTGCAACACAATATAATACAGAACCATATTTAAATGAAAAAAAACCACGTTTAGAACCCAATTACAGCTTTGATTTATGTCGTTTAGCGTGTTCAATATTTGATTATTTAATAGAAGATATTGAAGAAGTCAAGGATTTGAGCAAATGTGATGATCCAATTAAACGTTTAATAGTTGAATGGTGTTTAGATGATAAAGGTATCAATATGCTATATAAAAATAATGGAGCAGATAGATATCCTGATTTCAAATTGTATAAAATGATTGCGCGTTGTGTTCATAATCATACTCCTCAATTGCAATTAGAACGTCCTGAATTCAAGGCCTTTTTATTTAATGGTCAAGTAACTACAGATTTTGTTAATATTGATGAAATTCCTGTATGTATTTAGAATAATAAAGAACTAACAAAAATACATTTCATAATATATTTTATACTTTTATATATTATGAATTCGTTTGGATTTATTATTATTAGACACGTTAATTCAGAAACTACTAATAAATATTGGAATCATTCAGTAAAATTACTGAGAACATATTATCCTTATAGAAAGATAGTTATCATTGACGATAATAGTAACAAAGATTTTTTAAAATCTGAACACTATTATACAAATGTTGAAATTATACAATCTGAGTTTCCGGGTAGGGGTGAATTGTTACCATATTATTATTATATTAAAAACAAATTCTTTGATAATGCAGTAATTATTCATGATTCTGTTTTTTTTCATACAAGGTTTAATTTTGATTTATTAAAAAATATTGATGTAATACCATTATGGTTTTTTAACTCTGATAAAGAAAATGTTATTAACACTGCAAGAATAACAAATTCTTTAAAAAATAGTCATTTCTTACATGATAAAATATCTAATAACGACATAGTAATGATGCCTAAGAGTAATTGGTATGGATGTTTTGGTGTACAATCTTATATAAACCATAATTTTCTTTTAAAATTAGAATCCAAATATAGTATTACAAATATGATAGAACAAGTGAAATGTAGAGCAGATAGGTCTTGTTTAGAGAGAGTTATGGGTTGTATTTTTTTTACAGAAAATATAAAAATTGCCAAAAATAAATCATTATTCGGTGACATTATGAAATATCAAACATGGGGATATAATTTTGACCAATATATGGAAAGCTTTAAAAAAGGCACAA
>Ga0304728_1002269_pt1 | contig 12472 bp, 13 predicted proteins | sample C_130625_MF_Meta_FD_190476 | JGI IMG/M metagenome (GOLD analysis project Ga0304728, IMG submission 190476) | Freshwater microbial communities from Lake Croche, Canada to study carbon cycling - C_130625_MF_MetaG (v2) (version 2) | ecosystem: Environmental > Aquatic > Freshwater > Lake | place... | reverse complement strand
ATCCCGACACGCTGGCCGCCACGGTGCGCGCCAAGGTGATGGTCGACGGCCGCAATTGCCTGGACAGCGGGCGTTGGACGGGTGCCGGGTGGACGTACCACGCACTGGGCCGGCGGGTGGGCTGAGATTTTCGCGCGACACCGACCGCGATACTGACACCGTGACCGAGCGCGATGTGACTGAACGCAATGTGGTGGGCGGCCCTCTGGAGCCGTGTGGAATCGACCCGATGACCGGCTTCTACCGGGACGGCTGCTGCTCGACCGGACTCGAGGATCGCGGACTACACACCATCTGCGCGGTGGTGAGCGCCGAGTTCCTGGAACATCAGCGCTCGATCGGCAATGATCTGTCCACCCCGATGCCCGCCTACCGTTTCCCCGGACTTCGGCCCGGCGACCGGTGGTGTGTGACCGCCGTCAACTGGCTTCGCGCCCACGACGACGGGTGCGCCGCACCGGTGGTGCTCGCCAGTACCCATGAGCGCACCCTGGACGTGGTGGATCTCGCCATCCTCGAAGAGCACGCCGTCGACATCCCCGACGACCTCAGCGGGTTGTGACGGGAATCTCTGCGACAACCACTCGACGCTCGACGTCTTCCCGCACGCAACCTTCGTGAAACCCACCGATGAGACCGTGAAGGTGTGCGAGTTGCGATCGTCGCCGAATCATTCCTGCCCAATGTCAACGGTGTCTCCAACTCGGTGTTGCGGGTGCTTGAGCATCTCCGCCGCACCGGACACGAGGCTTTGGTCATCGCCCCCGACAGCCCCCGCGGTGATGCGCCTGCCGCGCGCGTCCACGACGGCATCAGGATCCACCGGGTGCCCTCGCGGATGTACCCGATGGTGACGTCGCTGCCACTGAGCATGCCGCGGCCGCGAATTCTGCGGGTGTTGCGCGGGTTCGACCCGCATGTGGTGCACCTGGCCTCGCCGTCCATGCTCGGCTACGGCGGACTCCTTGCCGCGCGACGGCTCGGGGCGCCGACGGTCGCGGTCTACCAGACCGACGTCGCGGGATTCGCCACCAGTTACGGAGTGCCGATCGCGGCTCGGGCGGCCTGGGCGTGGAACCGCCACCTGCACGGCCTGGCCGACCGCACCCTGGCGCCGTCGTCGTCGGCGATCGAAAGCCTTCGCGCCCATGGCATTCCGCGGGTCCACCACTGGGCGCGCGGAGTGGACATCACCGGCTTCGCACCCTCGGCCCGCGATGAACGCCTGCGCCGGCACTGGTCAGCGCAGGGCAAGCCGGTCGTCGGGTTCGTCGGCCGACTGGCGCCGGAGAAGCATGTGGAGCGGCTGGCCGGGTTAGCCCGACGCGACGATATGCAACTGGTGATCGTCGGTGACGGTGTCGACCGCGCCAAACTCGAATCACTGATGCCCACAGCGGTTTTCACCGGCGCGCTCTACGGCCCGGAGCTTGCCGCCGCCTATGCCAGCATGGACGTGTTCGTGCACCCCGGCGAGCATGAGACGTTCTGCCAGGCGGTGCAGGAAGCGCAGGCTTCCGGGCTTCCGGTGGTCGCACCTGATGCCGGCGGGCCGCGAGACCTGGTCACGCCGTATCGAACCGGGCTACTGCTTCCGGTATCGGAGTTCGAGATGCGACTGGGCGAATCGGTCGATCATCTACTTGCCGAACGGCCGCGCTACTCGGTGGCCGCACGCCGCAGCGTGCTCGGACGCACCTGGCCGGCGATCTGCGATGAACTCCTGGACCACTACGAGGCGGTGCAGGCCGGTGGTCGCCCCCGTCTCAGGATTGCGCGCAGCGCCTGAGCCGCACCCCTATCCCTCGATGCTGAGCGCCTGCGTGGGGCAGTTCTCACACGCCTGCTCGAGGTCGATCCGCCGGTCCTCGGGAATCTCGTCCATCACAATGTGCAGGGCACCGTCGGCGCCGATCTCGAAGATGTCCGCGGCGGTCGCCTCGCACAATCCGATCGAGGAGCACTTGGACTTGTCGACGACGATCTTCATCGCGTCGCCGGCTTTTCGGGTGTGAACTCGGCGGTCATGGACACCACCGTATGGAAGAAGTTGCCGTTGCCCAACTCCGGCTCGCCGACGGTGTGGATGTCGGGCAGCCGGGTCAGCAGTTCGCGGAATGTGGCGGCCAGCTGACGGCGGGCCAACTGCGCGCCCAGGCAGTGGTGAATTCCGCCGCCGCCGAATGCGACGTGCTTGTTCGGTGAACGCGAAAGGTCCAGGCGCTCAGGATGATCGAACACCTCGGTATCGCGGTTGGCCGAGGAGTAGAACATGATCACCTTGTCGCCCTCGGTGATGTGGTGTCCACCGAGTTCGGTGTCGTGCGCGGCGGTGCGGCGGAAGGTCATGATCGGGGTGGCCCAGCGGATGATCTCCTCGATGGCCAGCGGCAGGCGGGCGTCGAGGTCCTCCAACAGCCAGGCCCGCTGCTCGGGGAAATCCGTGAGCGCCTTGAGCCCGTGGGAGATGGACTGCCGGGTGGTGTCATTGCCGGCGATGATCAACAGAGCGAAGATCGACGAGATGTCATCGTCGGTCAGGCGTTCGCCGTCGACCTCGGCCTGGACCATGGCGGTCATCAGGTCGTTCTCCGGCTTGATGCGGCGGGCGGCGATGAGTTCGTGTGCGACGCCGTGCACGGTGGCGATGGTCTGAAACACCCGGGCCAACGGCTCGGCGCCGTTCAGCAGTCGGGGGTCGCGCCAGCCGTCGGCGAATTGCGACTCGTGGGCGATGGTGCGGCGGTGCTCCTCGGGGATGCCGACCATGTCGCAGATGTTGTTCATCGGCACCAGCGATGCCACCTCGGTGACGAAGTCGACCTCACCCTTACCGGCGATATCGTCGACGATCTGCCGTGAGTTGGCGACGATGTGCTCGTCGATGCGCGCCAGCTGCTTCGGTGTGAAGGCCGCCGCCATCAGACGGCGGATCTTGGTGTGCCGCGGCGGATCCATCGCGATGAAACCCTGCGCGGCGTCAAGCGCTTCCGGGGGCAGCGACTCGAACGTGATGCCCCTACCGGACAGGAAATCGCCGGGGCGCCGCGTCACCTCGACGAGGTCGGCGTGGCGGACCACGGCCCAGAAACCCTGATCGTTCGGGTCTTCGAACATCCCGTTCTTCACCGGTCGATGCCAGGAGATGGGCCGGTTCGCGCGTAGTTCGGCGAACACCGTCTCCCGGTCGTCAGCGGTGCCGGCCCAGAACTCCGATGAGGAGATGTCGGCGGGGTCGTAGGGGCGCTCGGCCCGGGTGATCACAGCGGTCATGACGCCAGCATCTGACAGAAAGTAAAATATGTCAAGTGGTAGCTACAGATGACTTTCAATTGTCGGCTCGGTTAGACTCACCAGCGTGACTGTCGTCGACCTCAAGGCCGAAACCCGTGCCTTCAGCCGGGCCCGACTGCGCGAACTCGCCCTCGATGCCGCGCGCGACGTGGTGCTGGACCGAGGTTGGGCCGCGGTCCGGATGGGGGCTATCGCGTCGGCGGTGGGAATCAGCCGTCAGAGCCTGCACGGCGAATTCGGCACCAAGGACGAACTCGGCGACGCACTCGTCATGCGCGAGACGGCGACCTTCCTCGACGGCGTGCAGGCCCGGCTCGCCGAGCACCCCGGTGACCTCGCCGGCGGTGTGGCCGACGCCGCGGAGTTCATGTTGAGTGCCACCCGTGACGACCCGCTGTTGCAGACGATCCTCACCAGGACGCCGACCATCGGTGGTGATCAGTCCCTGCTGCCACTGCTGACCACCCGTGGTGAGCCATTGATCGACCATGCGATGCAGATCGTCGGCAACTGGGTCACCGAACAATGCCCGTCGACGGACGCATCCGATCTGAGGGTGATGGTGGAAAGCGTTGTGCGCCTTGCCCACAGCCACCTGCTGACCCAGACCCGGACGCCGTCAGACGCGGCACGCGATCTGGCGCTGGTGGCGTGCCGCTGCCTGCGGCTACCCGACCCTTACTGACCCAGCGGCGTGCGGTACGTTCGCCGCGGCCCTATCCCACAACCGCCGTAGGGGATCGCATGTCGAATTCCGTAGAGCGACGAACCCGCGCACCCCGACTGCCGTGGTTCAGCCGCGGACTGGTGGCAGGCGCCGCAGGAACCGCCGCGATGGCGGCCTGGTACCACCTCGAACGCCGGCTGCGCCGTGGCCGCTACACCGGTGTCACCACGCTGGCCGACGGCACACCGGTGGAAGGTCTGTTCTCGCACGAGGGACTGGACTACGACGACAGCATTGTGCCCGGCCAGATCGTGGCCGACATCCTGCATCTGCCGGAGCCCACCCCCCGGCAGGCCGGCGCGCTCACCCTCGCGCTGCGCTGGACCTATGGTTCGGCGTTCGGTGTCGCGCACGTGCTGCTGCGCAACCGCCTCCGCGAACCGCACGCCAGCCTGGTTTTCGGCACCGCGCTGATGACCATGACGTCGGTGGCGTTTCCGGTGTTGGGCCGCACACCGGTGCCGTGGCGGTGGCCGGTCGATGCCCAGATCAGCTCGATCGGTAGCCACACCGCCTACATCGTCACCGCATCCGCGTTGGACAACCTGCTGCGCTGAGCGTCACGGCATTCTTCCGGCGGCTCACCATGTGGCATAGCCTTGGAGTAGGTCCGTGCGACGTGCGGACGGGTCCAGTTGTCGATGGTGTGGAAGGTGTCCGGGCAGATGACTCCCGAGTCCGCGATCCGGGTCCTTGAGGCGTTGCCCAGCCACGAACGTCTGATCCTGCCCTGCCTGCAAGCCATCCAGCACGCCTTCGGCTTCGTGCCCGAGGAGACCGTCGACGTGGTGGCGGGATTCCTTAATGTGAGCCGCGCCGAAGTGGTGGGCGTGCTCACCTACTACCACGATCTGCGCCGGACCCCGCCGCCAGCGGTGGTGGTCGGAGTTTGCGTGGCCGAGGCCTGTCAGGCCAGTGGCGTCCGGTCGTTGATCGAGCAGATCGAGCATGATTTCGGGGTGCGACTGGGAGCCGGAACGGGTTCCGGGCCAGTGGAATTCGCAAAAGTTTACTGTCTCGGTAACTGTGCGCTCGGGCCGGCGATCATGGTCAACGGCCGGCTTGTCGGACGGTGCGATATCGGCCAGGTGCGAGCCGCGGTCGTCGATGCTCAGGTGGTGCGGTGATGAGCGTGCGGGTCTATGTTCCCGGTGATTCGGCCGCGTGCTCGGTGGGCGCCGATGAGGTCGCCGCGCGCATTGCCGATGGGGCCGCCGCGCGAGGTGTCGAAGTGGAGATCGTGCGCAACGGCTCCCGCGGCATGCTGTGGCTCGAACCCTTCGTCGAAGTGCAGACCCCCGCCGGCCGCGTCGGCTACGGCCCCGTCACTCCCGGCGACGTCGAGGCGCTCATCGGCTCAGGGTTGTTCGAGGGCGCACCACACGCACTGGCACACGGCCTCGTCGACGAGATGGCATGGTTGGCCCGCCAACACCGGGTGAGTTTCGCCCGGATGGGCCTGGCCGACCCCCTCGACCTGGATGAATACCGTCGGCTGGGCGGGCTGGTCGGTCTGCAGCGCGCCTTGGCCACGCCGGCTGACGAGGTGGCCGGCGACATCCTGGCGTCGGGTCTACGTGGCCGCGGTGGGGCGGGATTCCCCGCCGGGATCAAATGGCGCACGGTGTTGGAGGCGTCCGGGGACACCAAGTACGTGTGCTGCAACGCCGACGAGGGCGACAGTGGCACCTTCGCTGATCGCATGCTCATGGAGGGCGACCCCTTCACCCTGCTCGAGGGAATGACGATCGCCGGCACCACGGTCGGGGCGAGTATCGGACTGATCTATGTCCGATCCGAATACCCCGCCGCGATCCGCACCCTGCGCACCGCGGTCGACATCGCGCGCGTCGACGGGTGGCTGGGCGATGACGTGATGGGTTCGGGTCGGGCTTTCGATGTGCGAATCGTCGAGGGCGCCGGCTCCTATGTGTGCGGCGAGGAGACCGCCATGCTGGAAAGCCTTGAGGGCAAGCGCGGCATGGTGCGGCCCAAACCGCCGATCCCCGCACTGCAGGGATTGTTCGGCCACCCGACCCTGGTGCACAACGTGCTCACACTGTCCGCGGTGCCGGCGATCCTGGCCGACGGCGCGTCGGCCTATCAGGGTCTCGGGGTGGACCGCTCGCGCGGAACCCAGGTGTTCCAGCTTGGCGGCAACATCGCCCGCGGCGGGATCGTCGAACTCGCCTTCGGGGTGAGCCTGCGCGGACTCGTCGAAGACTTCGGCGGCGCAACGCATTCCGGTCGCCCGATCCGCGCGGTCCAGGTGGGCGGTCCGCTGGGCGCCTATCTTCCCGAGCATGCTCTGGATGTCGCGATGGACTACGAGGCGCTGTCGGCCGCGGGCGCGATGCTCGGCCACGGCGGTGTGGTGGTCTTCGACGACACCGTCGACATGGCCGCCCAGGCGCGCTTCGCGATGGAGTTCTGCGCCGTCGAATCGTGCGGCAAGTGCACGCCCTGCCGGATCGGCTCCACCCGCGGCGTCGAGGTTATCGACAAGATCACCGCCGGGATTGATCCGGAGCGTAACCTTGAACTACTTGAGGAGCTCTGCGAAACCATGACCGACGGATCCCTATGCGCCATGGGCGGACTCACCCCGCTGCCGGTGCGCAGTGCGGTGGCCCACTTCGGCGAGGACTTTCACCGATCGGCGAACGGTGAGGGGAAGCCATGACCCTGCTCAGGGAACCTGACCACGGCACGCCCGCGTCGTCCTCCGAACACATGGTGTGCATTGAGGTCGACGGTGTGGCGGTCACGGTTCCGGCCGGCACGTCGGTGATGCGGGCGGCCTCCGAAGCCGGTCTCGCCGTGCCCAAACTGTGCGCCACCGACTCGCTGCAACCGTTCGGCTCCTGTCGGCTGTGCCTGGTCGAGATCGACGGGAAGAAAGGCACCCCGGCGTCGTGCACCACGCCGGTGGAACCGGGAATGGTGGTGCACACCCAGACCCCGCGCGTCGAGCGGCTGCGGCGAAATGTCATGGAGCTCTACATCTCCGACCATCCGCTGGATTGCCTGACGTGTCCGGCCAACGGCGACTGCGAACTCCAAGACATGGCCGGTGTCGTAGGACTGCGGGAGGTCCGGTACGGATTCGCCGGTGAGAATCATCTGGACGCACCCACCGACTCCAGCAACCCGTATTTCGATTTCGACGAGTCCAAGTGCATCGCGTGCAGTCGCTGTGTGCGTGCCTGCGATGAGATTCAGGGAACGCTCGCGCTGACCATCGTGGGCCGCGGCTTTGAGTCGAAGGTGAGTGCCGGCGGCACGAATTTCATGGACAGCGAATGCGTGTCGTGCGGTGCGTGCGTGCAGGCCTGCCCGACGGCGACGTTGTCGGAGAAGTCCGTCATCGAACTCGGAGTCCCGACCCGCAGCGTGCTCACCACGTGCGCGTACTGCGGGGTGGGCTGCTCGTTCAAGGCCGAACTGCGCGGCGACGAACTGGTCCGGATGGTGCCGCATAAAGACGGCGGCGCCAACGAGGGGCACTCGTGCGTCAAGGGCCGCTTCGCCTGGGGGTACGCCACCCATCCCGATCGCGTCGTCGCGCCGATGATTCGGGACGCCATCACCGACCCGTGGCAGGAGGTCTCCTGGGAGCAGGCCATCGGCCATGCTGCGCAACGGCTGCGCGAGATCCAGAACACCCACGGCGTAGACAGCATTGGCGGCATCACCTCCTCGCGGTGCACCAACGAAGAGGTGTTCGTGGTGCAGAAGATGGTCCGGGCCGCATTCGGCAACAACAACGTCGACACCTGCGCCCGGGTGTGCCACTCGCCAACCGGATACGGGCTCAAGCAGACCTTCGGCACCTCGGCGGGAACCCAGGACTTCAAGTCCGTCGCCCAGGCCGACGTCATCGTCGTGATCGGCGCCAACCCGACTGACGCGCACCCGGTGTTCGCCTCACGGATGAAGAAGCGCCTCCGCGTCGGCGCGCGGTTGATCGTCATCGACCCGCGCCGCATCGACCTGGTCCGCTCACCGCATATCGAGGCTGAACATCACCTGCAGTTGCTGCCCGGCACCAACGTGGCGGTGGTCAACGCGATGGCACACACGATCGTCGACGAGGGCCTGGTCGATACCGCGTTCGTGGCCGAACGCTGCGACGCCGAGTTGTATCGGGAGTGGGAGGAGTTCATCCGCCGGCCGGAGAACAGCCCCGAGGCCACCGAGCAGTTCAGCGGCGTGCCTGCCGCCGAGATCCGTTCCGCAGCAAGGATTTATGCTGCCGGTCCCAACTCGGCGATCTACTACGGTCTCGGCGTCACCGAGCACAGCCAGGGCTCCACCATGGTGATGGCGATGGCCAACCTTGCGATGGCCACCGGCAACATCGGCCGCGAAGGCGTCGGGATCAACCCGTTGCGTGGTCAGAACAACGTCCAGGGATCCTGCGATATGGGGTCCTTCCCGCACGAGTTCACCGGCTACCGCCACGTGTCCGACACCGTCGTGCGCGAACAGTTCGAGTCGCTCTGGGGCACGGTGCTGCAATCCGATCCGGGCCTGCGTATCCCCAATATGTTCGACGCCGCGGTCAGTGGTGAGTTCAAAGCGCTGTTCGTCCAGGGCGAGGACGTCGCCCAGTCCGACCCGAACATCCATCACGTGCTGGCCGCTCTGGAATCGTTGGAGTTGTTGATAGTTCAGGACCTGTTCCTCAACGAGACCGCGAAGTACGCCCACGTATTCCTGCCCGGCACGTCATTTCTGGAGAAGGACGGCACGTTCACCAACGCCGAGCGACGGATCAACCGCGTCCGGCCCGTGATGAAGTCCAAGATCGGCATGCAGGAGTGGCAGGTCGCTTGCGACTTGAGTACCGCACTGGGTTACCCGATGCACTACGACTCCGCCGCCGAGATCATGGACGAGATTGCCGCACTGACACCAACATTCTCCGGGGTGTCCTTTGCGCTACTCGATCAGGTCGGCAGTGTGCAGTGGCCGTGCAACCCGGAGCATCCGCTGGGAACGCCGATCATGCATATCGACCGGTTTGTTCGCGGCGACGGTGCCTTCCAGTTGACGCCGTACGTTCCCACCGATGAACGCAGTACCCGTCGCTTTCCGCTACTGCTGACCACCGGCCGGATCCTGAGCCAGTACAACGTCGGTGCCCAGACCCGGCGCACGGCGAACGTCGCCTGGCACGAGGAGGACGTGCTCGACATCCACGAATCCGATGCCGAGTTGCGCGGTATCGCCGATGGATCCTGGGTGACGTTGGCCAGTCGCGTCGGGGAGACTGCCCTGCGGGCTCACATCTCTGATCGGGTCCCGCCCGGCGTGGTCTACACGACATTCCACTATCCGGTCACCGGTGCCAACGTGGTCACCACAGACCTCTCGGACTGGGCCACCAACTGCCCGGAGTACAAGGTGACGGCAGTGGAGGTGTCGCCGAACCTGCATGGGCCGGCGGAATCGGTGTCCGGCCGCTCCGACACCGAAGCCGAAGCGACAGTCAGCCGATAGCCGTGCTGATCGAGACCCTCGTCCAGATGGCCGACCAGATTGCCCGCAACAACGCCGCCCTGCCACCGGAGCGTGCCGCGGCCCGGATCGCCCGGCACCTGACGTTGTTCTGGACGCACGCGATGATCGACGAACTGCAGTCCTATGCCGCCGGCAATCCGGATGAACTGGACGCCACCGTCGTGGCGGCGCTACAGCATCTAGGGGCGGACTCGCTCGGATAGCGTCCGGCGGTCAGTTGCCGCCGTTGTTGTTGTCGGCGTTGTCGCTGCACTGGCGGACCGCCTGCTCGTCGGAGCCCTGGCAGACTGAGAAGTAGGTGGCCTGTCCGGTCTGACCGCCGGCGTTGACCGCCACGAACGAACCCGACTTGGATCCGGTCGCGCCTGCGCCGGACCCGCCGTACTGGCCGTAGCCGCCGCCCCCGCCACCGGAACTGGTGACGGTGTAGCCCTGGCCGTGCCAGATGCCGGTGTAATAGTCGACCACCTGCTGGGGCTGCTGACCGTTGACCGAATACCTGGTGAGCTGAACGTCGTTGTCGGTCTTGGACTCCAGCTGGGCGGCTCCGGCGGGGGGTTGGGCCACGCCGGAACCTGTGCTGGCCGGTGCCGGGGAGGTTGCCGCTGCGGATGGCGTCGCCGCCGGGGTCGCCGATGCTGAGACGGTCTCGGTGACGGTCGCCTTCTCGGAGGCCGTGGTGCCTCCGCAGCCCGACAGCGCCAGTGCTGTGAGACCCAAGCCGACGATGAGAGCAGTGATCCGCATGGTTTTCCTTTGCTCAGCTCCGACGTTGATCGCCAGGTTTGGTCAGTATGTCCCACCAGGTTGTCGGTGGGGGCCCGTATGGTCAGGCCCAATTGGTACAGGGTGGGCTTGAGACAAGGGGGACGGCATGATTGCTCGAATGGGTTTCGCGTGCGTGATCGGCGCTGCGGTGGCGATGGTGATTGCGGCGCCGAACGCGTTGGCGGACAATAACGTTTGCGTGGGCGTGATGAACCAGAGTGGGTGCAAACCGGCACCGTGGAACGGTCAGTTGATGGAGACTTGGAACACGCCCGGGTACTACGGCGGCTGGACCAACGGCCCGGTCGCCTGCGACCCGTTCACCCGGCAGTGTCGGGGGTGGGCGCAGCCCTGATCGCCCGGCGTCCAGCTGCCATTGGTGTTGTTCGCGAACCGGTTGTGATTCAGCTCGCGACGTCCACGACGAGCCGTGGCGGTCCGTCGAGAACCAGCACGCGGAAGGGCTGCTGTGTCCGCACCCCGGCCACCCAGGTCAGTACCGCCTCGAAGTCGCCGGCCGATCTGAACTCGGTGATCGACCGGGTGTCGGCACTCAAATCCCAAGGGCCAGAGTAGGTTTGCGGGCCTCCACCCCAGCCGGCGGCGGTGGCCGGGATGAGGCTGATCTGCAATACCGTCCCTGCCCCTGGCAACGGGATCTCGAAGCCGGAGGCGTCCTCGCGGGCCGGCAGCGGGCGGTAGCCGACGGTGTAACCGGGAACATGGTCGGCGAATTCAAGCACCAGCCGGTCGAAGCCGTCATGGCCGGCCATCCGGACGGCGGTCAGGTGCGCCATATCGGCCGATGGCTCGGCGTGCACGTCGGCGGTGCTGGCGCCCGGCAGTCCCGGATCGGCGTGCGCCGCCGATATGCCCCCGGCCGCAGTGGCGACGAGCACCATGCCACCCGCGAGCAAGGATGACAGCCTCCCAGTCCCGGTCATCGGTTTGCCCTTCCTACTCCCGGCCACCTGTCCAGTGTGCCCGCACCGGTGGGCGCAGCCCTGATCAACCCGGTTCGCAGGCCGTAGCATTGCCCGCGGCGGTATCGCAGGGCTGAGGAGGGACTGAACACCGGTGAACAGGCGGCAGGTGGCGGCACTGTTCGCTCTGTGTCTTGCGGTGTTCATGGTGGCGGTTGACGGCACGGTGATCAGCGTCGCGGTGCCGTCGATCACTGCGGAGTTGAACCCCAGTTACAACGAGATCCTCTGGATCGGTGACATCTATTCCTTCGTTCTTGCCGGACTGCTGCTCACCATGGGCAATATCGGGGATCGGATCGGCCGCAAGCGCCTGCTACTGATCTCGGCCGTGGGCTTCGGTGTGGCCTCGGTGCTGGCGGCGGTGGCCCCGACTGCGGCTCTGCTGATCGTGGCGAGGGCAGTGCAGGGCGTCGCCGGCGCTGGGTTGATGCCGTCCACGCTGGCACTGCTGCGCACCGTCTTCACCGACGACCACCAGCGCACCCGAGCGGTCGGAATCTGGAGTGCCTCCGGTGCCGCCGGTGCTGCAATGGGACCCACCGTCGCCGGAGTCCTGCTCGAGCATTTCTATTGGGGCTCAGTGCTTCTGGTGAATTTGCCGGTGGTGGCGTTGGTCGCGGTGGTCGGCGCCTGGGTGCTGCCCGAAGCGCGCAGTGCGACCAGACATCCCCTGGATCTTGCCTCCGTGGTTTTGTCGACGGCGGGCATCCTCGGCGTCGTCTACGGAATCACCGAACTCGCGCACACCGGACTCGGCTTCTGGCCGGCCTATCCTGCTTTGGTCGTAGGCGCGTTGCTATCGGTGGTGTTCCTGCGCCGGCAGCGTCGGCTGACGACGCCCTTGCTCGACCTGCAGTTGTTCTCCCAGAAGGGATTCAGTGCGGCGATCGTCGCGCAGACGGTCACGGTGTTCGCCAATGTCGGCGCGTTGTTTTTCGTTCCGATCTATCTTCGCCAGGTCAACGACTTCTCAGCGCTGCAATCCGGGATGGCGCTGCTACCGGACTCGCTGACCGGTGTGGTCGCCGCCACCAACACCGGCCTTCTGGTCCGCCGGTGGGGCGATCGCCGGGTATTGCTGCTGGGCCTCGCGGTGGGCGCGGTGGGACTGGTGGCACTCGGGGTGACTATCCCGATCTCCTACGCCGCGATCGTTGTGCCGCTGATGATG
>Ga0304728_1002267_pt1 | contig 12488 bp, 18 predicted proteins | sample C_130625_MF_Meta_FD_190476 | JGI IMG/M metagenome (GOLD analysis project Ga0304728, IMG submission 190476) | Freshwater microbial communities from Lake Croche, Canada to study carbon cycling - C_130625_MF_MetaG (v2) (version 2) | ecosystem: Environmental > Aquatic > Freshwater > Lake | place... | reverse complement strand
CAAAAGAAAAACCCACAAAAAAAAGAAGGATCCTGCTCGGCAATACAGTATTGGCTCAGTGTCGCGTGCGAGGCGAAGGAGAGGATTTTTCCCTTTTTTTGTATGGGATTATAATTGCAAAAAATAATTGGCGTAGCCTTATAAAAAAAATGGGCTTTCGCCTCTTTTTTTTGTTTTTTTGTGTGTGTATGGGCGGTCTTCTAGCCTAGACCGCCTCCTGCATCGCCGCCACGAACGCCGCCTCGGCCGCCGCCTCCGTCTTCACAAGCACGTCGCCCGCCTTCGACAGCACGCCGAGCACCTTTGCGTACTGCTCGTCGCTCACCTCCGCGTCGGCGCGCGCGGCCTGCTCCGCCATCATGCGCGCCGAGTCCGCCGATGTGATAACGCGCGCGCCCTTGTGGAGGAAGGACTTGAGCAGCGCGGCGGCGTCCTTGACGTCGTCCGTCACGTCGTCCGTCACGGGCGCAATGCGCTTGAAGATGTTTGCGACGGCCTCGACGATGCCCGTGACCTCCTCGTTGCACAGCGCCTTGCCGTCCTCGTCGAGGGACGAGGCGGCGATCTGCGCCGAGAGGTTCGTCGTGAGGCTCTTGATGGTCGCCGTTGCGGCCGCGCGCGTCACGGGCTTGAAGGCGACGATGGGGGCGTGCGGCGCGGGCGTGCGCTCAACGCCGACCTTGTTGGGCGTGTAGGCGATGTTGTTGCGCTTGCACCACTCCTCCCACGAGAGGCCGAGGCGGCGGCGCTCGTAGAAGCCCGCCTTGCCCGTGAGGCGCACGCACGCGGGCATCTGCACCTGCTTGCCGCCCTTGACCATGATTGTCTCGGGGAAGAGGCGGCGCCCGTTGCCCTCCTCGCCCGGGTGGACGTAGCGGCAGCAGCCGGGCTTGACATTGCCGTCGGCGTCCTTGACCGTGTACACGCACCCCGCCCCGTGAATGCAGGGCTGGGGCGAGTTGAGCGCGGGGTCGTCGAACTTGAGGCTCTTGAACCACTTCATGGGGGCGGGCGCGGACATATTGTCTGGCTTTGGGCGTTGGGTGGCGAAAGATTTGCCTGGGTAAAATCGCTAGGGGCAGCAGCGGTCTTCAATTTTACTTTTTTTCGAATGGGTTCAATAAGCCCAATGAGCTCAATGAGCCCAATGAAAAAAGACGGTCCTTTTATAAGCCCCTTTAGCACAGGAAGCCCATGTATTCGCCCGTCTGCACCCACACGTCACCGCCATAGAGGGCTTTCTTCCAGCGGGCACAGAAGCTGCACGCAATGCCGCGCCCCTTCACGAAGCCACACGCGCACTTCATGTCGGACGTCACGCCATTCTTGTCCATCCGCATGCACTGGTCGCTCACCTGGGCGCGGAAGAGGACGCGCTCGGCGTGAACCTTGGCCTCGCCGTGTGCCGCCTCGAAGCCGATGATGGCCTGCTCGAGGTTCGCCTTGACCATGCGCTCATTCTCTTCGTCCTCGAACTTCACGCGAACCCTCAGGGCCTCAATGCGCTCCTGCTCCTTCTGCCACGCCTTCTTGCTCATCTCCTTCACGACCTTGGGCATCTGGTTCGCTTGGAACGAGAGGCTCTGGTTTCTCAGTGGTACCTCAAAAACACGCAACGGACTCATTCAATTTTATTTTTTCGTCCAATGAGTGCAATGAGCGGTATGAGCGCAATGAAAAAATGGGGTTGTGTATTGAAGCATCTAGACGAGGGTCGTGATCTTCTCAGCATCGCTTTGAAGCATCTAGACGAGGGTCGTGATCTTCTCAGCATCGCTTTGAAGCATCTAGACGAGGGTCGTGATCTTCTCAGCATCGCTTTGAAGCATCTAGACGAGGGTCGTGATCTTCTCAGCATCGCTTTGAAGCATCTAGACGAGGGTCGTGATCTTCTCAGGCGTGACGTCATCCCAATAGCCCGTGCCCATGACCTCCGTGAGCGGAATAAAGGCGAACTCGGGCGTCAGATGCCAGTGCCCATAGACCTCTCGCCGCTCCATGAGCATGAAGACGTAGGCCTCGCGCGTCTTGATGACGGCGTAGTAGCCATAGAGTCGCTGCTCGTGGATTTGCGCAATGACAAGGGCGAATTTGTTTGACGCCGGCGTCATGGGGGGCCCGTCGCTGGGCCACAGGCGGATTGGGCCGAAGGCGTGGCGAAGGCTTTCCGTCTCCTCGACGAGGCGCGAGATCTCGATGTCGGTGAGGGGCGAAGACATGATTGCTGTGGTGGGTAATAGGAGTAGGAGTTGTGCGCTCCTTCAATTTTACTTTTGCATCTTGAAGAGCGCAATGAAAAAATAGGCGTACTGTTTATACTCTTTTAGTCTAGTGGCCGGTCTCGACGTGCAACTGGCCGGCCTCTGCTGTCTCAATCGCCTTGCAAAGGGCGTCGGCCTCCTCCTTGGACTCCAGCGAGATGAAAAGCGGGCGGTCGCCAGAAAGGGGAGTCGCCTTGAGGTAGTAAATGAGGTCAGAGGCAACGTCGTTCTTGGGGCATTCGTGGACTGAGAGCGTGTACTCCTCGAAGCTTTCCTTGAGCCACGTGCCGTTCTTGCGAAAGATCGTGATGGTGTAGGTCTTGCCGTCAAAGGTGACGACGGGCGCGGGAAGCTCGTGAAACATGCGCGGCGGCGAGAGGGGCGTGCGCAGGTGCGGGTTGGGGCCGAAGAAGGCAGCGATGAGTGCTTCCTGCGAAGACATCTTGGATGTGTTGCTGGCGGGGGGGTATAAGATGCTGGAAGCGCCGCGTCGCTCAATTTTATTTTACAATAAAAATATGGAAGAATGAATCGGCCTTAGATGGACGAAAGAATGGACTTCAACTCAATCCAGAAACTCAGCGGAGCAAGCATTGTGTATTGGCCGACGTGGTAAGTGCCCTCGTGCGACTTGATTGCGCGATTGCCGTTGTTGAGAATGGCACTACGAGTGTTTGCCGATGTGAGCAGTGCAATCTTACCCGTCTTCGAGTTGATTAGCGCGCCCTTGAGCCACACAGTTGCATTGTCGTCGACGCGCTTCATTGCGAAGAGAAGGCTCCAGTGTGCCTGGTTCTGCGTAATAGGGAGCATGCGAAGCTTTAACGCATCGTCGACAGATACGTGTGTCCAGGCCTCGTCGCTCTCCAATGGTTGTGCAGGCAACGTGTCAATGGTCTTGAGCTCCTCAGGCTCGAGCTTGTAGCTCAGCATGCCGGGCGGAATGGGCCTCACGTTGCCAATGACATGGAGGCGGAACACATTGGCGCGCTTTGTGTGCTGGCGGAGCTCGAAGGGCATCTTTGTTGCGGGTTGTATGGGTTTTACCGCTGAAGAGCCCTTAATTTTATTTTTTTATGACAACGAATGACTCATTGACTGCATGAAAAAGTAAAATTTAACGGGCGCCGCGCCTAATGTTTTTTACCCCTTACACAATGTGTGCACTCTTTGCCCCCTTCCACGCGCTTGTCGGCCTCTTCGAGCACCCGATGTTCAATGAGTCGCCGTCGCCTTCGGGCTCTTGCGATGCGTTTCCGTTGACGCCCAAGAAGTTGCCCGCCGACTATGCGCTCAAGCACCACATCAAGACGCTCAAGGCCACCTACGACAACATCGTCGTCAACATGAACATGGCGCTCGAGAACATCGGCTACGAGGACTACGACCTCAATAAGCGGTTTGCAAAGCGCGCAGCGCGCAATGCCCTCAAGCTCTTCAAGTTTCTCGTCGACCCCATGAGCGCAAACCTCTTCATGCACGTGCGCGGGTTCCGAGAGCAAGCTGTCAAGATTGCGCAGATCTGGACGAATGACTCCTTGGAGGCCTACGACTACTTGGGCCCGCACATCATCTACGACGTGAAGACGGTCGCCGTACTCGCAATCACCGCCATTGAGCTTGTTCCGTTTGTTCGCCACGTCGAGTAAATCTGAATCATTGCCCCCATATTTTTTTCTAAAATTGAAGCCTCTAGTAATCTAGAAAACTAGATACCCTCCATCGCAATCATGGCCCCAGCGTGCGCCGCCCCCTGCGAGTTCAATGTCTTCCAGGCTATTATGCACGACATTAACAACAATCTGGCATTCATCGGAGGTGGTATTGTCGACAACCACGGCATGACCATTGAGAAGAAGGTGTCAAAGGCCATGGAGCGCCTCTTCGAGTTCCTGAAGAATTCGCAGAATAAGGTGCTCTTCACGCAACACTTTTGCTCCAAGGAGTTCTGCGAAAAGACTCTGATGCAGATGGCCGACCCCAAGTACGAGCTTTACTGGCACCTTGACCCCGCCTATGTGTCATATCTTTCGAACCAGGCTAAACACACCATTGCGGTCATTTCCACTTACTAAGATTCATTGAGCCAACATGCTCCATTTTTTCTAAAATTGAATGGCCACGGCGCCCCGATTTTTTTTACCAACCCAAAGCAATCATGTCGCTCGTTTCGCGCTCCTCAGCCAAGCTCCCGATCGACTACGTCCTCAAGCACCAGATCCGCGTCACGTACAACTCGCACGAGAACATCTGCGCGTCCATCGAGTACCACATTAAGTCACTCCACGGCAGCACGTACCGCATTCAGCGCCACGCCAACCACGCGGCAAAGAAACTCTCGGACCTCTTCGACATGTGGCTCACGCCCATCAACGCCACCGCCATCATGTACCAGGACGGGCTCAAAGAGAAGGTCATGGAAACCTTTCAGGCGTGGAGCGTCGACGACGACGACATGAACGAGCTCTATGCGTACTTGCACGACGGCGGGGCCGCGTTGAAGGCCAAGGCGGCCAAGGGCTTTGCGCGAATCCGCAACATTGTCTTTCGCCGCCACATTGAGATTTGAGCGAAAGAAAAATTGAGAGCGCAGCCGGCCTTCATTTTTTTACCAACCAAAGCAATCGCCATGACCGTCTTCACCAAGCTCCCGCAGGACATGCTCATGCACGAGATCAACCGCTTCCTCGACCCCGTTTCGCGAGCGAACTTCAACGCCGTGCTCAAGCCCGACGAGCGCGTGTACAAGAAGATGCCGACCGACTTCGCCATCGCCTTCGACATCGAGGTCAAGCGCGCCAAGTACGAAAGCATAGCCAAGCGCCTCCGCTTCCGCCTGAACCGCCTAGACTGGGGGGGGTCGCACTATTTTGACTGGGAGAGCTCGAACCCTGCGCGCGCCGAGAAGGCGCTGAGGGCTATGTTTACCTTCTTCCAGGCCCCCACGACCGCCATCATCTTTGCGCACAAAACGGGCCTCAGGGAGCAGATGGCGCACATGATCGGCGACTGGACCGAGGATGACAACGAGCTCTACACGTACATGCGCGACGGCGGAGCCGAGTTGAAGGCGCTCGCCGCACAGACGCGCACCGTCATCTTGTCGCGCCCCTTTGTGCGCCAGGTGCACTTTGCGCAGCGCGTCTACCTCTAGAACTAAATCCTTCAATCTATTTTTTTAAAATTGAAGGATACACCTTTAACCCTTTTAGTATCTACCATGGCTTTCAGCCCTCTTCATGCGAAGCTTAATGCAAAGACAAACGCGCTCAAACTCAGGGAACTCCAAATCCGTTTCTCAGGGCACCACATCTTTCTCACAATCTGGAAAGGCGAGATTGTTTGTAAGAAAGGTCCTGTATCCTATATGCACATTAAGGCGGACCCCTACAATCCGTATTACAATCACTACATTAGTTTTGACTGCATCGACGGTGATGTGGAAACCGAATTTCAAGCATTCTGTAGGCCCGGCGAGACATACACTCTGAGCGTTTTACTGGAGCAAGAAACAGAGATTACTCATTTAATCTAAAGGGCACTAAAATTGAAGGGTTGCGTTGATTAACTATTTTTTACCAACAAAGCCTAAAATGTCCGAACTTTACGCAGAGACCTTCAACATGTTCAAGACGCTCACAGATAATGCGCGCAGCGCCGTTTCACGCCATGTATACCCGATGCTTGAAGGCTACCGCGTAAAAGGAGAGAATGATGCAACGCTATTAATGCTCTATAAGAAGTGGCAGGCATCTATGCGTGCTATGGCGGCGGCGCTCGAAACCCACCCTTACAAAAACGCGCGCGCCGAGATGCCTGAGATGCCGGTCGACGATGAAGAGCATACGCCGTGTCGGCAGATGGCAGCCGTGCTGATTGAGCGCACTATCTATGACGAACACATTGCGGCGCGCTGGCTTGCACCGGCTGCTAGCGCCATTATGAAGAGCCCTGTGTGCGCAACTCATGATATTAGTTGCGCATGCAAGAAGGGTCTGCACGGCTGGACTTACTCTGATACTCTTAAGACTGTCGATGCGCTGAAGGAGTTCTACAAGGCTAATAGCTATATGTATGCGATTCGTGATCTTGCAGCGCACTATGGTATTAGCGAGGCGCAGATGCTTGAGCGTGAGGCAGCACAGCAGGCGCTTATTGATGCGGCTAAGCTTGAAGATGAGAAGCGACAGGAAACACACAAGAAGATGCTGGACGGCTGCGCGTTTGTCCAGTACTATGACAATAATATGATGGGCTACTATAAGGTGACAAAGCGTGCTGATCACTATGAGTTTATGCTTATGGACACGCCGTTTCGACACCCTAGTTGGCGTGATGTAGTCGAAAAACATGAGATTACAAAGATTCCACTGGACGTAGAACTCGGTAAGCCTGATACTTACTTTGAACACGTGACGCCTGAGAAGATTTGCCTAGAGTAAAATTGAAGGGCCGACAAAATATTTTTTTTGTATCTCTCAGACTTGCAAGAATGTTGTCGGCCGCCTTCCAGAAGCTCATCGACACCAAGGAGGCAAATATTACCAAGATGCGCGCGGCGCTTGCTGCGCACACCGAGCACATGAACTACTTGATTAGTATCTTTGAGCAGGAGGTCTACGATATCAACATCCAGATGCAAATGGCCGAGCAACAAGAGGAGGATGACGAGGGGTGGAACAGTAGGTCGTGTGTCGAGGAGCACAAGGAGGTTTGTGAAGACGAGAAGGTCTGTGAAGACGATGAGGACGAGGGCTGGCGCTCCAAGTACAAGGGACCCGAGAACTGCAAGAACTGGGGCTGCAAGAACTGGGGCGCAAACAAGGACGACTGCACCTGTTCACTGAGCCCCGAAGAGCTCAGCGCCATTCCCCTTGTTGCATCAACGGACGCACTCAAGCTCAAGGAGCTCGAGGAGCGCTTTCCTGGCGCAAAAATGGTGCTCTCCACAAATACAAAGCAGATTGAGATTCAGCACATCAAGATTCAGAGCCGTGACGCCGATATGATTTACTGGCCGAAGATGAATACCTACTATGCAAGCTTTGATGAGCTCGGTGTCCCTGTATGGAAGCGCCCCAACCTCATGGCGGAGTGGAAGGGCATGTACATTGACCTTACGCATCTCTTTGCGCCGAGCTTCTAGCCTGTAAAAAAGTAAAATTGAACGGCATTTTTTCTATAGTATTATTACCCTACAAAGCAAGACACAATGAACGCCGTCGTTGCGCCCGTCGAAACGCCCAAGCTCCGCATCCGCATTCCGCCGCCGAAATCCGACGAGGAGATTCTCAAGACTCCGCAGTCGCCGGTTGCACCACCCGTATGCCCCACGTATGTCATGAACTGGCTCGTGAAGAAGTACGAGCGCGTGAAGCGCTAGAGCGAATGTTAATAATACATTCCATTTTTTTTCAGGCTGCTAGAAAAAAGTAAAATTGAAGAGCCTTGTGTCCTGTAGATTTTTTACACGGAGACAATGGAGATCTACTTCAAGGATGCGGCAAGCATGGAGGCCTTCAAGAAGATTGCGACGCAGGAGATCCTCAACACTGCAAAGATTGGCGTGTGGCTGCCGCAGTTGACTCTGACTCAGCCTGCGACCACTGCTACGGCCGTCGAGGACGAGGACGAGGACAATGACGAGGCCGCAGTCGTCAATGATACGGTGCCCGAGCAGCCCCTCCGCTCTGATAACGATGCCGACATCAGGAAGGTGATGAAGGAGATGCGCATGAACTGGGAGGATGCATGGACCTTCATTCGCTGCATGGAGCTCGAGGACGGCGCGTCAATCTGCTGCTCCGAGGAGTGCGAGGGCCACAGCTCCGCCATGGACGAGCTCGTCGAGTCTGCGCAGATCGGCAAGAAGAAGCGCAATGCACGCCGGCGCGCTATGGGCCGTGCGACGAGCGACGACGAAGGCGAGAACGAGGACAATGAGGACGAGGACGAGGACGAGGACGAGGACAATGACGACGAGGACGAGGACGAGGACAATGAGGAGACAAAGGCCTACGTGCCCCCGCCGCGCATCCGCGACGCCGAGTACTACTGGCCCTATGCGCGTTGCAAGAACATTGTGCAGGAGATTATGGGCGCCCACAAGACGATCCCTCGCAGCCACTTCGAGCTTCTCACGTACATCGCCGGCCTCAAGGGCGTGTCGCTGGATGAGCTCAAGAAGACGAATCCCTTCAACTACTTCAAGGATGACAAGCGCGTGGCGAAGACGCTTAGTGCTCTGAGTTACAAGGGTATGTGCCATAGCTACTGAACGCTGGCGGCGTAAGTAGGCTGAACGCTTATAAAAATTGATTAGTCGCCACACCTTATTTTTTTTACAAAAAAAGCCATGGCGTCATGTGTGGTAAGCGGAATCTTCGACCCAGCACAGATCGACATTAGCCAACTTGAGGTGTTAAGGAAGAACATGAACAAATATGCTAATATGCTAATAGATGACCTTGCCGAAAAGAATGTGTTTCTCAATCAACTCACACTCTCCTACAATCAACTTTGCAATCTTAAAAGGCCTGATACCTTTAACATTCAGCGAGCAAAGGAGGCCTTGGACGAAGCAAGGTATGAACGAGATATTGCATTTAAAACCCTAGAACCTGTAAGAATTGAACATAGTATTTGCAATCTATTCTGCGAGTTTGTAGCCTATGCTGATGCCGTCTATGGTGTTCATGCAATGGAGAAAATTTATGATGCGATTGAAATTGCCTCGGTAATTAAAGACCGGCGTGATGTTATGGTGTTCTGGAGTTCTGTGGATTAGTTAAAAATATGCTTCAGGCATTTACTTAGTCGTAAATAGGCTTCAGGCATTTACTTAGTCGTAAATATGCTTCAGGCATTTACTTAGTCGTAAATATGCTTCAGGCATTTACTTAGTCGTAAATAGGCTTCAGGCATTTACTTAGTAAAATTGAAGGTAACCCCCCATTTTTTAAACCTACAGAAAATGGCCTACTCATCCGAAGAGTTCAATACGCACAACAGTCTTGTCGAAACGGCCGCAATTCAAGTTTCACGCGGAATCCGCTTCCTCTTGTGCCCTGAAGAAGGTCTTCCAAAGATCTCTGATGCTGAGATTGTAAAACTATATGATGTCTGGGGTGACTATGCTCGTGCCATGGATATTAGCCTGAAAATGACGTGGCACAGCGTAGCAAACCGGCCAATGATTCCCCTAGCGCCTGATGAGGATCACTATAAGCCTTGCCGTCGCATGGCTGCGGTTATTATGGAGCGTAATGTACGTGGTGAACTCAGTGCAACACCCTATCTAAAGGGTGCAGTAGAGGCGATTCGTGTAAACATTGACTCTTGCGCTTTTCACCCACTTACTTGCGCATGCCATTATAGGACTGGCTGGACCTTTGATAATGAGAAGCTCGTAAATGGCCTGCGTTGGGATCTTGAGCAGTCATTGGCTACACAAGTTACTGGTACTAGTGCCAAGGAGCACAATGTTATGAAGTGTGCTTGTGGAGCATGCCATGCGATTCGTGAAATGAATGGGCTCTCAGAGATGTATGAAAAGAGTCTGGATAAGATGAACTCTTATGGGGGTGATTCAGACTTTGTAAAGAAATTGTTTGAAACTGTTCAGGGGGTCAAGTATGATTCTAAGTGCCCTCACGGCGACCCGTTTTATGCGTGCATGTCTTGTAGCCACTAAAGCACTCACTTATAAAAATTGAACACGCCAGATCTTATTTTTCATAATTTAGAAAAATGGGAAACACTCTAAGCGAAACGCTCTGCGTCTCTCTTGAAGGGTGTGATGCAATTACTAAGCCAACCTATAGTGTAGAACGGACCTCTGGCTCAATTGATAGTGGCTGGGTCATTTCTGAATCACCTTTTAAGGTCAACAGGCCCGAATGGCTAAAGATGCATGCAACAAAGCATCTTTCTGAAGGTTGGCGAATTTTCATGCATAATAACAAGACCGATCCAAACCTGTATGTGTGTGGTTGGCGCAAAATTGGCACAATCGTTCCAGAGGATCAGGGTCCTGATTTTGATGCCAATGAGTGGCGTAAAAATCTTGTGAAGGTTCTTGAGGAACTAGAGGTTGCACGCCTTGAGAAATTTCCAAACAACATGTCAGTAAATTCCTAGTCCCTATCCGAATCTGGGAACGAACTATCAATACTATCATCTTTTTTACGTCCTAGATAGTTGTATTTGAGGTCATAGACCTTATCCTTTTCCCTATTATACCATACAGAGCGTCCATCAATCTCAATCTTTTCAATCTGAACTTCCAGAATTTCAGTAGGAATAATTGGCAGTGGGTTAGTAATTTTCACAAGGAGTTCGGCTTGTTGAGCAATAGTTACCTTTTTTGCAATGCGCTTTGGCTTTTTAACAGCTGGTACAGGTACTAAAGCTGGTACAGGTGCTACAGGTGTTACAGGTTTCTCAACAGGCTTCTCAACAACAGGCTTCTCAACAACAGGCTCTATAGGCTTCTCAACAGCAACAGGCTCAACCGGCTTCTCAACAGCAACAGGCTCTATAACAGGCAGTTTCTTCCGAGTCATCTTCCGTTTAGGACTCGCAACAGCCTCTGGACTAACCTTTGTATATTTTGTTCCCTTTGCCATATCTATTGTACCATTAATGTCTTTATGTGTATCATTATACGCGGCAGTAGCCTTTTCCAAGACCTCTTCTGTAATTACATAACCTGATTCACTTTGCTTAATCCACCATGGGCCTTTATAGATTCGACTCCACTCTGGAATCGGATCCGTTACTTTTCCGTGAAACAGACATGCCTGGTTTGGAATGTACTTTCCAGCACGCTTTTCCAGCGACTTCTGTGTTGCCTCCAATTTCAAATTGCAATTTGCACAAAGGCTGGATTCGGCCGCGGCGCTACACCGCTTGGGAAGCAAGAACAGCAATGGCTTATTCCTGTGAAGACGGGGACCACTTGTATCAAAGTATACGATATCTTTTGATACAAGGCGACCTTGGCACTGCATTTGGTTACTAAAATTATATTCCAGGGTACTGTCAATTTTCTAAGCCTTGCGACTTCTATTTTTACTGCGTGAACGACTCTTGGAAAGAGAACGTAATTTAGGCATTCCTAGTTTTAATGCAGATAGATGCCCTTTTAATATAGTAGCGTGCGCTCTTGCTTTTCTTGTAGCCTTCTCTGCAGCAGCTACAGCGCGCGCTACATCTGGATTTTTTTCTGTAACATTATATCCACGTTTAGTGCCGCGCGTAGGTGAAGGCATTCTACTTAGTAGCCACTAATAATTTTCCAGCGTCTTTGCTGAAGGATCCTTTGACTTTGACCACAGTGGCATCCAAAAATACGGAACAAGATGCGACATCTCTGGATAAACCGCATCAAACAGCGTGCGATAATAGGCCATTTCAGGTGTTGTCGGGTGATTATGTTTATAGTTGCTCCATTGGCGCACAATACTTGCAGAGAGCTCCTGCGTCGCCTCATACCAAGGGCGTGACCCACTAACTCCATCACTAAAGGCCTCTTTCCGCCTCCATAGTACCTCACGTGGAAGGGTTAGACCATCATCAAAGGCCCGCCGTAGAAGCCACTTTTCAGGCTGCTGTGGTAAAGGTTGCCGATACTTTATAGAGATTTGTAGCACTGTTTGCACAAAGGTCTTATCTAAAAAGGGTGTGCGAGCCTCCAAGCCATTGGACGAGATTGAACGGTCGCTTCTTAGCACATCAAACATGTGAATGTCTTTGAGAAGACGTAAAACCTCCTTTTCGTATTCTAATGGGCTCGGCGCACCAAACATGTAAAGGTAGGAGCCAAAGAGTTCATCCGCGCCATCACCATTAAAGACCACTTTACATGCAGTCTTACTTGCAACAGCCTTAGCGACTAGCCAATTTCCCACAGACGCCCGCACCGTGGTTGTATCATACGATTCAATTGCATAAATGGTATCAGGTATCGCCTCGAAAAAATCATTCTCAGTTAAAACGACTTCGGTGTGGTCCGAGCCGATCCAATCGGCGACCTTCTTAGCATAAAAGAGGTCCTGTGAGCCTTTCATTCCGATTGAGAAGGTCTTAAGAGGCGGTGCACCTGCCAATTTAAGTTCTTTTGATACAAGGGCCGCAATAAGGCTACTGTCGAGTCCACCACTAAGAAGGGCTGCTACAGGGCGCTCGGTCATCATGCGTTTTTTTACGGCGGCTTCTAGGGCCGTT
>Ga0304728_1002266_pt1 | contig 12488 bp, 9 predicted proteins | sample C_130625_MF_Meta_FD_190476 | JGI IMG/M metagenome (GOLD analysis project Ga0304728, IMG submission 190476) | Freshwater microbial communities from Lake Croche, Canada to study carbon cycling - C_130625_MF_MetaG (v2) (version 2) | ecosystem: Environmental > Aquatic > Freshwater > Lake | place... | reverse complement strand
ATTTCCACTTGTTTCCTTCCGGTCTCTTATGTTACCAATGCACAGGACTGTAATGATTTAGATGCCAATATCAATCCAAATACTGTTTGGTACATGGATATGGATATGGATACTTATGGCGATTCAAGCAGTATCTTTGTTGGATGTACTCCTCCTGCGAATTATGTGTTAAATACCCAGGATTGCAACGATATGAATCCACTTGCAAATATTCCTGTTATTTATTTCACTGACGCTGATCATGATGGCTTCGGAAATCAAAATCAAGGTGTGTTCTTCTGCGAGAATCCAGGTTTAGGATATTCCTTGAATCAAAATGATTGTAATGATACTGACAGTACAGTTTATCCTGGAGCAACTGAAATTTGTGATGGAATTGATAACGATTGTGCCAATGGAATAGATGATGGACTTTTATTCATTCCTTATTTTGTTGATGCTGATCAAGACAATTTCGGATCTACCGTTACCAATACTTTTTGTGCTGATCCTGGAATTGGCTATACTTTGGTAGGAGGAGATTGTGACGATGCCAATCCAAACGCTTATCCTGGTGCAATTGAAATCATTGATAATGGAGTTGATGAGAATTGTGACAATGTAGATAACTATGCTAGTTTAGAGGAATTGAATACGCTTAACTTATCGGTGTATCCCAATCCAAACAACGGTATTTTTGTTATTCAAAGCAACCAAATATGTGAAGGACAATTGCTAATAATCACTGATTTGAATGGAAAATCTGTTGCGCAATCAGTATTGACTGGAACTGAAATTTCTTTGGATTTGTCTTATCTTGCTAAAGGTTATTATCTGTTAACTTCTTCAAATAGGAAGCCTATCCGTATTATTATTCAGTAATTTTAAACTATTTTTATGCTATAAATTAATTTATAGTTTTGAATATGAAAATAGGTATTACTGCGCTTGCTTTATTTGCTTCCATTGCTTTGGGATTTAGTCAAAAAGCTACTGAATTCCATTCTAATTCATGGCAACAAGAAGTGAATTTTAAAATTCAAGTGCGCTTGAATGATGAAAATCAAACCTTATCTGCTTTTGAAGAGATAGAATACATTAATAAATCTCCAAAAACTTTGGATACGATTTATATGCATCTATGGCCCAATGCCTATCGTGACAGTAGATCTGCACTTGCCAAACAACAATATAATAGCGGTAAAAAGAATCTGTATTATGGTGATATGAAGGATAGGGGATCTATTGATTCTTTGGATTTCAAAGTTAATGGAGTGAAAGTGCAATGGAAAGAATATCAAGGCAATCCTGATATTGGTTATTTCGTTCTACCGAGCAGCTTATTACCAGGGGCTAAAGTTACCATTACAACACCTTTTTCTGTTAAAATACCTTCTGGAGAAATTTCAAGACTGGGTCACATTGATCAGTCTTATCAAATAACACAATGGTATCCAAAACCTGCAGTTTATGATGCCAATGGTTGGAATATGATGCCTTATTTAAATCAAGGTGAATTTTATTCTGAATATGGATCTTTTGATGTTTCTATTACGGTTCCTCAAAATTATGTAGTAGCAGCAACGGGCGATTTGCAAGATCAATCTGAATTAGATTTTTTAGATTCATTAGTAGCAGCAACAAAAATTAATATTCCTAAATTTCTTCAAACCAAACAAGGTGGGAAGGCAACAACAGATTTTCCAGCTTCGTCTAAACTATGGAAAACGATTCATTTTAAGCAAAGTCATGTGCATGATTTCGCTTGGTTTGCCGATAAAAGATTTGCTGTATTAAAAGGAGCAATAAAGCTTCCACATTCAGCAAGTACTGTCACCTCTTGGGCTATGTTTGTTCCTCACAATACTTTGACATGGCAAAATGCTATTGAATATATTAACGATGGAACGTATTATTATTCCTTATGGAACGGTGATTATCCTTACCATAATGTTACTGCTATTGATGGCACCATCAGTGCTGGTGGTGGAATGGAATATCCAAATGTTACTGTAATTGGTAATGCAAGTTCTGCTGAAGAATTAGAAGTGGTAATCGTTCATGAAGTGGGACACAATTGGTTCTATGGTATTTTAGGTTCCAACGAACGTGTTCACGGTTGGATGGATGAAGGAATCAATACCTTGAACGAAATGCGCTTTGTTGAAACGAAATATCCAAATAATAAAAGACTTTCAGACATGGTCTTAAATGGTAAGTTTCATCTAAATGACCTTGATCATCATGATATGGGTGATGTTATGTATAGAATGCTTGCCGCTTTCGGAAAAGATCAAGCGATTGAAACGCATTCTGCAGATTTTTCTTCCATTAATTATGGTGCTATTATGTATCAAAAAACAGGTTTAGTATTTTATTACTTAAAAGATTATTTAGGGGCTGAATTGTTTGATCAATGTATGCAGAATTACTTTAATGCATGGAAATTTAAACATCCACAACCACAAGATTTACAGCGTGTTTTTGAAGAAACTACCGGTAAAAAGTTAGATTGGTTTTTTCATGATTTAATTCAAACTACAGATCATATTGATTACAAAATATCTAAGGTGAAATTCAATAAATTTGGCAAAGGTGCGGGAGTAGTTCAAGTTAAAAATATGGGAAAAGTTGATGGACCAATTGAGGTTAATGTCATTAATAAAGACAAATCAATGAATTCTTATTGGGTTGAACCAGGTCAAACTGCTACTTCTATTTCAAGTAAAAAAGATGCTGTCGATTATGTAATGATTGATGCGAATCGCGATATTCCTGAATTGAATCGATCTAATAATTATTATTATCCCAATATTCCATTTTTCATGAGGAAGCAAGAACCTCTTGCTTTAGAATTTTTTAGTGGCGACAACGAAGGTGGAAAAAATAATATTTTTTGGATGCCCATCATTGCTGGAAATTCCAATGATCATACGATGTTAGGAGTAGCGGTGCATAATTTCGGGTTAGGTCCACGACCAACCCAGTATTTGATTGCGCCTATGTATTCTTTTGGCAGAAAGATGGTCTCTGGAATAGCTGAAGTAAGTCATACTTTTTATCCTGAAAACTTTTTTAGATCAAGTAAATTAGGTGTTTCAGCTAAATCTTTTTCTACAAATGGTTTAACAGACAATCCTCGCGGAGCTTATTTTGTCGGAATTAGTCCTTACTTATTGTTGGAGTTTGGTAAAAAGAAAAATAATCCTTCAATCACAAGAACACTTTTGATTAAGACCATCGCGCGTCATGACCAATGGATTGATAATTCTAGTAATTTAATACTCAATCAAGTAGGGGCAATGCTGTCATACTCTTATCTCAAATCCAAAGCTGATTATAAGTATTCCAATGAAACGCGCTTAGAATCAATGCAACATTTCAAAGGAAATGATAATATGTTGCGCATTTCTAGTGCAACACAATTTGAATTTAAATATTTGCGCAATAAAATGGATCGTTGGATTAGTGTTCGAGCTTATATAGGGTATAATCTTTTTGCAAAATCAAGTTCGTGGATCATGCCAGATAAATATATGATGTCGCTCAGCGGTGCAGCAGGAACACAAGATAATTACTTAGAAAATTATTATTTTGATCGCTACAATACCGCGGGTATGCAAAGAGATGATAATATGGGTGGATTTAGAAGTACGTATAATTTACTTTCCAATTCATGGATGGCTTCCGTAAACGCAACGATGCAATTGCCAATTAAACCTGACTTTTTTGTTGCTTTTGCTGATTTTGGTTTGCGTCCAAATAGCAATTCCAATAATCCAGTTACTTCTTTTGTAAATACAGGTCTTGGAATTAAAATCAGTTCCTTTGTTGGTATTTACTTTCCTTTATGGAGGTCATGGAATATGAGTAACATGTACGCTAATTATGGTAAGGAAATTCGATTGACTTTGAAATTCAATCCGGCTGGAAAACCATTGAAATTAAGTGCTTTAATGAAATAAACTATCTCTTATGTCTGAATTTAAAATCCCATTTTCACGAATATTTTGGCCTTCATTATTAGCGATCATCATCGCAGTATTCGTAGGATTATTTATGTTTCTGCTTGTAATAGGCGGAATCATAGGTTCTTTTAGTGATTTTGGTCCCGAGCCCATTGCTGTAAATGAAAATTCAATTCTTCACATGCAACTCAATGGACAAATTCAAGATAAAAGCAGTGCTACTTTTGATCCTGGAAGTTTTAGTTTACAAAATGAAATGGGGCTACCAGATTTACTTTATGGTATAAAGCAAGCTGAAAAAGATAATAAGATTAAAGGAATATTTATTGACATTGCTGATGTTTCATGTGGGTTTTCTACCGCACGAACGCTCAGAAATGCGATTGCTGAATTTCAAAAGTCTGGTAAGTTCGTTGTTTCTTATTACTCTGGAGAATATATTTCTCAGAAGGAATACTATATTGGTTCAGTTGCAAAGGAAAATTATGCTTTTCCTAGCGCACCTTTTCAGTTCAATGGTTTGGGTGGGGATATGATGTTCTTTAAAAACATGTTGGATAAATTGGAAATTGAAGTTGAAATAATTAGAGGAAAAAATAATGATTTTAAAAGTGCTGTGGAGCCATTTTTTAGAACTAACATGAGTGATTCAAGTCGTGTACAATCTGAAAGATATATTGGTTCCATTTGGGAGGATTTTAAGTTAGATATTTCAAAGGATCGAAAACTTACTCCATTAGCTTTGAATTCAATGGCTGATGATTTAGTGATTCGTGATGCTAAAGATGCTTTAGCAAACAAATTAATTGATGGATTAAAATATCGAGATGAAATGATGACTTATTTAATGGAGAAAGTTGGGGCGGATACAGAAAAAGATTTGTCATTTCAAAATTTCGAAGAATATGCGCACCGTTTATTTGTTGATGATCAAATGATTTTAGCGGGCCAAAACCCAAGTATTGCAGTTGTTTTAGCTGAAGGAGATGTGAGTCGTGATGGAGATGGTTTGAGTTCTATAAAACTGTGTAAATTATTAAGCAAGGTACGCAATGACAAAAGCATCAAAATTGTGGTGTTAAGAATCAATTCTCCAGGGGGAAGCGCCTTGGCAAGTGAGGAAATTTGGAGAGAAGTTTCTCTCACCAATAAAGTTAAAAAAGTCATCGTTTCCATGGGTGATGTTGCCGCTTCTGGTGGTTATTATATCGCAACACCAAGCAGTCGCATCTTTGCTGAATCTACTACAATAACAGGTTCAATTGGTGTTTTTGGTATGATTCCCTACACAGGAAAAATGTTTGAAAATAAATTGGGTATTACTTTTGATAAAATTGCAACCAATAAGCATTCGGTACTTTCAACCAATCAAAAGCTTTCTTCGGAAGAACTGCAAATTACACAAGAAGAAGTAGATAAAATTTACGATCAATTTCTTACGCGAGTTGCGGATGGTAGAAATTTAAGTAAAACAAGAGTGAACGAAATTGCAAGAGGTCGCGTTTGGACTGGAAAAGATGCCAAGAGAATCGGACTAGTGGATGAACTAGGAGGCTTAAAAGAAGCAATAAATTATGCGGCGAAACAAATTAATTCAAATGCTACAGATGTAATCTATTATCCAAAGCAAAAGGAAGATAAGTTTGCAACCTTCTTTAAAATGATTGAAGAAGAGACGGAAGAGTCTGATATGAAAATTCAATCAAATACTATCCCTGCTGAATTTGTTTCTTTTTATAAGAAGTTAAAGGAAATTGAGAATAGAACTGGAATGCAAATGCGCTTGCCATTTGATATCGTGTTTAATTAAATGTTGTCAAGAGTTCCTCCCCCTTGCCCTCAAAATAGAGTTAGAGGTTAGAGCTAGAGGTTAGAGCTTTCTAAAGTGGGTTGAGCACATCTCGACTTACTTTGCACAAGTGTCAAAACACAAGCTGCTCGATGAGCTTTAAAAGTGGATTGAGCGTAGTCGAAATCCATGTGGAAACCTTAGTTTAAGCCTTGCAAGAGCTTCAAGATTTCATCTTGAAGCCTTTCTCCTTTATCTTCATTGTACCATTTTTGCAAAACGGTTTTGATCTCTTCAAAAATTTCGTTCTTAGCTTTTAGGTCCAAATAAATCGCTTGTAATTCCTTCGGGCGTGGACCCCAAACAAACAAGTCTTTCTTTTCTTCATCTCTAACAATCAACATGGGAACAGACTTTCCACCATGGGTGAGATATTGGTCGATTTCTGAATTGCTATCTCGCAATTGAATTTCAAGATTGATTTTGCTGTTTAGTGCCGCCATTTTTATAATGAAGGGAACCGTATGGGCAGCATCTCCACACCAAGGTTCTGTGATTAGAACCCAATGTTGTGTACTGGTGATTTTAGAAATTTGTTCTTGTAAGGAATCACTAATGACTCCATGTTTTATCCAGCGTTGATGTCTATGCAAGTTCAAAGGAACATAATGATTTAATTCATTTGGGTAATTTTCTCCTTTGGCACTTTCTTCGAAAAAGGTAGCGTATTCAATACTGTTCATAATCACGGACTTAAAACACGGTAAAGTTAGCGTTTTAAGTCCGTTTCTTATTTATTGTGGTAAACAAACAGCATCAACTTCTTTAATTACTTGATTACCGTTATTATCTAAATTGGCGCTTACCATGAAAGTGAAATGGGTAGTGTCAACTACATCGTTTACCCAATGCTCATGAAAAGTGTAGCTTTTAGCTTTCTTGTCGCTTCCAAATTTAAGGACGCTAACTCCTGTCGATTGATTGACTAAATCAATTTGAAAACCAAATAAATTATACTTTCCAACGATTTCACCCTCTACATGAAATTCTGTTCCAAATGCGATGGTATCGCTTGGAAGTGGTTCCATAATTGTAATCGTAGTTTCTTCAACTTTATTTTTTTGACAACTGAATGTCATAAATGCACAAGCACTTATAAGAATCATTTTACTTAGTGTTTTCATTTTTTTTTGTTTTTTAATAAATAGTTAATTGTTAAAGAGAAAGACCATTTTTGTCTAAGCTCCCCTTGATTGATGTTCTGTATTAATCCGCGTTGTAATTGTAATCCAAACAACATTTTATTAGTAATTAAATTGAAGCTTGCTTTTGGGGCTATTACAATGCCTTGATAAACAAGTGCGTTGTTGTTGGATTTTAGATTAAAAAAGTAATCCATATTTATTCCGCAGGAACTAATTAATCGATAACCGAGTAAGGACTTATTCGAATAGAATTGACTTGAAAAAGTGCTTACATTACTTCTTCTAAGTCCCATTGGATTGCTACCTTTGACGCTTAAACTTATTTCATTCTGAAATCCATAACTAGTTTTTGGTGAAAAAATATAATTAAAATGAAATTTGCTATCCCAAGATCCAGTGCCGGGATAGATATAGGTTAAGGAATTACTTCCGCTCCTCATTTTTCCAATGGGAGCTTTTACACCTATGCCAATACTGGCAAAATGAAACCTTTGTCTTATTGAATCTTTCTTGTTAATGAGGATAAAATTCAAAAGTAGATTGGGATCGCCAAATCCGTAGCTTTTTTCACTTTTTAAATCTGTTTTCTCTATTCCGTATTGATAGGGTATTTCACCATAACATTGTATTCTATTGGTAAATTGATACCTGAAATTTATTTCCTGAGTAAAAATTAATTGATCCGCTTGTCTTATTTCATGCATATATAAGGAATAGTCACGAAAATTACTTCTTAAACCAAGGTAATGGAATTGGTTTGCAGCAAATAATCCTATGCTAGCATTACCACTTACACCACCGCACATATCACATGCTTTTGAGGAAAAAAATAACAGACATACAATAATACTTATTGTTGTCTTCATGTTCTTTATTTAATTGTAAATGATTGATTTAGAATAATCATTTAACAACAAGGAGGATGAAAAATTGACGGAGGGGTAATTGATTTCCAGTAGTTATTTTTGAAATGATCTTCAGCGCTTTTTGTTTTAAAGGAAAGAATTATAGGCACGATTTTTTCTTTTCTAATTGCAATAAATTCAGGACTCTTTAATGATTTAAAATGAATACTGGAATTTTCTTGATGTTGTTTTTTTTCATCCAATTCAATTTCTGCTTTTTGTAATTGTTTAGCAAGGTAACATTGCCCATTACAGTTTCGCATCGGATTGTTTTTATTAATACAAGATTTTGCAATGATTTCTTTTTGATTAATATGAAATTTAACTTGCCAGTAGAACCCAAAGATTGTCTTTGAAAGTATACAAGCTATAAGAAGGGGAACTGTAAGAAACTTCATCTTAATAAATAGAAGGAAATTGTTTTGGATTGGATTCATGCATAATTTGATATGCTTTCTCTACAATATCATCAATGCTAGGTTTTGAAAAATAATCGCCATCTGTTCCATAAGGTGGACGGTGATCTTTTGCACTTAATGTTGCTGGTGCTGCATCTAGATGATAATATCCTTCCTGTTCTACCATGATTTTGTCCAACATATAAGCAGTCGCTCCACTAGAAACATCTTCGTCAACTATCAACAAGCGATTGGTTTCTTTTAGTGAGCTAACAATATCATGATTGATGTCAAATGGAATCAATGTTTGCACATCAATTAAAGTAACTTCTATTTGCAATTCTAGCAATACTTTTGCTGCAGCCTCACACAAATTAAAGGTAGAACCATAAGAAACAATGGTCAAATCTATTCCTTTTTGTACTACATCAACTTTACCTAATGGCTCTTTGAATGCTCCCAAATTAGTTGGAATTCTTTCCTTGGTTCTATATCCATTCAAAGGTTCTATCACCAAAGCTGGTTCATCGCCTTCCATTAAAGTATTATAAAAACCAGCAGCTTTTGTCATATTTCTCGGAACACAAACATGAATTCCACGCAGTGAATTAACAATCATTCCCATTGGGGAACCACTGTGCCAAATCCCTTCTAATCGATGTCCCCTAGTACTAATGATCAGCGGTGCTTTTTGTCCACCTTTGGTTCTGTATTGAAGTGTAGCTAAATCGTCAGACATGATTTGAATCGCATAAAGCAAATAATCCAAGTATTGAATTTCAGCAATAGGTCTAATGCCACGCATGGCCATTCCAATTCCTTGCCCAATAATGGTACATTCTCTAATGCCTGTGTCAAAAACACGATGTTCGCCAAATTGATCTTGTAATCCTTCGAGTGATTGATTTACGCCTCCAATTTTTCCTGCATCTTCACCAAAAACGATAAGTGCTGGGTATTTTTCTAATAGTTTTTTATAATTATCTCTTAAGATAATTCTACCATCCTCCAATTTAACTTCTTCATCAAATATTGGCGCTACAGCTTCGACTTTAGTCGCTGCCTCCTTGGATTGGGAATGTAGAAAGGAACTGTATCGTTCACTATTAATTTCAAAGTTGTGCTTAATCCAATTGCTTAAAGCAAGTTTAGCAGGGGAGTCCTCTGTTCTTACAAGTCTTAAAACTCTTCTTGCTGTAGAAAAAATATCTTTTCTAACCGGTTCAAATGCTTTGCTTAATTGTGCAATCTCTTTTTCAATTTCAGCTTTTTGCGCTGAACTTGAAGCCAAATTTTGCATCAACTGAAGGCAAGTAGCGGTATCATTTTTAATCCCTTCTGTAAATAATTGCCAAGCTTTATTTTTCGCTTCTCGAACGGTAACTTTTGCTTTCGCTTGAATTTCATCAAGAATTTCTTCAGTGGCCAAAGATTCTTCTCCTTTTGGAAAATTGAGAATCCATTCCCTGAATTTCAATAAACAATCGTATTCAATTTCCCAATTTAATCTATCACTTGATTTGTATCTTTCGTGAGACCCTGAGGTAGAGTGTCCTTGAGGTTGACTCACTTCTTTTACATGCACTAAAATAGGTACATGTTCTTCACGCGCTATGCGAACTGCTTTTTCATACGTAGCACACAAATGCGCATAATCCCAACCTTTACTTTCAAAGATTTCAAATCCTTTGTGGTCATCACTTCTTTGCATTCCTGATAATGCTTGCGATATGCTCCCGGTACTCGTTTGAAATTCTCTAGGTACTGAAATTCCATACCCATCATCCCACACGGACATTACCATAGGGACTTGCATCACTCCTGCAGCATTCATCGCTTCCCAAAATGGTCCCTCAGAAGTAGAAGCATCTCCAATGGTTCCAAAAGCAACTTCATTGCCTCCATTGGTGAATTTTTGAAAGTCAGGATGATTTCCTAGTTCTTTATTTTCTCTATAAATTTTTGATGCTTGCGCCAGTCCTAACAATCGAGGCATTTGTCCACCAGTAGGGGAAATGTCCGCAGAACTATTTTTTTGCGCCATTAAATCTTTCCAATTTCCTTGAGCATCTAAATTTCTTGTAGAGTAATGTCCGCCCATTTGTCGCCCGGCAGATTGTGGTTCGATTTGAACATCTGTGTTGGCATATAGTCCAGAAAAGTATTGTTCTAAAGTTAATTGACCAATGGCCATCATTAGGGTTTGATCTCTATAGTAGCCTGATCGAAAATCTCCATTTTTAAATTGCTTTGCAAGTGCGATTTGAGCGATTTCTTTTCCGTCTCCAAAAATTCCGAATTTAGCTTTTCCAGTGAGCACTTCTTTTCTACCCATTAAGGAAGCTTCTCTAGATTCCCACGCCAATTGAAAGTCTGCTAATACTACAGCTCTAAATGCTTTGAAATCAATGCTGTTGGTATTTGATTTTTCGTTTGTCGTAGCCATAACCGTTTTGATATTATTGCAAATATACTAAAAGTGACCTGCGTATTGATCATTGGTGCGTGCTAATTTTTATGATATTTGTACTTTTTAATACTCAAACCATGCAAATTGAATTATGTGCTGCTTCCATTGAGGCCATTTATTTAGCGAAAACGCTGCATTTTGACCGTATTGAATTGTGTCAAAATTTAGATCAAGGTGGACTGACACCTTCGGCTGGATTTATTCAACTTGCATTGGATTTAGGTCTAGAAACGCATGTGCTCATTCGTCCAAGAGCTGGTGGATTTGTGTATAGTGAAGCTGAAATTCAAGTGATGGAAAGAGAAATTGAATTTTGCTCTTCTGTTGGTGTGAAAGGTGTTGTTCTTGGGGTACTTACCGCAGACCTACGGATTGATATGGAACAACTACAGCGTCTTAAAAAAGCCTCTAAAAATATGGAGGTAACTTTTCATCGTGCTTTTGATGATAGTTTTGACTGGAAGAATTCAATTGATGTATTACTTTCTTGCGGCATTGATCGCGTGCTGACTTCTGGGATGTCTTCTAACATTGAAAATGGGATTCCAATTCTAGAGAAAATCATGACTTACGTAGATTCAAGAATTGAAATCATGGTCGGGGGAGGCGTAAACCTAGCCAATGCGCAGAAAATCATCTCTCAAGTCAAACCCAATGCCATTCATTTTTCCGGTACTGTGAAGACATTATTGGATGCGGATTCTGTTTTTTCGGAAACAATTCTGCAAGTTGATCCCACTAGAATTGAAAAATTGCGTGCCGTTTGTGATCAAGGAAAATGACGGTATAATTGCTGACACAATTACCTATTCAGAATAAAAAATATGTCACCTTGTCTATGTTTGAAGAAGTGGCAGTATCTTTGAAAGAATAGGAAAAGAATAAAAAATAAAAAATGAAGAAAGATAAAGACCTTAATCCTGAGCTTGAAAATGAATCAAATGATGCTCCGATATCAAATGAAGAACAAGTTGCTTCTGAGGAAATAAAAACAGAAGAAACTCCTGAAGATAAATTCAATGAATTGAATGACAGATTCCTACGATTGTATGCTGAATTTGATAATTTTAGAAAGCGTTCTAACAAAGAGAAAATTGATTTAATAGTTTCTGCAAATGCTTCGCTTTTAAAGGAATTATTGCCAATCATGGATGATTTTGATCGCGCTATTTTAAACAATGAAACCGCTACTGAAATTGATTCTGTTAAGGAAGGGTTTAATTTAATTCACAACAAATTTAAATCTATCGTTGAGTCTAAAGGGGTGAAATTGATGGAGGCTAAAAATCAAACATTTGATAGTGAATTTCATGAAGCAATTGCTAACATTCCCGTAGAAGAGAAAGCCATGAAGGGAAAGGTAATTGATGATGTAGAAAAAGGATATTTGTTAAATGATAAAGTGCTCCGTTTTGCCAAGGTAGTTGTGGGTCAATAATAATATAAAATGAGTCAAAAAAGAGATTATTACGAAGTTTTAGGCATTTCAAAATCTGCCAATGAAAGCGAAATCAAAAAAGCGTACAGGAAACTAGCGTTGCAGTATCATCCCGATAAAAATCCTGATGATGCTTCCGCAGAAGATAAATTCAAAGAGGCTGCCGAAGCTTACGAGATTTTAAGTAACGGGGAGAAAAAAGCCCAGTATGATCGTTTCGGTCACGCCGGTATGGGTCAAGGTGGATTTGGCGGCGGTGGCGGCATGAACATGGATGACATCTTCTCTCAATTTGGAGATATTTTCGGTGGTGCTTTCGGAGGAAGTCGCGGCGGC
>Ga0304728_1002255_pt1 | contig 12524 bp, 7 predicted proteins | sample C_130625_MF_Meta_FD_190476 | JGI IMG/M metagenome (GOLD analysis project Ga0304728, IMG submission 190476) | Freshwater microbial communities from Lake Croche, Canada to study carbon cycling - C_130625_MF_MetaG (v2) (version 2) | ecosystem: Environmental > Aquatic > Freshwater > Lake | place... | reverse complement strand
ACCTGTACTACCAGTAGAACCTGTCATACCTGTATCTCCAGTAGAACCTGTAATACCTGTATCTCCAGTAGGACCTGTGGGTCCTGTATTTCCTATATCTCCACTGGCTCCAGTAGGTCCTGTCATACCTGTATATCCTGTCATACCTGTATCTCCAGTAGGACCTGTCATACCAGTATCTCCAGTAGGTCCAGTATCTCCAGTAGGTCCAGTATCTCCAGTAGGTCCAGTATCTCCAGTAGGTCCAGTATCTCCAGTAGGTCCTGTATCTCCAGTAGGTCCAGTATCTCCAGTAGGTCCAGTATATCCGGTAGGTCCAGTATATCCTGTAGGTCCAGTATATCCGGTAGGTCCAGTATATCCTGTAGGTCCTGTATATCCAGTGCTACCTGTCATACCTTTATCTCCAGTACTACCAGTATATCCGGTAGGTCCAGTATATCCAGTACTACCAGTACTACCTGTATATCCGGTAGATCCAGTATATCCTATATCTCCACTAGCTCCTGTATATCCTTTATTAACTATTTTATTCCAATAAAATCCATTTGTAAGAGTAATTAAATCTGTATTTAAAATATAGGTCAATGCTAAAAATAAGTCACCATTATAAGAAACTACATCATATTTGTTGTAGGATGAATTTGAATTCCATTGTCCAATATAGTTAAATCCTTGTCCGGTCGCACCAGTATAGCCAGTTGCACCAGTAGTGCCTTGCGTATTTGAAGAGGTTCCTGAAGATGCTCCTGTATTTGTAAATAAAATAGCTGTTTGTTTACCACTACTTGAATCTAATCCCAGGTATACCCATGTTGGAACTATTGTAGATGTTGAAGGTGTAACTGTATAATTACTTGTCCCATCTGTAGATAAATATAAAAATTGACCCTTCTGATAGGATGAAAAATCTAATCCTACAAAATCTTTAGTTACATCATTATAAAAGGTACCGTATGATTTATATTCAAAATTATCTATTGTTGAAGAACCATCCGAAATTGAAAGATTGGAAACTATACCTATTACATATTTCACATTATTCACAGATGGAATTGATACTTTTTTATATAATCCATCTGATGGGTCAATCCATATTGGGTCACCTATAGAAAGTAAATGATTAGGTTGAAAGACAGTTACATTTTGCTTAGAAGTATTAAAAAAAGCAAAACGTGAAATCATATCTAGTGGTAATAGCTTTAATGAATCTGAAAACAAATCTACTGGGAATAATAATGGCTGTCCTTCAGCATTAACTTCAAATGCTATAAAATATCCCCCATTATTAGGAACTCCTCTACTTCCTGTATTGTCCAAGTTTATACAATAATTATCTACATCTTCTAAGTAAAATGTACATGTCCCGTCTAAGTTAACAGTTTTATCATATATTCTCCACGCTAAACCTCCAGATGTTCCAATCCAAAATCCTTTTTTAATATCATTAATTCCGTATGAATTTGTGGATATTAAATCATTTCCAATATAAGTAGGTGATATTGAATATGTAAATGGAGCCGACCATGTAAAATTACCATTCTTTGTATTACCTATGTTTGCTAAACTTGGACCAAGTGTTAATTGAACGCAAACCGGAAAAATATTATTAAATGTTGACATGATGCTTATATAATTAAATTTTATTTTATTTAATTATAGAAGTTTATTTTTTGTCGTAAATTTTTCTCTTCTCACATTTTACACTTGTTTTTATAAAAAATTAATTTATCGGTAACGTTGCTTGTAAATCTCTACGAAGACGCCAACGTTCCTTGGGGGCGTCTATGTATATATTAGATGGGAAGCGTGCAAATGAATTATAATAATAATTAGCATATACTTGATGAAAATGTTAAATATAAATTTGCTAAATTTACATATACATTACTACCTTGAGCTACTTCTGCTGGTCCTGGACTTATAGTACTGGTACTGGGTGCCAATGCTGAATAAGATACTGGAATTGAAATTAAATTACCAGTAAATGTTCCAGCAACAACTGTCAACGTACTTGGGCTAACGCTAGAACTTGTACCTGTTGTTACAGAAGAGTTTTCCAAAGTTCTAACACTGGTAGTAGTAATTTCCGAAGCTATTGGATTTGCAGGAGATTTATAGCATGTTATGGCTGCTTGATTAGGTGGTACAGTTACTAAACCAGATAACGGACCATATGACCAGGTTTGATTATAATTCCATGTTATAATTGGATTAGAAGAAGCTAATATAGTAACGTTACTAGAACTAGCCGCTTCTTTAAATGCTGTAATTGGTAATAATTTATTACTAGTTGATACCGAAGTAATATTATTATTCTTAATGTAAATTACATTGGTTGAAGATTGATTAAAATAAAGAGTAAATGCAGAAGTAAGATTATGCGAAACATCTGATAAAGATGGAGCATTACCGTTTGTAATTTTATAATACAATTGAAGTGAAAAAGTTTGTGTTGTAGCAGTATTAACCCCACCGCCTCCAGTACCAGCTGGACCTGTTGGTCCTACATTACCTTGTAAACCAGTTGCTCCAGTTGCTCCAGTTGCTCCAGCTGCTCCAGTTGGACCTGTTCCACTAGTTCCGTTTCCGCCATTACCTGCGGGACCTGTTGGTCCCATTATACCTTGTAATCCAGTTGGTCCAATACCAATAGGACCTGTCGGTCCAGGTGCACCAGTTGCCCCAGTGTTACTAGACGTACCTGGAGGACCAGTGTATCCAGTATAACCTGTAGCACCAGTTGAACCTGTGTTACTAGCCACCCCAGCAGGACCAGTATGTCCTCTTTTACCTGGACTTCCGTGTCTTCCTTTTTCACCACGTGGTCCATGTGGACCTTCGCATCCCTGGGGTCCATGATGTCCCCTTAACCCATGGTCACCTTTTATTCCCTGAGGACCTGTAACACCAATATCGCCACGTGGACCAGTAGCGCCTAATCCAATTGGACCAGTATAACCAGTATATCCTATTTTACCAGTATGACCTCTAATACCAGTTGGTCCTGTATAGCCAGTATAGCCTGTATAACCAGTATAACCAGTATATCCAGTATATCCAGTGTAGCCCGTGAAACCAGTATAGCCAGTGTAGCCCGTGAATCCGGTGTTACCTGTGTATCCAGTTTTACCTGTGTATCCAAAATAGCCTCTAGGTCCAGTGAATCCGGTATATCCTGTAGGTCCAGTGAAACCTGTATCGCCAGTTGAACCTGTATACCCAATAGGTCCAATATCACCAGTTGGTCCACTGAATCCAGTAGGTCCTGTAACTCCAGTATCGCCAGTATCACCAGTATAACCAGTATAACCAGTATAACCAGTGGGTCCAGTATTACCAGTTGCACCTGTATTACCTCTGCTACCAGTACGTCCTGTATTTCCTGTACAACCTGTGGGTCCTGTATTACCAGTTGCACCTGTATTACCTCTGCTACCAGTATGTCCTGTATTTCCTGTGTTACCTGTATAACCTGTTGCACCAGTATTTCCTGTTGAACCTGTCATTCCTGTAGGACCTGTATTACCAGTATTTCCTGTATTACCTGTTGCACCTGTATTACCTCTACTACCAGTATGTCCTGTATTACCAGTATTACCTGTAACTCCAGTTGCACCTGTGTTTCCTGTTGGACCTGCAATTCCTGTTGGACCTATATTACCTGTATTTCCTGTATTACCTGTTGCACCTGTGTTTCCTGTTGGACCTGTCATTCCTGTTGGACCTGTATTACCAGTGGCTCCAGTATTACCTGTTGCACCTGTATTACCTCTGCTACCAGTATGTCCTGTATTACCAGTATTACCTGTAACTCCTGTTGCACCTGTGTTTCCTGTTGGACCTGCAATTCCTGTTGGACCTATATTACCTGTATTACCTGTAACTCCTGTTGGACCAGTATTTCCAGTAGGACCTGTGTTACCAATAACTCCTGTTGGACCTGTATTACCAGTGGCTCCAGTATTACCTGTTGCACCTGTGTTTCCTGTTGGACCTGTCATTCCTGTTGGACCTATATTACCTGTATTACCTGTTGCACCTGTGTTTCCTGTTGGACCTGTCATTCCTGTAGGACCTATATTACCTGTATTACCTGTAACTCCTGTTGGACCTGTATTTCCAGTTGGACCTGTGTTTCCTGTTGGACCTATATTACCTGTATTACCTGTAACTCCTGTTGGACCTGTATTTCCAGTTGGACCTATATTACCTGTATTACCTGTTGCACCTGTGTTTCCTGTAGGACCTGTGTTTCCTGTAGGACCTGTGTTTCCTGTTGGACCTATATTTCCTGTTGCACCTGTATTACCTGTTGGACCAGCAATTCCTGTTGGACCTATATTACCTGTATTACCTGTTGCACCTGTATTACCTCTGCTACCAGTATGTCCTGTATTACCTGTATTACCAGTGGGTCCAGTATTACCTGTTGCACCTGTATTACCTCTGCTACCAGTATGTCCTGTATTACCTGTATTACCAGTGGGTCCAGTATAACCTATAGCACCTGTATTACCTGTATAACCTGTATTACCTGTTGGACCTGTCATTCCAGTTGAACCTGTGTTTCCTGCTGCACCTGTGTTACCTCTACTACCAGTATGTCCCGTATTTCCTGTATTACCTGTAACTCCTGTTGCACCTGTATTTCCAGTTGCACCTGGATTTCCTGTTGGACCTGTATTACCTGTTGGACCTGTATTTCCTGTCGCACCTGTGTTACCTCTACTACCAGTATGTCCTGTATTTCCTGTTGGACCTGTCATTCCAGTGGAACCTGTATTTCCTGTTGGACCTGTATTTCCTGTTGCACCTGTATTACCTGTTGGACCTGTATTTCCTGTCGCACCTGTATTACCACGACTACCAGTATGTCCTGTATTTCCTGTATTACCTGTAACTCCTGTTGCACCTGTCATTCCAGTAGAACCTGTCATTCCAGTAGAACCGGTATTTCCTGTATTACCTGTAACTCCTGTTGCACCTGTCATTCCAGTAGAACCTGTCATTCCAGTAGAACCGGTATTTCCTGTAGAACCAGTATTTCCTGTTGCTCCAGTATTACCAGTTGCTCCTGTATTTCCGTTATTACCGGTATTACCTGCAGGACCTGTAACTCCGGTTGCACCTGTATTACCAGTCGGACCTGTCATTCCAGTAGAACCTGTATTACCTGTAGGACCTGTATTACCAGTAGGACCTGTAATACCTGTTGCTCCAGTATTACCAGTGGGGCCTGTATTTCCGGTTGAACCTGTATATCCGGTTGGGCCTGTCATTCCAGTAGGACCTGTATTGCCAGTAGGACCTGTTGCTCCAGTATTACCAGTTGCTCCTGTATTACCAGTATTGCCAGTTGCACCAGTACTTCCAGTAGGTCCAGTATTCCCAGTAGGACCGGTGTTACCAGTTGCTCCGGTATTTCCAGTATTTCCTGTATTACCAGTATAACCTGTAACACCTGTATTACCAATAGGACCAGTTACACCAGTTTGACCAATCATTCCAGTAGGACCTAACAATCCTGTAGGACCAGTATTCCCCATGGAACCAGTCATTCCAGTTGCTCCAGTATTACCAGTATATCCTTGAACTAAAGGATACATAGATATATTTCTAATATAATTACTTGCGTTAGATAGTTGAAAAAAAGGACGAAACGGTAAACGTGAATCGGTTCTTGGTGTTTGAAAAAAACTTGCTCCATTTCTTAAAAATATAACATTTTCGTTAGTAATATTTATTGAAATGATATCATCTCTTGTTACCATAGGATGATTATTTGGACTTGTAGTAGAAGTATCAGAATTGTAGTAATTGATTGATAGATAATTTGTATTATTATTGCTTAATGAATACCATGCAGTTGCTCCATCATCAAAAGAAATACCGCAAGTAATTAATGAAATACTTGTAGTGCTATCTAACCCCAGTGAAAATGTAAGACTTATTGTATTAAATAATTCATTCGTAGTAATTATACCAGGAGATGGCGTAGTATTTAATTTAAAAATGGAATTATTAGTAGGAAACACAATGTCATTTGATGAATTTAATGTTGAACGTAATGTAAATAAAGCAGGACCGTTTAATCCAGTGGGACCGGTAGGTCCATAATTTCCAATTGCACCAGTTGGGCCTGTATCTCCAGCTCCTAATATATCTCTACTTGCATTAACATCAAACCATTGTCCTGGTTGTCTAACACATAATGCATTAACTTGAGATAATTTCCTTAAAGCAGTATAATCACTTGAAGACATATATTAATTACTTTACTATAATAAACAATCCGAAAATAAAAATCTATTTGATTTAAAATATATTTTTAACAAAACAATAGTCTTTTTATTAACGTAGAAATTAAACGAATAACTATATTTACTAAATAGACATATAAATAAGATAAAAATCAGATGTAATTTATATAAATAGGAAATGGATAGCTTAGATTTAGATATAAATAATTATACAATCCATGATATAGAGAAATTTTTTAAACTAAAACCTAAGTCAGAATATAGTGCATCTGATATTGAATTAAAAGAATACCAGATTAGGGAGCAATTATTAAAAAGTGGTCATATAAATAAACGGTTTAAAAGTGACTTGATAGAGTTTTTAACAAAGGCTAAGCAATGGCTAACCCTAGTAAAATGTGGCACAACTGTCCAACCTACTACTATTCCAAAAAATTATAAATTAGATAATCTAGATACGCCACTTTCAAAAGAACCACCTGCGAGAACAGAAGAATTAATAAATAGACCCGTCAGAGAATATACCTATACGAATCCTAGCGAATTTTTTCCTGGGGTATTAAATCCACTAAATACAAGAATTGTTACTAAAACTTTAAATATAGATACTCGTTTCCGCGATAGCTTATACACAACTCACAGTACAGATTTTAATATGAATATACCTAATAAATTGAATAAGGTTGTATCTATGCAACTATCGTCTATTGAGTTACCTATCGTATTTTATAATATTTCAGAAAGTTTTGGAAATAATTACTTGTATATAAGTGTTAATTATAATTCATTTGATTTTACTAAATCAGGTATTACTACTGAACAATTTATCACAATTCCAGATGGTAACTATAATTCACACGGATTAATAAATACAATAAATAATTTGTTATCACCATTAGATACAAGTGGTAATCTGATAAATCCTAATAATATTTTGTCCTACATAGAACTATCATTAGATGTAGACTCTTTTAATTCTGGTACAGGAAAAGTTACGATAAAACCATCTGATAGCCATATTTCTTTTATAAATTCATTAACATTAGATTTTACTAAAAATAGGAATGGTACTTCCGACACTACTTTCCTCTTCTCTAAAATTGGCTGGAATCTGGGTTTCATTAAATCAAAATATGAAGGTGCAAAACAATATATTTCAGATACCGTTTTTGAAATGTCTACTGTTCGTTATATTTACTTAGCAGTAGATGATTTTAATAACAATGCAAATAATCAATTTATTAGTGTTTTTAATAAATCTATTTTAAATCCTAATATTTTAGCAAGAATATCCATAAAAGGTTCTTCGTTTGGTAGTATACAGGAAAATAACTTTACTATTATTACAGAACCTAGGCAATATTTTGGTCCTGTAGATATACAACGACTACGTATTCAAATTTATGATGAATATGGTCGTATTTTAAATTTGAATAATGGAAATTTCTCTTTTTGTTTAGATTTTAAATTAATGTATGATTTATAATTATATACATGTATCCTATATGCCATATAAAACTCGTAAGGTTCGCGGTAAATCATGTTATACTGTAAAAAATTATAAGAAAAAGAAAACTTTTTCAAAATGTACTACTAAAGAAAATGCTATCAAACAAATGAAGTTATTGAGGGCGCTACAGTATAATAATGATTTTATACCAAATTCTCAGAGAACACGTAAAAATAGATAATATTTATCTTCGTTTTTTTTTAGGTTCCCGTAATGTAAACAGATTTTGCGATATTTTTGAGAACCTTTTTCTCGGTTTTCTCTGAATCTTCCGATGCGCCCATTACATTTCTCATCATTTGTAGACAATCTTCATATTTGGGAGAACGTACATTATTAAACTCTGGGTGTTCTTTGATATATTCTGAAAGTTTCTTTATTTTCTTGTTAGAAATACGACTTATTGCATTTTTCATATGTTTAGATTCAGATCCTGATTCTCTTACCCATCCAGCTTCGTCCTTAATATGTAATGTTTCTCGTTTTGTATCTGTACAATGAACTGGACGACTATTTATATCGCAGTTCTCTAAACCTCTATGAAATATGTTGGTAATTGCTTCAACTAGTCCATGTTCTTTAGCACAAAATAAGTCGGAATCTTCTATTTTAAGTGAATTAATAAATTCACCTAAGGTAATCGCATTTTTACAATCTTCATTTAAAAATACATTTATATTGAAGGTTTTATTATCAATATTGTTCTCCATTTTCTCAATGTTATTTGTTATTACAGTAGCAGAAGTCTGTTTCAAATTCTTATTTTCCTCTAACAACTGCTGATTTTGCTTCATTAAAAATTGGCATATGTCTTTGCTATGTTCAATTAAAGATGTATTTTGTTCAATTATAGAATTGGTTACAGAAGTTTCTTTCGTATTTGTTGTTTTAACAGTTTTTTTTGGTCTTCCTTGAATAGGAAGTTCTCCAGTCTCCCAAGTATTTTCTAGATTTTTGTAATTATTTATGTCAAATTCTAAGTTACTAATATGACAATTGGTTCCAAATAATTTAAAAATTTTATTTATAGACTTTGGATTATGAAAAAATATATGTCCTTTGAGAACTTTTTCGTACTTTTCCTCACCAAAAATATGATATTTACATTCCATTAATTTTAAATTAGTTATAATGTTATCATCCCATATCTCATAAAAATAATTAATTTTTCGTGTTCTTTTATTATCCATTATTATCTATCGCTATTTTCTTTTATATAATTTTACGCTAAATAAAAACGCACATACTTTTTATTTAAAAGTCGGTGCAACTGCATAAGCCATTAGTTTATACTGTAATATTATTTGCATATATGCAGCCATATGTATATTTATAAAATCGCACATACTTTTATTTTGGAAAAGTCGGTGTAAGTCGGTGCGTTTTTATTCCGCAAAAACTATGTAAAAATTATGCAGCCAAATTAAATATTAAAATTATTGGTTTTACTGCATTTCAGTGTGAATGACATTTTTGATACAAAACTTTTCCTATAATTTTTTTTGGGACAACAAAACCTTGTCCATTTTTAAATTTGCCTCCGACTTTTATATATTTATATTCTATAAAGAATCTGAATGCCTTGTTTATTAAGTTGTGGTATTTCTGCTATTTTTATCATAGGAATGATTTATATGAATTATTCAATTTATCAAAGTAATATTCTAGTAAATTACCAGAAACAATTACCCGAAAATCTTCAAATGAAATACAAAAATATAGTGAATGAAAGAATCAGTATTTACTATTTTGGCTATATTTTAGGGTTTATTTTAGCCTGTTTAATAATATTCTATAATGTTCAAGTAATAAAAACCAAATACTCTACAATTTCTTTAGTTTGCAGTGTGGTGGCTATCTCATTTTTAACTAATTATTTTTATTATATTTTATCGCCAAAATCTGATTGGATGTTAAATCATGTGGTAGATCCACAACAAACTAAAGCATGGTTAGCTATGTATAGAGGTATGCAAGTATATTATCATTCAGGACTCGTACTAGGTATTTTTGCAGTGGGATTTTTTGGTTTTGCATTCAGATGTTCATAAAACCAATATAAATAGAAAACATCAATAATTTCTATTTATATGAATGATTTAAGTGAAGAACAACAAATAATATTAAATAATATTCTGGAAGGACATAATGTCATTGTTGATTCTTGTGCTGGAACTGGAAAAACTACACTTATTTTATCTGTTGCTAAGGCAGTTCCGCAATTGAAACTTTTACAGATGACATATAATTCTATGTTACGATTTGAAGTAAAAGACCGGGTTAAAAATTCAGGAATAACGAATATGAATGTACATACATTTCATAGTTTAGCTGTACGGTATTATTTACCGACGTGTTATACAGATACTGGAATACGATATATTATATTAAAAGATTTACCTCCGCTAGAAAAAATACCAAAATTTGATATTTTTGTATTAGATGAGGCACAAGATATGACATTTTTATATTTTCAATTAATGGCAAAATTTGCGAGAGATTCGGGTCATTTAATTCAATTACTAATTTTGGGTGATTATATGCAGGGACTGTATGAATTCAAAGGCGCAGATATACGATTTTTAACATTTGCGGACTTGATTTGGGAGAACTTTCAATGTTTAAAAACCCATGAATTTCGTAATTGTACTATGAAAATGTCCTACCGTATAACAAATCAAATGTGTAAATTTATTAATGAAATTATGTTAGATGAAAATCGCATGGAAGCTTGTCGTGACGGCGCACCAGTAACATATATTCGTAATTCTAGAATGAATATTGAACGTATTGTAGCAGCAGAAATTTGTAAATTATTAGAACAGGGTTATAAATCGGAAGACATTTTTGTATTAGGACCTTCGGTAAAAGGTGCAAATAGTAATATAAGACAATTAGAAAATATATTGGTTGAACGGGGTATAGCATGTCATGTTCCCATGTTAGAAAATGATAAAATTGATGAACGTGTAATAGGAGGAAAGGTGGTTTTTTCCACTTTTCATTGTGTAAAGGGTAGACAACGTAAATTTGTTTTTATAATAGGATTTGATAATTCATATTTTAAATTTTATGCGAGAACCCTTCCGCGAAATAGATGTCCAAATACTCTTTATGTGGGCGGAACAAGGGCAACACATGGTTTGTATTTATTAGAGAGTGATAATTTTAGAACAGATAGACCATTAGAATTCCTTAAAAAAACGCATATTGAAATGAAACAGACAGATTATGTACAGTTTCGTGGAAATCACCAGACGTTATTTGAAGAAGATACTGAAGAAAACGAAATTCGGGATTTACAACCGGGTAATAAACATAATTTAACTCCTACCGAATTGATAAAATTTATACCAGAATCGGTAATTGAAGAAATATCTGTTATATTGGATAGAATATTTGTATCAGAAAAAAATAGAGTAATTGAAGAGATAGATATTCCCAATGTAATTGAAACAAAGAGTGGTTTTTTTGAGGAAGTCAGTGATTTAAATGGTATAGCAATACCATGTATTTATTATGATTATTTAAGTGAAAAATGGTCAGGTTCTCGTACAAATTCAAATGTTTTATTAAATTTAATAGGAAATTCCATTGACAACATGAAAGCAAATGAACATATGTATTTAAAGAATATTGTAAATGAATTACCAAGTAAAATAGAGACAATAAATGATTATTTGTATGTGGCAAATGTTAGTGTGGCCGTACAGGAGACATTATATTTTAAATTAAAACAAATTGATAGAGAAGAATATGATTGGTTATCTGAAAACATGGTAACCAAATGTATACGAAGATTAGATAATATTATTGGAAGTGAATGTACGAATACCATGCCCAGGATAGAGGAAACTATAATTCACCAGAGTAATGATAAGGCACATAGTAATATAGATGAATTTTTAGAACCTTTTTTTGGAAAAGAAACCAAATTTAGGTTTACAGCACGTACAGATTTAATAACGGAAAAAACAGTATGGGAGCTTAAGTGTACAAGTAAGATATCTATAGACCATATGCTACAAGTTGTCATTTATGCCTGGTTATGGAGAATGAACTCTTCATCAGATAACAAAAAATCTGATGAAAAAAGGTTTATGATTTTTAATATAAAAACTAATGAATTATTGAGATTGGAAGCTAATATCAGTGATTTAAATTCAATCATGGTTTCATTATTGAAAGGTAAATTTCAAAAACCGGAATTAAAAGTAGACGATGAATTTATATCTGACTGTAAAAATTACTTAGATAAATTAAGCAGATGAAGAATCTACAGGAGTAGTAGATTTAGTAATAAATTTTTGTATACACTCATAGATTTTAGCCGACTCGGCAATACTAAATGTACCACGTTGCTGAGCAACGCCTAAAAAGGAAACAATGACATTAAGAGCCATGTTCTCATCTGTGATTTCAATATCAGTGAGACGTACCTCCTTTTGCGAAGGTAGAGTGGTAGAAGAGTCTTCGGTCATGGTAATATTATCCATATAATAAAAAAAAAGAAATATTTTTATATAGTTTATTGATTAAATCAAGTTTTGTTATGAATGTTACAAAATTCTGTGTTATTCGCTAGTTTTCTTTTACAGAATTGCCCATTTTTTAGATTTTTTCCGCATACATATTGATAAGTACAATTTTTCATTTTTTTTTTATTTGCATTCCATAATCGCGAAGCTTCGTCAAAATCTATGTCTATTAGTAATTCTTTTTCTATGCGAATACTTTGACTACGAGTAATC
>Ga0304728_1002250_pt1 | contig 12560 bp, 15 predicted proteins | sample C_130625_MF_Meta_FD_190476 | JGI IMG/M metagenome (GOLD analysis project Ga0304728, IMG submission 190476) | Freshwater microbial communities from Lake Croche, Canada to study carbon cycling - C_130625_MF_MetaG (v2) (version 2) | ecosystem: Environmental > Aquatic > Freshwater > Lake | place... | reverse complement strand
AGGAAAAGCGCCGCATGCTGCTGCACATCTGCGCCAGATTGGGCATCGCGCCCGCCCAGGCCATTGCCATGGGCGACGGCGCCAACGACCTGCCCATGATGGCCGAAGCCGGCCTTTCGGTCGCCTACCATGCCAAACCGGCGGTGCGCGAGAAGGCGATGGTGGCGATCCATAGTGGGGGCTTGGACCGGTTATTGGAAGTCGTGCGGACGCAGTAAACGTTCCAGATATCAGCTACTCAATCACGGCCACGGACTTCACCTGTGCCCAGACCTCAGAGCCAGAATTTAGGCCTAACACATGGATTGCTCTTTTGGTTACACGCGCCAGAAGAATTGACTCGCCGCAGCGAATTCGAACCAAGGCCTGCGACGGGTGTGTATCGTCCACCATCGCTTCAATGCGCCCTTTGAATTGGTTTTGGATACTGGTATCGTGCGGCTCGTAGGCAGAGAGGCTGATATCTCTTGCAAGAACCCGCAGGCGAACTTGCCGCCCTAGCGCCAATTGGTTATCACGCACCCATAGAAATCCGCCAGGAAATGCAACTTGCGACAAATGCCAAGGTGTATCACATTGTACCACTGTGCCTCGAAGTACGACGCCTGCATCTTCTCCGACAATGACCGGGCTTTGCACCCGCGCCAGAACGTCTTGCGCCGCACCATAAGCCTTCACGGCGCCTTGGTCTAGTACCACCAGATGGTCTGCCAGACGGGCTACCTCATCGGCAGAGTGCGTGATGTAAAGCATGGGTACGCTTAACTCGTCGCGCATCTTTTCTAGCCATGGAAGAATCTCATGCCGACGCGCAAGGTCCAGCGCTGCAAGCGGTTCGTCCAGTAACAAAAGCCTAGGTTGGGTTGCCAATGCCCGGGCAATCGCAACGCGTTGCCTTTCACCACCCGACAAATTGGCCGGATGGCGGTGCATGAGGTGCCCGATCCCCAGCAATGCGATGGCCCCGGACAGCGCTTCAAGGGCTCCCGGCTTCTTTGACCTATCAAGCCCATAGGCCACATTCTTTTGGACGTCCAGATGGTCAAAAAGACTGGGCTCTTGGAATACATACCCTAGGTCCCGTTGCCAGGTCGGAACAAAAATATTACGGGAGTCGTCCTGCCAAAGATGCTGCCCAAAGCGTATCAATCCATTGGCGGGGCGCTCAAGCCCGGCAACGCAGCGCAACAAGCTGGTCTTACCGGAACCCGATGGGCCAAACAGCACGGTAATCCCTTGGGGTGGGAGTTCTAGATCAACATCCAAATAAAAGCCACTACGCGCCAACTGTGCCCGAATGCGCAGGTCGTCGGTGGCGCTCATGCAAGCACCTGCCCGAGGCGTTTACGCATCATCGACAAAGCCAGCAGTACGGTAAATGAAAAAACCAGCATGCCCCCCGCTAGCCAGTGTGCCTGCGCGTATTCCATGGCTTCTACGTGCCCGTAGATCTGTGTTGACACCACACGCGTTTGGCCAGGGATATTGCCGCCGATCATCAAAACGACACCAAACTCACCGACCGTATGGGAAAAACTCAGAATCGCTGCAGTAATCAGCCCAGGTCGCGCCAGCGGCAATGCCACGGAAAAAAAGGCATCGATAGGCCGGGCCCGAAGTGTAAAAGCCACTTCCATCGGGCGTGTGCCCATGGCTTCAAATGCGTTTTGCATAGGCTGCACCGCAAATGGCAATGAAAATACAACAGAACCGATCAACAAACCGGCGAATGTGAATGACAAAACGCCCCAACCCATGGCTTGGGTCAGTTGCCCCAGTGGCCCGTGAGGCCCCATAACCACTAAAAGATAGAAGCCAAGCACGGAAGGTGGTAGCACCAAGGGCAAGGTAAGCAAAGCACCAACAGGCGCTCGCCACTTGGACTGCGTTTGAGACAACCACCATCCCAAGGGAGTCGCCAGTACCAACAAAATGACCGTCGTAAATGCCGCCAACTCAAGGGTCAGGCAGATTGCATCCCAAGCATCTGTGTTGAGTGCGAAATTCATGGATTTAACTGGAGGCACATTGGCATTGACATTGACATTGGCCTGTCTAGCATTCTCGAGGCAGATAAATACTGTTCATAAATCGTACCCGTACGCGCGAATTATCATTTTGGCCCGCTCACTGCGCAAAAAATTCATGAACGCTGCAGCTGCCGGACTGCCCCTTCCCTTGGACAGCACGATGGCATCTTGCGCAATGGGCGCGTGCAGCTTAGATGGAACAATCCATCCGGATCCTTGTGCAATCTTGCCCTCTGCAATCACTTGGGACAAAGCGACAAAACCCAACTGCGCGTTCTCGGTAATGACGAGATGGTAGGTCTGCGCAATGTTTTCGCCTTGAACGATCTTTGGCACAATCTCTTTCAAAAGGTCTAGCTTAGACAAAGCTTGCATGGCCGCTGCACCATAAGGTGCCAGTTTAGGATTGGCGATGGCAATGCGCTCAAATTTGCCTCTGCGTAGAACTTCACCTTTGTCATCAACCAGCCCAGGCTGCTTGCTCCACAGAACCAGCTTGCCAATCGCGTAGGTAAATCGGGTGCCCGAAAGGCCTAAGCCTTCGTTCTCGATCTTGATGGGCGTCTGGTCGTCGGCAGCCAGGAGAATCTGAAAGGGTGCACCGTGGTGAATCTGTGCATAAAAGCTCCCCGTCGATCCAAATGAAAGAACAGTTTTGTGGCCGGTTTCCTGCTCAAAGGCTTGCGCAATTTTTTGCATGGGGGCTGTGAAGTTGGCAGCCACGGCTACGCTTACTTCAGCGGCGCGGGCCTGCACCGACATAGCCAAAATGACCGCCAGAGATAGGATAACTTTAAGCAATGAGCGCCCCGCTATTCGGAAATAGAATAGCGAGTGTATCATCGCTAGTCATATTTTAGATAGCACTTTGCAGGGCTTCATCTCCATGACACTCCAGAATACTTTGCAATTCGCGCAGGCCTTTGGGCATGAGGCGACCGACAAGCGGCTGGACATCCTCCAACGCATTGGGGAGCTGGGATCTATTTCGCAGGCGGCGCGCAGCGCCCGTGTCAGCTACAAAGCCGCATGGCAAGCCTTGGAAACCTTGAGTAATTTGGCGGGCTCTCCTTTGGTAGAGAAAGCGGTAGGCGGTAGCGGCGGCGGTGGGGCCCGCTTGACGCCCGCGGGGGTGCAGTTGCTGGAGGCGGCAAACCTCTTGCACCAGGCACGCACCCATGTTCTAGCTAAGCTCGAACAACGCAGCAACAACACATTGAGCTTGTCAGGCCTGATTGGACTTGGACTGCGAACGAGTATGCGCAATCAGCTCCCTTGTCGGATCAAGGCGATCTCAAAAAAATCAGGTACGGCTCGGGTGCAACTAGAGCTAGCTAACGGAACAACGCTGGTTTCAAGAATTACAAAGGAAAGTGCAGAGCTATTAGGACTGCGTGCGGGAATGTCCGCACTGCTTCTTTGCAAAGCCACTGCCGTGGCTATTGGAACTGAACTTCAAAAGGCCCCTAGCCTCAACGTCATGGGGGGTGCCGTTCTGAGCAGTACATCACCCCCGGCGGGCGGCGAGACATCCATTGCGCTCCTTCCCGGGCTGAACCTGATTGGTTTTTCCGCCGGGAAGGAAGCACTCAGCAAGGGGCAGCGGGCAATGGCGACGGTGGATGAGTCAGCGCTAGTTATAGCGGTACCCGGTTAAGGCCCCTAAATGGGTCGGGTTGGCTCAAGCCAAAGCCCAAGGCAGTTTAGCTTTTCAAGCGATCTGATGCTGATTTGAGATGGCCCTTGGCCTGAACCAGCGCGCCGGCCCTACCTAAACCAAAGGCTGGCATGTTCGCGTACACATTTTCATAAGTGCCTGGGCTGGCTTTGTAGGTTTCGTGCCATATGCCAACTGTGCCGTCGGTGCCGATAGATTTGTTAAAGGCCTGCCACGCTGGCAAATGCGCAGAGTCTTTGTTTTTGGCGTAGTCCATCAGTTGCTCGATAGACCGCCAATATTGAACCAGAATGACGGTGCGCGAAAACCACATTTCATGATGCAACAGCCCAAGTTCGGGTTTGGTGTAAAGCTCCTTGAGCATTTTGGGCATGGCGCTAAAGACCGGAAGCAATTTATGAAGCATTAAAGGCTTATTGATCCGCATGCCAATCAGAAATACTACAAAGTCGCCCTCCATCTTTGCGGTCATTCGGTCTTTGAAAATCATAGGTATCACCTTCCAAAATAGAGAATTTTGCTATTCCACGCTGTAAATGCCACTTAAATTGACATTGTCTATTTATTCTATGTAATATTTAGATGCCTGAGCTTGCCCTCGTTTAACGTATCCCTTAACCAAGGCAGTTAAGCGGACTTTCTTGCCTGGGCCGCCAGCCAGTTTCTCTCATACTTCATAGGACTGACATAACCCAAGGTTGAATGCAGTCTTGTTGCGTTGTAGAACGCCAGCCAATCCATCACTTCGAATTGTGCCGCTCGCCGTGTTGCAAATCGCCTGCCGTGCATGCGCGCCCGTTTAAGCGAACCCCACAGACTTTCAGTTGGCGCATTGTCCCAGCAGTCGGCCTTGCGGCTCATGGAACTGCGCATACCGTAGGCCTTTAGCGCATCCTGGAACTCCCGACTGCAGTACTGGCTACCCCTGTCCGAATGCACGATCAGTCCAGGTTGCGGACGTCTGCGGAACCACGCCATACGCAACGCATCTGTCACCAGCGTCTTCGTCATCCGGGGGCCAATAGACCAACCCACCACCTGGCGGCTGAACAAGTCCAGCATCACCGTCAGGTAAAGCCAACCCTCGTCTGTCTCCAAATAGGTGATGTCGGTCGTCCACACCGCATTGGGCGTGGCCGGTGCAAAGTCGCGCTGGAGCAGATTGGGTGCCACCGGTAGGTCATGCGCCGAGTTGGTAGTTGCTTTGAAGCGGCGTTTGGTTCTGGCCTTGATGCCGTGCTGTGCCATGAGCTTGCGCACCCTTTCCTTGCCCACCCGAATGCCTCGGGCAACCAACTCCTTACACATGCGTGGCCAGCCGTACTCGCCTTTGACCTGGGCGTGGATAGCCTTAATGTGCGCCAAGAGCGCATCGTCGCTGATTCCACCGCGCACAGGCTTTCCCGGTTTGTCGTTGGCCGCTCGTTGTGTGTGCTGGTGATAGCCACTGGAGCTGACCTCAAGATGTTCGCACATCATGGACAGCGGCCAGCGTCGCCGGTTCTGATCGATCCACGCGTACTTCACGTTGACTCCCGCGCGAAGTACGCTGCCGCTTTTTTTACGATGGACAGCTCCATCTTGACCTTGGCCAGCTCAGCACGCAGCCTCGCCAGCTCCATTTGCTCGGGACTTACCGGCTTGGCGCCAGGTCCGCCCAGGCGGCCCTCGCGCCGTGCTTTGATCCAGTTGTGCAAGGTCTGATCCGCCAGACCCAGTGTTGCCGCTACCGCCGCAACGCTCTGTCCAGTCTCAATCAGGCGCAATGCCTCCAGCTTGTATTCGAGCGTGTACCTCGCTCGGAGTAACTTTTCCATACCTTTCTCCTTGCCAAATTACACCTCAGCAAGGGGTACGTTTTCCAGGGGCAAGGTCAGCCGTCAAGTGGGCGCCCTAAAATACCCCGCATGAACGCCAAAAGCCTGGGAAGACCCAAGACCGATCCTTCTAGAGATCTCAAACGCGACCTGCTCCATACCAGCCGCCAGTTGTTGGATGAAGGCGGCTCTGCTGCGTTAAGCATGCGGGAAGTGGCAAGGCGCAGCGCTTGCACCCACCAGGCGCCTTACCATTACTTTGAAAACAGAGAGGCCATCCTTGCATCGCTCGTAGCCGATGGTTTTGACGAACTCGCTAGTTGTTTAAAAGAGGCCAACGACCTCAGCGTCTACAAAGGAACGCGGGCCGCTTTGGTCGCATCTGGCGCTGCATATATCGGCTTTGCGCTAGCGCAGCCTGGGGTGTTTCGGATCATGTTCAGGCCTGAAGTTTGCGATCCTTCCAGATTTGCGACGGTTCAAGCTTCCGGCGTGCGCGCAAGAGACGAGCTGGACCGACTCAACGCCATCGTTCACGGCAACAAAGCGCAAGCCACCATGGCCACCATACTGTGGGCACATGTGCATGGCCTGGCATGCTTGTTACTCGATGGGCCCATGGCCGTTCAATTCGAAACCGCGATTGAACGTACAAAATACCTGCAAAGAGTAGGCGAAAAATTTGCTGATTTGGTGGTACCCCAAGAAGTTAGATCGAAAAAGACGCGAGTGGAAAGAGAAACTTCTTGACCCACGCATGGATCAATGAACAACATAAAGGAGCGCATGTATAAATTGGTTGCTTTTGATGCCTACGGTACACTGTTTGACGTGTATTCCATAGGGCAACTTGCCGAGGAACTATTTCCCGGCAATGGTCAATCCTTGGCCTTGATGTGGCGTGATCGGCAAATTGAATACACACGCCTGGTCACCATGAGCGACCCCGATTCCAGTGGGAGTCGGCACTATCTGCCATTTTGGGACTTGACTGTGCGCTCCCTGCGATATTGCTGCAAGCGCCTGCAACTGCCGCTCGATGAAAGCGGTGAGCAGCGCTTGATGGACCAGTACGCCAAGCTCACCGCATTTGCAGATAGTTTGGATGTGCTTAGGTCGATTCAGCGCAAAAATATATCCACGGCCATTTTGTCCAACGGCAGTCGGGAAATGCTGTCCACGGTCGTGGCGGCCAATGGTTTGGCTCCCTTTTTGGATCAGATCGTCTCCGTGGAGGATGTGCGGCTTTTCAAGACGGCGCCACAGGCTTATGCATTGCTGCTAAAGAACTTTTCTGTAAACAAGCAAGAAATACTATTTGTATCGAGTAACGCGTGGGATGCGCTCGCAGCCAAATGGTTTGGATTTGACGTGTTTTGGGTGAACCGGCTTGGGCATCCTTTTGAGGAAATAGGCGAACCTCCGAACTTCGAAGGTAAGTCCCTCTCTGCCGTGTTAGCGCTTCTCTAAATATCAACAGTTATTAGTTTTTCACCTGATCACGTAAAAGGCGGAGAACCTTGAGATGTTTTCAAAATGGAAGTGAATTAACGCAGCGGCCTAAGTAATATCGACAGACCGTTATGGTCAATTTCATGCATCAATTGCAGCAAGCGGCCTAACTCGCCTTTAGGAAAACCTTCGCGGGCAAACCAGGCCAGGTAGTTGCCCGGTAAATCGGCCAAAACACGGCCTTTATGCTTACCGTAGGGCATAGGCACAGAGACGAGTTTTTGCAAATCCTCGGGGTTCATGGCGCAAGAATCGTGGCCAGCCATTGCAGCATGAGCACCAACGGCCCGCCACTGCCGCTGCACTGGACCCGTGTGCCTTGGACATCGAGGACCATGGCAGGCGCTCAGTTAATGCGCACCACGCGACCCAAAGTGGGCACTTGCACCACCTGTTTCATGCGGAAATATAGCTTGAGCACCGCCGAGTCCAACTCGCCGGTAACGCGGTTTTTACCCTGCTTGAACACGGTAAAGCGGTCTCCGCCACCGGCGATAAAGGTGTCCACGACAACCCGGTAAGCGGCGTCCATGGACATGGGTTTACCGTCCAGCATGAGCGATCCAGGCACGACGCGTCGCCCCTGTCCGGGTGCGGCGCCGCCGGGGGCCGATGCGTCCCAGGCATAGCTAAATCCCTCCGATACGGCCAGTATTTGCCCGGGGCCGGTCTTGCCCTCCCACTGCTGCTCAAGCACGCGCACAATTTGCGCCCCGGTCAGGTCCATGCTGATCAGGTTGTTGGCAAAGGGCATCACGCTGAACAACTGCCCAAAGGTCACGCTTAGCGAGCTGTTGAGGTCGCCTCGGATCCCGCCCGAGCCCACAAACGCGATCTGCGCGCCCGGATGGCCTCCTTGTGGCGCGGAGGCGCCGGTCAGAAATGCATCGGCTATCAGCGCGCCCAAGGTGCTCTCACCGGCGGGGGAGGTTTGGCGCAGCAAGGGCGCGGCGATGCGCCCGACTACGATATCGGCCATGGTGGCGCTCAGGTCTCCATAGCGGGCCACCAAGGCAGCAAGCTGGGGGTCGGCCGCCAGGGGTGCGTACTCGCCGCTGTCGGGCGGGTTGTTGCGGTCGTTGACGACCACATGGTTGCGCGCCTCTTTGGATACGATGGTGCCGCTTTGCCGGTCCACCACCAAGTCAATCTTGGTGAGCAGGCGGCCGTAGTAGCCCGACTGGGTAATCAAGCGCCCGTCCGGACGCGTGCAAACATATTCTTGATGGGTATGGCCGCTGACGATCAGCGCTACGGCGGGGTCCAACTTGTCGGCAATGCCCACAATGTCACCGCTAAAACCGGGGCAGCTCGTGTCTTGGGCAAAACGGGCGGTCGTTACACCGCCTTGGTGGATAAGGAGCACAATAAATGCCACGCCCTGCTGCTTGAGCTCGGGCACCAGGCGGTTGATGGTTTGGACCTCGTCTACAAACTGCACGCTAGCTACGCCGGTTGGAATCACCATACTGGGCGTGTCTTGCAAGGTCAGGCCAATGAAGCCGACTTTGATGCCGTCGATCTCCCGAATCGCATAGGCTGGAAACAGGGTCTTACCCGTGGCTTTAACGATCACGTTGGCCGCCAGGTACTGGTATTTGGCGCCGCCAAACTGACCGTCACGCATACAGGTGTCTTTGCCGACCACCCCCGCCGTACCGTCGGCATTGGCCGCAAAGCAGCCGCCCGCTTGCAGGCGCAGCAGCTCTTGCGTGCCTTTATCGAATTCGTGGTTGCCCACACTGGTGAGATTCAGGCCCAGGTAATTGAGTACCTCCACCGCCGGTTCATCGTGAAACAGGCCCGAGGCCAGCGGCGTTGCGCCGATCAAGTCGCCTGCGCCCACCACCAAGGTGCCGCCAGGGTTTTGCGCCTTGAGCTTGCCAATGAGTGTCGACATAAAAGCCGCACCGCCCGCGTTCAGGCGCTTGCCTGCGGAGTTTTGCGCATCCGCCACCCACACCGGAATGGAAGGGGGCAAGATGTTGCCATGCATATCGTTGATGGCCAGCAGGCTGATGTGGGCTTGCCCAAGCGAGACCGTTTGCGCATGGACCAGGCCAATGGCAAACAAGCAAGCAAGCAAGAAATGTTTTGCTAACAGACGCATACGCAGCACCTTTTAAAAGCCTAAGGAAAAATGCCGGTTGCGAACCCGCAACCGGCATTTCAGATATCGCGTCAAAGCGATTACCGAACCATCAGACCATTAAAACTCGGTGCGGAAGGTCAAAGAGGTAAAGCGGGGTGAGCCCATGTAGAAGAAAGCTGGTGAGCTGGCGGTAAAGCTGCTTCCGCTACCCGAGCTGATGCGCTCATATTGCTGGTCCAACAAGTTGGCGACGTTCAGTTGCAGACTAGGCTTCTTGAAAAGGCCCATATTGGCAAAACGGTAACCAACCGTCAGATTCACTATGCCGTAATCGCGCATGGACTCACTGTTCACCAGGTTGGAGTAGCTGTTCCCGGTGTACTTGAAGTCCACATTGCCATAGAGCGAGCCGCTCACGTAATTGAGACGCAGAGCGCTCATCCATGGCGGGGTATCGGGCAATTGCTTGCCAGAAGTGGCCAGGCAAGTGGTTACACCGGTGCACAAATCGCTTTGCATGACGGAGCTGGTGTAGGAGACCGATCCGTATAACGACCAGTTGGAGTCAAGCTGGTAGCCCGCCTCCAACTCCATACCGCGCGTGGCAACCGCGCCCACGTTGTTGTCGATGCTCAGGTTTGAAACAGGGTCGTAAGCCACGGCAATGCGGTTTTGGAAGTCCACCGCAAATACAGTAGCACCAGCCATTACGCGGTCATTGCTGTAGCGGTAACCCAAGTCCACGTTGTTGGAGGTTTCCATTTGCACAATCGGGTCACGCATCGTAGCGCCGGTCAACTGTCCGTTGACGATAGAGCCGCCGACCATCAGACTTTGGAACGAGAAGTTACCCGGCGCCTTCATGTTTTTGGCTGCATTGAAATACACATGGCTATCGGCATCGATATTGGCTTTGATCCCGAAGCTAGGCAGGAAGGCCTGATAGGTCTTCACGATGTTGTAATCCACGCCCTGGCCAGAGCCTTCGTTTTTGTAATTGGTGAAATTACGCTCGATTGCGCGGTTGGCGGCGCCCACTTGCACGGTTAATTGGTCTTTCATCAGGCTGATGGTGTCTTGCACAAACAAGCTGGTCCCGGTGCTGATAGTGACCTGGTTGCGCCCTTGGTACTGCGTGCCATCCTGGCGCAGCAGGTACTGGCTGGCGTCATCGAGCCAGAAACTGGCCGAATTGCCCGCGTTGTCCAGTCGAACTGCCGGTTGGGTTTGCTTGTGGTTGGCGCGTTCGTACCAAATACCACCCAGCAGTTTTTGGTTGTCAATACGTGCATCGGCCTTCAAGTTGATACCTGGACGATTGGTTTCAGTCACCGAACCGCGGTAAACCGCGATCGTGTCCAAAGTATCTCCGTCGTTATTGATATCGCGGATACCGCCACCGATTTTGGTGGAAGCATTGCTTTCGGCCAGCGTGGTAATCAAAGTGCCGCCTGTACCGTAGCCGTACCAGTAGTAGGGTTCCGCAGAGATATTGACGTCTTTGGCGATTTTCCATTCCGCCTTTCCGGTCCACAAATAATTACGGAAAGGATTGGCAGAGAAACCATAGTAAACACCGTTGGTGGGTGTCAAGCTGCTGGGAACGGTTTCAACCTGGGCTGTTCCATTGACGCCCACCGCATGGGTGTAGGGAACACCCCAGTAGTCCAAGTTGCGTCCGAAGCTGTTGATATTGGCGTAGGACAGCGTGTAGTAATTGTTATTGACCGCGTTGTTATATAAAAAGCTGGTCGAAGCGGAGAACGTAGCGCTAGGTTTGAATTCCAACCCAATATCAACGTGCTGGCGGTCAGCCTTGCCTTCGCCTTTGAATTTATTGACCGTCGCTTTGGAATATGAAACAAAAGCTTTCGCTTGGTCGTTGGCAAACTTGCCGGTATCTACGCGCAATTCCGTTTTAATAAGATTCAAATCGCCAATGGTTTCGATCCAGCGAAAAGCAAATTTATCGGCTGGCGGGCAGCTCACCATACCAATATTGCCACCGGTGGCACCCACATGCGGGGCTTCTGTATCGGTCGCACCTTGGGTAAGGAATACCTCGCACAAATTGGAGGTATCGGTATATTCCTGAGGATAAACCGCGAAGTTACCCGAGTCATTAACCGGAGCGCCATTAATCGTAAAACCCAACTCGTCCGAATTAAAGCCGCGCACGCGCAGACCACCGCCAAACATGCCGGTTGCGTCATAGCTGAAAGTATTGACACCGGGCAGCATTTCGATGGCTTGGTAGGGGTTGCTGGTTGGGTTGAGCTTGTCTAGTTGGTCTTTATTGACCGAGCTGCGCGCTTTGGGCGATTCCTCAGCCGTGATCAGGCCCGTTGCAGCACCGCCCACACCCTCGACCGTAATGCGACCAATGTCGGTGGGGGTTTGCTGTGCCCACATCGCTGGCGCGGCAAAAGCCACGGCAAGGAGCAGGGATAGTTTGGTGGGGCGGAGTTTTTTCATGGTTATGCCTTTGCGGTTGAGATTAAAGAAAACGACCTACTGGTTACTACTTGGCGGAACGAATTCCACCTCGGTGACAAACTTGTGCTGCTCCTCGCCCGGCCAGGTGTGGGCGGGGAAAGGCGGGAAAGTGCTGCGACGTACAGACGCTTTGGCCGCGTCTTCAAGCAGGTAATGCGCATCGGTGGGGATGACGCCCACATCGACCAGCGCACCGGCGCGGGTCAGAACAAACCAAAGTTTGACAATGCCCTGGGGACGCGTCTGACTGGCCTGGCGTCCTGTGGGATAGCGCTTGTTGGCATTGATCGCGGCGCGCAGGCGTGCGCCGTACTCCGCCTCCAGAGACGCGGTATTGGGTCCCGCATCCACCGGGGGCGGTGGGGGCGGGGGCGGGGCGATCACATGTGGCGTCGCTGGCGGGGTCGCCACAGACTGGATCACCGGAGCCGAAGTGGTCACTGGCGGCGCGATCTCGGGCGGGGGAACAAAAGGCGCTGGCGGGGCCAAAGACCTGGGCGCCTCAGGCGGAGGCTCCACTTTTTTAGGCGGAGGGGGGGGTGGGGGCGGGATGATGACCTCTTGAATCACCACCGTCTCCATCGGTTTCTTGATTTGCTTCATGAAACTCCGCGCCCCACCACTGAGGATGAAATAACCCATCAGCACGTGCACCGCAATCGCCCAAGCCAAACCCAGCGAGACACGCGAACCCGTACGTTTGTCGTAGCTATTTTGCGAAGACGGCATCGCAAGAGATTGCAAACTGGCTGCGGTAGCGCTCATTAATAACGATCGGCTCAATGGATTAGGGTTTACGAGTGGTTTCTCTCAGACGCACGGGCACACACAGACGACATGCCATTGCGCAATCTAACGGAAAAATGTGTCGAATTTGTGTAAGACAGCATTAATCAGAAATATGATACCTCCTTCCGACGCCATTCCGAAACAAA